>RRYU01003639.1_pt1 | contig 52930 bp, 46 predicted proteins | sample 2162651 | NCBI WGS metagenome assembly RRYU01 (sample SAMN10267283, study PRJNA491782) | microbial mat metagenome | isolation source: biomat in the production well | place: Japan: Minami-Kanto gas field, natural gas well KTG3 | collected 2017-06
GGGGGGGCGGCGATGGGGGACGCAGCCTGCTCTTGCTTGTGGGTGGGGGGAGAAATTTCGTTTTTTGCCACTGGTTTGTGCTGGCGGTACATAGGGTATCTCCTGGGTAAGACTCTGTGCGGACGCGCAGAAGCGCGTCCCTACCGCAGTCCTTACATTGGGTATCAGGACATATGCGGACGCGCAGAAGCGCGTCCCTACCGCAGTCCTTACATCGGGTATCAGGACATGTACGGATGCGCAGAAGCGCGTCCCTACCGCAGTCCTTACATCGGGTATCAGGACATGTGCGGACGTGTAGAAGCGTGTCCCTACCGCAGATTGCGGCACTCCTCGCTATTGCATCACCCGCCGGTACGGGCCAAACTCGTCCGCCGATAGCAATTTGCCCATTTTCTGGTACTCGCGCTCGCTGGCGTGGATCAGGTGATCCATCGTGACAACCTGTCCGTCGGCGGCGGCCAGGAAGGCGGCAGCCAGGGCAATGTTACGAATATTGCCGCCTGCGACGGTCATGCGCTCGGCGATAAAATCTAGATCCAGGTCGGGATCGCGCGGTGTGGTGGCGGGCCAGATGCTCTGCCAGATGCGGCGGCGGTCGGCGGTGTCCGGGAAAGGGAAATCGACGATAAAGCGCATGCGCCGCACAAAGGCTTCGTCCAGGTTTTTGCGCAGGTTGCTGGCCAGGATGGTAATGCCGGTATATTCTTCCATCTTTTGCAGCAGGTAGCTGATTTCGATATTGGCGTAGCGGTCGTGGCTGTCCTTCACTTCGCTGCGCTTGCCAAACAGGGCATCGGCCTCGTCAAAGAAGAGGATGGCGTTGCTGGTCTCGGCTTCGGCAAAGATACGCGCCAGGTTTTTCTCGGTCTCACCGATATATTTGCTGACCACGGTGGCCAGGTCGATCTTGTAGAGATCCAGGCCCAGCTCGCCAGCCATAATCCCGGCGGCCATAGTTTTGCCGGTGCCGGGCGGGCCGCAGAAGAGGGCATTGATCCCCTTGCCCAGGGCCAGCTTGTGCTCAAAGCCCCACTCGCCATACACCCGCGCACGTAACTTCATCTGGTCAACCATCTCGCGCAGTTGCGCCATACGCTCAGATGGTAGCACCAGGTCGTTCCAGGTGTGGGATGCTTCGACCTGTCGGGCCAGGCTGGCCAGTTTGCGGTTAGACTGCAGGCGGCTGGCGGCGTAGAGATCAGCAGTTGTCACCTGGCTGTGCGCTGGATCGCGCCAGTGCGCCAGGTTGCGTGCTGTTGCCGCCGCCGCATAGATCTCGCCGCCGCTGAAGGCAAAGGCATCGGCGACAGCATCCATGCCATCTTCTGGCTCGTCGCCACCCAGAGCCACATGCCATAACTGCCGCCGTTCGGCATAATCAGGCCGGGGGAATGGGACGCGAATAAAGGGCGCGTTTAGATCCAGGTCGGGCGGTTCCCAGACGATATTGCCCGCCAGGAAGGTCAGGCCCGGTCGCTGGGTCAGCAACTCCAGCAACGTTTCCAGGTGGAGAACTTTGTCCTCGGCCAGCAGTAGATCAAAACCCTGCCAGTAGAGCGCAGCACCCTGCAGGCGCGCCTCACGCTCGGCCAGGCGTGCCAGTGGGTCAAACTCGGCCCTGCTCAAGGCGGCTAGCCGTTCGCCTTGCACAACCAGCAGGGGCAGCGCAGCGTTGTGGCAGAGTGCCTCGGCACTGGTCTGTTTGCCTACCCCGACGACCCCCTTAAAGTAGAGCAGCAGGTGGGCATGTTGTTTGACCAGCGTTTCCAGCCGCGCCAGGAATCCAGCGGGGAGCTGAAGATCAGACAAGACCGCAGTGGGGTGAACCAGACGGGCATAGGGTAGTAACCGCTCATCGAGATTGTCGTCATCGAGCAGGAAGCGCATGATTCGCTCGTCCAGCCGCAGCGATCGGGCCAGCCAGGGGGTCTGGCGCTGGCCGGGATCGTCCGACAGGTGCAGCATGTTGTAGCGGCGCAGCGGCGCAGCGGCATGCAGCCGCGAGCGCATGGCCAGGCGGGTTTCGAGGTGGGGGCATAACAGGTTGAGCAGCAGATCGACACTCGCATAGGTGCGGGTGACATCGTTATGCAGATAGGCGTAGAGGCGTGTATAGCGCAGGTCTAGCTCCGGGGCCAGACAGACCAGGATGGCATCCCGGTCAAAGGCGCTCAGCCCAAACTGTTGCACCAGGGCATTCAGGCGTAGGGACACACCAGCGGCCTGGCTGGCTGCCACTTGCTGCGTGATCTGCTTGTCCATCGCATCAAGTGTTGCCTGCAGCTCGGCCACTTGCTCCGCTGGCAGGGCGACACTGGCCCAGATCGGCGTGGCAATAGTGCGCTCTATCAGCGCATCGATCTCTGCCTCGGTAATATAAAACGCCTGCAGATCCGCCCCGTCCGTCTGGGCCTGGCGTATCCGCCAGACCTGCACACGCAGCAGCAGATCCAGGCGCGTGAGTTCTGCCAGGACGTGTTGGAGTGAATGTGCGAAAGGTGACACTTTTCTCTCTATTTACCGTCCATTTTTCATGTTAGACATGGTTTCAGATAGGCCAGTTTTACGGTACAGTGTACAGACACATTGGTGGCTTGAATCACCCCACCCCCTCACCCCCGCCCCTGCAAGGGGCGGGGGAACCGGACCTCTCAGGGGTAGGTTTTTTCTGATAATGCCGGTGACAGGCTGGATACCCCACCCCCCTACCCCCTCCCCTTCCAGGGGAGGGGGAGATGATTCCGCGATGAGACGCAGCAGCTATGCCGCTGCGTCTCATCGCGAGGACGATACCCACCTCTCCCCAGCGGGGAGAGGTGGGCAGGGGGGTGAGGGGCCATAGGGCGTCCTGATGCCATTCATCCAAAAAACCTACCCCTGTGAGGGGAACCGGACGGGGCATCCTGGCGGTACACGCTCCGCGTGTACCGCCAGGATGCCCCGTTTCCCCCCTCTCCCTCAGGGAGAGGGGGGCAGGGGGGAGAGGGCGTATCGTTCAACCAAACGGTAAAGTAACCGTGAACCTTGTCTTAGTCAAACCAGCGGCACAGACGTTCAATCATAACAGACCTGACTCCCATCTTGTGTAAGTAGATGGCAACAAAGGTCACGATTCCACACAGGCTTTTCACCGAGCGCCGCTGGCCACTGGTAACATGGGTAATATGCCCGCGCCAGATCGGTCGCTGCATTGCCCTGGGCGCTTCTTCGAGCCAGATTTTTACCACGAACGAATGGGTGTCAGGCTCAAGCTGTTGAGGGGTAGGCTGTCTACCCTGGTTGATAGGCATAGTGCTTAAAACCTGGCTTAAAAGCGATAGAAAGCAGACCGGGCCACTCTTACAGTGTAATAGCACTCCAACTATATCAGCAGGGTGTCTGTTTCAGCGTCTGTCCGAACGTCTGCTGAAACGTCTTTTACCGCTATGACCGGGTTTTTACGATGCGTTTGATCGACTCGACTTCTTGTTGCAACCTGGTCAGCGTTGTCATAATCTGGCCGAGGTCGGTTAGAATGCGTGCGGGAAGTTGGGCATGCTGTCGATCGATTCCAACGATGCGCTGGTCAGTCGGTACTGCCAGTATGTCTGGATCAAGCTGATCTGCTCGAATCTGCTCCCACAGATGCATAGTCTGTCTGGTTGGGGTGACGTTGAACTCGTTTTCCAGAATGGTCACACACTGGTTGAACTGGCGCAGTGCCGCAGTACGGTCGCCAGACAGATAGTAGAGGCGCATGATCTGGCGATGGGTCTTTTCACGAGTGTGTTCATGGCGCAAAGCGCGCATACCGTAGGCAATGCCCCGATCAAACTGTCCGTGGCGCAGACAATAGTCCATCAGCTTGTCTAACATAGCCAGGAACATCGATTGAAAACGCTCACGTGTGATTAGACACCAATCCTGATACCAACCGAGTAACAGATCACCGTGATAGAGCTCAACGGCTGCTTGCAGAGACTGCGCATGCTGAACATCCAGGTCGCACCCATCCACCTCCTGAACCAGCGTAAAGGTCTGCTCAAATGTCTGGGTATCCAGCCAGAGGCTGGCTGCGGGGTTGAGGCGTACCCATTCCCGATCTAGCAGGAAGAGCGTTGCCTGACCAGCATGACTGTGCTGATCAAGCATAGACTGGAGCTGCCAGACGTTCTGGCGTAGATATTTTTTCGCCTGTGCTGCCGGGGCATCGTTCCATAAGATGCTGGCGAGAAATTCACGTGTGTGGGCATAGTCCTGGTGCAAGAGCAGGTAGAAAAACAGTTCCTGGGCTTTCGCTGGCAAGTTGTCGATGATGGTGTCAGCATACTGGATCTGGATCTGGCCAAAGAGGCGAATACTATGGAGATAAGGTTGCTCTGTGCAGAGAGCTGAGCGTTGTTCTGGAGCCATAGGTCTGTTCTATCCTTACTTTCGCCCTGGCAGAGACACCTGCCACCTGTATGAATGTGAAAGACGATGCTTATTTCTTTGCATTCTTTCATCCGAGGCGAAAAAATGCAGAAGAAGGTCTAAAATGCCACGCTGCCGCAGGTGAAATATGTTGTTCACACGAATAAGATGAAGAGTTTTCAGTTTGTTTTGGCCGCAAAGCCGCCCAAATAAACCGAAAACATTAGTAACATACAGCACGCGAGTCTCACAAGCGTGACATGAAGCGTCCCAGAAGCGTCTCAAATCGATTTGTATTCAGCCATAGCTTTGTTTATAATAATCTGTAGTAACTATAGAAAGTATATGTAGAATTCTCCAACGTGTGCCGTACTACGACATCTGTAGCTCACTTTTCGAGTAGAAGGATGCGAGAGCATGGCTCATCTGGCAGTGTCTGTGCTGGGCCCATTGCAGGTAATGCTCAATCATAAGCCTGTCACCCATTTTGCAACCGACAAAACCCGAGCATTACTAGTCTATCTCGCTGTAGAGGCGCATCGCCCTCATCACCGCGCTTCCCTGACACACCTGTTCTGGCCGGATCTGCCCGAGCAGGAAGGGCGGCAGAATCTCCGCCGCACATTGCATCGCTTACGCCAGGCAATTGATGATAGCATTGCATCGCCGCCGTTTCTGTTGATTACCCATCAAACCATTCAATTCAACCACCAGAGCAATCTGTGCCTGGATCTGGCAGACTTCCAGGCCGGTGTACGTCGTGCTGGCCTGGGCAACGGGCAGAGCTTTCCCGATCTCACATCTGGCATGCTTGATCCACAGGCAATTGCTCTACTCCAGCAAACCATTCACCTGTATCAGGGTGATTTTCTGGCTGAGCCTTTCCGGTCAAATACGCCGGACTTCGAGGCGTGGGTTCTGGCTATACGCGAAGACCTGCAGATTCAGGCACGTATGGTTCTGGCGCATCTAACCCTGCATGCATTGCACCATGGTGCTGCTGAGCAGGCTGCTCAATATGCCCGCAGCATGGTTGCGCTTGATCCGCTTCACGAAGCGAGTCAACGTCTCTGTATGTATGTGCTGGCACAGCTGGGCGAGCGTCCTGCGGCCATAGCCCGCTACGAACTGTTACGTCAGATGTTGCATGTGGAGTTGGGCATAGAGCCAGAAGCTGCGACAACCATGTTATACCAGCGCATATGTGACGGTTCGCTGATCGAACAAACCTCTCCTGTGGTGATGCAACATGCTGCGTCTCCATCTACCGCCTCGCCCGTATGGAATCTGCCCACGCAGCTTACCCCTTTTTTTGGGCGCGAGCAGGAATTGACCCGGCTTGCCACGTTGCTGCAGCAACCTGCCTATCGTCTTATTACCCTGCTTGGCCCTGGCGGGATTGGCAAGACGCGGCTTGCGCTCCAGGCGGCGGCACTGCATCGCCACACGTTTCGCCATGGTGTCTGTTTTGTTGCGTTGCTGGATGTTGCCTCACCGGAGGGATTGGCCGCAGCCATAGTCGATGCGCTAAATCTGCCCCATCTGGGTACAACGCCAGCTTATGATCAGCTCTGTACCTACCTGCGCGATAAAGAAATCTTGCTGCTGCTTGATAACCTGGAACATTTGTCTGATGTGACGGATCTGCTGCTTGATCTGCTGCGTCACGCGCCTGGCTTACTATTCCTGGTGACATCTCGTAGGCGACTGGGTGTGCAGGCAGAAGATGTTTTTCCTGTGCAAGGCCTGGCGTTGCCAGCAACTGACGATATGGTGCAGGCAGCGCTCCCACCTGCCGTGCAACTCTTTTATGATCGCGCCCGGCGTGTGCAAAAACAGTTTCAGATCGATGCCCAGACGCTCCCGGCGATCCTGCGCATCTGTCGGCTGGTCGATGGCTTGCCGCTGGCGATTGAGCTGGCTGCGGCATGGGTGCGTGTGCGTTCGTGCGCTGATATTGCGCATGATCTAGAGGAAGGGCTGGATAGCTTGAGCGCTGGCTGGCACGATATTCCCGTACGCCATCGCAGTATCCGTGCCATGTTTGACCACTCCTGGTCGATGCTGATACCAGAAGAGCAGCGGGTACTCTGCGCACTGGCTGTTTTTCACGGCGGATGTACAACATCGGCAGCCCATTCTATCATTGGCACATCACCGGCAATTATGGCTGGCCTGGTAGACAAATCCTTTGTATGGCTGACGCCTGATGGTCGCTATGTGCAGCATTCCTTAGCCTGGCAATATGCCCGTGAGAAGCTGGAAGCGGCGCACGCCGAATATGGGCAGATGTATGAACGTCATGCCAGCTACTATGCCCGGTTCTTGCAGGCATGCAACGCTAGATTGAAGGGCCAGGAAGAAATGCAGGCGATGGCTGATATTGAAGCAGACATCGAAAATATACGTACAGCCTGGTTCTGGGCCGTGGATCAAGAACAGGTAACGGTGTTTCAGTATGCATGCGCCAGTCTGTTGCGTTACTATGAGATGCGTGGCAACTATCGTGAAGGAGAAAGGCTTTTTGCTGCTGCAGCAGCAGTGGTGCAGCGTGCTGATCCACTTGCACAGGGTTTATGCGGGCAGTTGCTGACCTGTCGAGGATTATGTGCCATTCGTCTTGGCGACTATCAACAGGCTGAAGCACTTTTGCAGCAGAGTCTGGCGCTGCTGCCGACGGATCGTTATGCACAGGAACGCACTTATGCATTGCACTACATAAGTGCGCTGGATTGCTTGCTGGGAAAATTCGATCATGCGCATCCAAAGTTACAGGAATGCCTGACTATCGCCCGCAGCAATGGTGACCAGTGGGAATATGCGTATGCCTTGATGACACTTGGCCTATGGCATGCACTGGTTGGTATACACCATACAGCACGACAGTATTATGAAGAGAGCCTGCAGGTGTTTAACACCCTTGGTGAACAACGTTATGCTGGACGTGTCCAGGGTCTACTTGGGGCGACTCTGTATGTGCTTGGGCATGCAGAGACCGCCCGGCAGTATCTGAATGCGAGTCTGCGCCGTCTGCGTGACCTGCACGACTCGCCCCAGTTCAGTAGTATTCAAATACAGATCATGTTCAGTGGCTCGGTAGAGCAGGGCAACTACGCCGATCTTGTGTTCCTCGCTCACGAGATCATGGCCAGTGCCCGCAACCTGGGTGATGATCGTGTGTATACGCGCACATTGCTTGTTCTTGCCGATGTGGCCCATATGCAGGGCGACACCCCCGCAGAGGAGATGCATCTACGTATGGCATTGCGCCTGGCACACACCAGCCAGGTTCTTCCCCATGCGTTGATGGCGCTGATCCGCTTTGCCCGCCTGCTAGGACATGGCGACACACACAGCCGCATCCAGGCACTCGAACTTCTGGCCTATGCGCTCCAGCATCCGGTTACATATCAGGGGGATCGGCAATCTGCCCAACAATTGCTCGCCGAACTTGAACCAGTACTGCCGCAGGATATCGTTAGTGCTGCCCGACAGCGTGGGCAGGAAAGCAGCCTGGAACGGTTGGTAGACATGCTTCTTACGCCAGCCGTTGCGTTAGAGCTTCTGGGACAGGCTTGTGTTGCTATCTCGCCACTTTTGTCACTGACCGGGCTAACGTGAAAATAGAACGTAGGCCTCAATCAACCCCGTTGGGCCAGAGCATAGGCAACACCCTGTTGTAGACTGGCTTTTGCCAGCAGGGAATGCAGGTCGGCCCCGATCTGAATCAACGTCTGGGCAATCTCGGGGCTGATCCCGGTAATGATCGTCTGCGTTCCCAACAGTTGCGCCGCCTGCGCTGCTCGGATCAGCGCCGCAGCCACCTGCGTATCCACCATCTTGACGCCAGTAATGTCGAGAATGGCGACGCTTGCATTATGCCTGGCAATGCCTTCCAGCAGGCTTTCCATAATCTGCTGGGCGCGGGCACTGTCGATACTGCCAATAATCGGTATCAACACTACTTCGTCGGCAATCGGTAGCAGGGGCGTAGAGAGTTCACGCAGAGCTGCCTGTTGGGCCTCGATAATCTGCTCTTGTAGCGCCTGGCGTTCCTGTTCGTTGCGCAACAGATCGCTTATATCGCGATTAATCGAGGCAACAGCCACCGGTTGACCATTGGTGTCGGGGATTGTTAAGGCCGAAAACTGCGCAACAAAAGTCGTCTGGTCGGCACGCTGATAAGTAATCTGGCCAGTTGCGGTTCCACTGGCGAGTACCTGTTCCACAATTGCTGCAAGGTACGGCTGCTCTTCTGGTGCAACCAGCGCCGTTACTGACTGACCCACCAGCGGGCGGCCCAGCATGTTTTCGAGCGATGCGTTTGCATATCTGATCACCGTGTCAAGCCCGGCAATCGCAATACCGTCAGGCGCATAATCTGCCAGCATCTTGAACTTGCGTAGTTGCCCCTCTTGCTGTTTCTGTTCGGTGATATCTTCATATATCCCCAGCACGCCAATCACTTCGTCATCGATGCGCAGTGGGATCTTGCTGATACGCAACCATGTCTTTCTTCCATCTGCCTGGGTCAAAACCTCTTCAGCGTTGAGACGTGGTGTATTGCTTGCCATCACTGCCTGGTCATCAGCCTGATAGTCGGCGGCATAGGCCCCCCAGGGCAGGTCATAGTCGCTTTTGCCAATGATCTGATCGTGCGATTGCAGCCGGCCATCCTCAAGCATGCGCTGGTTACACCCCAAAAAACGCGACTCACGATCCTTCCAGAAAACCGCCTGGGGCAAGTGGTCAATCACCAGTTGCAGAAACTCCTGACTTTGGCGGGACTCGGCCTGCAACTGCTTTAACCGCCCGACATCGCGGCAAATGGCATTCACCTGGGTCAGGTTGCCCTGATCATCGTAATGCAAGTTAACCGTCCAGAGCAAAACAAAAACCCGGCCATCGCGATGCACCACGCGGTTCTCGAAGGTGACACTGTGTTCGCGCCGTTGCACCCACGCTGCAAAAGCTTGTTGGGTCGATTCGCGATCGTCTGGATGAACAAAGTCAAAGGCTACCTGTCCGATGCACTGCGCGGGCGACAGGCCATAGATACGTTCGCACGCGGCGTTGACATAGGTAAATCGCCCCTCGGCATCTACCTGCGTGACTAGATCATCTGTGCCCTCGACAAAGGCGCGGAAATGCTCAGCAATCGCAGTTTGTGCAGCGAGTTGGGTGCGCAATTGCTCGATTTCTTGCTCCAGTTCCATCAGCCGCCTGGCAGCAGGTTGATTGTCATTCACAGTGATGGCTCCCAATATCGTCTATGCTTGACTATCTGATACCAACAGTTATCCCCACGCCCCTAGCTTGCTGCTACATCTGGTGCGTGGGTAACCTCGGATGCGCCGGGGAAGTCGGGGTGTTCGATCACGCGCAGCAACTGGCCCAGGTGCAGTTGTTCATGCACCGTCATAATGCGGAATGCGTCCATCAGGCTATAGCTGATCAGCGCCAGAGCGGGCGAGGCAATGATGATCTGCTCGCAGGGCAGGTTGGCACAGGCGCGCATCGCAGCGATCAGTTCATCCTGCTGCGCCCCAAACTGTGCCACAATGTCAGACGGAATGGTGCTGCTGCGGGGGCGAAACGCTGGCGGCGACTGGACTGGCCGGGCGGTAGTGGGGTTTAAGGTATTGTAGAACAGATCGCCAAAGAAACCGGGCAATCCGGGCAAGCGCTGCCAGAGCGCGGGCCGGTATGTGCCAGCCTGGATCTGGCTGAGTACTGGCCGGTAGGTACCATTAGTGACAATCAGATGATCGAGGCACTGGCCGACGCTCCATTCCTTGGCATCAAGCTTCCAGTTCAATTGAGCAGGGCTAAGCGTCGCACAATGCGCCTGGACGTCAGCAGTCACTTCGTCCAATGCGCTGATCAGCCGCTCGATCCCGGCCTGACGCAGATCTGTATCCATGCTACAGCTCCTTCTGGTGTGGCGGCATATCTGCCCGCATTGAGGGTTAACAGTCTATTGCAGCCCCTACGCAACAACGGTACGCCGGGTCTGGCGGGTAGTTTCCAGAAACCATTGCAGATCGGCAATCAGGGCCGGAATATCTTCGCTGGCCACAAACACGCCGATCTCTGCATGATCTAACGGGATAATCAACACCCCCCGATCATCGTGCTGGGTGCCAATCGTATCAGTAATACAGGCAATTGGTTGTTTGTCATCAATAGAACGCACAGTTTGTGCCATGGTAGTCTCCTTGTCTGCGTGAACTGAACTGGGGTGAGTATGTTACCTGCTATCTGCTATGCCTGTGTAGGTAGAGGACTATGAGACTGTTCATCATGGGGAATGGGCAGAGCATGCGCGGCGATGGTGTGTGTTGCGCGCATTTCCAGCATGTGTTCTTCACGTATGACCAGGTACGCTACCAGCTACCTGGTTACCATAAGGGTAGCGCAGGCGTCCCCGCCTGCGCCGGATTAAGCTGGGATGACGGTAATACTATCAAGCAACCTGCCAATCATCCCTCTGTGCCTGCATGCTACCAGCTTGATTTGACCACGCCCGGAATTAGCCCCTTGAGCGCATGTTCGCGAAAACAGATGCGACACATGCCAAATTTGCGAATATAGCCCCGTGCCCGTCCACAAACCCTACAACGGTTGTATTCGCGCACCTTGTATTTTTGCGGCTGGCTGGCTTTTACAACTAACGACTTCTTCGCCAAGATACTGCTCCTCTAATGTCACCGCAGTGCTGCTACCGGGTGATGTGATAAATATGATTGATACAAGATAGTATGTGCCCATAGTACCTGTGTTCGTGTATGGTACTCGCATTCATATGCCGTGTCAAGCGTCATGCATGATGGGTATGTGTTTATAGCGTCTGTGTATGTCCCTTGCCAATGACCAGAATAAAGTGTATACTCTTTGCACAGTATTTGCACACCTATTTTCCGGGAAGGCGTGTATATACTGGAACAATCACTGGAACAGTCAGCTTCAATCAGACAACACGAGGTAGAAACCATGAACATATACGATATCACAGCGACCTTGCTTGACGGCAGCCCACAGCCGCTGTCAGACTATCGCGGCAAGGTGGTGCTGGTAGTGAATGTGGCCAGCAAGTGTGGCTTTGCGCCACAGTATGCGGGACTTGAAACGCTCTACCAGCGCTATCGCGACAAGGGCCTGGTTGTACTGGGCTTTCCCTGTGACCAGTTTGGCAATCAGGAACCGGGCAGCGCCACCGAGATTCAGCAGTTTTGCACACGTACCTATGGGGTCAGCTTTCCCATGTTTGCCAAAATTGCAGTCAATGGATCGCAGACACACCCACTCTATGCGTATCTCAAAGCGCAGCAGCCAGGCTTGCTGGGGAGCCAGTCGATCAAGTGGAACTTTACCAAGTTTTTGGTCGATCACAATGGGAGCGTACGCCGCCGCTATGCCCCCACCGATACACCCGAGTCGATCGAGCAAGACATCGTCGCGCTGCTACCGAGTGCGCCAGCAGCAAAGCAGTCGGTGGCTACCGAGTCTGCTACTGCACAGTGAGGCGACTCAGGCGCCTCACACGTGGAAGTCCGGGAAATAAGACAGTAGGATCTTGAAGAGATTTCAGCTCTAGCCAGAGCTTCATGCCCTCTTACCCAGTCTAGATCTGTCATCCCCGGTGAGGCCGGTGGTAAGGTTACTGCTTTGGATGGAAGTAACCACCCGGGCTCGCCAGACGTCATACATGGCAATTGTACATTGTCTCGTACTTGTTCACCAAGGGGGACGCGATTCACCACGGAGACACAGAGGCACAGAGGCTATCTCGTGCTGTGGCTGCTATGGCTGGAGCCAGGTGGGTCGCGCTGCGCCCGCTTATGCGGGCGCTCCCACGATCGTGAACTGGTACCTCGTCTATGCGGTGTGGCGTACAGTTTTGCGCACAGGCTTGAGACGTCATACCCTCGTCTATGCTAGAAGGAGATCTCCATGACACAAGCGGCACTTGCCGTACACAATATCAGCAAAGCATACGACCAGACAAAAGCTGTTGACAACCTATCTTTTGAGGTGTTTACCGGTGAATTTTTTGGTCTGCTGGGGCCAAATGGTGCAGGGAAGACGACCGCTATTCGGATCATAATGGACATATTCAAGCCAGATAGCGGCACAGTAGAGGTGCTGGGCCAGGGGCCTGGCATCGCGCCAATGCGCGTTGGGTATCTACCCGAAGAGCGGGGCCTCTACCGTGACCTGACAGTGCAGGAGGTGTTGATCTATCTGGCGCAGCTAAAGGGCATGCGCCGCGACAATGCGCGCACCTCAGTGCGTATCTGGCTCGAGCGCGTAGATCTGGCGGATCGGGCAACCAGCAAGGTGCGCGATCTGAGCCGTGGGATGCAGCAAAAGTTGCAGGTGGTTGCCAGCCTGGTACATAGCCCCGAGTTGCTCATCCTTGATGAACCTTTTCAGGGGCTTGACCCGGTCAATCTGCAACTGATCCGCGATGTCATCCTGGATCTACAGCGCCAGGGAACCACCATTGTGCTCAGTTCGCATCAGTTAAACCATGTCGAGGCGCTCTGCGACCGGATTGTGCTGATCAGCCAGGGGCGCGCCGCGCTCTATGGCCCGGTTGCCGAGATCAAACGCCGGTATAGCCCGCATACCGTGCGTGTGCGTACCACCGCACCACTCGATCTGTCACTGCCCGGTGTTGAAGACGTGCTGCGCCGTAATGGCAGTTATATTCTGACCCTCGCTGGCACCTCGCCGCAGGATCTCCTGCACTATCTCGTCGAACACAAGATTCCCATTGATGCCTTTGAAGTTACCAGTTTGCCCCTGGAAGATATCTTTGTGCGTACGGTGCAAAAGGGACGGCATGCCGAAGTGTCATCTGACGTTGTGGAGGTGCAGCATGTCTAAAATCTGGACAATCGCCCGTCACGAGTATCTGACCAATGTTCGACGAATCGGCTTTCGCCTGATGCTGCTGGGTGTACCACTACTGGGCTTGATCGGTCTACTGGCGAGTGGCCTGTTTAGCGGGCAGATCGGCAGCGCACTGGAGGCCCAGTTCACGGGTATCCAGTCTGCCAGTGACCAGCGCTTTGGCGTTGTGGATCAGAGTGGCTTGTTTTCGCCGATCTTGCCAGCATACCAACCCCGCTTTGCGACCTACGCCAGTACAACTGCCGGGCGCGACGCCATCCGAACCGGGGAAATCCAGCATCTGCTAGTTATTCCGGCTGATTATCTCGATGAAGGCGTCATTCAGGTGATCGCTAAAGATACCAGCATCGCCGCCCTGCCTGATTCCGAGGTTCTCCGGCCATTTTTTGTTGATCATCTGGTCGGCGACCAGATTGATCCGGCCCTGCGCACACGCCTGCACAATGTCTATAACCTGGTTCAGCTGCCCCTGAATGGCCAGGGCGAAGCCATTGACAGGGGGGTTGCCAACTTTTTTCTGTCCTTCTTCCTGCCCTATATGATGGGACTGCTGCTCGTGATGACCATTTTTGTATCAGGCGGCTATCTGCTGCGCGGAGTTGCCGAAGAGAAAGAGAGCCGGATCATTGAACTGATGCTATCGTCGGTGACAGCCGATCAGGTTCTGACCGGCAAGGTGTTGGGGTTGGGGGCGCTGGGTTTAACCCAGATCGGTGTCTGGATCATCTCGTTTGTTCTGCTGGGATGGGTGGGTGCGCAATGGCTGGGTCTGCCGATTCCAGGTCTGGCACTGTTCTTCGATCGACCAGCCCTGCCGTTCCTGCTGATCCTCTACTACCTGCTGGGTTTCCTGGTCTACGCGGTTTTGCTGGGAGCTATTGGTGCATTGGGCACCTCAATGCGCGAATCGCAGCAACTGAGCGGTTTTATCAGCCTGTTCGCCCTGCTGCCAGTTATGCTGGGGGGCTTTATTCTGCCCAATCCGAACGGAACCCTGGCGCGGGTTTTCTCGTACTTCCCACTGACGGCACCAACTATGATGATGCTCCGTCTGCCACTGAGTACGGTGGCGGTGCTGGATATCATCGTGAGCATCGCCGTTCTGCTGATCACTATTCCGCTGGTACTCTGGTTAGGGGCACGGCTGTTCCGGTTAGGGCTGTTGCTCTATGGTCAGCGCCCGGGACTGGCACAGATCATGCGTGCCCTGCGTGCGAGCTGAGCGCTTCGTTAAAAGAGGCGATCGCGCAGGGATGGAGAAAAGCCCCCAGGTGAAAGACACGTGAAGTATGTAGTATCAAAGAGTGTACTATGTACAGGAGTAAAGGAGTAATAAAGAACATATGCATTTCCAGTATCCTGAAGATAAAGCGTATTTCGTCGCACTGCTCTGTGAGGAAGGAGAATCCCTGGCAACATATGCGACACTCTTTGATTTTCGTCCGTTAGCAATGAAGCGTCAAGACTTTCAGGCGCAACGAGCGACCCTGCTTCAACAACTGCGTGCAATCTATGGCGGTCGGTGTCAACTTCAATTTCCAGAACGCTGTAACATCGATTCGGGTATAACGATTGACCATATTATCCCTCTTGCTTCAAACAAACTGCATAAAGAAGTACGTGGTATGTTTGGAACACCAGGAAAGAAAGTTCCATCACAAAGCTTTGGCTCGAATCATATCAACAATTTAATCATTGCCTGTCGCGCATGTAATAACGCCAAGAAGCACCGTCTCTTAGAACGGCACATACTCAAGCAATTACTGGGAACGAAGCACTTTGTTGGTATGCATACAGATCCAAGTGATACAGAAGCCTGATGTAATCGCCGTATCCTGCCGCCTGACATCCGCTTGCAGGCGACCGGTCTATCGAACCCGCACAGGTTCTCTGCGCCCCTCGGCGTCCTCGGCGGTGAACGACCTGCTTGCGAAATCTCAATCCGTAACGCCGCTATTTGCGCACCACATCGACCAAGATTGCCGCCCCTCAACCCGTAACGCCGCAATCGGATATCATGATCCGCTATGCCCTCTGCAAACGCATCACCGCCCGTCGCTCCGTCACTCCCCGGCCCAACAGCCTGCTGTAGCGCGCCGCCGCCAACTTCATATTGTGAATTATTTCACTATCGAATGCCATGGCAGTCAACAGCGCTGCCGAGACGGCGCGGCTAAGCAGAAGCGTTGGGCTGCTGGAGGCTGCGTACAGCTTGCCTGGGTTATAATCAAGCCGCCTTTTCGTAGTTCATATAGTTGTAATTAGCTGACAATCTATGAATCAGGCATAACAGGAGGGTTCCCTTGCTCATCGACATCCAGACACTTGTCGCATTTATCCCGACCGTGCTCGTCCTCGTGCTCATTCCAGGGCCGGATATGCTCTTCATCACGGCCAATGCACTCTCCTCGGGCAAGCGTGGCGGTGTGTTCTCGGCACTTGGATGCACAACGGGTGCTTTTACCCATGCGGTGCTTGCCGCCTTCGGCCTCACCGCTATCGTCGCCGCGTGGCAGCCAGCTTACGAGTTTGTACGCATCGGCGGCGCACTCTATCTCCTCTACCTCGGCGTAAAGATGCTTTTCGCGAAGGAATCGCCGCTGTCGGTCTCGGAGGCCGGAGCCGGCAAGTCAGGCATAAGCCTCTTTCGTGAGGGCTTCATCAACAACCTGATGAATCCTAAGGCCATCCTCTTCTCCCTCACGTTCCTGCCCCAGTTCTCCGACCCACTACGCGGTCCGATCTGGGCGCAGATCATCATCCTCGGAACCGTGCTAGCGGTGATCATGCTCGCGATCGAGATTCCGATCGCCGTGACAAGCGGTCACTTTGGTCAGTGGCTCGCCTCGCGGTCGCAGGCGGCCTTAGCGATTAATAAAGCGATGGGAGCTGTGCTTATCGGTCTCGCTGCTTGGGTGCTCCAGAGCCGGCGCATCGCGCACTAGGAAAAAGGTCAGGGTGTTCTTTGTAGAATAATCCTTAATCTCTTGACACAGGAAGGGCGATACATATGGCCTATATAATTAGTGAACATTCGTGTTATTCGTAGTTAAAAGTAATCCAGTCGTATGACGTTGACGACGCCCTGGCTATTCACCATTGGGGTACAGGCCAGTCTATGCTATGATATATCTATGCAGGAACAACGGAGGCCTCTATGGAACCACCATTTCCGGGGATGGATCCCTATCTGGAAGCACCGGACATGTGGCCGGATGTGCATCATCGTCTGATTACCGGTATCTGTGATCAGATCCAGGCGACCCTGGCTCCACGGTATCGTGCGGTCATTACGCCCTACGCTGCGTTCGAAAGCATTGAGGTTGCTCCCGTACGCCGGATCGTGCCGGATGTTGCGCTGGTCGAGCGCGATCCCACCGGATTGTCGTCTGGGAACGTGACGGTCTTTGAACCGGCCCCCCTGGTCTTGCCTGCTGTCATGGAGGTGGAGGTTGAATATGCCCGCATCGAGATCCGCACTGTCCGTGAGCATGTGCTGGTGACGGCGATTGAGTTGCTTTCTCCGGCGAACAAACGTCCTGGTGGTGATGGGGCCGATGCCTACGAGAAAAAGCGCAATGAGATCTTTGCCAGTACCGCCCATCTGCTGGAGATAGATCTTCTACGCAACGGACGCCGCCCCCAGGTGGCCCGGCCACTGCCGGAGTTGCCCTATTTCATCTTCCTGAGCCGGGTGCAGCGCCGCCCCTACATCGAGATCTGGCCGCTGTCGCTACGTGAACAGATCACGTTGATCCCGGTGCCGTTGCTGTATCCTGACCCACCAGCGCCGCTCGATCTGACTGCGGCCATACATGATGTCTACCGCCGTGCCCACTACGACCTGGATATCGACTACGCTGAGCCACCCCCTCAGCCCGACCTGTCCGCAGAAGATGCTGCCTGGTTGGATGCCCATTTGCGCGAGCAGGGACTTCGGGTGTAAAGGATGAGCGTATCACCACATCCTCGGCGATCTTCCAGCTATGCGCCTTCTGACGGTCCTTCCAGAAGCGCCGATACAGTCCCGCCAGTGTGATCATCCCAAAAGCGTTGAATCAGTCGGGCAATCGTCGTTTTGCCTGCGCCGCTTAGTCCCACCAACGCGGGGCCATCCTGGTCGGGAGCTGGCCGACGACTGGCTATCAGTTTAACGTGTCGCTGGCCGTGGAACATGGGGATGTGATGCTCTCTCACGGGTAGGGTTTTTCCGTCGGGACGCGCTTCTGCGCGTCCGCAGGCCGTTCTGATGCGGAACACGTTCCCACGGACAGGCAGAAGCCTGTCCCTACGGATTGCGTCACAACGCGATCCGGCCAAAAAGTCTACACCTCTGAAGAGGTGATGCTGGCGTTCGACCTGCGTTTGTGGATCTAGGGTGCTTTGGGGAATTTTCGCTCCAGTGCATCGGGCAGATACATGGCTCCATACCCCGCTTGCAGCCTTGATGGTTACACTTTTCCTCGTACAATAATTCGCATCATCTCTGCACAAAGGGCCAATGAAGATGAACGCCGACGATACAACGCACGGTGACATCTATCACACCTGCCCGCGGCGTGCTGAACTTTGCCGTTGGGCCGTCCTCAACCCGTAACGCAGTTGCCGGACAGTCGACCTTATAGCACAACAACCATGAAGAAGTGCGCTCCAGGCAACATCGCATACGCGATGTCGCATCACATGCTTTTGTTGGTCGTACTACTCAGGAAAAATTTCTCGGGAAATACCCAGGTTTTCTGGCGTCATATCCACTTTTTCGTAGACATCTTTGAGTGCAAGGGTGCATTCGATGGAGTGGATGATAATGGCAGACTCAATACCAATCGCCTCGTGAAGCAACCACTGGCCATTATCTTGCCGCGAATAACACTCAACATGATAATGGTCTTGTGCGATAAGGATATAATCCTGTAGCGTTTCGATGGTGCGGTAGTGTTGGGCTTTCATTCCTCGATCATAGCGTTCAGTTGATGGTGAGAGTATCTCAATAAGGACTAATGGATTGATGAGTGTGTCAAGTACGTCATCAGTGAATTCAGGTTCCCCACAAATAACGACAAGATCCGGGTAGGTATTGAGCCCGGTACGCATTACTTTAACACGCATATCACTCGGGAATATCTGGCACGGCTTTCGACGAAGTTGACCATGTAGCGTTGCCAGCGTATTTCCTGCGATAAGATTATGGATGCGTGACGCGCCCGTCATCGCGTAGATTTGACCATCGAAATATTCATGCTTCCTTGTGCTTGCACGCTCAAATTCAATATATTCTTGTTCAGTGCTATACCGTTTTGATGGTGCAGTCATCACATACCGCCTTCTTGAATAACGGTGAGCAGAAACTAGTATCGTATTCATGATAGCGGCTTTGTTCTGCTTTCGCAAGCGGCGTATGTGCTGAGGGAAAGCGATATGCGTACCGCTAGACTCGCTCCACGCTCCAGCGCGGCTGCAAGCCGCGCCTACTTCGTCACCCATGAATATAACGTGAGAGTCGTGTAGGTGTGGCTTGCAGCCGCACACGCCCTATGCGCGGCTGCAAGCCGCGCCTACGACGTGCCCTAGCGGGTATTCACGCTAATAAGATGTTTGGCGTACGTGTTCACGATTGGCTTGGCACTAACAGATCACTGGGTATCAAGGCATAATCTTGCTGTAGCAGAGGCAGGAACATAAACTGCTATCCTCCGTGACTCTGTGGTGAATCTTTTCTGCCAAACGTGAACAGTTACTGTTTTGCCCCTACTTGACACACACCTGTATTACTGATACATTATCTCAATAGTAATGACCGGTCATATTCGTGTCGGGCAGACGCAATAGCATGATGGTGTGCCATCAACATACATAATTACACAAAGGATTAAGCATGAACAAACTTCCGGTAACAGTACTCTCCGGCTTTCTGGGCGCGGGCAAGACGTCTGTGCTCAACCATATTTTGACCAATCGCGAGGGCATGCGTGTGGCGGTGATCGTCAACGATATGAGTGAGGTGAACATCGATGCGCAGCTGGTGCGAGGCGGCAAGGCGGCGCTCAATCGCGTCGAGGAAAAGTTGATCGAGATGAGTAACGGCTGCATTTGCTGCACCCTGCGCGAAGATCTGCTGATAGAGATTTCACGCCTGGCGCATGCCGGTCGCTTCGATTATCTGCTGGTGGAGGCCACCGGCATTGCCGAGCCGCTGCCCATCGCTGTCACTTTTACCTTCGCCGATGAAACCGGGCGTAGTCTAGCCGATGTCGCCCGCCTTGACACCATGGTAACGGTGGTCGATGCCTTCAACTTCATGCGCGACTATGCATCGCTGGACGAGTTGCGCGAACGGGGTTTGGGTATGAGCGACGACGATGACCGCACCGTGGTCGATCTGCTGGTGGATCAGATCGAGTTCAACAATGTGATTATTATCAACAAAGTCGACCTGGTATCCAAGGCGGATGTGGCTCGGCTGGAGGGCATTCTGCGCCATTTCAACCCTGATGCACAGATTATACGCGCAACGCACGGGCGTGTGCCCCTGACGACCATCCTTGATACAGGGCTGTTCGATTTCGAGACGGCCAGTCAGTCACCCGGCTGGCTCCAGGAACTGAACGGTCAGCATATCCCGGAGACTGAAGAATACGGTATTAGCAGCTTTGTCTACCGGGCGCGGCGGCCACTGCATCCCCAACGCTTCTGGGATTTCATTAACGGCGCATGGGGTGGCGTGTTACGCTCGAAAGGGTTCTTCTGGCTGGCATCACGTATGGACATCATTGGTATCTGGTCACAGGCTGGCGGCGCGTGCCAGGTGCAGCCGGGCGGCGTCTGGTGGGCGACTGTGCCAGAGGACGAGTGGCCACAAGAACCTGAATTTCAGCTTGATATCGCCGAGGTTTGGGAAGACCCGTGGGGCGACCGCCGCCAGGAACTGGTTTTTATCGGCATACAGATGGATCGTGATGCATTGACTGCTGGCCTGGATGTCTGCCTGTTGACTGATGCTGAACTGGCATTGGGGCCGGATGCCTGGGCAGCGTTTCCTGACTCGTTTACGGCGTGGACGCTGATAACAGTGGATGATGAGGCAGAAGACGACGTAAACGACTATGCCGATCAGGTTGGAAATTGATTCTCCATCAGCACAGGCAGCGTGGGTGTAGGTGTACGACATGGGTGACTTTTGTGGCCTTCGTGCGCTTCGTGGTTAAAACGATGCGACGACCGTGGTTGAGATGAGGCGGCGAGACAGGCAGCATTGGATATTCAGATCCTCCGTGTCTCCGTGCCTCCGTGGTGAATGTGTTCCCTTCGTGTTCTTCGTAGGCTTCGTGGTTAAAATCGTGGGCTTCGTGGTTGAAACCATGCAGTGAGACAGGCAGCATCAGATATTCAGATTCTCCCTGTCTCCGTGCCTCCGTGGTGAATCTCTTCCCCACATGTGAACAGTCACTATTCTGGCTGAAGTTGACATAATATCAGACGAGGAGTGCCCCATGCTAGACTGGCTGATTATCGGTGGTGGCATCCATGGCACCCACCTGGCGCTGGTACTCACGCAGCGAGCGGGCGTGGCCCATATACGGCTACGTGTGCTTGATCCGCATACGACGCTGCTGGATCGCTGGCATGCCTGCACGTCCAACACGGGCATGGAATTTCTGCGCTCTGGTGCAGTCCATCATATTGATCTGCACTCCGAGGCCCTGACTCGCTTTGCCAGAGAGCCTGCTGGACAGGAGTATCCCGACTTTATTGCGCCTTACCGCCGCCCGGCGCTCGATCTGTTTAATGCCCACGCTGCATATGTGATTGAACACTACGGCCTGCATGAACTTTTGGTCGTTGGGCGGGCTAGTGGCCTTGTGCGCTGTGCGGGTGGCTGGCGGGTTGAAACGGGTGTGGGTAGCCTGGAAGCACGCCAGGTAGCGCTGGCAATGGGCGCATCCGAGCAACCCTCCCGTCCAGCCTGGGCGCAGCAGCTGGGCGCTGCGGGCGCTCCGGTACAGCATATTTTTGTCCCCGGCTTTCGGCGTGCCGACCTGCCCGCCTGGACACATGCTGTTGTGGTAGGCGGCGGTATTTCGGCAGTCCAGACTGCCCTGGCGCTGGCCAGGCAGCAACCCGGCACCGTCACCTTGCTGGCACGCCATCCTTTACGTATCCATCAACTTGACAGTGATCCAGGCTGGATCGGGCCAAAATATCAGGCCGGGTTTCAGCAGATCCACGACTACGCTCAGCGGCGTACCATCATCTGGCAGGCACGCCATCGTGGTTCTGTACCACCCGATGTGGAGATCGCACTACTCCAGTCAATCAAAGCGGCGGCACTGCGGCTGGTGACTGCCGAGGTTTCCAGTGCGATCCTGCTGCCCACGGGCCAGGTGCGGCTGACTCTCTCAGACGATGGGGGTACTCTCACCAGCGATTGTGTTATCCTGGCGACCGGCTTCACCTCGCAGCGACCCGGCGGGGCGTGGCTGGATGCAGCGGTGGCGAGCCTGGGCCTGCCGGTTGCACCCTGCGGCTACCCTATCGTCGATCCGTCGCTCTGCTGGACAGAAGGGCTGTCTGCGCTCGGCCCACTGGCAGAATTAGAGATCGGCCCGGTGGCACGTAATATCACCGGGGCACGCCAGGCCGCCGAACGGATCTGTCAGGCGATCAGAACCGAAACGGCACGACCGGTGAGCTACCGTGCGGTAAAGGGGCGCACGGTATGATGGTCGTTGTTAGTGCATCCCTGGAAGGTCGGTCGTGTCTTTCTCACCACGAAGATCCCGCAGCGCACGAATCGTGAACGCGTGCCGATGCCTTCCCTTCGTAACCTTTGTGGTTGACACCATGCGATGAGCGTGGTTTCAACCCTGCTACGAGACAGGCAGCATTACATTAGATGTTCAGATCCGCCGTGCCTCCGTGCCTCTGTGGTGAATATGTTCCCCACGTATGAACAGGCACTATTTGCACGCTGCACCACATCATGCTAAGGTATTGGCCTTAGCCTGATAGGAGGAACACCGATGCAGGAAGGCACACAGGCAGTAGAGGCAGCGCATACGCCGCAGGGCACAGTCGCCGAGGTAGCGCTGCTGGCTCTGCGGCTAGGTATCACCGCGTTCGGCGGGCCAGCAGCGCATATTGGCATGCTACGCGATGAAGTTGTCACGCGCCGAAAGTGGATCACAGACGCGCACTTTCTCGATCTGCTGGGCGCGACCAATCTTATCCCCGGCCCGAATTCAACCGAAATGGTCATTCACATTGGGCAGGTACGTGCGGGCTGGCGGGGCTTGATTGCAGCTGGAGTCTGCTTCATCATGCCCGCCGCACTGATTGTGCTGGCCTGTGCCTGGGCCTATGTAGAGTTTGGTACATTGCCAGCCGCAACCTGGCTGCTCTATGGCATCAAGCCGGTGATTATTGCGATTATCGTACAGGCACTCTGGGGGCTGTTCAAAACGGCGGTCAAGGGGCCATTGCTGGCCGCAATCGGTCTGATGGTGCTGACGCTCTATTTGTTTGGGTTCAACGAACTGGCCTTGCTCTTTGGCGGCGGCAGCCTGGTGATGCTGGTGCGTAACCTTGGTCGGCTCACTCGTAGTGGATCAGCGGCAGCAGTGGCGTTACTACCCGGCGGGGCGGCGACACTCTGGCTGGCGCAGGCAGCAACACCGGTATCGCTGGGACAATTGTTCTGGAGCTTTCTGAAGATCGGGTCGGTACTCTACGGCAGTGGCTATGTGCTGCTGGCCTTTTTGCGCAACGAGTTTGTGATCAGACTCGGCTGGCTGACTGATCAGCAACTGCTTGATGCCATTTCGATTGGTCAATTCACACCGGGCCCAGTCTTTACCACCGCAACATTCGTCGGCTATATTGTGGCCGGGCTACCGGGGGCCATCCTGGCTACCGTGGGCATCTTCTTGCCGTCGTTCATCTTCGTGGCGGCAGTCAACCCGCTTATCCCCCTGCTACGCCGTTCGTCCTGGGTGGGTGGCTTTCTCGATGGGGTGAATGTTGCCGCCCTGGGGCTGATGGCTGCTGTGCTGTGGGAACTGGGCCGTTCTGCCATTGTCGACTGGCTGACCATCCTATTGGCGCTGAGTACGGCAGTGCTGCTCTTTCGCTTCAAGCTCAACTCGGCCTGGTTGGTATTGGGTGGTGGCCTGATCGCCCTGCTAGTGCGCTGGTTCGCGCCGGGTGTTCTGCCTGAGTAGACCCTATATAGCACAGCGGAAATGCACGGATTGCTCACCGGCACGATGCCGGTGCTACGTTCTATTTTTACATTAGCCCTCCATGCGCCGAGGGCGCACACCGCCGGGATGAAAAAGGCTTGTAGGGGCGACCGGCCGGTCGCCCCTACCGTCCATCGGCTATTTTCACATTAGACATGGTTTCAGGACAGAACCGCCTCAATCGCCGTGTGGCTGTCAAAAGCAGGAGCATTGGCACGCAGCAGCGCCAGGAATTCAATGTTGCCTGCCGGCCCCGTAATCGGGGAACGGGTCAGACCGGCGGGGGGCAAACCGAGGTCAATCGCACAATCCAGCATATCAGTCAGCACCCGGCGATGTACGGCTTTGTCACGCACCACACCACCTTTACCCACATCGCGTTGACCGGCCTCGAACTGGGGTTTAATCAGCGCAATGATCCAGCCTGTTGGCGTAATCAGGCGTTGAACGGCTGGCAACACTAGCCGCAGCGAGATAAACGCAACATCGATAGTTGCACAATCAGCCAGTACCTGGTTAGGCAATGCCTGTAGATAGCGAATATTGGTGCGTTCCAGCACACTCACGCGCCCATCCTGGCGCAGTCGCCAGTCCAGCACACCATAGCCCACATCAACCGCATAGACATGCGTGGCACCATGCTGCAACAATACATCCGTAAAGCCACCCGTTGATGCCCCGACATCCAGGGCCACCAGGTTGGTCGGATCAAGCTGAAATATCTCAAGCGCATGGGCCAGCTTATAGCCACCACGGCTCACATACGGCAATGGCTGAGCGATATGCACATGACTGCTTTCCGCCACAACTGTACCGGGTTTGCTCGACACCTGTCCATTCACCTGCACTGCCCCCACGGCAATCAACGCCTGAGCCTTGGTACGGCTCTCGGCCAGACCACGCTCTACCAGCAGCTGATCCAGGCGCGTCCGCGACACTACAGTTGCCCCTCCATGCGCTCGATCTCGCCTTCCAGGTCGCGAATATAGCTACGCAGCCAGGGCGCGGCATTCGGTCCTTCCATGGCCAGACGCGCCCGTAAGCGGCGCAACTCGGCGCGACGGTGATTCAACTCGGCTGTGATATCTGGTCGGGGCACATCAGCCACGGCCCGCTCAAGCTCTGGTATCTGATCTAGATAGTTGACCATCAATTCAGTCAACAATTCCGGCAGATCGACGCCTTGCTCGCGCACCAGCATATCCAGCTTGCGCCGATGTTCCCGCGACAAAAACAGGCGCGTCGGGATGGTAAACAATCCTTCTTGCACTGGCATATCTATAACTCCTTCCGCGTGTGGATGCCTCTATTATACCTGGTATATGCACGAGCGTCTATGGCGGCATTTTGGCATGGTAACATGCACAGGCTTGCCCGCTATCTTCCTGAACGCTGGAAGGCTGAATCGCTGCCCGTATCTCATCCACAATCATCTGGTGCAGCGGACTGGGCGATGCCTCCCAGATGTGTTTGCCACTGCTTAATACCAGCAGACGAATAGCGCGATCGCGAATCAGCGCATCAAGATCTTGTTCCGTCAGTGCCATCACAAAGCCCTTGTGTTAACGCGAATATGCGGTGGGTTAACCTGGGAGCGAGGGCGGGACGCCCTCAATGTACCTATTCAACCGCGAATTCTGTGAAACGACGTTTGTAGGGTGACTGAAAGCCGAGGACAATATCGCCTTTTGCCACGCCGAGTTCAACCAGGCGATTGGCGATTCCGTCCTCGGTTCCAGCATGTTGAATCCAGATTTTGCCGTTCTGGATGACGATATGCATGATGCACCCACCCGGTGTGGTGTGAAAGTCAGTGAGTATAGATACAAGTATACCACACGCGAAACTGCTGTCTCTGCCCCCATCCTGTGTCTCCATGGTGAATAATGTCCCCAGACGTAGGTACCTGTTCACAATTGTGGCAGTGGCAGATGATCAGCGAGCCACGCTCTCCAACCAGCGATGGCATGGGCAGCAGCAGAAAAAGAGAATCTCCGTGTCTCCGTGGTGAATCTTTTACCCCGATCTGGAGCAATTACGATGTGGCCCTAATGCGACCGCAACTCGCTATGCAGTATACGCTTATATGTACTATAATGTTTATAGTGGGGTAAGGTGCAGAAGATAACGCACGGTCTTGATACGTGCCGCCAGGAACATTTGTGAGGTACACATATGCAGTTGGAAGACTACTTTGACTTTCTCTCCCCTGAAGATATTCGTCTGAAAGGGCATCGCATCGGGATTGAGACTATCGTACTCGACTACCTGGATGGTTTGACACCAGAAGAAATCGGGTCACGCTACCCAACCCTGACATTAGAAGAGATCTATGCCACAATTACCTATTACTGGCATAATCAGACTGAAGTGTCGGCGTATCTGCATGCCTGGGAAGAGCATCACAACCGTATGCGCACTGAACAAGAGAACAACCCATCGCCAGCGATTCAGCGTCTGCGTGCGCTGGTCAGGGCAGGTCATACGGCTGTCGTTGCTGAAGAGTCGTCAGCTTCATCGCAATGAGTGCGGCATGTTTCCTGCTAGACGAACATATTCCCCGCGCAGTGGCGCGTGGATTAGCCTTACGGGAACCAGCCATACAGGTGTTCATACTGGGCCGATCAGGTGCACCGTCGTTACATGTATCTGATCCAGAATTGCTGATCTGGATTGAAGAACACGCCTGTCTTTTAGTCACCAACAATCGTGCCAGTATGCCAATGCATCTCCAGGTTCATCTGCATCATGGTGTCGGCATGTACCTGGTATTTTCATTATTCCCCGACCGACAACACCTGGGGAAATCATCGATGAATTGTATCTTATCTGGGGAACCAGTCTACCCAATGAATTTCAAGACCAGATAGTCTATCTGCCAATTAGCCGATGAAATCAACAATCCACCGAATCTCCATGTCATTCCGAACTGGAGCCGCCACCCGGCCTTCCCTGGACGCCAATCCCCGTAGCGGCGCAGGGAGGAATCTCCAGCGCATGATCATGGTGATTCCATGGGAGATTCCTCGGGCCGCGTGCAGGCACGTAGGCAGGCAGAAGAGCGGGGTGGGCGGCCCTCCTCATAACATGTCCATGTTTTCCCGATACCAGTGGCCCGTGGGTCATCGTTTACTCGGAATGACATGGGTGGCTCATGGTTGGGCATGGTGTGTGTCGCTGGAGATTCCTCGGGCCGCCCGCAGACACATGGACATGAAGAGGGGATGGGGAACCTCTCACAGGTAGTTTTGTCCGTAGGGACGCGCTTCTGCGCGTCCGCAGGGCGTCCTGATAGGGAACCATGAATCCATAGAATCCATGCCACGCTATGTCATTCCGAACCGGCGCCGCTGGAGGTTGTCGCATCATGCCCCCTCGTGCTAGCGGCGCAGGGAGGAATCTCTTGTCGAGTTTCAGTGCAGATACCATGCACCGCCTGCCTGCCATAACTTTCGCCTTACCCCCGCTCGGCCTGCACATGAATCAGGCCTTGCGCACGTGCCTGTACCAGCGCCTGAACGACCTGCGCATCATACTCGGTATGCGCAGCACTCTGCAGAATATCCAGCGCTTGCTCAACCGGCATTCCGGCCCGATATGGGCGTGTACTCGTCATCGCATCAAAGGCATCGGCAACCGCTACAATCCGGCCAATCAGCGAAATCTGATCGCCCTTGAGTCCCAGAGGATACCCACCACCGTCCAGACGTTCATGATGCTGCGATAGGGCGGCACTCTCGACGTAGAGCAATCCGTCCAGGCCTGCATTTTCCAGTAGCTTGATGCCGTTAAGCGGATGCTGCTGCATTTCATGGATTTCGTCGCTGGTCAGATTGCCGGGCTTGCGCAGGATCTGATCACTGACGCCGATTTTGCCGACATCATGCAAAATACCCCCAACCTCCACATGGTACATCATCTCTTGTGACAGATCCATCTCACGGGCAATAGCCACGGCAAAATCGGCTACGCGCTGACTGTGCCCGGACGTATAGGGGTCTTTGAGATCAATCGCACCGCTAACTGCCCGAATGATGCCCATAAAGAGGCGCGTGTTTCGCTCATAGAGGCGTGATAATTGCAGTACTGTTGCTGCCTGACTGGCCAGCGCTTCCATCAGACGGACATCCTCGCTGTCGAACGGTTGTCCATCGCGCCGATTTAACGCCTCAGCCCCCCCGATGATCTTTGCGCTCACGTGTCCTTGCTCACTACCCAGTTGAATCGCTGGTGCATGCAAGGGCACACACAAGATCGAACGTGTATGAAAGCCGCTCTGCTGATCAATTCCGGCATAAAAACGTGCATCATGCTGCACATCGTTGATTAACACCCGCTCACCGGTCAGTGTCACATACCCGATAATGCCCTGACCGGGCGGTACGCGAATATCCGTTGCATGCATCTGCTGGCTCTGCTCGCCGGTAGCTGTACGCAACACCAGTTCGCCGCTCTGCTCATCGCGCAACCAGATCGAAGCGGCCTCTACGTTGAGCAACTGGGTCGCATGACTCATAATCTGATCCAGCAGGGTGTCCTGTTCCAGCGTGGTGGTGATCTGCGACATAGTGTCGATCAAGCTATGCAGACGCTGTTCGCGCTGACGAGCCTCTTCCAGCAGATGTAGCTTCTCGGCTGCAGTCACCAGCCGACTGACCAGCAGTTCAACCAGCGTCAGTTCATCTTCATTATCAATGACTGTAGGTGCTACATTGAAGAGTTCAACCACCCCGATGGGATGATCCGGCAGCAGCAGCGGGATACTATAGACTGTGCGCAGACCAACCGGCATCTGCGCAGCCAGGGCATGCTGTCCGTGCAAGGGGGCGTCTTCATCGATAAACAGGGGGTGGTGCTGACGCATCGACCGGGCCGTAATGCCCTGATCTGCCCGGAAGCGCCCGCCCACCAGATTTTGCTTCGCCCAGGGGCCAGCTACAGTGGTGACAACCAGTTCTTCAGATCGCGGCGCAAACAGCGAGAGGACACCCAGTCGGGATCGCGTCAGCGACACCAACAGGTTCAACATCTGATCAAGCAGGGTATCAAGCCTGGTGGTAGCAGCAATCCGGTTCGCTTGCTGGATTCCATCGATCAGGCGATGATATCGGTCATATTCCTCGGACATGCGCAACCTCCTGGGGCATACCCGAAAACTGATTGATTGTTGATTGTTCAGCCCATCAGGCAGCCCGCTGTGACGCCAGCGTTGCCAGGGTGCGTATACAGGCCACCAGCTCCTGGGGATTGCCAGCAAGCATACCCTGCACACCAGATTCTTCGGCAATGCGCGCCAGGCTATACTCATCCAGTGTCCGTTCGCCGGTATGGTCAAACATCACGCGCGGCAAAATGGCATGCGTACAACCGCTAGCGCGTAGAACCGGCAGCACATCCTGGCCCATCAGCAGCCCGCTCACCGTTACCGTTTCGCCAAAAAAGCGATTCACCACCGGAAGCAGGTGCATATGCATGCCGTCGATTTGATTCAGACGATCTACCACCGGCCGCAGCGTTGGCGCAATCATGCTGCCACAGATCACGGCAACATGAGTATGTTCAGGCATGTGGGCGGGCAGTTTATGGCGTACTTCTGCCCACACATCCAGGAAATCGCGGGTCATCCCAACGCCGTTAGAGTACTGCGGATAGCCATCATAGAACGTGTCTGGCGGTAGATCACGCCCACAGAGCAGGAAAAACTCATCGCTAGGATATACCAGATGCACATCCAGGTCGTGTACAAAGCGAGAGCTATAGGGCAGCAGCAGATCGATAATCCGTGCTGCCTCATCGGGCGTATAACACCGCAGCGGCACATTGGTGGCCGCACCCAGACGAGCACAGAAACCAAAATCCTCCGCGGCTGGCACATCCGTCTGTGTAGACTGTTCGGCCCACAGCGGCTGGCGTTCCCAGTTTGTATCGATCCACTCGGGCGTCTCGTGAACCTGAATGGCCGCCCGAATCGTGGTCGGCTTTTTGCGCGTAAAGCGAAACTTCGTCAGGCCCACCGGCACCACGGCAATTGACTGCACCACCGGATAAAGCGCCGCCAGATCTTCCACCGTCTGTTGCAGCGCCATGCCATCGTTCAGGCCAGGGCATGCCACCACCTGGGTATGCACCGTAATTCCGGCTGCCCCCAGCCGGCGAATCTGCGCCAGCACATCAGGTACATCGGCTTTGCCCAGCAACACCGCCCGCAACGCCCGATCCGTGGCATGAATACTGATATGCAACGGCGAAAGGCGCTGCTGCTCGATGCGCTGCCAATCTTCCTCGGAGAGATTCGTCAGTGTCACAAAGTTAGCATACAAAAACGACAGGCGGAAGTCGTCATCTTTGAGATACAGCGTCTTGCGCATCCCCTTTGGCATCTGGGTTAGAAAACAGAAGGGACACTTATTATTACAGGTGCGCAGGCGGTCGAACAGTGGCTCGCTAAACGCAATGCCCAGATCTTCATCGGCATCTTTCTCAATTTCATAGACCACCTCGCCCTCGGCGTCACGCACCAGCAGGTCGATCTGCTCGTCGGCAATCGCAAAGCGATAATCAATCACATCACGCAAACGCTGTTCACCCACGGCCAGCACCACATTGCCAGGCTGCAGGCCGATCTCATCGGCAATGCTACCCGGTTGCACATGGCTGATAATGCCGCCCTCGCCAGTAATATTTTTCAGATCAGGTTGATATTCCATATTGCCCAATACAATGTAAGACATGGTTTCAGGATGACAGATAGTACTGTCCCCTGTACAGATGAATTAGTTGTGTGAGTCACCCCACCCCCCGGCCCCGCCCCTGCACGGGGCGGGGGAACAGGACGCCCCGTTTCCCTCTCACGGGTAGGTTTTTTACGATAGGGCATCAGGACGCCATATGACCCCGCTCCCCCCTACCCCCTCCCCTGGAAGGGGAGGGGGTAGGGGGGTGGGGGAGCGGCGCAGGATGCGCCATCCGGTCAAAAAACCTGCCCCTGTAAGGCCCCGTTTCCCCCCTCTGCTTCAGGGCGTATCAGTACCCACAATTGTACCTCATCAGGATGCGGTAGAGCAGGTAGCTTTCCACCTTCCACGGGTACCGGCGGGGCGCAGCCCCGCCGAGATCATCGTCTTGTCGGTGTGGTGTGGCGGCAAAGCCGCCACACCACACCGACAAGACTTTTTTTGCGGGGGCCGGAGACCCCCGCGCCCCCACGTGTGAGTACTGTACAGCCCTCAATGAGAGGAGGGCAGGGGGGTGATGGCGAATCGTCCAACCAAATGGTAAAGCACTGGTGAACCATGTCTAGAAAGGAAAAAGCGAAAAACAAACAGCTTATTGCCACCGACATTGGCTGCCAGGCGACTGAATAAGGCTGTATATCTTATGGTGTCAGGATTGTCTGATATTATACCATGCCCCATAGGATTGGGATGAATATGCACTGTGTCTTGAGCTTTCCGCCTGACGTTTTATTTATGCTACAATAGGCGGGCATGTCCATTGAAGAAAACAGATAGATGCAGCGTTTGATTACCTTATATCAACCGAGTCTATGGCACGTGCATTGAAGAAAACAGGTGCAGCCTATGTCCGAGAAAAATCCCTCTGATGTGGCCCGGCGTGTGCCCAAACAGAAAAACATCCTGCGTATCGACTACCCGTCACGTGGGATGTATGGCTACCTGGTACGTGTACAGTGGCAAGGACAGCGCAAAAAAGGCTGGTTTTCTGATGTTCAGTATGGCGATCGGTTAGGTGCCCTGGATGCCGCCATTCGGTTCAAGGCGCAGGCCTATGCCGAACTGCGCAAACCACCCGGTAATACTACTGTTGTCGGTAAGAGTCGCTCAAACACCGGGCATGTTGGCATTACCCGGCGGATCAAGTCGGGCAAGGCAATCTACGAGGCATTCTGGACCGAAGAGGGCAAACGGCGTAGCGCCTCGTTCTCGATTGCTGAACATGGCGAACGCAAGGCACTCAAACTGGCACTTGCCGCCCGCCGTGCGGGCGAACGACGCCGGCTGAACGCGGCAGGTAAATAACTGCCCGACCAGTGTAATGGAATATGGCGTGTGCAAGCATGGCTTGCGCAATCTGTAACCACGTACAACAATGCTGCTATTTGACCTGTTTCTGATCCTTATAGGTGTGTTTTTCACCCTGATGGGCTGTTACTGGGGGTTGTTACGCCAGGTGATTGCTCTGGTAGGGTTGCTGGTGGCTGTGATCGTGGCTGGTCGCTTTGGTGGCGTTGTGGGCGGCTGGCTCAGTTCGTTCATCGCCGACCAGTCTCTGGTGATGATGCTAGGGTTTAGCCTGGTACTGATAGGTGTCAGCGCCGCCGCCAGTCTGGTCGCCTCATTGCTGCGCCTCTTTGTCGGGTTGCTTTTCCTGGGATGGCTGGATGTTGTTCTGGGGGGGCTATCTGGTCTATTGCAGGCTGCTCTGGCATGTGCGGCATTGCTGGTGGTTGCTATTATGCTGCAACTTCCCATCTCCAATGCTATGCTTGAATCTTCTTATCTGGCGGTTCCGCTCGTTCGCCTGGGTATGTTGCTGGCCTTGCTGCTGCCAGCAGAGTTTCGCCAGATGCTATAATAAACATATGCATTACCCGCACGTGGGGCAAGCGGGGCCGGAGGCCCATACGCATCACCTGTAGGGCGGTAGCCCTAAAAACCCTCGTTGTCGTGCGCGATGGTGCCAGCAAAGCTGGCACCATCGCGCACGACAACGACATGCTTTGGGGGCCGGAGGCCCCCAAACTCCTGCCGGGAGGCGTACCGTGATGCATATGGGGGGCGCAGCCCCGCTGGTACCCATGGAAGGCGAGAAGCCACCTGATCTACCGCATCCTGATGCGGTACAATTGTAGGTGATGATAAGCTCCCCTGTGAGACGATGACATAGGAGGCCCTCCAATGATTGCCAGAAAATTACAATGGCTGGGGCGCAAGATCGGGTTTATTGGCGCAAATGTCCTGGTGATGATTGTCTTACACGGCAACTCACGGCAGTGGTGGCCGCGTATACCTTATCTCAGCCTGCGTAACGAGAGTGTTCCCGAACATTGTCGGCTGCTCTTCAACACGCTGACACTGGTGACATTGGGGCAGGCAGCGCTGCGTCGGTTGCCCCGTGAACGCTGGCTGCCGCGAGCTGCGGTACTGGTTGCCATTCCAGCAGCATTGCCGCTGCTGATCGGCTTTGGCCATCGTGTGCTGCGTCTGCGTGGTTCCGCCGCCGAACGCTACAACCTGGCGCTGGTGCCGCTACTACCCGTGGCTGCTGCGATCCTCGAAGATGCCCTGGTGCAAGCAACACAGCCAGCAGATGCCACGTCAATAACGCCCTAACTCAATGCCTACCCCCAACGCCTGCCAGTAGATAGCAAAGCTCTGCTCAACACCATCGGCAATCAGTTCCAGGAAGGGCTGATATTCACCGTGGTTATGAGCCAGGTCGAGTGTTTCATAATAACGCAGACGCTGCTCGACCGGTAGCACCACCGCCGGGAAACCAGCCTTGAGCAACTCCAGATTCATCAGCAACCACGCTGTTCGCCCGTTCCCATCGACAAAGGGGTGGATCTTCCTGCTTGCTGCCTTTTTTACATCACATGGTTATCGGTGGCACGCTCCTTGCATTTATATCATCGTGCGGAGCAAGGTTGTACAACTAGATAGGACTTTCGAGCGGTCATTCTGAACGCCGTGAAGAATCTCATTTTGACGAACGGCAGATCCTTCTCTTCTATGCGCATCGGAGTGACTGTTTATGGGATGGCAGCACCATATATAAAAGTCCTATAAAAGTCAACCATTGATGTATGTAGTCTATTATACTCAATAGGAAAGGATACGATATGACTCAGCGTGAACTTCAACCACAGCCAGGGGTTGTTAAAACAGGTGTGTATGATACACCTGGAGAACGACATACAGCTCAGACCTATCGGGAAGACAGGGATGTGATCGTTACAACTCCAACGGATCTTATTCGTTGGGGGCCGGTAATTGCCGGGTTTCTGGCTGCCATGGCAACCTTGATTACCTTGAGTGTGCTGGGTTTAGCGATTGGTGCCGCTACTGTTGATGGCACGAACCAGAATCTTGGTCTTGGTAGCGGTATCTGGGCAGCGATTGCGGCTTTGATAGCCTTCTTCATTGGCGGGTTGTTAGCGGCACGCACCGCAGCCGTAGGTGGCCATAGTAATGGCATCCTGAATGGGGCCATGGTCTGGTTTCTCACCATCCCTCTGCTGGTCTTTTTGCTGAGCAGCGGTGTCAGTGCATTTATTAGCACTGCCGCCCAGGCCGTTGCGCCAGTAGCCGGTGAGGCGATTGGCAATGTTCAGGTTCCTGGACAGCCAATTCAGGCTCCTGATGTGACGCCGCCCCAGGTCACGCCAGAGCAACTTGAGCAAGCTGGTGATACCGTTAGTCGGGGCGCATGGGGGACATTGCTCTCATTGGGGTTGACGGCTGCCGCTGCTATAGCAGGTGGGTATGTGGGATCGCGTTCACCATTGCCACGGACAACAACACGTGAAGCACGTGCCTGATTGCTACCATAATGTGCTAGATTCCGCATAGACCTGCTTGCAAAACACACAGCCCTGACAGCATGTCAGGGCTGTGTTCTTTATTGACATAAGTTACGTGATTGTTCATCTTCTGGACAGAGATTCTTTCCGATAGACATGGTTTCAGACTGATCTGTATGTTGGGGGCTTGCGGGGGCCGGAGGCCCCCGCAAAAAAGTGTGGTCGGTGTGGTGTGGCGGCTTTGCCGCCACACCACACCGACCACACCAGAATCTCGGCGGGCGACAGCCCCGCCACTACCCATGGAAGGTGGGAAGCTACCCGCTCTACCGCATCAGGATGCAGTGCAATTGTGAGTAATGATAACCTCCCTGAGAGAGAGGGGCACAGGGGGTGAGGGCGTATCGCCCATCAGAAAGCGAGCATGCAGGTCAGCCAGATTGTAACGTATCTACGAACCATGTCATAGGGAGGAAAAAGGCAAGTAATACTAGATCGAGTAGAATAGATAGGCTACGGTGCTCTCCCAGAACCGTGCAGGCGAACTATGTCTTTTGTGCGATCATTTGTCTACTTTTTTATTCATCAACGTGCCAGAACAATATAGAAAGGATTCATCTTATGCGTAGATACTTACAACAAATAGGATGCTTTGTTGCGCTGATCCTGGTTGGATCATTCTTCACGCTACCGGCGGTTCACGCCCAGGATATAACGCTTGTTCCGGAACAGATCCAGGTTGCTGCCGGGTCGGATATACGCTTTTTTGGTAATAACTTTGGAGACAAAGAACGGGTGGCCTGGTGGACAACCGATCCGTCCGGAGCAGTTCTCGGCGGTCAGTATGTACGTGCTTCGGGTGGCTATATGGAAATTGTCTTCGCGGTGCCTGAAGATGCCCTGGGAGGGCGCTGGGCTATCACGGCATATGGCGAAGAAACACAGTCGCCCGTCATTGCTACTTTCGATGTTGCCGGACGTGTGCCCAATCCAGACGATCCGAATGATTTCCAGGCCAAAGTTGCCCCGCCCGCTGGCCCGGCTGGCACCCAGTTTATGTTTGCTGCAACCGGCCTGGATGATAACGAGGATGTTAGCTACTGGGTTACGGAACCGGGTGGAAGCGTGTTTGCAACCTTTCCAAAGGGTGCTGTGGCCGATGAGACAGGACGTGTGGATCTGACGTATACTGTGCCCATAAATGCGCAGTCGGGAACCTGGGTGATGACGATGCAGGGCTATGATAGTGGGGTTTCGCGGGCTGTGCGGTTTGATGTACAGTGACAACCTTGTCATTTCAAAGCGTTAGCCTTCTGTAATGCATCATGCTATCATTACCCACACGTTGGAGACGCGGGGGCCGGAGGCCCCCGCAAAAAAAGAGTTTTCAGTTTGGTGTGGCGGCTTTGCCGCTGCACCAAACCGACAACAATAGAATCTCGGCGGGGCTGCGCCCCACCGGAAGCCTTGGATGGCAGGAAGTTGCCATTTCTACCCTATCAGAATGCGATTCTTGTGTAGGTATAATGCAAAACCATATGATACTTTCCTCTTTACCACCAACGCCTGGTAAGCTGAATGATCTGGATGTGCAGCCGGGCGCACTGCTGGTCACGGCTGCTGCCTCGGTCACGGTTGATGCGCTGAATGAACATCTGCGTCCATTCGGTCTGTGTTTGCCCATTTATCCACTTGTACCTGGTTTGACCCTGGCGGAAGCAGTTGCTGCCAATGCTGGCGGACGAAGAGAATTGCGGTATGGTACCATTGTGCGTTATCTGCGGGCAGCTACATGTGTGGTTGGGCATACTGGTGCATTGGTCAGCGATGAACAACAGCCTTCCATGGTCGATTCGGTCTGTTCTGCGCTTGTCTGCCTACCGGCAACATTGCTTGATCGCGCTTCTATGCCTGTACGTATCGAGTGTGGTGGGCCAACGTTGAAGCGGGCCACTGGTTATGGGTTGCACCGTGCCCTGGTGGGAAACGGGTTGATCCATGCAAAGTTGGAACGAGTGACATGTAATCTGCGCCCCTTACCGTCATTGCGACGGGCATTTTTGCTGGAGTGTGCATCGATGGCGGTGGCCTGTCAGCTTGCCGATCAGGTGCTTGCAACGGGGGTTGCCTGCACGGCGCTGGCATTTCTGGATCAGCCAGCGGCAGCAGTGCGCGTGCTGATTGAACTTGAAGGCACCCATGCGACCCTGGATCGCCAGGTGCAGTACCTGCAACCAATGATAGCGGCGTTAACCACCGGCAGTTGGCAGGAGAGCCATAGCGCATGGGAGCTATGGGCCGTTCTTTTACATAATCCATCCAGTACCACGCTGAGCATGAATCTGCCGCGTCTGGCACTGCCCGGTATCAGTGCGCAGGCGCATGTGATTCAGCGGCGTTATGGGCTGGATGGTCTACTCTGGGGTGATGTTGGTACAGGCCAGTTTCACTGGCGGCTGACTGGTGGGCATGCTGGTGAGATGCGCCAGGCGGCCGGGTTGTTGTATGCCGCTGCGCGCCAACGGGGCGGAACACTCTGTAGCGAACCGCTGGCTACGGGTTGCCAGCATCAATCGCTTACCGCATCGTTCCAATCACACGAGGCACGCTCTAAGCAATCGGCTGGCAGATACCATGCTACCGCTACGATTATGACGCCCCCATCTCTGCTGCAACAGGTACGTGACGTGGTGGGAAGCAGTTATGTACTCACCTCCGATGAAGATCTGGCATGCTATGCCACCGATGCATCGATTGCTCAGGCCGAAGGCAAGCCGCTGGCCGTTGTGTTGCCCTCTAGTACAGCCGAAGTCAGTCAGGTGCTTCGCCTGTGTGATCAGGCCGGGGTTGCGGTTGTCACGCGTGGGGCAGGTAGTGGCCTGGCTGGTGGCGCTCTGCCAACGCCAGGTGCGCTGCTGCTAGGGTTGAGCCGCATGCAGCAGTTGCGTATCGATACACAACAGATGGTGGCCCATGTCGAGGCCGGAGCTATTACGGCGGATCTTCAGCGCGCTGCCGAAGCCTGTGGGTTATTCTACCCACCAGATCCTTCCAGCCAGGGGGTATCAACCATAGGTGGCAATATTGCCTGTAATGCAGGGGGGCCGCGTTGCCTCAAATATGGTGTCACGGCGGATTATGTGCTGGGTCTGACCGCAGTGCTGGCAGATGGACGTATTCTACGGGTTGGCGATAGCGTTGCCGGGCAGTCGTTTGATGCGGGCTTGTTGCAGTTACTGATTGGCTCAGAAGGAACGCTGGCGGTGATCACCGAGGCGACGCTACGCCTTATCCCTATGCCACCGGCTCGTCGTACGACACTGGCGATCTTTGATCGGCTGGAGGATGCCTGTACCACCGTCGAGGCGATTATGGCATCGGGATTGTTGCCAGCTAGCCTGGAGCTAATGGATGATACCACCATTGCAGTGGTTGAAGCCTATTTACACCTGGGACTGCCGGGCGATGCTGGTGCGCTGTTGTTGTTGCTGGCGGATGGTGAACCCGAAGCGGTTGAAGCCGAAGCGCAGATGCTGGCTGACATGGCCCGACGTGGCGGGGCACGCGTCGTACAGGTTGCCACCAGTGCCACCGATGAAGCGGCGCTCTGGCGCGCCCGGCGGGCGATTTCGCCAGCATTGGGGCGTGTGCGTCCTAATCGCCTGGGTGAAGATATCTGTGTCCCCCTGCCACACATTGCCGAAGCTGTAAGGCAGATCAAAGACATTGCTGCCCGGTATGATCTCCCCATTGCTGTTTTTGGCCACGCTGGGGATGGTAATCTGCATCCAAACATTCTGTTTGATGCACGGGACCCGCAACAGGTGACACGCACCTGGCAGGCAGCCGAGGCGATCTTTGCTATGGCCCTGAACCTGGATGGAACTCTATCCGGCGAACATGGCATTGGAATGCTTAAACGGCCCTTCCTGGCCGCAGCCCTGGGCGAGGATCAACTGGCATTCCAGCGTGCAATTAAGGCAGCCCTTGATCCGCATAGTCGCCTGAATCCAGGCAAAGTACTCGTGTAAAAGGCTTCTATCGGCGTCTACGCGGGTCGCTATGGAATTTCGGATAGTTGCTGATCAGGTAGATCGACACACAGGCGTTCAATGCCAGGGCTACAATGGCTGCGCTGATCAGTACGGATTTTTCCATAAGCACTGGTTCAATCGAACGAGGCAAAAATTCGGCCAGCAAAGGTGTAACCACTGGCGTAAAACCGATCGTTACAATCCCTGCCAGCATGCCGGTAACGCCCAGGATAACATAGAGCCACCATGCCCAGTTCATCAGATCAAGCAACCCCCAGTTCACCCAGACCATAATCAATGCCAGCGCCAACCCAATGGCTAAATTAAGCATAATGGTATAGGGCGATGTCATTTCTTGCTGGGTCAGCAAAAAGACATTGATAAGCGTCAGAATTGCCATTCCTAACCCGGCGAGGATGCCGATCCCGGCTAAAATGGTGATGCCAACCGGTGCCTGTATGTGCTGTTGAGATTTCCTGCGGACTGATATACCATAACTAGAGGTAGAAGTCATATGTTGCTTCCGATCTACTTCACTTTGCCAGAGGTGATAACGAATAGGTTTATACACCATGATCTGCGTACACAAAAAAACACTCCTGGCCGATCACAGCAATGTGAGTGACACAGGCAGTGGTGTATGTGAACCACATGGTTCAGTATTTAGTTAGGCTGGGGTGGATTTCTAGTGGTTCCTATTATACCTAATAGATCCAGGGGAGTGTCAAGTGAAGCTTTGTTCATTTTTTTACGATGAGGTGCTGACGAGCGGAAGATAGATATGAGTTGTAGCTTCAATAAAGTCTGATACATTACCGGCAGCATCACGGAAGCGTACACGCACACTCATGGTGTTCTGGGGTAGCTCGATCTCCGAGCGGTAGGGAAACCATGTTGCTGCATCCTGGTCAAACTGGGGGGCCGCATCATCTGTATAGAACTGGATCAGGTTTTCTTGATCATTGATCTGCAACTCGACCTCGGTGACACCACTAAGCTGATCTTCTGCCCTGAGAAAGGCACGGATGTTTGTGCCTCGCTGCAGCGTGATCTGCCCAGCTGGAGGTTGGGTATCCAGTGTAATCTGCTGGTTACATACAGGCGATGTGTATCCATATGGATCGCGGAAGCGCACATAGACCTGGTGTGGGCCATCGCTCTGGGCATTCAGTTGAACATTCACTACAGGTTGATAGTCCTGCCAGACAGCACTATGAAATGACGGGTCGGTACTGATCTGAACATCTGGCGTATCGGCTGGTGCTGTCAATGTGAGTGTGATATCGGTAGTGTTGCTGAAGTCTGGTGTATAGATCGCATATTCAGGCTCTGTACCGATACCGCTAATTTCCACAGATGTGCTCTGGATCGGCGATGTCTTGCCGACATTGTTAACAGCCCGCAACTCTATATGATGGTTGCCGTCATATAAGGGGGCCTCGAATGAAAATGTTTCGCTGGCTGTGTTGTATGTTCCGTCGTCAGGCATGATCGGAACCCAGTCGCTGTCATTTGCCCGATACTCAACACGCACGATATGATTGATGGTTGTTGTGGCAAGGTACGAGGCACGTGAAGGAAGCCCAATATCACGGACGGAGCCGCTAAAACGCGGTCGTGCGCCGTCAAAAGTAGGCGGAACCGGGTCGAGGGTAAGTTCTACGGTGGTATCAAGCGGATCGATAATGTCGTTCGCATCGCTGTCGTAGTAGCCGATCTGGGCCAGGGCCGATGGGTCAATATCACCGTTGTTGTACGCCGAGATAGGCGAGATCATGATGCTGGGGAAACTGGTGGGGCAGTTGTCATACTGACTATTGCTGGTAGGCGCGTTCAAATACCCACTGCGCTGATCGCATGCAACGCGTGCCTGGCTATACTGATCCAGTGCGCCAAAAATATGCCCCATTTCGTGTGCAATCACCGGTGCTATCTGATTCGTGCCATACGAGCCAGCATCGGATGTAACAACCATAAACGGCCCGTTGATATAGGCATAGGCAAACCGGTTGTCGTTGAAGCGCCCTGAACTGTTCTGTGCGCTATTTGCCATAAAGATCAGGGTGGCCCAATCGGTTCCATAGTGCTCGCGCAGATCATAGGCAGCCGCATATGCACGGTCAAAGTGATTGCCTTGCGTGTATGTGCTGCCCTCCTGGTATTGCAGGTTCTCCAGGACATTGCTAATCCAGACATGCTCATCGCTCAGACCGTGGGTTACAGGTTCATAGTCGGTTTCGACAACCCGTACATCCAGGGTGAAGTGCAGGTTAGCCAGCGGCAAGTGTGTTTCCCACCACGATAGGGCGGCCTGTACTTGCTGCGTTACCGCTTCGATCTGCGCAGAAGTCCAGTCTTCAGTTGAAGCCTCGCGTATGTTATTACTCTCGGCCAGGATTAAGCCGACAGCAACATCTCCGGCCATAAATTGACTGGGGCCAACAGATAATCCAGCCAGTCCGGCCGGTGGAGGTGGGGGGAAGAGACTATCTTGCAAAGAATGTTGCAGGGGTGCGGTAACTGGACCGTCTTCCTGGGCTATAACTGGGTAGGTGAGGAGGAAGGACAGGCACATAAACACACAGCAGAGCCAGGTAAAACGATGCAGTTTGAGCATGATGTTCCTCGTGTGCAATGCATGGCTTGAATGGAATGGAACAGTTGTGTAGTGTTAATCGCTCTGGCTTGATGCCTGAACATATAGTCTCAAATAGTGTCGAATTCAGCATACTGCTAGTCAGGCTGATTTGATAGAGGAGCAAAGTCCTGTTCTTTATGGATACACTAGGGTTATAAGGGGGGGGGCAGAGGTACTATATTACGATGTTATATATCCAACGGCGTATACGCCAGGGGACGTAAGCTGTTCTGGCTCCAGATGCCTACTATGCGTACCGGCCCGAAGTGAACTGTGCTGCTGGGGACACTGGTCAGATAGTAGGTCAGGGATGCTGGATCTGGCGGATAGGTCAGCTTAATCTGGCGACTGTCGGGCACAGGTACGCCGCCGGATCCTAGTTGTTCAAACAGAAGAGCAGACTGATCATTAAGCAACATATCGCCCTCAACCTCGACCAGTTGATGATCTGACTCAGCGGCGGGCATGCTGATCAGGTCACGGATACTGATTTCCAGGGGAAATAGCACCGTGAGCATGGCATTGTCGAGTTGATAGCGATAGCGACCCTCTGGCCCAAATGTAGCGGGGCCTTCCAGCCGGCCTTGAGCCTGGGCAACGCCATAATACGCGCTATCTTCATTCGATAGCACGCGTTCCAGCGAAGGTGATAGTGACATACCTATCCAGATATGCGGCGGATCGCGGCCATGCGGAAGGCGGGACGTTCCTGCACGCAGCACAAGTTGATCCGCCAGAAACACGCCCTGTGCATCAGCATACAGGTAGCCAAGGATAGGTGTGGATGGATCTGGGGGCGTACCAGCGATGGCTTCGTCAACGTAGAGAATGTTGGATACCATGCCGGTTGATGGCCGATCCGATGTGGCCGACCCGATACAACCTGTTAACAGCAGCAGTAGTGAAAATAGCCAGCGTCTCATAGGTAATATATGCCCATCGTCGCGTGTCACAGGGCTATTGTACCACATGTTGCAGATTCTTTTTCTTATATGCCACGGGCGTGACTTTTTGCAGATTTCTGAATGGAGATTGCCCAGGTTTTTTTAAAATATTTCACAGCTTTTGCCAATTTGAATGGCAGGCCTGGACAGGGGATTGATAGGTTTTGACAGCTTTTTTAGTGGGTTTGAAGCTGCCTTCATGCTACAATACCGTCTATGCAAAGGTGCTGCTCGATATTTCACAATCCGGATGAACCGGGATGTATATGTACATATAAGCAAGAGTTTCGTGTTATACGCGATCTTTTGGCATAATCTCTACAGAGAGGAAGAAGATACCAGCCTTATGGGAACGAAAAACTCACGCATTCAGGGATTCTACCAGCTTGACCCGACTGAGCGCTTGCAGCAGGTAGGTGCATTTGATGGCTTGAATGAATTCGACTTGCGCGACCTGCGTGGCGGGAGCGGCACGCTTTCCATCGAACGCGCTGATAAGATGATCGAAAATGTGGTTGGCACGTTTAATCTGCCCCTGGGAATTGCTACAAATTTCCTGATTAATGGGCGGGATGTGCTGGTACCAATGGTTGTGGAAGAGCCTTCGATCGTGGCTGGTGCAAGTTTTGCCGCACGTCTGGTGCGTGCTGGCGGTGGGTTCCAGGCTGATAGTACTGAACCGCTGATGATTGGACAGGTGCAACTGGTACAGGTGCCGGATGAAGCACAGGCTCGGCAGGCCATTTTAGAGCGCAAGGCAGCCATTCTGGATCTGGCGAATGCGCAGAGCCGTAGCCTGGTCAATCTGGGTGGTGGTGCGCGTGATGTGGAAGTCCATAGCTTTCCAACCAGTCCCATGGGGCCTATGCTGGTGGTGCATCTGATCATCGATTGTCGTGATGCAATGGGAGCCAATGCGGTCAATAGTATGTGTGAAGCGGTTGCGCCTATGCTGGAGAATCTGAGTGGTGGGCGGGCTTACTTGCGCATTCTCTCGAATCTCAGTGACCGGCGGCTGTCACGTGCGCGTGCTGTGGTTCCGTCGAGTGCCCTGGCACGCGATGGTCTGAGTGGTGAAGAGGTTGTCGAGGGCATTCTCTGGGCATATGCGTTTGCCGCAGTAGATCCCTATCGGGCAACCACGCATAATAAAGGTATTATGAATGGGATCGATCCGGTGTTGATTGCTACCGGCAACGACTGGCGTGCCGTGGAAGCGGGCGCACATGCGTATGCGGCGCGTGATGGGCGATATACCTCGATGAGTGTCTGGGAACGTGATACCCAGGGCAACCTGGTAGGTATGCTCGAGCTGCCGTTGGCGGTCGGGGTTGTCGGGGGCGCAACCAGGGTGCATCCGTCGGCACAGGCTGCGCTCAAGCTGCTTGGCGTACAGGGTGCCGCCGAGTTAGCCCAGATATGTTTGTGTGCTGGCCTGGCGAGCAATCTGGCCGCTATGCGCGCCCTGGCCACCGAGGGTATTCAGCGTGGACATATGGGCTTGCATGCCCGCCAGATTGCGATGGCCGCGGGTGCTCAGGGTGTCCATACCGAGGAAGTGGCCCGGCGTATGGTTGCTGAACGCAACATCAAACCTGCGCGTGCCGAAGAGATCCTGGCTGAACTGTGCGCATAATTAGAGTTGTATGATGCTATACGGGGTAGGAGTCAGGGATCAGGCTGTGTCTGCCCTGGCACCTACCTTTTCTTGTCAAAGGAGCAGATGTATGATGCAGCCAACACGCCCTGTGGGCCTGATTGGGTATGGGGTTTATGTTCCGCGCTACCGGATTGCCGGTAAAGAGATTGCGCGTATCTGGACAGATGGGCAGGGAGGGGTTCCTGTGGCCTCTAAGAGCGTACCCGGCCCTGATGAAGACACAATTACTATGTCGATCGAGGCAGCACGGAATGCTCTGGCTCGTGCTGACCTGCCAGCCAGTCGTTTGAGTGCTGTCTGGGTTGGCAGTGAGAGTCATCCCTACAGCGTCAAGCCGAGCGGTACGGTTGTGTCTGAAGCACTGGGTACGTCTCCCTGGATCAGTGCAGCAGACTGGGAGTTTGCTTGTAAGGCCGGTAGCGAGGCGATGACTGCGGGTATCGGTATGGTTGGCAGCGGCATGGCCGACTATGTGATGGCGATCGGCGCTGATACGGCGCAGGGGCGCCCGGGTGATGCGCTCGAATATACGGCGTCGGCTGGTTCAGCCGCCCTGGTACTCGGTCCAGCCGAGGAGTCGCTGGCGCTGATTGAGGCTACGCTGTCGTATGTCACTGATACGCCAGACTTTTTCCGGCGGGCTGATCGGCCCTACCCGGTGCATGGGCATCGTTTCACGGGTGAGCCAGCTTATTTCCATCATATTCGCAGTGCTGCAACACGGCTACTGGGTGAGTTGGGGCGCACGCCCAAAGATTATACGTATGCAATTTTTCACCAGCCAAATGCCAAGTTCCCCCAATCGGTTGCCAAGCAACTCGGCTTTAGCGCGGAACAGATTGCACCGGGTTTGCTGTCACCCGAAATTGGCAATACGTATTCAGCCATTGCGCTGGCTGGTTTGTGTGCAACCCTGGATGTGGCAAAGCCGGGTGATACGATTTTTATGACTACCTATGGCAGTAGTGCTGGCAGCGATGCCTACTCGCTGGTGGTGACTGAAGCCCTGCTGGAACGACGTCTGCGCGCACCGCTGATGGCAGCGTATCTGGCCCGCCAGGAGTTTGTCGATTATGCCATCTATGTGAAGTGGCGCGATGAACTGGTGCTGGGTTAGGGTGTGTTCAAGCAAGGGAGTGGGCGATTGGCACATGCAGGCAATCTTTTGAAGGGCTGTAGCCTGTGCTGAATGCGCATGAAGTCAATATCTAAATAGGAAATATTATGAATAATGTCTATATTATTGGCGCGGGTATGACCCCTGTCGGGGAACACTATACGCGTACGCTGGCTGATCTGGCGCTCGATGCGTTGCGCGGAGCATTTGTTGATGCCGGTGCGGATGTTACCAGAAATGTGCCGGGTGCATTGTATGTTGCCAATGCTCTGGGTGAGCGTCTGGCCGGACAGGGACAACTTGGGGCGTTTCTGGCAACGGTGGCCGGTCTGGAGGGCATTGAGGCGTTGCGTGTCGAAGCGGCTGGTGCCAGCGGGGGCGTGGCGCTCCATCAGGCAACCCGGGCGATTGCGAGTGGTGACCATCATCTTGTTGCGGTGGTGGGCGTCGAGAAGGTAACGGACAAACTCGACCCGGATGTAGAGGCGGGCATGGCTGTAGCCACCGATGCAGATTTTGAGGCAGAGCAGGGTGTGACGCTTACAGCGCAGTGGGCCTTGTTGATGCGCCGTTATATGCACGAGTATGGCTATGTGTCCGAGGCGTTTGCGCCGTTTCCGGTGAATGCGCATGCCAATGGTATGTATAACAAGCAGGCGCTCTATCGTTTTGGCATCAACGCCGATAAGTATCGCAAGGCCGGGCAGATGTCTTCGCCATTGAATATGCTAGACTGTTCAACGGTGGCCGATGGTGCGGCGGTGGTGCTGCTGGCTTCCGAGGCACTGGCCCGTGAATTGCAGCACCCGCCGATACAGCTGGTTGCCAGTACGCTGGCGACTGATACCCTGGCGCTGCATGATCGGCCTGATCTGCTCTGGCTGGGAGCAGTACGGCGGAGTACCACCACTGCGCTTGAGCAGGCGGGTATGACGCATGCCGATATTGATGTTCTGGAGTTGACCGACCCGCATGGTATTGCGGCTGCCCTGGCACTGGAAGCGGGTGGTTTTGTTGAGCGCGGCACAGCTCCTCGTCATGCGGCTGACGGTGGTATTGGTGTGGAAGGGGCTACCCCGCTGGCAACATCGGGTGGGTTCAAGTCGCGCGGCGATGTTGGTGGTGCAAGTGGTGTTTATCAGGTGGTTGAACTGGTGCGCCAGCTGCGAGGTGCATCTGGTGGTGCGCAGGTCAAAGATGCCCGTGTTGGCTTTGCTCAGTGTCTGGGTGGTGTAGGAGCCACGGCGGTGACGCATATCCTGGTAGGCAACGTATAAATCTGGTTTCTGCCAGTGCTTTTTCAAACACAGTGACTGGCCATGGGCAATTGGCATATGCATGCACGTGTTCTTGCCCGCGGCTTCTCGCCTGTGCTGAAAGCGCATTATTCAGTTCAAATAGGAGTATTTTTATGGATCTGGCAAAACACTGGCGCCAGAAGGCGGCGCGTTATCGCATGGAAGGTCAGCGTCACCGTGTGACTGGCGAGGTGCGCTTTCCAGCGCGCCTGAGTACTCTGGGCGAAGATCCAGATATCTGGGAGCCTTGTACGCTAAGTGGCAAGGGCGAGTTGTATAGTTTTACGGTTCTGCGTCAAGCAGCCAGCGGGTTTGAGCAGGCAACTCCCTATGCGGTAGGGTTGGTACGACTGGTTGAAGGGCCACTGGTAACGGCTCAACTCACCGATTGTGGCGAGAGTGATCTGCAAATTGGTCAGCCAGTCGAGATGGTTACCCGACGGTTAAAAGACACCGGCGAGGATGGTTTGCTGGTGTATGGATATAAGTTCCGCCCGGTGTTAGGGTGACTACTCCCACGCCGTGAAGGAGTGGGCTTCTCGGGATTGAACCCTTGCTGTGTAGCCTCATAGCAAAAGAGGAGCAAGGATGTGGCCTGATATGCGCGTGTCTGTGCTGACTCTCAGGTTGGCCCCTTCCGCCGAACCAGCGCACCACATGACTGTGAACCGTTTACCTGGCAGCGGATGACCTGCCGGAACCAGCACGATTCCGTTGGGGACGTACACATGTGCTGATACAGATTCTATCACAAAGCAGACGATGTCTCATCTCAAGCGGCTACAGTAGGTGAATCCCGTGTAGCTCAGGTGCTTCCAGCCCTGGGCTACACGGGCTAGATCTGTAAGATCGATCAGGGTTTATCATGCACCAGAGGTACGTGGTCGACGTTCAAATCTCCCCTGCCCTTCTCTTCCTTGGGAAAGGGAAAGTTCAGGCGGCATCAATACACCGGAAGCAGAGCTTCCGGTGTATTGATGCCCTGGCCCGATTCCCCTCTTTCAAGTGGATCAGACTTAAGCCACAATATTACACCATTGAACGTAACACCCCGACGACGCGCCCCTGGATGCGTACATTGTCTGGCGAGGCAAAGATTGGTTCCATGGTGACATTGGCCGGTTGCAGACGAATGCGGTTGCCTTCGTGATAGAATTTCTTGAGTGTCACCGCATTCTCATCGATCAGAAATGCCGCGACCATCTGGCCATTCTCGGCGGTTTCCTGGAAGTGCAACAGCACAATATCATCATCGTCGATCAGGGCGTCGATCATGGAATGTCCGCGTACGCGCAAGGCATACACATCCTTGAGTTTATCTTCGCTTGCAACATCGGTAGGTACCTCGACCATTTCATGGACGCTTGTGCTGGTATCTTCTGGATCAGGCAGCGGCCCACCAGCGGTAATGGTACCCAGAAGCGGCACAATAGCACCATGTCGGTTGGCTGGCAGGATCGGCGGGTTGGTAAGCGTAATGCCGCGCGAAACCTTGCTATCGCGGTTTAGTTTTCCTTTGTTGCGTAAGATGTTAAGATTATAGGCTACAACCGATGTAGATGAGATTTCTAAACCACTCTGAATATCGCGGATTGAGGGTGAATACCCGTGCTTCTGGACGAAATCCTCGATAAATGTCAGAATATTCTGCTGTTTTTGGGACAGACCGTCGGCTGTTCGCATAGCATATGTCCTTTCTATTGACCGCAGCCGAGTCGGCCCGCGGTATCGTTCTGGATGGGATGGATTGTTTTATGTGCATGTCATCCCGTTTGATGGCCTACCATTTGGAACATGGGTCGAATACAGACCACTAGAACTTATGTGGCATTTTCATTATATCAACCAAACACTTGTGCTGTCAAGGGGCAAGATCGCGTTTTTAGGGGTTATTTTGATGTTTCTAGGCGAAAACAGCCGTAGGAGAGAACCGGGCATGCTATAATGAAGCGTGCTAAACGCCTCTGCCTGTACATATGCTGTGGGAGTACACATGGACTACATTATTGGCGTAGACCTTGGTGGTACCCAACTGCGTGTTATTCTGGCCGATACGGCCGGGCATGTGTATGCTGAACGACGCTGGCCCACCGAGGCACAGCTTGGCCCAATGGCGGTTATCGACCGGATGGCGCAGTGTATTGAACAGCTCCGCCAGTCTGTACCATCTGATGGGTGTCTGCTGGGGGTGGGTATCGGGTCTCCGGGGCCGCTTGATCCCGAATCTGGCGTGGTCTTTTCCTGTCCTAATTTGCCAGGCTGGTGTCATGTGCCGCTGCGCGACTGTCTGCAGATGCATGTCGGGTTGCCGGTGGTGTTGAATAATGATGCGAATGTGGCTGCTCTGGGCGAGTGGCGTTTTGGTGGTGGCAAGGGTTTTCAGCATCTGGTCTATATTACTGTCAGCACGGGCATTGGCGGTGGGGTGATTAGCGACGGACGGCTGCTGCTAGGCCGACTGGGGGTTGCGGCTGAGCTTGGACATATGATTATCGATGTTGCTGGTCGCCGCTCCTGGGAAGATCTGGCCTCTGGTACAGCTTTGGGGTTGGCGGCAGCCAGGGCTATGCGCTCTGATCAGGCTACCCTGTTGCATACCCTGGCTACGCCGCAGACGGTGACGGCTGCGCATGTGGCTCAGGCGGCTGCATGGCAGGATGGCCTGGCCCGGCAGTTGATGCAGCACGAGGCGGAGTTGCTGGGTCTGGGTTTTGTGAGTACGCTGCATCTGTTTAGCCCGCAAATTGTGCTGGTGGGCGGTTCGGTGATTACGGCTAATCCGTTCCTGCTAGATGTCGCCCGTCAGGTTGTTCAAGAGCGCGTGATCGACGATCTGTATCGTTCGGTGCCGATTGAGGTGGCCGCGCTGGGGGATCAGGCCGGGGTGTTAGGTGCGGTGGCGCTGTTTTTGTATCAGCAGCAAGCGGCAAGCGGCGGGTGTACGTCGGTCGGTGTATGACCCATTCGCCCACCGTACAGTACCCCTGACTATGTCTTAGACATGGTTCACGTTTCCTGTACAGGTTGGTTTGACGATACGCTCTCACCCCCCTGCCCCTCTCCCTCAGGGAGAGAGGGAAGATGGGGCATCCTGGCAGCACACGCGGAGCGTGTGCTGCCAGGATGCCCCATCCGGTTCCCCCGCCCCGTGCAGGGGCGGGGGCTAAGGGGTGGGGGCACTCAAACAACCAATTCGTCTGTGGATTGTAAAGTAAAGTCGATTGTAAAGTAAAATTGGCCTATCTGAAACCATGTCTTAGGAACATAACCACACATATGCAAGGCGTTCAACAAGTATCCGTTCCCCATTCTGCTAGTCGTCAGCAGATCGTCAGGCTGGCGTGGCTGGTTATCTGCCTGGCTACGCTGTTGTTTTGTGTCCTGCTGGGATCATCAGGGTATGGGCTGTGGCGTTACCGTACCTTTGCGATGGATATGCAGGGCGGAACGTTGATTGCGCGGTCGCCGATAGAGTGGATTACCTGGAAACGCCGTGACCGTTCGACTTTTGAGCGTCCGCTGGCAGAACAAACGTTGAGCGAGGGCGACCAGGTGCGGATTAATCCGTTTGCCGGGTATGGTCAGGCAGCAACCATCCGGCTCTTTGATAATAATACACTGGATATGTGGGCTGGTGCCGATGTTCGCCTGGCTATGCTGCAAACCAGTCGCTGGAATGATCGTGAGCAGATAGTGATCTTGCAGCAACTGGATGGATATGTACGCTATGACTTACCGCATATTCTGCCCTACCGTCAGACGACGTATCGTGTAATTGCCGGAGAAACCACAGTTGACCTGTCTCCGGGTGGTAGTTATAGTATTGAGATTATTGCTCCTGAAGGGCGTGTCTATCTGCCCGGTCGTGAGCCGCTGGTGCCGGTGCGCGTCGATGTGGCGGTGCGTGCCGGTTTCGCCGAGGTGTATGGTGCTGGCGAACGTGTGTTGCTGGCAGCCGGGCAGCGTGTTGAGGCCGATCCGTCCGGGTATCCGTCGCTGCCGGTTCCGGCGCGCTGGGAACTGGTTCAGGATGGCAACTTTAATACGTTTTCGGTAGAAGAATATAACAATACTACAGTGCCTGACCAGCCGTCGCTGCCCCGCGCAAATACCTGGGAGGTATTCAGTGTGGTGGCTGAGCCGGGGGCTACGCCGAATGGCTTCTTTAGCCTCTCGCAGGGGTGTCCGCCACCGCAAGTCAATAATGAGTGCGACCGGCGCGAGTGGCGCAATGCGGCCTGGTTTATCCGCAGCGGTAATCAGAGTCGCAGCTTTGTAACTGGTGTTAGCCAGACATTTGGATTTGATGATCGTGGGGTGGATATTTCCGAGTATCGTTCACTGGTCTTTTCGGCATGGGTGCGTATTCTGGATCAGTCGATTGAGTTGACCGGCGAGCGGGGGACGGAGTGTCCGATTATGGTGCGCTTCCTGGGCAAGAAGGATAATCCGACTGATCCTGAACAGCAGGCGGTGCTGTGTGTGTATGCCAGCACCGATGAAACTCGTGAGCCAGTACGTGATCCGGGTTTGCAGTATCAACGGATTGTGCCCTACGAGTGGCATCATGTACAACTTCAGTTGCGTCATGCGAACTGGGTGCCTGACTTTAAGTATCTGCGAAGTGTCGAAGTGTATGCCAATGGTCATGATTATGACTCGCGCATTACTAATATTTCGTTGATTGGTTCTCATTACTACTACTCGTCGGATTCGGTGCGGTAAAGGCCTTGTCCTCCACGTATGGTTTTCCGGTTATTTCAAATAACCGGAGGTATGCGGTGGTGGATCAAACGAGATGTTTGATCGGTCGAAAGACCTGTTTCGCTTGCGGCAGCGTGGTATTTTATATTTTTGTGTTTTCTTCTACCCTGCCGGTGGCGAATCAAAATCTTTGCATGGACAACCGCGTAAGTCCTGTCAAATAAGGGAGAGGTATGCAACACATCTGCGTCATTGGTACAGGGTATGTTGGCCTGGTGACCGGAGTCTGTTTTGCTGATCTTGGTAACATGGTAACGTGTGTTGAAATCGATCTGCATAAACTGGATACGTTGCGTAGTGGACGTACCCCGATCTATGAGCCGGGCCTGGTCGATCTACTGGATCGTAGTTTGCGTGCCGGGCGAATTACCTTTACTGATGATTATGCTGCGGCTCTGGCTGAAGCATCGCTGGTGTTTATTACGGTGGGTACACCAATGGGCGAAGATGGGGCCGCCGATTTGAGCCAGGTTGAAGCAGCAGCACATCAGATCGGGTTGCATCTACAGCATGATGCGGTAATTATTGATAAGAGTACGGTTCCGGTGGGTACGGGCGATATGGTCAGTGCGATTATTGCGCAGAATGTGCGGCCAGGTATTTCTTTTCATATTGTGTCTAACCCGGAGTTTCTGCGCGAGGGTAGTGCGGTCAGTGATTTCTTTAACCCGGATCGGATTGTGCTGGGAGCTACTGATCAGGCTGCTGCTCAGCGTGTGGCTGATCTGCATGCGCCGTTGGGCAGTGAAGTGATTATTACGGATCTGCGTACCGCCGAGATGATCAAGTATGCATCAAATGCATTTCTGGCTACACGTATTTCGTTTATTAATGAGATTGCCCAGATGTGTGAACGTCTGGGGGCCGATGTCAAGGAAGTAGCCCGTGGGATGGGCACAGATCGGCGCATTGGCCCGCATTTTTTGGATGCGGGTATTGGCTATGGTGGGTCATGTTTTCCGAAAGATGTGCTGGCGCTGCATCATATGGCTGCCAGTGCTGGTTGTCATCCCCAGTTGTTACAGGCAGTTATGGATATTAACCACGATGCACGTTTCCGTTTTGTCGAGAAGCTACAGGCGATTCTGGGTAGTCTCGAGGGAACATTGATTGGGGTGCTGGGGCTGTCGTTTAAGCCAAATACCGATGATATGCGCGATGCTCCCTCGGTAGAGATTATTAAGCATCTGCAACGCCTCGGCGCACGGGTCAAGGCGTATGATCCGGTGGCAATGGAGGTGGCTGGCGACATTCTGCCTACTGTCACCTATTGCGCCACAGCTTATGATGTGGCCAAGGAATCTGATGCATTGCTGATCTGTACCGAGTGGAATGAGTTTAAACAACTGGCGTTTGATAAGATTAAGCAGTATATGCACCGCCCGGTGATCCTCGATGGACGCAATGTCTATGATCCAGCCGAGATGGTCGCTCACGGTTTTATCTATCGGGGGGTCGGCCGTCCGCTGCGAGACAGTCAGGTGTAACCGATGATTTATACCGGTATCGATCTGATTGAGATAGCACGGCTCCAGCGGGCTGTCGAACGCTGGGGCGTTCGTTTTCTACAGCGCGTCTTTACGGCGGGTGAGTTGCACGATTGTGGCCTGTCTGATAACGATGATACGACCATGTGTGTCGGTAATCTGAGCTATGCCTCTTTAGCGGGTCGCTGGGCTGCTAAAGAGGCCGCTTCCAAGGCTCTGGGGGTGGGCATACGCGGCCTGACTGCCCGGCGTGGGGTTGCATCCGAGTGTAGCAGTGTTGCCTGGACTGATCTTGAGGTTGTTCGTGGTCATTATGGTCAGCCATTCTTGCAGTTACATGGAAGAGCGTTCCATGCGGCGGCAGCGCTGGGGTTGCAACATCTGGCGGTGAGTATGTCACATACCCGTGACCATGCTATTGCTAATGTGGTTGGCGTTGTAGTGGAGATAAGCAGATAGCTAAGGAGTGTGGAGATGTCTGAACAAGAACAAGCCGATGTAGGCACACGCACTGTTGATGCACAAAGGGGCGAGGGTATGCCCGATGTGATGTCCGGTCTGGCCTGCGGGGTGCTGCGTACGTGGATTGGGTTGATCGATCTGTCGTCGGGGTTGTTGCCGGTGATGGCACGTCAACATATGCACAACGCGAAACGTGAGTTAGAGAATGCTATTCACGGTTTGTCGGGTGTGGAGGTTGGGGGAGATGAGACGGTTGCTACGGCTCATTATGGTAATGGTGCCGGAGTTGCTGCCTCCGACATTGCTGTGCCAGTGGTCGGTGCGTCTGCCGAAACAGGTATAGCAGAGCCGCCCGCCGCTGAGACGGTGGTGGTGGAAGAGCCGCCAGTGGCGGCAGCGCCTGCCGAGGTTGCTGAGGCGGTGGCGGAAGA
>RRYU01004481.1_pt1 | contig 52808 bp, 50 predicted proteins | sample 2162651 | NCBI WGS metagenome assembly RRYU01 (sample SAMN10267283, study PRJNA491782) | microbial mat metagenome | isolation source: biomat in the production well | place: Japan: Minami-Kanto gas field, natural gas well KTG3 | collected 2017-06
GGACTTGATTTGGAAAATGGGGACAGGCTACTTTTTTGATTTAAAAAGGTGCCTGTCCACTTTTTCCAAAGAATGTCCCCATTTTGCCAAGCTATTCACCAACGACTAACTAACCCCTCTACTTATATAGATACAAAAAAGAGGCGATTTTACAGGGTAGTTTTAAAAAAATTAAAAATATTTTAATTTTTTGATTCCGTTTTGGCGGCTTTCGTTTACCGTTTGCTGGCAAACACCATAAATCTTTGCTATCTCTTCATCCTTGTATCCCTCTAAATAATAAAGGCTGATAATATTTCTTTCTCTTTGAGTTAAACGCTCATAGCCTCTTTCCATATCTACTTCTGCCAGGATACTTTCTAATCTATCCAAAAATGTTATCCTCCTTTCCCCCTCACTATTGGAAAATGGGGACAGGCTACTTTTTCCATACTGTTTTCCCCATCTTTGACCGGCCAACCGGTAACTGGTTAACTAACTATATTTCTTTTGGTTTTAGACCTGAAGAAATTTCTACTTTTCTTAGAAAATATCTGCGATTATAGAGATATAATCCCCAGTTGATTCTCTTTTTTATGTAACCGGCAAAAGGAACATCACCTTTTTCTTCATAATCATAAACAGCTAAAATAAAGAGCAGGGCTCCCTGCTGAAAGACATCCTCATATTCCAAGCCCACTCCGGAATATTTTTTGGCCCTCGATTTTAAAAGTGGTGTAAATTGATTGAATAATTCCTCCATGGCCTCTACGTCTTTCTTCTTTGCTTTTGCGATTAGTTCTTTTAGTTCGAACATTATTTTTCTCCTTTCAGTCGAAAATAGTTTTCAGTTTTCAGTTATTAGTTCTGGAAAATGGGGACAGGCTACTTTTTTAATTTAAAAAGGTGCCTGTCCCACTTTTTCCCAGCTATACTGTTTTCACTAAGGCGATTCCATTGCCCTTAATTGTTCTCTTAGAGAATGAAACCTTATTCTGGCTTCTTCGGTAGAGAGGATTTTTTTATTATCCTGCGGGTTGAGGGCACGATGCATCGTGCCCCTACATTTGTTGTTTCCATTTGCCTCTTTTGGAATAAATGGGGACTGGCTACTTTTTTCTTCAGTCTTGTTTTCACTATTATCTAAAAAAGGTGCCTGTCCCCATTTATTCCGCTGCCCCTCACCCCGGTAATCATTCTTCAAAGCTGCTATAAGCCAGCCAGCAGGATTCTGGATATTCCTCCTCTCCATAAGCAAATCTAATTTCTCCTCAATCTTCTTCAGCGAATAATCTTTTAACATCTTCTCCACAAATTCCTCCTTAAAATCTAACTCATGCATCCGCTCTCTCAACACTTCCATCCTTTCTTCTCCTTCCTCTTTTAATTTTTTAAAATTAACAGCAGCAACAGCAGCATTTTCTTCCTCTTTGTTGTTGTTATTTTGGTAATGTTCAAGATTGGTATTGTTAGGGTGCAAATTTTGAACCACCCCGGGTGCAATATTTGCACTACCCCCTCCCAAAATTTGAACCTGGCGGAGTTCAATTTTTGCACTACCCTCCATAGGGGTAATCTTATAGAAGTTAGATTGATAATTCCCCTGGGCAGTCCTTCTCTTTCTTATCTTTTTAATCAATCCATATTTGAGAAGAACCTTTCGATAGCTGAGCAGGCTATTTTTAGATATGCCCAATTTACTGCTTAAGGTAGTTAAAGTTGGCCAGGCAATATCTTTTTCTTTATGGCAATAGGAAAGCAGTTGGAGATAGAGCAGGGCGGGTCCTGTTCCTAACACCTTGACCCATTCCCTTAAGAAATAGTTAGGGACAACAACATAACCTTCTTTTTTTTCTTTCCCCGGTTGCATATATTTTCTCCTTTCAGTTGTAAAAGGGGGACATTCTTCTTTTATATTCCCGCATTTAATGCGTGGTTAAAAGTAAAGTGTGTCCCCCTTTTTTCTGTTTTCCAATCCGCTAACCAACATAATTATTTCATAAATGGTTTTTCAAGTAATAAGTTTTTTGTTTATTTATTGTTTACTTTTTGTTTATTTTTTATTTATCCCATTTAAGATCAGGAGGAATAAAAAAATCCAGATAACACAACGGTTATCTGGATTTTAATCGGGAAAATAATTTTTATTTTTTCAAAAATTCGAGCAAAATTTATTTTAAATGAGTAAAAAAAGTGAAAAAAATCAATTTATTTTTAATTTATCTTCTTCTAAATTCAACATTATCCCCCTTCGAGAAATTACTTTTAAAATATCTTTGATCTTTTCTTTGTTCTTTTTATTATTACCAATAGCTTTTAGAATGACCCTTCTTACTTTATATAGATGATAGGTTATCTGAGTATAAGTAGCATACTTATTTTCTTTCCAAACTGTGTCTAAAAGATCGTTATGGGTTAGTATCTTTCCTCTATTTTGGGCTAATAAGTGAATTAAAGAAAACTCTGTAGCGGTTACTTTAACTTCTTTTCCCTCAAAGATAATTCTATCCGGGCGGTGCTGGTCGATTTCTAATATAGTCATTAGTTGTTGGTCCTTAGTATTTTGTGAAACCCTTACCTTAGTCCTCTCCTTACGAGGGGGAGGAGAGGAAGAAGAAGACGTAGAGGAAACAGAAGATATTGCACCGGAAAATTTTCTCTTGATTCTCCCGGCCACTCTTTCCGGTACCACCTTGGCCAGCTCCTCCTCGCCTAATTCCTCTAAACATTTCCTGTTATCATAACCTTCTCTTAACAATGCTCTCACGTAACTCCGCCCCAATCCGGGGATATGCAGACGCGCAAGCCCGAGTCCTTCTTCCTGCACTCCCCAGGCCAGCCTTTCCGATAATATCCTAATCTTTCCCAAATTATCCTTCATGATTTCATCTTCTTCTGTCAGCACACTCTTCCCGGAATTACCCTCGCGCCTACCATTATCATTACCATTATCACTTCCACTACCATCGCCACTACTACCACTACCACTACCATCATCTCCATCCCAGCCCAGACTTTCCGCCACGCCCCCTAACGCATCAGCTAACCAGGAGAATTCTTCACCCAATTTCCGTACAGCCCCTCCATAAATTTTATGCTCTTCTTCTAATTTCCTAATCTCTTTTTCGCCTATCCAGTCATAAAGAAAAACAGCTTTCTTAATAGATAGAAAATCCTCTAAATCTAAATCCAAATCCCAAGAATTATTCTCCCCGCCGCCGCCAAAATCAAATATATGCCGATACACCTCTTTATACTCTTCCCCCGTCCCTGCTTCCAGCAGCAAATGCCTCATCTTCCTGTAATATTGCCCCTTCCAGTCATTCCAGTTATACCTGTTTGCAACATGTCCAAACTGAGGGAAGGGGATGTAAAATCTTTTGCCTTCCTCACTTAAGGCAAGTAAAGTGATTATCTCCAGATTGCTCAGCCCTCTGCACCCGCTCTTCTTATTTTCTAGATATTCTTTAAAGAAAAGATAAGTCTTGATCCCAATCCCCTTGGCACAAAGCAAGACTCCCTCTTCAGTGGCTGATAACTCTTCAGTGATAAGATTATGCTCCACCAGCTCTTCAATTGCAAAATCAATCTCTTCCTCCAAAGTGCCCTCCTTTTCAAAATCAAATGCCCAGTAACTACCGTTTCCCGAAAAATCAGGAGTTACTCCCCTTAAATAATCCTTAAGTTTATCTTTACTATCTTCCCCGTCCACTACAGCTCTCAATAGAAAAGTTGTAAAGTCTTTCTCTCCCTTTACCGGCCGATAGACCTGCCCCGTACCTGTCCCCATTTTCCCATATAATTCCCCATCTTCGCCCACCACCTCTTTCTGTCTCTTCCTATCTTCTTTCATCAACTTAAAATAAATATTCTGCAGCACAGTCTCGGCAAACAAAGAATTAGCCAGAAAGATTACTCTTCCGAACTCTCCCTTCTTCCAGTTTAACCTTCCGGCCCTTCCTCCCATATTCTCCACATCAGCAAGTGAGAGACTGGTGCGGTAACTCCCCTTATAATCTCCATCATCACTCTTATATTTATCACCGGATAAGATTACATTCTTAAAAGGCAGGTTTATCCCCATTGCTAAGGTAGTAGTGGCACAGATTATTTTTATCTCACCGGACCTCGAATAATTTTCTACCAGATTTCTCTCTTCCCAGGAAAGGTCGGCATTATGATAGGCGATACCCTTTTCCAATAGATATAATAATTCATCCCGCGACCTGGTCTCCTCCATCCGGGAGAGCTCAGCAATGGCCTCCTCTGCCTTCGGGACATCAACCGCCTCAGCCAGCCATCCCGCCCATTTTCGGGTCTCCTTCTTGGTGGGAAAGAAGAGGAGAGTCGGTTCATCTTTTTCTATAAAACAAGAAACAGTATCCCTTAAACAATCTTCATAAGGAGTATCCTGACCCTCTTTCACCTTAAAGAATTCTTCTTCTCCGTATTCGCGCTTATTATGAGTAACATATCTAAAAACTCCTCCCCGCATAATTCCCTTACGCAGTTCTACCGGACGCTTGCAAGAGAGCAGGTGAGAAGCAGGGAACCAGCTTAAAAATCCGGCTTCATTTTCCAGATAAGCTGACAGCCCGATAAACCTGATATTTGCCTTACTCTTGCGGATACGCTCAATCATCTTTTCTAATAGCGGCCCTCTTGCCGGGTCATGAATCATCTGCAGTTCATCGATTATAACCAGAGAAACATCTTTTAAAACTTTAGGATATTTCAACAGGAAATAATTAAACTTCTCATAAACCATTACGGCTACCTGATAGTCTCCCTTGATTATTTTCCGGTCATCTTCCCTCCGGTCCCGGGAGGAAACCCGGATATCTATCTTGCAGTCTGCACCCCCGTAGAGTTTTTTGAAGTGCCGGTATTTTTCCTCTGCCAGGGAACGTAAGGGGACCAGATAAACAGTTTTTTTCTGATGGATGGCCTGGGTAATAGCCGCTATCTCCCCGATGAAAGTCTTCCCCGATGAAGTCGGCGCCACCACCAAAAGATTTCTATTGTCATTATTTTTTCCCCTCTCCCCAAAATCCAGCACCCCATACTCCCTCACCGCCTCCTCCTGAACCGCAAGCAGGTGCGAAGAATATTCCTTCTCCAAAATATCCACAATATAAGAGGGGACCCCTAAAAACTCTAAATCTCTCATCTTCATCGGTTTTCTAAACAATTTATTTACTTCCTTTCCTGAATATTTTTTAAAAAAAGTGCCCAAATAAGGGGGTACAAACATAAGTTTATAAAACTATTTTACCCCACTTCTTCCCCAATTGCAACAAATATTTCAAAAAATAAATATGTCATTGCGAGGAGCGTAGTAAGCCTGCCCTCACGAAAGTGGGGGCGGCAATCCCATCCTACCTTATCCTCGTAGGACAGGTGTCTCGCCTGTCTATTTCTGAAATGTAGGGGTTCGATTCATCGAACCCGTCTTATCTTTAAATGTCATTGTGAAACGACTGAAACAATCTCATCTTGTATTTTGTATTAACTGTAAACCGAAAACCGAAAACTGTAAACCTTTCCTTGCTTTTCCCTCCCACATATATTATAATATCCTTAAGTTCATATCCTGAACATTGATCTCCTCCCCCTTGAGGGGGGAGGATTAAGGTGGGGGTGAAGTAGGGGGGGTTCGATTCATCGAACCCGTTCCTTATCTGTAAACCGGGTAACCGGCTAACTAATTTCTCTGGCCGAATAGCTATCTTGTCAAAGGATTTTTAAGATGTTTAAAATAAATAAAAAAATATTATCAATTTTAATGATAACCCTAACTTTCCTGCTAACTTCCTGTTCTTTCCTTGAAAGCCAGGAATCTTTATCTTCTCCCATAATCATCTATGGGGATAGTAGAACGGGGCACACGATCCATCAAAAGATTGTTAATGAAATTATAAAAACAGAGCCTTCCATCGTCTTTCATACCGGCGATCTTGTAGAAGACGGTTTAATCCCTGACCAATGGACTACCTTTAACGATATAATTTTTGACTTAACTAAAATAGCTGATTTTTATCCCGCCTTGGGAAACCATGAAAACAATTCACCATTGTATTTTGATAATTTTGACCTTCCCAATAATGAAAGATGGTATTACGTAGATAAAGATAATCTTCACTTCATCATATTAGATAGCAATTCAGATTGCAGTATAGGTTCAGAACAATACCTTTGGGTAGAAGATGACTTACAAAATATCAATGAAGATATAAAATTCGTTATAGCCATTTTTCATCATCCCCCTTTTAGCACTGGCTCACATACCGAAGATGAAAAGGGTCTTAGACAGAGTATTGTCCCTTTATTTGAACAATATGGTGTAGATATAGTTTTTAATGGGCATGACCATGACTACGAGAGGTCATTATACAATAATATTTATTATATCGTTACTGGTGGGGGAGGAGCTCCTCTTCGTGACCAAGCCCGCACAAGTCCATACAGTCAAATATTTAGAAAAGTTTATCACTTTTGTAAATTATCTCTTATTAATAACCAATTAATCGTAGAAGTATATGATAATGATTCAAATCTTATTGATCAATTTGTAATAGATTAGAATTGTTAAGTCATTTAGATAGATTGAAAGACTGGAAGATTATTTATTTGTTTTTGACTTTGTTTCTATCTCGCATCTTGTATTTTAACTGGCAAACCGGGTAACCGGGTAACTGGGTAACTCATTATGACTGGCAAACTGGAAGATTAAATCAGATTGGAGGATTAAACAAATGAAAGTAACAATCATCGGTACCGGCTACGTCGGCCTTGTCACAGGCACCTGCCTGGCTGACTTTGGCCTTTCCGTAACCTGCGTTGACCAGGATGAACAAAAAATAAATCTTCTTAATTCCGGTGGCGTTCCCATCTACGAACCTAATTTAGAAGATTTGATTCAAAAAAACGTTTCGGCTGGCCGCCTTACCTTTACCAATGACCTTAAAAACGCCGTAAAACAATCCAAAGTAATCTTTATTGCAGTAGGCACTCCCTCCAATAACGACGGCTCAGCTAATCTCAAACAGATTGAAAAAGTCACCCAGCAAATTGCTGTCTCTATGAATGAATATAAAGTAATAGTAAATAAAAGCACAGTCCCCATCGGCACCGCCACCAAAATCAAAGAAATAATTAATAAATATCAACCCGAATCTGTCATTCCCGCGAAAGCGGGAATCCATCCCTCTGTCATTGCGAGGGAGCAGAGCGACCGAAGCAATCCCAAGCTCAACCGTAGGACAGACGTCTCGCCTGTCTATGATGTCATTGCGAGAAGCGAAGCGACGAAGCAATCCCAACCTACCTCAAAACCATTTGAATTCGACGTCGTTTCCAATCCGGAATTCCTCCGGGAGGGCTCAGCAGTATATGACTTTACCCATCCCGACAAAATAGTAATCGGTACCAACAGCCCCAAAGCCTTAAAAATAATGCAAGAAATCTATCGTCCTCTCTACTTAATTGATACACCCTTTGTAATTACCAATCCTGAAACTGCAGAATTAATTAAATATGCCTGTAATGCCTTTTTGGCTACCAAGATTACCTTTATCAATGAAATTGCCAACCTCTGTGATAAAGTAGGAGCAGATGTGCACCAAATAGCTAAAGCTATGGGTTTGGATGGCCGCATCAGTCCTAAATTCTTGCATCCCGGTCCTGGCTATGGCGGCTCCTGTTTTCCTAAAGATACCGAGGCCCTCTGTAATATCGCCTCTAACTATGGATATGAATTTAAAACCTTAAAGGCAGTAGTCTCAGCAAATAAAAGACAGAGAGAACTTATGGTAGAAAAAATTAAACACCATCTGGGTAGCCTTAAAGAAAAAACCATCGGCATCTTAGGCCTGGCTTTTAAACAAAATACCGATGATATTCGAAAGTCTCCAGCTATTGATATTATTAAACTTTTGCTCAAAGAAGGCGCAAAAATAAAATGCTTTGATCCTTTGGCAATGGACAATACTAAAAAAATCCTACCTGAATTAACCTATTGTCAGGATGAATATGAAACCGCCCAGGGTTGTGATGCCCTTGTAATTGCTACAGAGTGGAATCAATTCCGTAATTTAGATTTATCAAGAATAAAAAAACTATTAAAATCTCCCATCCTACTTGACCTAAGAAACTTATACGACCCAGAAAAAGTAAAAGCTTTAGGCTTCACTTATGAAGGAGTAGGGAGGAGTTAAATATTATTTAGTATGAACACAATCCAAAGAATTGCAAAAAATACAGCAGTTTTACTTGCTGCTACTATAATTAGTAAAGTTCTGGGCTTTTTTTATGTAATGTATACTGCCCGTTATTTAGGTGCAGAAGGATTCGGTATTCTATCTTTTGCTTTAGCTTTTACTGGGATTTTTGGCGTATTAACTGACTTAGGTCTTGGCCCATTAACAGTAAGAGAAGTTGCCCGTGATAAATCATTGGCTAAAAAATATCTTAATAATATTACTGTAATGAAAATAATTTTAGTGACTATTACTTTTGCTCTGATTGTAATAGTATTAAATCTTTTAGGTTATCCTGAACAAACAATTAAAGTTGTTTATCTTATTACTCTATCAGTTGTATTTAATTCATTCACTGGAATATTTTATTCTATATTTCGAGCATTTGAAAAAATGGAGTATCAATCGTTAGGGCAGATATTGAATAGTGCCTTAATGCTCTTTGGTGTTTTTTTTGCAATAAGTCGAGGATTTAGTGTTATTGGTTTTGCTTCGCTTTATTTTATGATTAGTGTAGTTGCTTTAGTTTATAGTTTTGTTATTTCAATCTGGAAATTTGTTAAACCAAAGATGGATGTTGATTGGAGTTTCTGGAGGCCTACGATTAAGGAGGCATTGCCATTTGGTTTAACTGGAATTTCTGGCATGATTTATACGTATACAGATTCAATAATGCTTTCATTAATGCAAGGAAATGAAGTAGTAGGGTGGTATAATGCAGCGTATAGGCTAATTCTTGTTTTATTATTTATTCCAGGTATTATTAATATCGCTATTTTCCCTACTATGTCAAAATTTTATATTTCATCACAAAATGCTTTAAAATTAATGTGCGAAAAATATTTTAAGTTCATGCTTATAGCTGGAATTCCTCTTGGAGTTGGAACAACACTCCTAGCGAGTAAGATAATTTTATTAATATTTGGTAGTGAATATAGACCATCAATAATAGTATTACAGATACTTATTTGGACTATAGTTTTTACCTTTGCAGGTGCTTCATTTGTAAAATTATTTGAATCTATAAATAGGCAAATAGTTATAACAAAAATATCGGGAATTTGTGTAATAGTAAATATCTTACTTAATTTATTTCTAATTCCAAAATTCAGTTATGTTGGTGCAAGTGTTGCAACAGTAATAACAGAGGTTATTCTTGTGGGTAGTATTTTTATATTTGCTTATAAATTTGGTTATAATATCCAAAGCAAAAAAGTTGTAGAGAATATATCAAAAGTAATTATTAGTAGTGTAATAATGGGTGCATTCCTATGGTATTTTAAGAGTTTAAACTTATTTATACTGATAACATTAGCTATATTATTTTATTTTATAACGATATATGTAATCAAAGGAATTAATTATGAAGATGTACAGATATTTAAACGAATAATAAAACCACGAAAGGTAACTGAAAAACGATCTTAGTATTTGATAGGAATAAAAGTAAACAAGAGATCATAAAATGAAAAAGGAAAATATATTTAGGAATACAAAGGATTGGTATCTGACTAAATCTAATTATACATCACATTCTCTAATAAATTTTGCTGTTAGTAATTCAGGAAGCAATATTTTAGATGTGGGATGTGCCACTGGAGAATATTGTCAAAAACTAAATGGTCTTGGTTTTAAATGTGTCGGTGTTGATGTCAATCCAGAATATATTACAAAGGCAAAGAAAAATGGTATAGAAGCATACGTTATGAGTGGAGAATCTTTGGATTTCCCAGAAGATTCTTTTGATACCATTCTATTATTTGAAGTGTTAGAACATGTGAATGATCCAAATGGTATTTTAAAGGAAGTAAAAAGGCTTGCAAGAAAAAATGTATTAATAACTGTACCAGATTGTACTGAGTTTTCTGTACTTAGAAGATTTGGTTTAACCTATGAACATATGTTAGAAAGAGATCATATAAATTTCTTTACAAAGAAAGATTTGGAAAATTTACTTTCAAAGCATTTTGAAAAATTTAAGGTAGAAGAAAAAGAGCCAATAAATACAATCTTTTCACCTTGTTGGTTGCGAAAACCATTTTCACTTTTGTATAAGTTAAAATTTCTCAAACCAGCTATTTACTTTAGATTATATGCAATAGCTGAGGTAGATCAATGATTTCAGTAGTCTGTGTATATAATAATAAAAATATTTTAGAGAATTATTTATTAAAAAGTTTAAAGAATCAAACAGTAAATTATGAACTTATTAACTTAGATAACACACAAGAGGAGTTTAAGTCTGCAGCAGAGGCTTTAAATCAAGGTGGTAAAAATGCAAATGGAAAATATATAATGTTTGCTCATCAAGATGTGGATTTGTCTTCAAATACATGGTTAGAAAGAGTCGAAAAAATATTAGATGGATTGCCTAATCTTGGGATTGCAGGAGTTGCGGGAAGACCGAAGGGTGAAGCTGGAGTAATAACTAACATTAAGCATGATAATCCTCCGAAATTTGCAGGTAAAATACAATTTGAAAAACCTACAAAAGTACAAACATTGGATGAGTGTTTGATAATAATTCCAAAATCTGTATTTAATAAACTTAAGTTTGATGAGAATACATGCAATGGCTGGCATTTGTATGCTGTAGATTATTGTTTAAGTGTTAGAAGACTTGGTTTTGATTCCTATGTGATGCCAATATTTGTGTACCATAAATCTGCGGGGTATTCAATGTCAGAAAAATATTTTGTAACTCTTAAAAAAGTATTAAAAAAACACAAAAATTATTACAACAAGATCTATACAACAATGGGGAATTGGAGTACTAGATATCCTTTAAATATAATAAGAAATTATCTTTGGCTAAGGGGAAAAGCAGGGATTGTACTAAGAAGCGCAAAGATAATAAAGAAATAGAATCCAAAATATAATCTTTAATTGAAATGGACTAGAAGATATAATAGAGAAGATAAGAAGTTTGTCTAAGAAGTATTTGAAAGATATACAAAGTAATTAGAAAAATTATGTTGATAATTTTTTAGATATTTTTGTCTGAAATGAATAGGAAACATATTAAATTTAAAATAAAAAATTATATTAATAATTCAAAGGAGTAAACCATGAAAGGTATAATCTTAGCTGGTGGTTCGGGGACCAGACTTAATCCCTTAACCAAAGCAGTAAGCAAGCAGTTAATTCCAGTATACGATAAACCGATGATATATTATCCATTGTCTACTTTAATGTTGACGGGGATTAAGGATATATTAATTATTTCTACTCCTCAGGATTTACCAAAATTTAGGGAACTTTTTGGAGATGGGCAAGAGGTTGGACTCAATATTTCCTATAAAGAGCAACTTAGACCAGAGGGGATTGCTCAGGCCTTTATTATTGGAGAAGAATTTATCGGGAATGATTCTGTATGTTTGATATTAGGAGATAATATCTTCTATGGGCATAGTTTATCGATGACTTTACAAAAGATGGCAGGGCTAAAAGAAGGGGCTTGTATCTTTGGTTACTGGGTAGCTGATCCGCAAAGATATGGAGTAGTGGATTTTAATGAAAATAATGAAGTTGTAAGTATAGAAGAAAAACCCAAATATCCTAAATCAAATTATGCCATTCCCGGTCTTTATTTTTACGATAATGGTGTAGTGGATATTGCTAAAAATTTAAAACCTTCTGAGAGAGGAGAGCTGGAAATAACTGACGTAAATTTAACTTACTTAAAGAAGGGGAATCTTAAGGTAGAGCTTTTAGGTCGGGGTTATGCCTGGCTGGATACCGGTACTCCGGATAGTCTGCTTGATGCCTCCAATTACATTGCTACGATGGAGAGAAGGCAGGGATTAAAGATTGGCTGTATAGAAGAGGTGGCTTTTAGGATGGGTTATATTGACAAGAACCAGTTTGAAGAAATAATTGAGAGATTACCCGTAAATGATTATAGAAAATATCTAGAAATGATTTTAAAAGAAGAACAAAAGATAAAGTAGGATAATTATGGAATTTAAAAAAAGTGAAATCGAAGGAGTAGTAATAGAAAAATTAATTAAATTTTCTGACGAGAGAGGTTTTTTGGTAGAGACTTTTAGGGTGGATGACCTCCCGGATAATTTGCAGCCGGTAATGAGTTATATCTCTTATACCAGGCCCGGGATAGCGCGGGGACCTCATGAACATCTTGGGCAGACTGATATATTCTGTTTTATAGGGCCGGGCAATTTTATGATAAAGCTTTGGGATAATCGAAAAGAAAGTAAGACTTATAGATGTTGTGTGGAGATAGCTGGAGGAGAAGATGATCCTATAAGGGTAATTGTTCCTCCCGGGGTAGTTCATGGTTATAAAAATATCTCTAAAGAGGTAGATGGAATGGTGTTAAATTATCCCGATAAATTATATCGAGGTTGGGATAGAAAAGAAGAAGTTGATGAGATAAGACATGAAGACAAAGAAGATGAATTTTATTTAGATTTTATTAAAGAGGATAAATAATCTATGATATGGCTTATCGGAAATAAAGGGATGCTGGGTAATGATGTAGAAAAATTATTAAAAGTGCGATGGCTTATTTATTGGGCTACTGATAGGGAAGTCGATATTAGTGATTATAAAGCACTGGAGAAATTTGGAAAAGATAAGAAGATTAAATGGATAATTAATTGTTCAGGATATACTAAAGTAGATAGGGCAGAAGAAGAAATAGACGAGGCCTTTAGGATAAACAAAGATGGAGTGGGGAATATTGCCTTATTTTCGGAAAAGAGGCAGATTAGATTAATTCATATCTCTACTGACTATGTCTTCGATGGCCGGCAAGAGGGAACTGTCGTCTATAGCGAAGATGATGAAACTAATCCTATAAATACATATGGTAAGAGTAAATTGGCTGGGGAAGAAGAGATAAAAAAGGCGTTAAAGGATTATTTTATTATCCGTACAGCCTGGCTCTATGGATTACTAGGGAATAATTTTGTCTATACCATGTTAAGATTATTTAAAGAAAGAAATTTAGTAAAGGTAGTAGATGACCAGTGGGGCTCTCCCACTTATACGGTGGATTTAGCTGGGGCTATTTTAAAGATAATAGAAGATGATTTAGTTAGTTATGGGATATATCATTTTACTAATAAGGGTATTACCAGCTGGTATGAATTTGCCCAGACTATTTACAAAAAAGCTAAAAGATTAGGATTGATTAAAGGCAATAAAAAAGTAGAGATACAGCCTATCAAGACTTTAGATTATCCTACAGCAGCCAGGAGGCCAAGATATTCAGTTTTGTCTAAAGAGAAGATAAAGAAAGAATTTGGTTTAAAGATTAGGAATTGGGATAAGGCATTGGAAGATTTTTTAATGTCTTTAAGGGAAGAAAAATAAGATTTAGAAAGCAGGGTGGATAAATGAAAAGAAGATTAGAAAATATTTTAGTGACCGGGGGAGCAGGATTTATCGGCTCAAACTTTATCCATTATATTTTTAATAAAACTGATTTTGGTGGGAAGATTATTAATGCAGATAAATTGACTTATGCCGGCAATTTAGAAAATTTAGCAGAAATTGATAATAAATACGGTGGAGAGAGATATTTTTTTGAGAAGGCAGATATATGTGATTTTGATGAGATTAAAAAGATATTTGAGAAATATGATATCGATACTGTGGTCAATTTTGCAGCAGAGTCACATGTAGATAGGTCTATTTTTGGACCCAAGGATTTTGTCCAAACCAATATAATGGGAACTTTTAATCTTTTAGAGGTAGTAAGAGAAAATTGGAAGGATAGAGAAGACGTACTCTTTCATCATATTAGTACTGATGAGGTTTATGGCTCTATCGAAGAGGGGAAATATTCTTATGAGGATACTGCCTATAAACCCAATAGTCCTTATTCTGCCTCCAAGGCTTCCTCAGACCATTTGGTAAGGGCTTATCATAAAACTTATGGATTATCTGTCACTGTTTCTAATTGTTCTAACAATTATGGTCCCTATCAGTTTCCAGAAAAATTAATTCCTCTGATGATATTAAACATTTTAGAAGAAAAAGATTTGCCAGTATATGGTGATGGAAAGAATGTGCGGGATTGGTTGTATGTGGAAGATCATTGTAGAGGGGTCTGGGAGATATTGAATAAAGGAGAGGTCGGGCAGACTTATAATATTGGCGGAGAGAATGAATGGGAAAATATAAAGCTGGTTAATTTTCTCTGCGAGAAGATAGCCAAAATAAAAGCGAAGAATAAAAATTATTATAAAAGATTAATTACCTTTGTAAAAGATAGACCGGGACACGACCGCAGATATGCCATAAACTGCGATAAAATAAAGCAGGAATTCAGCTGGAGTAGGCAATTTGATTTTGAAGAAGGATTAGATGTGACCATCAAATGGTATATGAATAATCAGGATTGGGTTGATAGAATAAGAAGCGGAGAATATAGGAAATGGTTGGAGAAGAATTATAATGCGAGATGAGGGGAAAATGATGGAGAAAAAACCATTAGTTTCAGTTATTATTCCCTGTTATAATGGTGAAAAATTTATTGGTGACGCTATCGAAAGTGTAGTAAATCAGACCTATAAAAATTGGGAACTTATTATTGTAGATGACGGCTCTACTGATAACTCTGAAAGAATTATTAAAAAATATTTACAAGACGATCGTATTCAATATATTAAACATAAAAAAAATAGAGGGATCCCAGCTGCACGTAATACTGGAATTAACGCTTCGAAAGGTGAATTTATTGCATTATTAGATGATGATGACAAATGGGTTCCTTATAAACTTTCTTTACAATTGGAAGAGTTTTATAAGAATGCCGCAGATCTTGGTTTGGTATTTGGAAATATCATAATGATTAACTCCAATGGTTATGTGATTCGTAAAGGCAAAAACTTGAAAATAAATTTAGAAAAATTAACACAAGAAGAAATTTTAGAGCGTTTATTCTTAAGTAATTTTATCTCTTCTATTACTGTATTGTTTAAACGAGAATGTATTAGAGAAGTTGAAGGGTTTGATGAAAACATAAAATGGGGAGGAGATGATTATGATTTATGGTTACGCATAGTAGGTAAATTCAAAATTAAATATCTTAATAGGGTATTAGCTATGAGACGTGAACATTGTAATAACTATACTAAGATCGAAAAAATGGCAAAAGGAGATATAAAATTAGTAAAAAAAGTTATTAGAAAATATCCTTTCCTGGAGAATCTTAGGCATAAGAAAATTGCTCGAGACTTGTATCAATTAGGAAGATGTAAGCATTTAACTGGAAATTTTAAAGAAGCACGTGAATTGTATTCTGAAGCATTCTCGCATTGTCTCGCTATTACTTGTAAACCATATATAGCTTATCTATTTGCTTTGTTAAAAATTAAATTCGATCGTAGGGAAATAATGAAAGAGGATGAATAAATTAAATATATTCGGAGTCTATGCAATATATTGTATGGCTAATTTAATTATAGTGGACGATAATTAAAGGCGTGATAGTAATTATCTAACTAAGAAAAATATACTAATAATATTTTCTAAAGGAATAATATAAAGGAATAAAGATAAAATTTTAATAAATAGTGATTCTTAAAGTTTGTTAAGTTTTTTCAAAATATCATAGAAAAATCATATATTATAAAGCACAATTGCAATAATATTTAAATACGTAGTTAGATTTGACATTGCAATGTTTTTTTAGATTTATTATTACATAAAGAAGCTAATAACAAAGATAATTAATGTATCAAAATAAAGTAATATAATGTTAAGTTCAAATAATATGTTCCATTGAACGAAGTAGAGGATATTTCAGGTATATTAGAGAGAAAAACAAAATTATAATTTAACAAAAATGCTCATTTGTAAAAAATATCAAGAAGATCTAGAGTCCATAAAACAGTGCGAATAAATTTAGAGGCGATAAATAGTACGCCTTTCTTTGTAAAAGTAGAAGATAGTATATCCAGATTATAGGAGCAATGAAAAACATTAATGGGAAAGCTAGTTAAAGCATGTGTATATATATTATTAAGCGTAACATGGTTTGGTGGGATAATAGTTGCAAAAAATGTAACTATTACAAAGTTTGTGGGTATTATAGTTTTCGTGATTTGGCTATTTTATAAGTTTGGAGAATATGCAATTACAAATAAGAAAATGGAGATCTCGAGGAGAAATAGAAAACTATTTTTTTTAATAAGTTTCTTTTTATTACTAGGTCTTGCCTCATTTCTTGTTGCAGATAATTTATTTCTTTCTTTAAAAGAGTTAAGAAAATTAATAATGTTATTTGGGATGTTAATTATTTTTTATGATCAATTTTCTGCAGAACGAGATTTTAAAAATGCTTATAAAATTTTTACCTATTCTGGTATTGTTTTGGGCGTTTTTGCGATTATCCAATATTTAATGGGAATTTTTTTCCCCAGCGTTTTCAATTATAGTGTTGTGGCTATTGAAAATGAACTTAGAGTAACTGGACTTTTTCAGGATCCTAATTATGCAGCTTTAAATATGGTGGTTGTTATACCTCTTGCCTATTATTTATTCAAAAATAGTAATAAAAATATAGAAAAAATATTTATTGGTTTGGGAGTATTAGTAACAATTTGGGCTATATTAGTTACTTATTCTAGGGCAAGCATAATCTCTTTAGTTATAGTTATAATATTAGTCTTATTGCATGAGCAATATAAGCTCAGAAAGATTATTATAGGAGGAATAATATTAGTTACACTATCTATATTTTTACCATTAGAAAGAATTTTTGAAAGAATTGCTACAATAAAAGATTTTTTTGTAATTTCTAATTATTTATATTTTATTAAGAGTGTTGATTCATCTATTTTTACTAGATATTATCTGTTACAATCTGGTTGGAATATGTTTATAAACAATTTTTTTACAGGAATTGGACTTGGAAATTTTAGAGTTGAATCACCTAATTATAGTACTTTAATATCTAGTCATTTAGTAGCTCATAACACTTATATAAGCATAGCTGCCGAGCTGGGGGTTTTTGGAATATTTATATTTATAGGAATGATTTTTTTATCTTTGAGGAATTTACATTTTGCTCAAAAAGAATTTGAAGATGAAAATTTAAAAAATATAGTTCAAGGATGTAAAATTGGGTTATATGCTTTTTTAATTAATGCTTTATTTCTAACTGCTCAATATGAAAGAATATTTTGGGTTCTTTTGGCGTTCTCAATGATTTCTTATTCAATTTCTTTACGAAAACCAGTTTTGCATTTTAAATAAGGATTATATATATACTGTAGAGGTAGAAAAATGAAAATTGCTTTGATTCATCCAACAGATCCAAGAATTGATAACGATTCTATCACAAATTACCTTAAGGGTATTTTGAAATATAATTCAGTTTACAAAGAACATGAAATAATTTATTATGGAATTTCCAAGTTAGATTCAAAGAAAAAAGAATTTATAGATAAAAATAATATATATTTTAAGCAAATATTTTTACAACCTACTAAAAGATATGTTCCTTTGACTTTAAAATATATGTACTTGCTATGGTGCAAAAGAACTAATTCTCAATTTAAAGGAAAGATTTTATCTTTTCATGGTGTAGAATGGGCATTGCCTTTTCTTTATCCTAAAAAAACCGGGAAAATATTATTAACCATACATGGCGCAAGTAAATTTAATAGTATAGCGTGGAAAAATATATTTAAAATATATTTTTATAAATGGATAGAGGAATTAGTCATAAAAAGAGTTGATAGAATTATTTTAGTTAGTAAAGATGGATATGAATATTATGTTTCTAAATATCCAAAATTGAGTTACAAATTTACCTTTGTCCCTACCTTCGTTGATGAACAGTTATTTTTTCCAAGAAATGATACCCTACAATTAAGAAGAAAATATAATATTAATAAAAGAGATATTGTATTAATATATATAGGTCGTTTGGTGTTTGAAAAAGGTTTAGATATTTTATTATTATCGTTTAAAAAATTGAAGAATAAATTTTCTAAACTTAAGTTGATTATTGTAGGGGGAGGTCCTACAAGAAAAAAATTAAAAATTATTATAAAAAATAAACAAATTAATGATGTTGTGTTTTTTGGTTTAATAGATTTTATAAAGATTCCCGAAATACTAAATTGTGCCGACTTATTTGTTCTTCCATCAGCTTTTGAAGGAACTTCTTTAGCAGTATTAGAGGCTATTGCTTGTGGGGTACCAGTTATTAGCTTCGAAGTAGGAGATATGAATAAGATAATAGATGATGGAGTAAATGGATATTTAGTTAAAGATAGAAATTATATAGATTTTGCCAATGCAATAGAAAAAGGTATTAAAACTAGAAATATAATGAAAGGTAAATGTTCTGCAATGATAAAAAAATATTTGGCTTCTACTATCATACCTAAAATATTAGAGAAATATCTTGAGATAGATTCTAGTGAATAATAACAAATATGATAAAGATTATTTTAAAAAATATAAAAAAAAGAAATTTGGTATAGTTCGTAGAGAAAAACCATTTTGGTATGGATTTTGGAAAAGATATATAAAAAACATATTGATAAAAGAAACTCAATTTTAGAGGCAGGTTGTGGTCCCGGGTTTCTTTTTAAAACGGTTAGAAGATGATTTCAAAATTAGTAGATTAGATATCTCTGAGTATGTTATAGCGAAAGCAAGAAAACATACATCTAAAAGTAGGCTTTTTGTGGGTTCAGCTGAAGCTTTATCTTTTTATAAGGGACAATTCAAATATGTGATAGCATTTGATCTTATTGAACATCTTAAAAAACCAGAATTATTTTTTATAGAAGTTCATAGTGTTTTATCTAAAGAAGGTATATTTATAATAAGCACTCCAAATAGTAACTCTTTTGGAGAAATATAAAAGGTGGGAAAAAATTATTTAAAAATTTATCGTTTAATGGAAATAAAATGTCGTTTATTTGGTGAGATAAAACTCATATAAGCTTAAAATCTAGAAAAGTATGGGTAAAATTATTAACTAAATATGGATTTGAAATTATTAATGAAGGAACAGATGTGCTTTGGGACTTGCTATATTTCTCAAAAATTCCACTTTTTATTCTCTTAAATTCAATTATTACTTTAATTTTTGGGTTTTTACCTTGGAAATATGGAGAGAATTATATTATTATAAGCTGGAGAAATAAATATGAAAATAGGAATTGATCTTATTACTATAAGTGATAAAGGAGCTGGCTTAAGAAGGATGGGCCAGCAATTAATTGAGGGATTAGTCAATTTTGATCACGAAAACCAATATACTATTTTCGTAAATGAAAACGCGGGTGATTTATTCTCCATTAAGAAGAAAAATTTTAAGATTATTAAGATCAAAACTCCCCCGAAAATTCATTACTTTTATGAGCAATTTTATCTTCCTTTTCGTTGCTTATTTGAGGACTTTGATATTCTACATTCTCCTGTTTCAGCGCTTCCCTATTTCTCTTTTAAAAAATCCGTTATTACAGTACCTGATTTAACTTTTATCTTATATCCGGAAACTATGACAAAGATAGGGTATTTTTATTGGAAATTATTTATGGGAAAAGGAATTAAGACTGCAAGTAAGATTATAACAATATCAGAGAGTACAAAAAGGGATTTAATAACTTATTTCCATATCCCAAGAAATAAAATAAAAGTTATTCATTTATATCCGACTCAAAATTTTAAATATGATAAAAGTTATACAAAGCTTCTTAAAGATAAATTTAACATTCCTAAAAGGTACATTCTTTATTTGGGAACATTGCAACCACGTAAGAATCTTACTACATTAATTAAAGCTTATGCAATATTAAAAAAAGATAATAAAATACCCCATTCATTAGTTATTGCAGGAAATAAGGGCTGGTTGTATGATAATATATTTAATTTAGTAAAAGAATTAGATATTGATAATGATGTCATCTTTACTAGTTTTATCCCAGAGATATATTTACCAAGTTTATATTCGGGAGCAGATTTATTTGCATATCTTTCATTGTATGAGGGATTTGGGCTTCCTCCACTGGAAGCCATGGCATGCGGGACACCTGTGCTTACATCAAATACTTCCTCTTTGCCAGAAGTTGTTGGTGACGCTGGCATCCTTGTAAATCCAAATAATATTGATGATATCACTTGCAAAATGTTAAAGATATTGAAGGATGATATTTTCCATCAAGAACTTAGAAATAGAGGATTAAAAAGAGTTAAACAATTTTCTATACAGAAAGCGACAAAAGCGACAATAGACGTATATCGTGAAGTAATAGAATCAAGATGAAAATTATTAATTTTTAAAAAGCTAATAATAGAAAAAATATGAATAATTGAGGTAAGTTTTATAAATGAAAGTTATTATGCAAGATCCTTGGGGTATTAGAGGGCTAGGGGTTTATGATTACTCATTATGTGATGCATTATATAAGAAAAATAAAAATCTTATACTTATTACTAATTGGTATTATGAATATGATAAATTATCAAATTTCAAAGTAGAAAAAAAATTTTTTAGGCATTCAGAAAATTTAAAAGATGGTTTATTTCGAAAAGTAATACGTGGATTAGAATATTGTTTTAATATGGTAGATTTATTAAAAATATACCCAAAAGAATCTCCCGACATTATTCATATTCAATGGTTATTATTTTATCAATTTGACTATTTATGGCTAAAGATTCTTCGATATCGACTCCGCCAAAAAAATACAAAAATAGTATTAACTGCTCATAATGTCTTACCTCATATAAATGGATATAGATATAAGAATATATTAGAAAAAATTTACTCTCAGGTTGATGGTATTATAGTTCATAGTGAAGTATTAAAAGAACAGATGATTAAAATATTTGGTGAAAAAGGAAAGAGTTGGTCTATTTATGTTACTTCTATAGGAGTAGGAAATGATTTATTGAAAAAGGTTGATCAAAATATTTTAAATACTTTTCGAGATAAAATTAAATCCTCAAAGGATAAGGGATATAAGTTTTTATTTGCAGGAATTATTCATAAAAATAAGGGCCTTGATATATTGCTTAAGGCATGGGGGGAACATGTAAGCAGACATTCTAATGATAAATTGTATATAGCAGGAAATCCTACTTATAATATGAATAATGAATTGAAATTCATTCGAAAATATAATAACTCAATAATTACTTCATTTGGATACAAAAGTGATGAAGAATTATTAGCATATTTCTTAGAATGTGATTTTGTAATATTACCATATAAGGAAGCCTCACATAGCGAAGTATTATTGACTGCTATGACTTTAGGAAAACCTGTAATTGCAACAAAAGTTGGAGCACTTCCCGAGGTTGTTGATATTGTTAAAGGTGGCTATATTATTTATCCGAATGATCCCGATTTATTATCCAAAACGATGGATAAAGTTTCTAATATTCCAAGAGAAGAATTAGTTAAATGGAGTAAAAATATACAAAAAAAAACTTTTGAAAATTACTCTTGGGATAATATAGCACAGTTAACTTTAAAATTTTATTTAACAATATAAACGAAATTACATTTTAATATTTTGGATTTATCTTCTAAATATGGAATTAATAATATAAATGAATTTCTTTTAATTATTATAATTAAGAATTTATTTAAAAAGATATAAAAATAAAAAATATGAATACTTAATGGAGGAAAATTAATAATGGTTCAAAAAAGAGCTTTAATAACAGGTATAACTGGTCAGGATGGTTCTTATTTAGCAGAATTATTGTTAAATAAAGGATATGAAGTATTTGGTTTAGTTCGCAGAACTAGCATTTTAAATTTTGAAAGAATAAAACATATTCAAGATAGAATTAAACTAATCTCCGGGGATTTACTAGACCAAAATTCTTTAATGAACGCAATTAAAGAATCTAATCCGGAGGAAATATATAATTTGGCTTCACAATCTTTCGTACCAGCTTCATGGTCACAACCTGTATTTACTGGAGAAGCAACGGCTTTAGGAGTGGCAAGAATGCTGGAGGCAATTAGGGCCGTTAACCCAAAAATTAAATTTTATCAAGCATCAAGCAGTGAAATGTTCGGAAAAGTTAGAGAGGTTCCTCAAACCGAAAAGACTGAATTTTACCCCAGAAGTCCATACGGTGTGGCAAAATTATACGGACATTGGATTACAATTAATTATAGAGAGAGCTATAATATGTTTTGCTGCAGTGGAATTTTATTTAATCACGAATCACCGAGAAGGGGATTAGAATTTGTTACTAGAAAGGTTACTAATACTGTGGCTAAAATTAAATTAGGTTTAGCTAATGAATTGAGACTAGGCAACTTGGATGCAAAAAGGGATTGGGGATTTGCCGGAGATTATGTAAAGGCAATGTGGCTAATGCTTCAACAAAATGAACCAGAAGATTATGTAATTGCTACTGGAGCAACCCATTCCGTTAAAGATTTGGTTCAAATTGCATTCGATTACGTTAATTTAAATTGGGAAGATTATGTTAAAGTTGATCCGAAGTTTGTAAGACCAGCAGAGGTGAAATTATTATTAGGTGATTCTTCCAAAGCTCTAAAAAAAATAGGATGGAAGTCCGAAGTAAGCTTTGAAGAATTAGTTATAATGATGGTTAATGCAGATTTAGAGAAGGTTAAAAATAATATTCACCTATCTAATATTCAGGCACAAAAAGATACAAAATAAAAGGGTTAATCTTATGAAAGCATTAATTACGGGAATATCTGGTTTTGCGGGCTCATATTTAGCGGAGTTTTTACTTAATAAAGAATATGAAGTTTTCGGGACTTTTTATGACAAAAGCACATTTTCAAATATTGATGATATATTCGATAAAATTGAAATATTTGAATGTGATACAAGAAATTATGATAATTTGAAAATAATTATTGAAAAAGTAAAACCTGATGAAATTTATCATTTGGCTGCAATATCATTTGTGCCTAATTCATTGAAGGATCCAAAATTAACCTTTGATACCAATCTATATGGTACATTAAATCTTTATCAAGCGGTTATCGAACAGAAAATTAATCCTAAGATATTATTTGTTGGTTCAGCTGATGAATATGGTTTAGTTAAAGAGAGTGATTTACCTATAAAAGAAACCTGTCCTTTGCATCCAATGAATCCTTATGCAATTAGTAAAACGAGTGCAGATTTTTTAAGTTATTTTTATTTTAAAAATTATCATTTAGAAATTATTAGAGTAAGACCTTTTAATCATATTGGTCCAAGACAGGCTTCAGATTTTGTTTGCTCTAGTTTTGCTAAACAAATAGCTGAAATTGAAAGAGGGTTGAGAGAACCAATAATAAAAGTTGGTAATTTAAAGGCAAAAAGAGATTTTACCGATGCAAGGGATATGGTAAGGGCTTATTGGCTTGCGGTACAGAAGGCTGAAATGGGAGAGGTATATAATATTTGCTCTGGGAGAACTGCTCAGATTAGAGAATTATTAAATAATCTTTTAGAATTATCTTCAAAAAAAATAGAAATAATAAAAGATTCACAGAGAATACGACCTTCTGATACTCCTATTTTTAAAGGAGATTTCTCAAAATTTAGAGAAAGATGCGGATGGAGACCAGAGATACCTTTAGATAAAACATTTAAAGACACATTGGAATATTGGAGAGAGATTTTAAATTAAAAATAATGCAATTAATTATTAAAATTTAACTATATGTTCTTTTGTATTTTATAAGATAGACAGATTGTATTGAGTGTTAGAATTTATTAGAAAATAATTCTAATGCCCTTTGTTTTATTATTTAAAAAGATCATTATAAAATAGCGTGCCGTAGATATGGTTTAACTCAAGGAGACTCATTTCATGAATATTTTATATATTCATCAGTATTTTACCACCCCAGAAGAAGGTGGCGGAACTCGTTCCTATGAATTTGCTCGAAGTTTGGTAAAAAGGGGACATAAGGTAACAATATTAACTGGTTCAAAATTAAATGATTCTTTGTTTAATGGAAAGAAAAAAAAGGATGAATATATAGAAGGCGTGCACGTCATATATCTCAAAACACCTTACTCAACTTATATGCCTTTTAAAAAACGTTTATATAGTTTTATGGGTTTTAGTATACGTGCTATTTTGGCTGGAATTAGAATAAAAAGATATGATTTGATATTTGCTACATCTACACCATTAACCGTAGCAATACCAGGAATCATTTTATCTTTTTTGCGTCGGGCACCAATGGTTTTTGAAGTTCGCGACCTTTGGCCAGAGGTTCCTATTCAAATGGGTGTTATCAAAAATTCTTTATTAATTAAGCTCTTGCGTGGGTTTGAGGCTTTTACATATAAATATTCGAATCATATTATTGCTCTATCTCCAGGGATGGTTAAAGGGGTTTTGGCTACAGGAGTTGTAAAAAACAAGGTAACCATGATTCCTAATTTTTGTAATCTTGATTTTTTTAAACCAGGAAAGTCAAACAATAATATTTTAGGGGAACTAACATCTGTTAATGGTCCTATTATTGCATATTGCGGCGCCATAAGTTACGCTAATGATATCGATATAATTATATATGCTGCTGAGAAATTACAAAAGATGCATAGTCGGGTTACTTTTGTAATTGCAGGCGAAGGAAGGTTAAAGCCTAAATTAGAAAAACTTACAAAAATGAAAAAACTTAAAAATATAGTTTTTTTAGGTAAGATAAGTAAATATGAAGTGGCTGAGCTTTATAAAAAAGCTACTGCTTGCCTTGTTCTTTTTAAGAGGTTGTCTATTTTAAGTACAAATTCTCCTAATAAATTTTTTGATGCCCTTGCTGCAGGTCGACCAGTTATTACAAATATGGAAGGTTGGATTAGTGAGCTTGTTGAAAATTATAAAATAGGATTTTCTATAGAATCTGATGATGTACAATCTCTTGTAGAAGTAACTATAAAATTGTCTCGCATGAGCCAAGATGAAATTGAGTCTATGGGACAAAATGCGCGCAAATTAGCAGAAGAAAAATTTAATCGTGAAGAAATGGTTGAAAAACTTGAAACGATATTTAGGAAGGCAATAAAATCTTCTTCAAACTAATATATTTATTGAAGTATATTTTAAAGCATTAAAAAAAATTTTTAATATTGCCATTGGGACAATATATTTATTTATATTATTTAGTACTTTCATCGTAATTGACATATTTGTAAAATTTGAGTCAGATAGACGGTATTTTTTATATAAAAAGAGCGGGGAAGGTTGGGAAAGAAATTACAATACAGAATCAATGGTGGTGTTTATGCAAATAGTATCGCAATAAATATTTTGTGCAAGGAGACTTATTATGAAGAAAATATTGATTTTGGCAAAGCATATTGGATTAAGTGGAGTAACTACTCATACTTTGCTTCTCTCTAAACATTTAATAAAACGAGGATATAAAGTACAAATAGCAAGTGGTGGTGGATACTATTTGGAAGAATTCAGAAAACTTGGTGTACCACATCATCTTATAGGGTTTAATAATAAAGGCACCATCGTTTCAAATATGATAAAGTTATTCATTTTAGTTAATAATCTAAGACCGGATATAATACACTGTCAATGGCAGATAAATAATTATTATGCTTATTTTGTATCAAAAATATTGAGAATACCTTTTATCTCGGTTCTGCACTTATCAGACATTCAGATGAGTTTATTTCGTAGAATTTCTCCATGGGGTGATGCCTCAATAGCTATTTCTAGGGAAACCTATGAAGAACTTATTTATAAGTATCATGTAAATAAAGAAAGAATAACATTAATTTACAATGGAGTTGATTTGAAAAAATTTACCCCTCCTTCCTTGGCTGAAAGAAAAAGAGCAAGACGAAAATATAACATTTGCTCAGATACCATTTCTATTTCGATGATTGCAAGATTAGTTGAAGTTAAGGGAGCTAAATATCTTATAGAGGCTGTGTCAAAATTAAGGGATAGTTATAAGTTTAAACTTCTTTTTGCTGGTGACGGACCTTTAAGGAAGGAGCTTGAGTTACTCGCAAAAAAGATGAATGTTAATGCAGAATTTTTAGGTTGGATAGATGATATTCGGGGAATACTTTGTGCTTCAGATATATTTGTTTTGCCAAGCCTACAAGAAGGTTTCGCAATATCAGTAATTGAGGCTATGGCTATGAAGGTTCCAATTATACGTACTAAAACTGCAGGAGCATTTGACCAAACAAGAAATAATTATAATGGGATTTTAATAAATTCAAGATCCGGAGAAGAGATTAAAAATGCTCTTGTAATGCTTATAGAGAATCGGAATTTAAGGGAGTTAATAATAAAGAATGCCTATGATTCCACTGTTAAAAAATTTTCTGCTGTTGCCATGACGGAAAGTTATATAAAGATATATGAAAAAATATTAAGTACAAAGAGGTAAGTAGGTTATTAAATGATTTTATAAGAATAAAGATATTTTAAAAGTACAAATAATATCTTAAGAAGAAAAAAAGATTTAACGAAAATGAGCTAGATTATTTAAAAATATCATAATTTAAAAGTATCGGTAGAGAAATTTAAAAAATATAGTAATATATCAAAATTAAATTAATTTTTTATCGATATCAATGAAGGAGGCTTTAAAAATATATATAAATAAATTTTTACTTATTTTAAAAAGAATAATTGATGTATTAGCAAGCGGGATAGCCTTGATTGCATTGCTTCCTATTTTTGCTGTAATAGGAATATTAATTAAACTTGATTCTAAGGGGCCGGTGTTTTTCGTTCAGGAAAGAGTTGGTAAAGATGGAAAGATATTTAAAGCTTATAAATTGAGGACGATGGTTGATAATTCAATAGCTATCGGAGGGGAAAAAATATCCCAGGTCGATTCTCGGATTACACGAGTAGGAAAACATTTAAGATGGGGGATAGATGAATTACCCCAGTTGATAAATGTTTTTAAAGGGGATATGAGTTTGGTAGGGCCGAGGCCTACATTGCCAGAACAGGTTAAACGATATTCTAAGGAACACAGACGTAGATTAGAAGTGAAACCGGGAATTACCGGATGGGCATTGGTAAATGGCAGGAATATTTTATCCTGGCCGGAAAAAATAGAATTAGATATCTGGTATATTGACCATTGGTCATTATGGTTAGATTTAAAAATATTATTTAAAACTGTATGGGTAGTTATTTTTAAGAGAGAAGGAATTTATGGAAAAGATGGTGTTAACAGGGGATATGATATATAAATTATATGAAAAGAGGTAGATTTTTATAAGAAAAATCGCATTTTTGTTTCCAGGCCAGGTATCTCAATATACGAGTATGGGCAAAGATATATCCTATTCTTATAAAGAAGCTATGGATGTATATGATGAAGCTAATTCTATACTTGGATATGACCTTAAAAAAATATGCTTTGAAGGACCTGATAAAGAATTGTTTGAAGCTAAAATTGGACAGCCGGCTTTAGTAACTACAAGTATAGCTATTTTTAAGGTTATACAAAAATATGGTATAAAACCAAATGTTTGTGCAGGATTAAGTCTGGGAGAATACAGTGCTTTAATAGCTGCAAAAGCCATTAATTTTGAAGATGCTTTAATACTACTTGAAAAAAGATTAAAATACATGACTGATGCTGTGAAAAATGTTAAATGTGCAATGGGGGTAGTTATAGGTTTACAAAAGAAAACTATTCTTGAAGCTATTGATCTGTCAATTGATGAAGGTATAGTGGAAATTGCCAACTATAATTGTCCGGGTCAAATAGTAACTACCGGTGAACATTCTGCAGTAAAAAAAGCATGCCGTATTTGTAGAGAAAAAGGGGCTATCAGGGCAAGTTTATTGCCTGTTAAATTACCATTTCACTCTAGTTTGCTTGCTGAAGCAGGGGATAAGTTAATGAAGGATTTTGAAAAAATTAAATATTTGAAACCTGAGGTTCCTGTTTTATCTAACTATAAAGCAACTAATTATACAAAAGAAATTTTACCATCAACGCTTACTAAACAATTGTACAGTTCTGTGTTATGGGAAGATATAGTATATTCAATGATAAATGAAGGTGTGAATACTTTCATAGAGATTGGTCCGGGAGACTCCCTTACAAAGTTTTTAAATAAAATCAACAAATCAAAAAAGGCAGAAATAGATGCATTAAATGTAGAAAATATTCCAACATTGAATACTGTAACTAAATTATTAAAGAAAAATTAATTTATATTGAGGTGGATTATAGTATGGAGGATATTGTAATAAGAGGTTCCGGAGGACTTGCAAGAGAAATTGCCTTTTTAATTGAGCGAATTAATCAAGGGAAAGCAAAATGGAATTTACTGGGTTATATTGATATAGAAGATGTTGGTAAAGTTAAATATGGCTATGAAGTCTTGGGTGATGATTCCTGGTTTGAAAAAACTAAAAATGTTAGTTGTGTGATAGCAATGGGTGATTCAAATGCAAGATTTAAAGTATATCAGCAAATAAGAAAATATAATTTGAATTTTCCTAATATAATTCATCCCAAAGCTATAATGGGAAAAGATATTGAAATAGGTTATGGAAATATTATTATCAGTCCATCCGGTTTTACTGCTGGAGTTTACCTTGGAAATTTTTGCTTGTTTAATGGATTGTGTACGATAGGTCATGATGTGGTTATTAAAGACTTTGTTAGTTTAATGACATTTACGGCAATTTCCGGTAATGTAGTAATTAACACTAAATCCTTTATCGGTACAGGTGCCATATTGCTCCCCGGTATTACCATTGGGAAAGAGGCGATTGTTGGAGCGGGAGCAGTTGTTTTAAAAAATGTAAAGGATGGCTGTACGGTATTTGGTAATCCGGCAAAAATAGTATACCAAAAAATGGAGGGTAAAAAACTGTGAATGAATTTATTGAGAAATTTAAAGACGCCTTAGATATCGTAGGTGAATTTGATATAAATGTAGAACTGGAAGAATTTAACGAGTGGGATTCTATGGGGTATATCTCTGTAATGTCCATGTTAGATGAGGAATATGAGAAAGAAGTAAATGCGAATCAGCTTAAGGATTGTAAAACCCTTGCTGACTTATATAAGTTAGCTTCTAAATAAATTGATAAATTATTTCTTTGGGGAGTGAAGATATGGCTATTGGAGAATTAAAAAATGTAACCATAAAAGGAATATCCTGTTGCCTGCCGGATAATAAAGTTTTAAATACTGATTATTATGAGAAATTCGGGAAGGAACTCGTTGACAAAGTTATCAAAATGACAGGAATAAATGCAAGATATACAGCAATAAAAGAGCAATGCGCATCTGATTTGGCGTATACAGCTGCAGAGAGATTAATAGAAAAACTAAACTGGGATAAAGATACCATTAAGGGTTTAATTTTTATTACTCAATCACCTGACTATAGAAAGCCATCAACAGCGTGCGTCCTACAATATCGGCTTCGGCTTTCTGAATATTGTGCTGCTTTTGATGTGAACATAGGCTGTTCAGCATTTATCTATGGAACTTTTTTTGGTTCCTTAATGATGGCAAATAATGATATTAACAGAATGTTGATTTTAATTGGAGATGCTGGAAGTATACACATTTCACCAGAAGATCATTCGTCAATTTTATTGTATGGGGCGGCTGGTTCTGCTATTGCTTTGGAATATAATTCGGAGGTTAATAATAGTATAAAATATTCTTTAAAGACTGATGGTAGTAGATTTAAAAGTCTTTATACGCCTGCGGGAGCTTTTAGAAATGCATACACAGCAAAAAAGGAACTTTACTTACATGATGATGGTATTATGAGGTCTGATTATCATAATTTTATGAATGGACTTGATATTTTTCAGTTTTCAATCACAAAAGTACCGAAAACCATAAAAGAATTTTTGAAGCACTACAAACTGGAAAATGATATGTTTGATTACTTGATATTACACCAACCCAACAAATTTATAATTAAGAAGTTGGCAAAAAAAATAGGATTCCCATTAGAGAAAACACCGATTAATGTTGATAAATACGGTAATTGTAATGGGTCATCAATACCGTTATTGATTGCTGATAGGATAAAAACCGAGGCAGAGAACGGCAGAGTACGTCTTTTAACTTCAGGTTTTGGAGTCGGTTTATCATGGGGAGTAATGGATTTAACACTTGAACATGTAGCTATACCGGATATAATATACTCCAATGAATATTATACAGAAGGATAAAAACGTAAAGGTAACACATTCTAATTAATTTTATAAAGGTGGATTCAGATGATTAACTTAATTGATTTGACCGGAAAAACTATTATAATCACCGGAGCTTCCAGTGGCATAGGGAGAGAGACAGCAATTCTTTTAAGTAAATTGGGTGCCAAGCTTTTATTAATAGCGCGCAATGAAGAGAGACTAAGGGATACTATTAATAGTTTAGATGGAGAAGGCCACACCGATATAGTTTTTGATTTAACAAGTTTTTCTGAATACACCCATTTATATAGTCGTATTTTTAAGAATTGTGGCAGTATATCTGGTTTCGTTCATTGTGCAGGTTTTTCAAAACTAATACCGTTAAGAAATATGAGCCTAACTAATTTAGATGAGATGATGAAGGTCAATTATTATTCATTCATGCTGCTTGCAAAAGAATTTGTAAAGAAAAAGAATGTACATCCTGACGGAGCAAGTTTTGTAGCCCTCTCGTCTGTATCAGGTGATTTTTCTTTAAAAGGTTTGTCTATTTACTCTGCTACAAAAAGCTCTCTTAATATTAGTGTTAAGGCATTGGCACAGGAGTATGCACGGTGGAATATCAGGTTTAATACTGTATCACCAGGGTGGGTTAGAACCGAATTAACCGATAAAGCGATGCGTGTCCTTACCAGTGAACGACTAAAGAATGTTTTCAAGAATCATCCACTAGGACCAGGAGATCCGATAGATGTGGCTAAAGCAGTAGCATTTCTATTAAGTGATGCAGCCAGGTGGATTACAGGAATAACTCTGACAATTGACGGAGGGGCTACTACAAAAGCAGGCTAAGTACTCAAGTAAGGACTCAAGGTTAGTAAAAGGGGATAAGGTTCTGTGGAAAACATAGAATTTTTATTTCCGGGACAAGGTTCACAATATGATTCTCGAATTACTCAGGTAAAGATATTATTTAAAATTAAAACTATCTGGGTAGTTGTTTTTAAGAGAGAAGGGATTTATGGGAAAGATGGTATTAATTGGGATTATTCGGATGAGTAGGGAGGAAAAAGATGGAGGAAAGAGAAGTTATTGTTCTAATAACTAGTGCTGGCCGACGTGGTGCATTAGTAAAATGTTTTAAAGATACTATTAAAGAAATAGAAAGATGTAGCGGGAAGGTAATTTCTGTTGATGCCAGTCCTTTAGCGGCTGCATTGTATTTATCTGATAAACATTATATTGTACCAAGAATTTCAGATCCCAATTATATTAATGTTTTATTGAATATTTGTAAGGAAGAAGACGTAAAATTAATTATTCCAACTATTGATACAGAACTTTTAATATTATCTCAAAATAAGGAAAAATTTGAAAAAAATGGAATTAGAATTGCTATATCAGATACTAAAGTAATAGAGGTTTGTAGTGATAAATTAAAAACCTTCCAATTTTTTAAAGAAAATAATATACCAACAGCTGAGACTTTCTCATATAGTCAAGTTGATAAGATGGGGGGTCTACAGTATCCTTTATTTATTAAACCATGTAAAGGTTCTGCAAGCATAAATACTCATAAAATAAACAATAGGAAGGAATTAGATTTTTTTATAGACTATATTGATAATCCGGTAGTTCAAGAGTTTGCAGAAGGTCAGGAATTTACTTTAGATGTGTTAGCAGATTTAAGTGGAAAAGTAATAAATGTAGTTCCTCGAGAAAGGATTGAAGTAAGGGCTGGAGAAATAAATAAAGGAAGAACGGTTAGGGATGAAAAAATAATTGAATATGCAAAAAATATTACAGAAAAATTAGGAGCCATTGGTCCTATAACCATACAGTGTTTTGTGAAGGGTGACGAAATTAAATTTACGGAAATAAATCCAAGAATTGGGGGAGGTTATCCTTTGTCTTTTGCTGCCGGTGCTAATTATCCTGAATTATTAATTCGAATGGTTTTAGGTGAGAAAGTGATGGTTAGGTTGGGGGAATTTAAAGAGAATTTAATTATGTTAAGATGGGAAGATGCAGTATTTATTAAGCCGGATGAAATAAATTAAAAAAACGGAGTAAGAACAATTGCCAATTAAAGCACTTTTGTTTGATTTAGATGATACTCTTTACGAGGAGAGGCAATTTGTAAAGAGTGGATTTATTAAAGTAGCAGAATTTGTTGAAAATAAATTTAAAATTGATAAAGATTTTTTTTATAAAATTTTAATTGATATTTTTAATGAGGGTAAAAGAGGAAATATCTTTAATATTGCTTTAGAGAGAATAAATATTATTTATGATGAAAATATTATTTGCTCAATGGTGAAGATATATCGGGAGCATAATCCGAAAATAAGATTAGCAGAAGATGTAAAATTATTACTTATAAAATTAAGGAGAATTTATTCTTTAGGTATCATTACTGACGGTTATTTTGAAGTTCAAAAGAAAAAAGTTCAAGCCTTGAGGCTGGAAGAGATGTTTGATTCTATTATTTATACAGATGAATATGGGAGAGAATATTGGAAACCTGATGTTCTTGGTTATAAACTTGCCTTAGAAGAATTCCGAGTGTTACCGGATGAGGCTATTTATGTTGGAGATAACCCCTGTAAGGATTTTATTGGGGCTAAAAAGATGGGAATAACGACCGTGAGGGTTTTGCAGCAGGGAAGAGAATATAGTGGGGTTAGATTAGATAAAGAATATGAGGCAGACTACGAAATAAGAGAACTGAATGAGATTATAAATGTATTAAAAGTACTCAAATAAGCAGCCTGTCCCATTTTTTTGAGAGGAGTTAAAATATTATGGAAAAGGTGCCTTTATCCAGTCCTGATATTATAGAAAAAGATATTGAAGCTGTTGCGGGAGTGATGAAGACCAGGTTTTTAAGTATCGGTCCTAAAGTGGTGGAATTTGAGAAGAGGATGAGTAGTTGTGCGGGGACGAAGTACGCGATAGCCGTAAATAGCGGAACCAGTGCCCTTCATTTGATAATTAGAGGTATGGGGATTGGAGAAGGAGATGTGGTTATCACTACTCCTTTTAGTTTTATTGCCTCCAGTAATTGTATTTTGTTCGAGAGGGCCAGACCTTTGTTTGTAGATATTGAGGAAGAGACTTTGAACTTGGATGCTGATAAGGTTGAGGAGAAATTAGAGAGCTTGAGTAGGGAGGAATTGGCAAAAATAAAGGCTTTATTAGTGGTAGATGCATTTGGCCAGCCGGTTGATTGGGACAGATTTCAGGAGATTGGCAAGAAATATAATTTAAGATTGATTGAAGATTCGGCTGAGGCGTTGGGCGCAGAATATAAGGGCAAGAGAGCAGGAAGCTTGGGAGAAGTGGGAGTATTTGCTTTTTATCCTAATAAGCAAATTACTACCGGTGAAGGTGGAATTCTGGTGACTGATGATGAAGAGCTGGCTATGCTGGCGAGGAGTATGCGGAATCAAGGCAGAGGAGAGAGTGGAGAGTGGTTAGACCATGAGAGATTAGGCTATAATTTTCGGATGGATGAGCTGAGTGCTGCCCTGGGATGTTCACAAATGGAGAGGATTGAGGAGATTTTAGATAAGAGAGCAAAGGTTGCGGGGATGTATGGGGAAAAGTTGGCAGAAGTTGAGGAAGTACAAGTTCCTTTTATTGCAGATTACGTAAGCAAGATGAGCTGGTTTGTTTATGTTGTCAGGCTGAAGAGGGGAATAGATAGGGACGGAGTTATTAAATATTTGAACGAACAAGGAGTTCAATGTAAACCTTATTTTACTCCTATTCATTTGCAGCCATTTTATCGGAAGATGTTCGGATGTAAGGAAGGGGATTTTCCGATTACTGAGGATGTAACGGAGAGGACAATTGCCTTGCCGTTTTTTAATAATTTAAAGGAAGAGCAGATTGATTATGTGGTGGAGAAGTTGAAGGAAGGAATAAAAAGAAATAGTTAGCCGGTCTACCTAGTTACTTAGTTAGCTGGTTAAAATACGAGATGCAAGATGTGAGTTGCAAGCAGGAAAAAGTGGGACAGGCACCTTTATAAAATCAAAAAAGTAGCCTGTCCCCTTTTTCTATAAGTACCCCTTACCATAACTTTTTCCCTCGGAGGGGAGAGGAGAGGGAGAAAAAACACAAATTATTTTAAAAAAAAGAGGATTTTTGAATGGTTGTGTAGAATATAAAATAATGACAATTTGAGTGAGGAAGGGAATTTATGAAGAGATTTTTTAGGAGTTTTTTTTGGGTTGTTTTGGATATAGTTTTTATAAATGTTTCTCTGATTCTTTCTCTGATATTAAGATTTGGAAAGGGTTGGGGAACTTATTTCTATGTTTATCGGGAATTAATTGTCTATCTTGCCGGATTATTTCTTTTGTTTGCTATAGTTTTTAGATTGTATAAGAGGATTTGGAGATACTTAAGTATCGGTGACCTTTTTCTGATAGCGGAAGTTGTTACCGGGGGGATATTCGGGACGGTTTTGTGTTTAAATTTTGTGAAGGGCATTGCCTTCCCGCGGACAGTTGTGGCCTTAACCTGGTTTTTCAGTTTAACTTTAGTGGGAGGAAGCCGATTGGTCTGGAGATTGTATTGTGAGAGGAAGGGGGCTTTAGATAAGGGACAGGAACGAATATTAATTGTGGGGGCAGGAGATGCGGGAGAAGTGATTTCCCGGGAGATAATCAGGCGGCCGGATTTAGGGAAATTAATCGGTTTTGTTGATGATGATAAGGAGAAGGTCGGAAAGAGAATTCACAATGTAAAGGTGTTGGGGAATATTGAGGGGATAAATGATATTTTGGAAAAAGAACAAATTGGTACAGTTATTATTGCCATCCCCACGGCAAGCGGTAAGCAAATTAAGAGAATTGTTGATAATGTAAAGAATAAAGAAGTGAAGATAAAGACCTTACCCGGATTGTATGAGCTGGTGGATGGGAAGGTCAGTGTTTCCCGGATCAGGAATATCAGAATTGAGGATTTGTTGGGTAGAGACCCGGTAGATTTGAATTTGAAGGAGATTTCCGGATATTTAGAGGGCAAGAGAGTGATGGTGACCGGAGGGGGAGGTTCGATTGGCGGAGAGTTAGCCCGACAGATTTGCAGATTTGGTCCGAGGAGTCTGATTTTGTTGGACCACAGTGAAAATGGACTTTTTCATATCAATCTTGAACTTGAGGGGAAATGGCCGGGAGTGGGAATTGAGTTAGTGGTGGCTGATATTAGAGATAGGGATAAGATGGATAAGATATTTAAAAAGTATAAGCCGGAAGTGGTTTTTCATGCAGCAGCCCATAAACATGTCCCCATGATGGAATTCCATCCCGATGAAGCAGTAATGAATAATATTATCGGGACTAAGAATGTGGCGGAGTTGGCAGATGAGTATGGGGCTGAAAGAGCGGTAATGATTTCTACCGATAAAGCCATTAATCCTACCAGTGTGATGGGGGCAAGTAAGAGAGTGGCCGAGACGTTGGTAAAGGAATTAGGAAGCAGGAAAAACAATACTAAATTTGTAGCGGTTCGCTTTGGAAATGTGTTGGAGAGTAATGGTAGTGTAGTTCCCATGTTTAAGAAGCAGATTGCTGAGGGAGGGCCGGTAACGGTAACCGATAGAGAAGTTAAGAGATATTTTATGACTGTATCAGAAGCAAGTCAATTAGTAATACAAGCTGGAGGACTCGGTGGTGGAGGTGAAGTTTTTGTTTTAGATATGGGAGAGCCGGTGAAAATTGTAGATTTGGCATTGAATTTGATTCAATTATCGGGTTTAACGCCTAATGAGGATATCAAGATAGAGTATATCGGTTTAAGACCGGGCGAAAAGTTATTTGAAGAATTATTGACCGAGAAGGAGAGGAACCGGGTGTTGGGAGATAGTGGACATGAGAAAATATTTATAGCTGAGACTGAAGAGGTTGATGAGGAAAAACTGGAGAAAGATGTTGAGGAGTTGGAGAGGCTGGCGAAGGAGATGGATGCGGATGGAGTGGTGCGGAAACTGCAGGAGATGGTGCCCAGTTATCAGCCGAACAGGGAAATGTTGGAATAGTTAGTTGGTTAGCTAGTTACTTGGTTAATTGGTTAAGAAAACAGAATAAAGACATTAAAAGATAAGATGGTATTGAGTATCGAGTGAAGAAAAGAAAAGAGAAAAGAAATTCAAGAAAAATAAGTCTTGATTTGTGTATTGTTTAGTGTATAATAAATACAGGAGGTGATGTGCATGAAAAGGTTAAATATTACATTACCAGAGGAAATTGCCCAAGAGATAAAGTATATCCCTAACAAGAGTGGCTTCATTTCCGAAGCTGTAAAAGAAAAACTTGAGAGGATAAATAAAGAAAAATTGGATAAACTTTTAATAGAAGGATATAAGGCAACCAGAAAAGAAGACGAAGAGGTTAACCAGGAGTGGGAGAAGATTACTCTGGAGGGATGGAGATAATATGGATTTTCCTAAAAGGGGTGAAATCTGGTTTGTATCCTTAGAGCCGGTAGTGGGACATGAGGTAGGGAAAACAAGGCCAGCTTTGGTAATCTCTAATGATAGAAATAATTTATTTGCAGAGACAGTAACTGTACTTCCTATTACATCAAAAACAGAAAAGAACTATCCATTTGAGGTTTTTCTTCCCAATGAAGAAACTCATCTACCTAAAGATTCTAAAGTAAAATGCAATCAAATTCGAACAATAGACAAGAAAAGACTTATCAATTTTATAAGCACTTTGCTTCCTGAAAAATTAGAAAAGGTAGAAAAAGCACTTTTGATTCATCTTGATATTGACTAAGAACAGAGAATTGAGAAAAATATAAGGGAATAAAAAAAGCTAATAAGGGAGAAAAAAAGAGGACAGGTAAGAGCCTGTCTTTTTTGTTTGGGTTGGAATGTGGAGTTTGTGGTATAATAAAAAAAATATTATCTGCTTTGGAGTAGGTTTTTAAAATGGTAATAACCAGAACAAGAGAGGAAGTTTTGAGTTCTCCTAGATTAAGTGATAGGTGGGGAAGATTTAGCGGAGTAGTGGTGATAGGCGGAGCGAATATTGATTTGAGAGGCAGACCTGTTGGGGAGGTGCTGGAGAGGCATACTTCCAACCCGGGGAAGATAAATGTCGGTTCGGGAGGAGTGGGAAGAAATATTGCCCATAATCTGGCTTTACTTAATGTGCCGGTTACCCTGTTGAGTGCGGTAGGAGATGATGGAGAAGGGATAAGGATTTTGGAGGAGACCGGGAAGGCCGGAGTTAGAATGGAGCAGATGATAATCTCTGGAGAGCATCCTACCGGAATATATCTGGCAATATTGGATAGTGGAGGGGAAATGGAGGCGGCGGTCTCGGATATGAAGATTTTAGAGGAGATTACGGTAGAGTATTTAAGGTCAAGGGCTTATCTGATTAAAGACAGCAAGATAGTGGTAGCGGATACTAATATACCGGAGGAGAGCATCGAATATGTGGTGGATTTGTGTAATAAGGTTAAGGTACCTTTGCTGATCGAGCCGGTCTCGGTGGAGAAGGCCAGGAAGTTAAGGAAGATATTGGGGGGAAACGAGAGAGGAAACGAGAGTGAGAGTGGAGGCGGAAGATGGGTTATTGATTATTTAACTCCGAGTAAGGATGAGCTGGAATCAATCCTGGGAGCAGGAGCGGAGATGGGTGATAATCCCGATTTAGATTTGAATAGAGATTCAGATATAGTTAGGGCGGCAGAAGAGCTAAAAGGCAAAGGGGTTAAAAATGTGATTGTCACTTTAGGAGAGAGGGGCATATATGTCTCTGGTGGTGGAGCCGATGAGGCAAGGAAAGAGGATTGTAATAAGTTTATGGCGCCCTACAGGGGTGAAGTAGTGGATGTAACGGGGGCTGGAGACGCGCTGGTGGCGGGACTGGTTTATGGAATTTATAAGGGATATTCTCTGGAAGTGGGGGCAAGATTTGGTTTAGCGGCGGCGGCTCTGACTATTTCCATAAAAGAGACTGTAAGGAGAGATTTGAGGGAAGGTTTGTTGAGGAGCAGGATAGAAGAGGAGAGAGAGGGAGAAGAGGGAGGAAGGTTGTTGTAAGATGGCCATGAGAGAGAGTGTAAAGGAGAGCGGAAAAAGATTTCTTGATTTTAGAGATGAAGTCAAAGAAGCCTTGGAAAGAGGCAAGCCGGTGGTAGCTTTGGAATCAACTTTAATATCTCATGGATTTCCTTATCCGGAAAATTTGAAGGTGGCCGGGGAGTTAGAGGAGATTATTAGAGGATATGGAGTTGTACCTGCTACTATTGCGGTTATCGGAGGGAAGATAAAAGTAGGGCTGACGAAAGGCGAATTGGAATTTATGGCAACTTCCCGGGATATTTTAAAGGCTAGCAGGCGAGATTTGGCAGTGATAGTGGCAAAAGGTTTAAATGGAGCTACTACTGTTGCGGCAACTATGATAGTGGCGGGGATGGCCGGTATAAAGGTCTTTGCAACCGGAGGAATAGGGGGAGTGCATCGGGGCGCGGAGAAGACTTTTGATATATCGGCAGATTTACAGGAATTGGTTAGGACATCGGTGGTGGTGGTGTGTAGTGGGGCAAAGGCGATACTTGATTTATCCTTAACCAAAGAATATCTGGAGACTATGGGTGTACCGATAATCGGATTTGGGAGCGAAGAGCTGCCTGCTTTTTATTGCCGGGAGAGCGGATTAAAGGTTGATTATGTGGTTAATAGCGCGGTGGAGGCGGCGAAGGTAATAAGAATCATGCAGGATTTAAGATTAGGGGGAGGAATGATTATTGCCAATCCGGTTCCTGAGGAGTATGCGCTTTCAATGGAGTATATGAATAAGATGATAGAAGAGGCGGTTGGGGCGGCAGAAAAGGAAGGAATTAAAGGAAAGAGACTCACCCCATATTTGCTGAAAAAGATAAAAGAATTAACCGGCGGAAAGAGCTTGCAGGCCAATATTGAACTGGTAAAGGATAATGCCCGGGTAGCTGCAAAAATCGCCCGCGAACTGATAGAATGAAAATGGGAAACAAAGGTGCTAGGCACCTTTGTTTCCCATTTGGTAAAGTTTAGTGCCGGGATCCTTTATTTTATTTGAATATAATTTTGAAAATAATTCAAGATTTTGATAATATATAATAAAATAAGAAGCTTATATTTGCTAAAATATTGCTTAAAAGTAATATGATAAATCTAAATGAAAAGAGGCTTTAAAATGCGTAAAACATTTTTAGCATACATAGAAAGAGATCCGGAAACAGGTTTATATGTTGGATCTATACCGGAAATCCCCGGTGCTCATACTCAAGCGGAAACTTTAGATGAACTTCAAAAGAATCTTAAAGAAGTAATAGAACTATGTTTAGAAGAAATGGATTTAGAGGAGAAAAAACACATACCTGAATTTATAGGAATTCAACAAATTGAGGTATCAGCTTGACTAAACTCCAAATAATTAATGCAAAAACAATGGAAAAACTACTGTTTTTATTGGGCTTTAAGAGAGTTCGACAAAAAGGAAGTCATGCATTTTATAGACAAAAAGATGGCAGAACCACAACTATTCCGCATCATAAAGGAAGAATTTTGGCTCGCCCCTTAATAAAAGAAATTTTAAGAGAAATAGAAGTTACTATTGATAAATATAATGAACTTTTGAGAAAATTGTAAATATGTGGATTTTAGTAATTTATTAAAGAGAAAAGAGACGGGCAATTTCTTGTAATTAAAAAGTTGTCTGTCTCTTTTTAATATTATATTTTATTCAAATTTGTTGTTTTTAGATTTGAGAGCGACTTAATTATTTCGAAATGATTATCTGCATGAAGAATATTAAGATTATAATAAAGGGAAATACTTGCAATTAGTAGATCGGTGGAAGGGATAGTTTTTCCTTTTCTCCGAAGTTCAAATCCAAGTAGTGAGGCTTTTTTCCAAATCTCCCTGTTTTCTTTAAAATAATGAAGAGCCGATAAATCTGAAAAAATTTCTTCATATTCTTTTTTTGTTTTTGTTCCCTGTAAAAGTTCTAATATGATTATACCGGTAGTAGCAGACTGATCTTTATCTAATATTTCTGTTAATATATTTTTTACTTGAGTTGAAGAATTTCTTTTTAAACCTAAAATCCAGGCAGAAGTATCAATTAAAAATAGTTTATTTTCTCTATTCATCTTTTCTCATTTCCTTTAGAGAAGAAAGATCAATATTCAGGTCGCAGTTTCCTAATCTTTTTTTTAACTTTTCCAAATGTTTTTTCCTGATAAATTCTTTTAAGGAAAGATTGATTAATTCTTTTTTAGTGTTTATCTTGGATAATTTTAATGCCTCTTCAATAAGTTTTTCATCTATATCAATAGTAGTCCTCATCATGCATCACCTCTGTACATAGAATATCACAAAATATGATGCCTGTCAAAAAATGAAAACAGATATTATATCAGTGCTGATACGACATACGTGATACTTGTATAGAGGTATAGTTGCAAGGAATTATAGATAAAGGGTATAAAAAAAGCCAGGATGAAAAAAATAGAATAACAACTTTGGTGCCTGGCACAAAACTTGTCATAGATGTAAGCTTTAACGCCGGACTCCTAATAAAATATGAGGATATAGTAAAGTATGATATAATAAAATTGTGTAAAAAGAGTTAAATTATCATATTGGAGTTGACAAACTTAATGATTGGTAACAAGAAAATTAACACTATCAAAAATATTTTGGTGGAGGAATTTAGCCCTTATCTAATTTATATTTTTGGTTCTACAGTAAAAAACAGAGATAGGGGAGAAAGCAGCGATATAGATATTGCCATTCTGACCGATAGAAGAATAGACGAGTACGAATTGTTTATTCTATCTCAAAAATTAGCGGATATTTTAAAAAAAGATGTTGATCTAGTAGATTTGAATAAGACTTCCACCGTTTTCAAAATTCAAGTTATAAAAACAGGAAAATTAATCTATAATTCTAATAATCTAAAGAAAATGTATTTTCAGATGAGGACCATGAAAGACTACGCAATCTTAAACGAGGAAAGACAAGAGGTAATAGATAAAATTAAATCAAGGGGTGCTCGAATATGATCGATGATATAATTTTAAATAAAATAGAAATAATAAAAAGATGTATTAGCAGAGCAAGGGAAGAATATGATGGCAATCCTAAAAATCTGGAAAATTATACTAAGCAGGATTCTGTTATTTTAAATATTCAAAGAGCATGCGAAGCGGTAATTGATTTGGGGATACATGTTATTGCTGAAAGTGGTTTAGGGATTCCTCAAACGAGCAGAGATACATTTGAGATTTTACAAGATAATAAGATTATTGGCCATAAGATGTCCGAGCGGCTTAAAGCAATGATCGGATTTAGGAATATTGCGATACATAATTATCAAAGGTTAAATTTGAAAATAATCCAAGCAATTATAGAGAAAGACCTGAAGGATTTGCTATGCTTTACAGATGTTATTTTGAAAATATAAGGAAAGTAATGCATAAAAAGGTGCCAGGCGCTTTTCTATGCATCTGAAGAATTAAATACCTAAATAAAAATATTGAATTAAACGATTGGTGCATATTCAATGTCTGATATTCTTCATATATGTGCAAAAGATAAAAAAGAGAAGATAAGTATATTTCGTAATCTCTTCAAAGGAAGAGAGGATGTATTTGCTAAATATTGGGTAAGCCGCAAGACTGAGAAACAGGGCTATTCCCCAGTATGTAAAAATGAGTGGATTCCTCAGATTTGTAGAAAACCATGTGAAAAATGTGGAAACAAGGATTATATCCATTTAGATGATTTTTGGATTGAGAAACATCTAAAAGGAGATGTAATTATTGGAATTTATCCTATTCAACTCGATGATAGAGTGAATTTTTTGGCTTTTGATTTCGATAAAGAAAATTGGTTTGAGGATTCGATAATTTTATTAAAATTATGTCAAGAGATTGAATTAGCAGCTTATTTAGAGAGATCAAAATCGGGCAATGGGGCACATTTATGGATATTTTTTTCTCAATCGGTTAGTGCTGCAAAAGTAAGAGAGTTTGGTTTTACACTTCTTGAAAAAGCTGGTATTGTTGGCATTAGCCGAGATAAAAGTGGATTTGATCGAATTTTTCCCAATCAGGATTTTTTGCAGGAGGGAGGATTAGGAAATCTAATTGCCTTACCACTACAATACCATGCCCGGCAAAAAGGAAATACTTTATTTCTTGATCCAGATAATACATATATACCTTATATTAATCAATGGAATTTCTTAAGCGCCATTAGAAAAATTAGTGAAATTGACATTGATTTATTTCTTAAAAGCACCTCAGTGGATGTCTCTTTACCTATATCAGAAAAAAGATCCCTCAGGATTACCATTTCTAATTACATCTCAATTCCTATTAAAGATATAGATCGACAGTTTTATCAATTCTTAAGGAAAAATTTGGTCATACATAATCCTGTTTTTTATGATAAAAAGGCGAAGGGATTTTCTACCTGGGATACTCCCAAAATGATATATTGCCTAAATTCTAAAGGGGACAATTATATTATTCCCCGAGGATTTTTAAAAAATATAGAAAGATATTTGTTTAAAAATTTGATGCCATTTCAAATTGAAGATAAAAGTATTAAAACTCCTAACAAAGCGTTCAGATGTAGATTCAAGATTTATAATTACCAAAAAGAGGCTTTACATGAAATTTTAAAAAATAATGTGGGTATTCTGGAAGCCCCTCCAGGTTACGGGAAGACTATAATTGCTTTAGCATCCTTAAAATATAGAAAACAGAGGGTGTTGATTATTGTTCATACAAAGGAATTGTTGGCTCAATGGATTCAAAAAATCGGAGATGTCCTGGGAATAGAAAAGGGTGATGTTGGTATAATTGGAGGAGGAAAAGAAAAGTTTGGGAAAAAGATCACTGTAGCTACCTATCAGTCACTTGTCAGAAAGAACCTAAAAATATTAGCCGATAAGATAGGATATGTTATTGTCGATGAATGCCATAGAGTACCAGCAAATACCTTCCAAAAAGTAGTAAAAGAGTTTAAAGCAAGATATCTATTGGGTTTAACTGCTACCCCTTTTAGAAAAGATAAATTACAAAAATTAATGTTTTTTTATATGGGTGAAATCATTTATATAATCGATCCCGATAAAATTTCAAGTGAACTACAAGGAGTTGATAGTATCTTAGAAATAAGACATACAGATTTTTATCCAACTTTTGAAAAAGTTAAAAAATATAAGGCGATTGTTGAAGCTTTAACAGAAGATGAGAATCGAAATAATCTTATTACCAGGGATATTATCGGTGAATATTCTTTAGATAAAAGCATTCTTGTGTTAACCGGAAGAAAGGGACATTGTTTAAAAATTTCCCAAAGATTAGGACAAAAAGTAAAACATTCTGTGTTAACCGGAAATTTATCTCAAAAAGTAAGAAGAGAAATACTAAGAGACTTTAAGAACAAAAAAACAAGGGTACTAATCGCTACCAGTCAATTAATAGGAGAAGGAATTGATCTTCCTTTTTTGGATACATTATTCTTAGTATTTCCCACGTCTTCAAAGACAAGATTAATCCAGTATATAGGGAGAGTGCAGAGGAAAAATAAAGGTAAATCAATATCAAAAGTTTATGATTATTATGATCGATATGTCTCTGTTTTAAATATAATGTTTCAGAAAAGAAAAAAGGTTTATGAGAAATTAGGAATAAAACAAGCAAAACTAGATAATAAAGTATAGAAAGTGACAAGAAAAGTGACTGGTAGACACAATTGTGGCTTGACACAAATGTTAAATAGCTGTATATTTTAGTTAGAGGTGATAAAGATGAATGGCAAAAAAAGCTGTACGCGAAATAGACTTAGTATTGATATAGATCCCAAAGAACATCAAAAGATAAAAGTATTTGCTGTTTTACATGGATCAACCATTAGAGAATATGTTTTGGAAAGTATCCGAGAACGTTTAGATCGAGAATCTGAAGAAAATCAATTACTGGCAATGACCACTCAAATTAATCCTGTTTTAAAAGAAGTTTGGAACAATAAAAAGGATGATATTTACAATGAAATATAAACAGGGTGATGTAGTATTGGTGAAAGTTATTTTCTCAGAGGGTTCGGGAATTAAAAAACGGGCAGCATTGATTATTAGTGATAAATATTATCATGATTACCGACAAGAAGTAGTTATTTCTGCTATTACTAGCAATATTGATCGACTATTAGCTGGAGATACAAAAATACAGGATTGGCAAAAAGGAGGATTGAAACATCCTTCTTTGGTAACCGGGATTATCCAGACAATAAAAGTAAATATGATCGAACGAAAATTAGGAAAGCTTTCGGAGAGAGATTTTTTGGAAACGCAAGTAAATCTTAAAAAGTCATTAGGGTTTTAGAAATGTAAAAAAAGTGCCTGGCACTAAAGTTTACCTTTTTAGTGGAAGGATTAAAAATAAAGATGGAAATAGTCATTGTTGGTGCTGGTCCGATAGGGTGTTATACAGCTCAATTGCTGAAGAATTATGGTTTTAGGGTCCGGATAATCGAGGAACATAAAGAAGTGGGGAAACCGATTAGGTGCGCCGGGCTGGTAGGGAAACAAGTTTTTGAGAAGACTTTATTACCTCTTTCTGAAAGTTCTATTATTAATAGGATTGACGGTGCATCAATTTTTTATGGAAAAGATAATTTTCAAATAAATAGAGAAGGGGTAGCTTATGTAATTGATCGGGAAAGATTTGATAAAAATCTGAGCGAAGGTTTAGAGGTGGAGTGTGGAAAAAGAGTAGTAGAGATAAAGGAGGGAAAAGCTGGTTATACATTAAAAACAAATGGTAACGATGATATTTATGCTGATATAGTGATTGGAGCCGATGGAGTAAATTCCCGGGTAAGAAAATTTATAAATTTCATAGATAATGACCGTTTAAACGATAGAAAAAGAAGCTATCTAAAATTTTATTTAGGAGCCCAATATAGAATAAAAGTAAGAGAGAATTTATTTTGTAAAAAAATTGCCCAGGTGCATATTAAGGAAGGTATTCCTTTTTTTATTTGGGTTATCCCTGAAGGCAATAACATTATTCGTGTGGGAGTGATCTCGGAAAATGTTCATGATGATTTAATGGGATTTTTACAAGAGTTTGAAATTGAAGGCGAAATTATCGAAAAATTAGCCGGGATGATTCCTGTAGGGCTAACTAAAAATTATTACAAGAATATTGCACTAGTGGGAGATGCCGCCGTTCAAGTAAAACCTTTAACCGGTGGCGGGATATATTATGGATTAAAATCGGCAGAGCTTTTAGTAAAATGCATTAGAGAAAATAGGTTGGATGAATATGATGGGCGGTTAAAAAGGAAATTGGGCAGGGAGATTAAGTTCGGACTGAAGGCTCGAAAATTATACGAAGAGATAAACGAGAAAGAATTAAAGAATATATTTATAATGTTTAAGAAAAACGCTGGAATTATTGAGAGAGTAGCTAATTTTGAAAATCATTCAATAATTTTTATAGAATTCTTAAAAAATCCCGGAATGTTTAGAGATGCTAGCCGGATTTTAAGTCGGAATATCAAGAAATTCTTGTTTTAAAAAAGGGGGAGCTATTTTGAAATCAATTATTCTTTGTGCCGGGAAAGGGACTCGTCTGAGACCACTAACCCATACTAGTGCCAAACATTTAATTCCCATTGCCAATAAACCGGTATTATTTTATGCGGTAGAGCTGATTAAAGATTGTGGAATAAAGGATATTGGGATAATAATTGGTGAGACCGGTGAGGATATACAGAGAGAGGTTAGAGAGGGCAGTAAGTGGGGAGTGAATATTTCTTATATCGAACAGAAAGAAGCTTTGGGGCTGGCTCATGCTGTATCGGTTGCGCGTGATTTTTTGGGAGAAGATAAGTTTTTAATGTATTTAGGAGATAACCTTCTAAAGAACGGGGTAGAAATTTATGCTGATAAATTTATTAAAGGTAATTACAATGCCTTTGTTTTATTAACTGAAGTAGATAACCCGAGACAGTTTGGGGTAGCTGAGTTGAAAGAGGGAAGAGTCGCACGGGTAGTGGAGAAACCTAAAGAACCGGTCAGTAACTTAGCTTTAATAGGAGTTTATTTTTTCGATAAAAATATTCATCGAGCCATTCAGAACATAAAACCTTCTGCTCGGGGGGAACTGGAGATTACCGATGCGATTCAATGGATGATTGATAATGGCTATAAGGTGGGAGCAGAAGTCATTAAGGGTTGGTGGAAAGACACGGGTAAACCGGACGATATTTTGGAAGCAAATCGTTTAATTTTGGAAGATATTGAGAGAGATATTAGTGAGGCGAAAGTGGTAGACGAGGTCTCTCAGATTTCAGGAAGGGTGAAGATAGGAAAAGGGTCGGAGATTATAAATTCTAAGATAGTAGGTCCGGTAATAATCGGAGAAAATGCCAAAGTGATTGATTCTTATATTGGTCCCTTTACTTCAATTTCTGAAGGGGTAGAGATAAGAAAGAGTGAAATCGAGTGCAGCGTGATTTTAGAAGAGAGCAAAATCGAGAATGTAAAAGGACGAATGGAACAGTGTCTAATTGGGAAATGTGTTGAGATTTCACGTTCCCGCGTCCTCCCCAGCAGTTTTGAGTTTATCTTAGGCGATCATAGTAAAGTCGAATTATAAGAGAGATAAAAAAATGACAAGTTTTGTGCCAGGCACCAAACTTTACCTAAATGACAAATCTGGTGCCTGGCACAAAACTTGTCATTTTAAAAAATTTTTAGAAAGAAGTGCCTAAGGTGATGTAGATATCATATCCTTTGGGGTCGGTTAGGGCTTTGGCTGCTCCTAATCTTAGAGTAAAAGGAGAGTCGTATTTAGAATTAAAATCTGCTTTTAATTCTGCTCCGATACTTGATTTGAAATCCTTCCAGATAGAATTAATTTCATCTTCTTCGTTGACAATATTTGTGTTTGTACCGGTAGGATGGCTTTCCCAGGCATTTCCTATATCAAAGAAGAATGCACCGGAGAGTCTTTCTAAGAAGATAGATAGGGGACCAAGTTTTAGGCTATGTTCAATATTTGCCAGAGGAAAACGATATTCCAAGCTGGCTAAGAGAAGATTATTTCCTTCGAAGGTGGCAGGCTTGTATCCCCGTAGAGAGAAGGTGTTCACGTCGGTATTGCTAAGATTATCCGCAGAATAGCTGCCTCCCAATTTGAATTTTTCCTTATCTAAACCCGATTCTAATATACTTGAAGAACTGGTGCCGGCTACCAAACGAAGAGCAAGTACTTGATGAAGGGGAGGTAAGGGAATAAATTTCCTGCCATCAAAAAGCAATTTACTAAAAGTATAATCACCCCCTAAGATTTTATCAGCATGTTCGTAGGTTAATGAGAAGGAGTTACCCAGTTCGGGGCTGATAGAAAATCCATATTTTTCTGCATCAGAGTAGGAGTAGCCAAATTTTAAGCTGGTGATTTTTTGTGAGTTAGAATTTGGGGGAAATGATGTGTCAGTGTCAGTAGTAATAGATGATTTTTCGTATTGATAACCGAGAGAAATGATTTGTCTATAAGGGCGTGAATTTGTGGCTGGGGTTATATATCCCTTAAATGGGAAATAAATATTCATTCCGGTTTTACCTTCTTGCCACCAGGATGCCGGGGCTTGGGAAGCTAAAATAGAATTGCCGGAGAGATAAAAATTAATAATAGGAAGGTAGTTGTAATTATAATAATTGAAGTTGTAGTTTAAGCTATTATTGAGCAGTCCATAAGTAATGCTTAAAGGAAGAGAATGAAATCCCAACACATCCTTCAATTCAGTAGAAAAACCAATTCCCAGGGCGTTGTTAATGAGCTGGGCAGCAGGAATCCAGTAGGTGGGCGGCCATAAGCTGGATAAAGAATTGTAAGGATGGACGGGATAATTGTTTTTTAAAGAATTATTTAAACTATTAGATTGATGTTCTTGTTCTTGTACTGGCCAAGTGTTATCCTGCCGGGTGGCAATATTTTGAGGTTTAACATCTTCAATTTCTGTCCATTTATCGGAGGCTATTTCCATAAGGTGCAGTTCATATCCTGTGGAGTGATATTCGATAAAGGCTAGCCGGGTACTATTACGAGAGATAGCGGGCTGAAAAGCTCCTCCCAGGACATTAGTTACTTGATATAATTTTTTATCGGCGAGGGAAAAGGCAAAGATATTATAAATACCGGTACGGTCTGAGGCGAAGAAAAGATACTTGCCATCGGGAGACCAGCAAGGGCTAAGGTCAATATATTTATCGTAAAAGACGGGCTGAAGGGTAGAATTGCCTATATTGTTGAGGTCAAGATTTAAGATGTATATATCCTGATAACCTTGGCGCCAGGCGGAAAGGGCTATTAGAGAACCATCGGGAGACCAGGAAGGTTGGTATAATTGGGTGTCATCTCGAAAGTCGGTTAGATAGATAATGTCTTCATTGTTAATTGGCTTATAAGTGTTCTGGATTTTATTAATCGATGAATTTGAGGATTGTAAATTAATCAGGGCTAAATTATTTGTCCCTGATTGGTTAATTATTGTTGCAATTTGAGGATTTTCCGGATCAGGTGACCAGATGGGATCGCGAGCTCGCAGCCCTTTAGAAAGGCGGGTCTCTTTTTCGGTTTTTAAATCGAACAAATAAAGATCATAAAATTTATAAAATTGTTCATAATCGCCTAATTTAGAATAAATTATTTTTGAATCATCGGTATTGATGTCAAAAGAAGAACCACTGCCATAGACTCTTTTAATGGTGGGCTGGTTTTGGTTTTTAGTAGAAAGGGGAGCAAGGGAAAGGGAGGGGCTCAAGGGGTCGATAATTTGAATAGATGGATAGGAATGCGGTGTTGAAACTCTAACTGCTATTTTGTCTCCATTGCGAGTGGAAATCCAGCGCGGGTAATCAACCCAATAATTATATTTAGTTAATTGCCGAGAAGGAGTAAGTTCTCTTTGGGAGAGAATTTGTTGTGCCTGGAGCTGATATTTTTCTTTTAAATAATTTTTCCAGTTTTGATACAGTTCCCCAAGGCTTAGGTCTATCACCCTTTTTATGGCATAGTTAAATCCTAAATAGGGATATTCACAGAAAATTTCACTCATTGCGATGACTTTTTCTTCTCCGTATTTTTGAGCTATAAAATGGATTAGTGATTGACCATAAATATAGGGAGCTGTACCGTCAGGCCAGGTAGTAAGATAATACCCATTTATTTGGTCCAGGGTGTTAAATTGATTTTCCAAGGCGGCCATGCGAAGATACATATCGTAGCGAGAATCTATTCCTCGGCCTCCGGTGGTAAATTTTGTTTCATTATAAACTGCCAATCCTTCTATTGACCACATAGGCTGGAGGGCATTAGGAGCTAATATTTGACCGAAAAGAGCGCGCAGGGCGGTGGTAAGTCCGGAGGTCATCTCGAAATGAGCTATATGAGTATATTCGTGAGTGATTACCATTTTGAGCCAGCTTATAAATTTCATATCAAAAGATTTAGCTGTAGGGGCGGTCAGGGAGATACGGATCGTTCTATGGGGGAAAGAAGAAGCAAAACCAAGGGCATAATCAGAAAAATCTTCTATAATTATAGCTATCTTTTGCAGGTGATGATGTTTGTCGGGTGAGCCAAGCTGAGCATTAACCCGGTGGTAGGTTTCCTCGGCAATGTTGGCTACCTGCTGGGCTAATCGTTCATTATTTTGCACCATTGAAAAATAGATTGAAAAATGAGGGCTTTCCAAAACCAGCCAATCTAAGCGAGGATCATAACGAGCCTCAACAACAATCGCAGAATGAAGAATAATTAACAAGAATATTATAATAAAAAAAACAATTCCTTTTTTCAAATTTTTTGCACCTATACATGAATGACAAGTTTGGTGCCTGGCACCAAACTTGTCATTCATGGTAATAAATAAATTTTAATGTTGCGCAACCATAGCCTAAAAAGAGAATCAGTTCCTATATTCTTTTGCATTTTATTATTTATATTTAAAACAGACTGTCTGCTGATTTGAAAAAGGCGAGCTATTTCGGTTATTTTATATCCTTCTTTTACCAGGGCGAAAATCAATAAATTTCTCAAATTTTTATTGGTATTAATATTGCCAAAATATTTGTTAGCTTTTGCTATTATATGATCTATGTTTTTAGGCAAAGCGCTGTGGTTAAAATTTGTTATCTGATTTAAAAGTGTATCGTTTTTTTCGTTCTTTTCAAAAGAATTTTTTTTGATGAAATTAATAAATTCGTTGGCGCTTATTTCACAAAGCTGGAGAAATTCAGTTATTTTTAGCCAGTGAGGGGCATCTTTTTGCGAGATGAAATAGCGAAAGCTACCCCATTTATATTTTTCAGGTTCAGATGTATCTACCATTCCTGCTTCAACTGGATTTAGATTAATATAAGAAGAAATATTAAGTAAATACTGAAAATTTAAAATAAGGTAACTTTTATATCTATCTTGGAATAGATGTCCTTTACGCATATGTATATAATTAAACCAGTGGGCATAAGAGGAATTTAAAAACTGCATAGCTTGAGAGAGGTTTGCATCTTCTGTTTTTAAAAGAAGGTGAAAGTGTGTATCCATAAGTACGTAGGAAAATAGATGGACTTTGTGAAGATTAACCATTTTTTGTAGAAGTTGTAGAAATTTATTTTTATCTACATCATCAGTAAAGATATCTATTCCGTCAATCCCTTTAACAATGACGTGATAAATAGCTCCTTCGTGCTCTATCTCTGTTCTATTTCTTCTTCCCATAATGGTTAGAGTATACTATTTTGTTTTGAATAATTCAAGGTATTTCGGAGGGTTCCGGCACAAAACTTATCATTCATGACAAATCTGGTGCCTGGCACAAAACTTGTCATCTTTGTTTGTAAATTTTATTGGAGTTTAAGAAAGAAGTAGTGTATAATTTATTTTAGTTGTTTATACCGAACACCTTAAAACAGGGAGGCAGTGTAATTGGTTAAGGATAGGTAAACACGGAAAATAATGACATTATACAGAGATCTTGATCTCGGTGATGAAACTTTAAGAATGATTTATCATGATAATGCGGAAAGGATTTTCGGAAAATGAGATGATAGATGAAATAAATTAAATAAAAACCTTCAGAACCTTCAAACCATCAAAACCAGAGGCATCCCATATTCATCATATTCATATTATTATTTGTAGCAAGATACCGATTAAATAAATTATACCAAAAATAAATCTCAACTTACCTCATACTTCATAGCGAATCGAAAAATATTCGAAGAAAGGAATGTATTAAGAGATGAAGAAATTTTTTGTATTATTATTTGGATTAGTTATTTTAATGTTAATGGGGGGATGCCAAAACTTAAATGATTTTTTTCCCTTTTTCAATCGTGCACCGATTATAATTTCTGAACCTACTATCACTGCCACAGAAAATAATCAATATTTTTATCAGCTAGAAGCAAAGGATCCCGATGGGGATAGCCTAACTTATCTTCTAATCCTTAGTCCAGAGGGCATGAGTATTAATAACGGAAATGGTTTAATAACTTGGATACCAACCAATGATCAGGTAGGAATTCATAAGGTGGAGGTTGAAATTTCTGATGGCAGAGAGAGCGACACTCAAAGTTTTGAAATTGAAGTTATCAATGTAAATAATCCGCCCCAAATCCTTACTTATTTTCCTGTTAATATAAATATCAAAATCAACGAGGGAAGTTCAGTAAAATTTGAAATCCAAGCCCAAGATATTGATCTATACACTACTTTAAGTTATCAATGGTTTCTGGATGGGGAAAAAGTATCAAGCTCTAGTGTTTCAGGAAATGATTCAAAAAGCAGCTGGACCTATTCAGCCGGTTATGGAGATTGTAACCAGAAAATAGTAAAAGCATCAGTCAGCGATGGAGAATTGGAAGATAATATACAGTGGAATATAACAATAAATGATATTACCCCTCCTGCCGCGCCTACTTTAAATTCCGTTACTTCACCGACTAATGTCTCATCTCAGATTTTATCCGGCACTAAAGAAGCGAATTCCTCAATTTTAATTAACGGTGCAGAAGTCATCTCTCTTAATTCATCTACAGATTGGTCACATTCTTATAATCTTATTGAGGGCAATAACAATATCTCAATTACCTCTGGCGATGCCCTTGGCAACGAAAGTACCGCAATAACTACAATAATAGAATATGATTCTAATGTCTATGTAGATGCAACTAATGCCACCACAATAGAAGATGGAACCAAAACACATCCCTTTAATACTATATCTGAAGGGTTAATTGTAGTTTCCACTGGAAAATCGATATTTGTATCGGCAGGAACCTATAACGAACAGCTGACAATAGATAAAAGTATTACTCTTCAAGGTGCAAGCAAGAACAATACTTTTATATTGGGGGG
>RRYU01008873.1_pt1 | contig 52691 bp, 43 predicted proteins | sample 2162651 | NCBI WGS metagenome assembly RRYU01 (sample SAMN10267283, study PRJNA491782) | microbial mat metagenome | isolation source: biomat in the production well | place: Japan: Minami-Kanto gas field, natural gas well KTG3 | collected 2017-06
AGATCTTTTTGCCTTCCGCTACCGCAGTCAGATGGCAGGAATCCTGGTTACCATTTTTATGCTGGTTGGATCTCTACCATACATCGCCTTACAGATCCGGGCTGTCAGCGAATCACTACAGGTACTTACGCAAGAGGCAACCCCACAGGTAATTGCGCTATGGTTTTGTGGCATGTTGATACTGTTTGCCATGCTATTCGGGGCCAGACATATCTCACCACGTGAAAAACATCTAGGGTTGGTAGCTGCTATCGCATTCGAGTCAGCTGTCAAACTTATTGCGATATTAGCTGTTGGCTTGTTTGCGGTATTTGGTGTGTTTTCCGGTCCGGGTGATCTGGCTCAGTGGTTGTCCGAAAACCCTGCGGCAACAGAGGCGCTTTATAAACCCATGCATGAAGGGCCATGGGTAACTCTTTTGTTTCTCTCATTTGCCGCAGCCTTTTTATTGCCACGCCAGTTTCATATGGCATTTGCTGAGAATCTTTCGCCACGTTCCATCAACTCTGCCAGCTGGGGATTTCCCCTGTATCTTCTTCTACTTAATCTGGCGATTCCACCGATCCTGTGGGCGGGACAGCGCCTTAATCTTGGTATAGACCCAGACTATTACGTACTTGGAATAGTTATCACTGACAAGCTAACCTGGCTGCCGGTAATGACCTTTCTCGGAGGGGTATCTGCTGCCAGTGCCATGGTGATCGTAACCACGCTGGCCCTCTCATCCATGTGCCTGAACCACTTGCTGTTGCCGGCAAGTTATCCTGATCCAAAAGTAGACCTGTACCGCTGGTTGCTGTGGGGTCGTCGCGCCCTCATCGCTATCATCATCTCTGCCGGTTATGGCTTCTATCTACTGCTTGAACATAATCAGGGTCTGGTACAACTTGGGTTGATCTCGTTTGTGGCAGTAGCCCAGTTTGTTCCAGGTATCGTCGGCGTTTTGTTCTGGCGGAGAGCAACCCGCATGGGATTTATCTACGGTCTGCTGGGCGGAATTTCAGTCTGGTGCATCACCCTACTGATACCGCTGCTGGAAAGATCTGGCTTTATAACGTCGAGCATAGACCTGCCAGCTCTACGAGAAATTTCTGGCCTTAGCTACTGGGAGTTCACCACTTTCTGGTCACTTGCCTTGAATAGCACACTGTATGTTGTTGTTTCACTTCTATCGAATCAGTCCAAGGGAGAACAGGAAGCAGCCCAGGCCTGCCGTAGTGGCACCCCAACCCAACTATATGGCGTGGTAGCGGCACGTTCACCAGAGCAGTTTATGGAAGGTCTTGCCGGAATCATCGGTAAACAGACCGCCGGCAAGGAGGTGGATCAGGCCCTGCATGACTTGAAGATGTCACCCCAGGAGACCAGATCCAGTGAATTACGTCGTCTCAGAGAACGTATCGAACGCAATCTATCCGGTCTGGTGGGCCCACATATGGCGCACATGATAATTAATCAGCGCCTGGAGATGGATAGCGCAGCCAAAACTGCACTCGCGGATTCAATGCACTATGTGGAGCAGAAACTGGCAAAATCACGCTCGCGTCTACGCGGCCTTACCGCCGACCTGGACAACATGCGCCGCTATCATCAACAGATCCTGCTGGATCTTCCTCTAGGCGTGTGTTCAGTCGAGGCCGACCAATCTGTGGTGATATGGAACCTGGCAATGGAGACCATGAGCGGCGTCCCAAGCCACCAAGCCGTAGGCAGAAAACTGAAGTCACTACCAAACCCATGGGATGACCTTCTGTCCGGATTTGCCGTCGCCCAAGACTCACACATCCACCATATGGAAACTATTCTTGATGGCCGGCCTCGCTGGTTTAACCTGCACAAGGCCACTGTTTTGGAACAAGACCAGCATCACATAGACAAAGGAAGTCGCACCAGTCTAGTAATGCTGCTGGAGGATCTCACAGACATGGAGATACTTGAGGCAGAGTTGGTCCATACCGATCGCCTGGCTTCTATCGGACGCCTGGCCGCCGGAGTGGCACACGAGATTGGCAATCCAGTCACCGGCATCCATTCTCTGGCCCAAAATCTAAGGGAAGAGAGAGACCCAGCCCAAGTCAGTGAAAGCATTGAGGCAATACTTCAACAGACAAAACGCATATCCAATATCGTTAAATCCCTGATGAATTTCAGCCGTAGTGGAAATATCGGAATTGAGCATGATCACTTCTTGCTTCAAGAGGTAATTGAAGAAGCTACGCGGCTGGTACAGTTGACCCACAAAAGCAAACAGATCAAGTGCAGCTTAAACTGTGATCCGGACCTTACCCTGACAGCAGATCGGCAACGCCTGTCCCAGGTACTGGTAAATCTACTCACCAACGCCTGTGACGCATCCCAGGTCGGCGAACAAATAGAGATTTTTGCCTCTGCTACTCCAAGCGAGATAAAGATTGAAATAATAGATCATGGAAAAGGCATACCATCTCATCTAAGGGAGTTTATCTTCGAACCATTTTTTACCACCAAGGCTCCAGGAGAGGGTACCGGACTAGGGCTCTCCATGACGCATAAGATCATCCAAGAACACAACGGCAACATTATTATCGATTCCGAAGAGAATGTAGGTACACGTGTTGAGATAACATTGCCTCAGACCGACAACCAGAAAACAAACACGGCAGATGGGTAATTACTGAATGGATCGCATACTGATTATCGAAGATGAAGAGGTTATACGCAGAGCTGTACAGCGTCTCCTGGAACGACATGGATATAGTGTTGCTGCGGCAGAATCTGTAGAAGACGCTGAGTCACACCATGACGTAAACAGTTTTAAACTGATAATTACCGACGTAAGACTGCCGGGTGTTCCAGGAACCGAGATCATCAAAAAAGCAAAAGATGTGCCGGTACTGATCATGACAAGCTATGCCAGTGTACGCTCCGCCGTAGATGCAATGAAGCTCGGCGCGGTAGACTATATTGCCAAGCCGTTCGACCACGATGAATTAGTGCTGCTGGTAGAGCGCACCCTGAAACACGGCCAGTTGGAACGGCAAAATGTGGCCCTGAAATCAGAGATTGAGAAAAGTTATCCAGTGGCCGGTATGGTGGGACATAGCCCCGTTATGCAGACCGTTTTCAACCAGATCAAAAAGGTAGCCCCAACGGATTCCACGGTACTTATCCTGGGAGAGTCCGGCACCGGAAAAGAGCTTGTAGCTCGGGCACTGCATGAACAAAGTGGCCGCAAAGATGCACCAATTGTCACCGTAAACTGTGCAGCAATACCAGAATCACTGCTGGAGTCAGAACTATTCGGCCATAAAAAAGGGTCCTTCACTGGGGCCGATACAGATCGCACCGGTCTGGTGGAAAGTGCAGACTCCGGCACTCTGTTCCTGGATGAGATCGGCGAACTGTCCGACACGGCACAGGCCAGACTTCTCAGAGTTCTACAAAATGGCGAGATACGACCTGTGGGTTCAGAAACATCCCGCCAAGTTGATATCAGACTTATCTCAGCAACCCACCGGGAACTAAAACAGATGGTTCAGGATGGCCAATTCCGTAGCGATCTCTACTTCAGACTCAGAGTGCTTGAGTTAAACCTGCCTCCTCTGCGTGATCGTGGACCAGATATCCCAGAACTCGCTAAATTCCTTTTAGAAAAAGCGTGTAAAAAATTCAACAAACCTCCCATAGCGCTATCTCCAGACGCCGTAGAGTCAATATGCAGATATGAATGGCCAGGAAACGTAAGGGAGCTGGAAAACGCCATGGAACGTGCCGCCATCTTGTGTGAACAAGGTGAGATATCAGCAGATATTCTTGCAATAGACAATAAAGACGGCTCTCCGGTACAGCGCCCAGGCGAGAAAACACAAAATCTTTCATTGGAAGAGTATTTTTGCCAGTTTGTATTGGAGCATCAGGATAATCTCACAGAAACTGAATTAGCTAAACGCCTTGGCATAAGCCGTAAAACACTGTGGGAGAGAAGGCAACGTTTTGGTATGCCTAGAAATAAGCCAGGTCAAAACTAGAAGGCGTACTGATTAATCGTTACTGTATCTGGGGCACACAGTTCCTGCACTACCAGAGATAGATAAAAATCTTCATTCCAACCGACATATATCAAATCTAAATAATTGGACCAGCCCCCCATAACCTCACTATATTTTATATATTAATCAAACTGTTATCTAAACAAAGCCTAAAGCACAACACATTTCAAATATCGTCTCCCGGCCTGATCAAAGCACAGAGTACACCTGTAATTTGTTACCTTTCCACACATCCAATGTTACCCAGGGTAACACTAACCAGCAGTAATCAAACAATTACCGCTTCATCATTCTGTTTTTTAAGCAATTATATAATTGGCACATATTTCGCACGTGGTATCTCAAGTTTTAGGGCACGATTCCGTTTTGTTGGGATGGTGTCTGAAACGTAAACCGGCAGTCCGTCAAAAACAAACTTTAACAAAGGGGGAATTCGACAAATGGACCCTAAAGTAGTCTGGTTGTTCGTATTCGTTGCGCTGTACTGGTCGTACTGTATCTTTTGGGGTATCAAAGGTGCACTATCCGCCAGAACAGCAAGCGATTACTTCGTAGCCGGTCGTTCGATTTCGCTGTGGGTGTTTATCCTCGCAGCAACGGCGACCTCATTTTCCGGTTGGACCTTCATGGGCCACCCGGGACTCATCTACCGCGATGGTTTTCAGTACGCATACGCGTCCTTCTATGCCATCACAATCCCATTTACCGGTGTTATCTTCCTGAAACGCCAGTGGATGCTGGGTAAACGCTTTGGCTTCATCACCCCGGGCGAGATGATGGCTTATTACTTCAAGTCTGACGCCATCCGTGTACTGGTTGTACTGGTAGCACTGATCTTCTCAGTGCCTTACCTGGGTATCCAGCTGCGCGCATCCGGCTTCCTGTTCAACGTGCTGACTGATGGCATGTTGGGCGTCGAGGTTGGCATGTGGCTACTCTCAATTGTGGTTATCATCTACGTGGCATCCGGTGGTCTACGCGCTGTTGCCTATGTGGATTCGGTACAGGCCATCCTGCTCGCTGGCGGTATTGTCATTATCGGCATCATCGCCATGAACGAAGTTGGTGGTTTTGGTGCGCTGAATGAGCGTATTGCAGCCCTGACCGAGATTGGGCCAGACGGTAAGGCCGTATTCGGTAAGACCACGCCTGAAGGATATTCGGCATATATAGCCATACCTGGTGTAATTCAGTTTGGCGCAGGGTTGGGTACGGCTAGTGCTCCGGTTGGTGGAGCCTGGACTGGCATAATGGTTCTAACCTATATGTTTGCCCTAATGGGTATTCAGTCAGCTCCTGCCTTCTCCATGTGGGCATACGGCAACAAGAACCCAGCTCCTTTTGCTCCACAGCAGGTATGGGCTTCTTCCTTTGGCATCGGCTTCATCCTGATGTTCTTCACCGCCATGCAGGGTCTCGGCTCCCACTTCCTGGGCGCAGATACCGCTTTCCTGGCCAAACATCCTGAGTTGGTAAACAACGTTATGGGTGCAGGTCTGCAAGGTAAAGACATCATGGAATCCGCAGGTAAGCAGGGTATGCTAGTTCCACAGCTTATCTATCTGCTGACCGAAACCGCTCCATGGCTGGTTGGCCTACTGTCTGTCTGTGCTCTGGCCGCTATGCAGTCAACCGGTGCAGCCTACATGTCCACCGCTGGTGGCATGTTGACCCGTGACCTTCTGAAACGTTATGTAATGCCTAACGCTACACACGTCCAGCAGAAATTCTGGGGCCGTGTAGGTGTAATCATAATCATTCTGGCGGCTCTGGTGGTAGCAACCACCGCTACCGACGCTCTGGTGCTTCTGGGTGGACTGGCTGTGGCCTATGGTTTCCAGATGTGGCCTGCACTAATCGCAGTCTGCTGGTGGCCATTCCTGACTCGCCAGGGTATCACCATCGGTCTGATCGCCGGTCTTATTGCGGTAACCCTGACAGAGAGCATCGGCTCCCAGTTTATGCCTTGGGGACGTTGGCCAATGACCATCCACTCCGCTGGCTGGGGTATCCTGTTCAATCTAGGTCTGGCTGTTATCATTTCCGCCATGACTCAGAATGATGACGATATGGAACACCGCATGACCTTCCACAACTTCCTGCGCGAACATGCCGTTCTCTCTCCTGAGAAAAGGGGCTTGATACCTGTCGCCTGGATTATCACCCTAGCATGGTTCCTCATCGGTATCGGCCCTGGTGCCGTCATCGGTAACACCATATTCGGTGATCCAACCAACTCCGCCACCTGGCTCTTCGGCATGCCGTCGATCTGGACCTGGCAGTTGCTATGGTGGATTCTTGGTTGTGGCATGATGTGGTTCCTGGCCTACAAGATGGAAATGTCCACAATTCCTACTAAAGAGGTTGAGGCACTCCACGAGGATATCGGTGATATCCAGATGGATACCGATTCACCTTAGATGTAGTAAGTTAAGTAATATTGGGGGAGGATTTTTTCCTCCCCCATTTTTTTGCGGGCAGTTTGAGTTACCAGTTGTGAGTGGCCAGAAATAGACAATCCATTTACACTAGCTGTTCATGACTGATAATTTACTGATGGTAACCACATGAGTCTTTATTTTTATTTTTCAGTAGCGGTGTTGGCCCTACTGCTTTTCGTTCCGGTCAACAAGCTTGTGTTAGTAATGAGCGTAAGACGCCTACAAAAAAAGCGTGGGCAAGAACTCTCCATAGACGAGATAGATGGCCAGAGGACAAGAGCAAGATTTATTACCGTTCTACTGGTGACTGTCTTCTCATGGTTCTTTAACCTGCAATTACTGGGCACTCCAAATGGATGATAAGCTGTATAAAATGTTGGTAAGAATTGCTCTTGCTATTACCTTGGTTTGGGTTGGTTTCAGCCTATATGACGGATTTTTGGAAGAAAGTGTACCAGGCGCACACTCTGTCCAGGCCGCAGCAAAACATCTTGAAGACGGACGCAATGAGGATGCCTTAAGAGAGTACGAGTCACAGCTCAAGGATAACCCGGATAATATATACGCCATGCGCGGTAAGGCACAGGCTCTAATGCAGATGGGAAACAGTGACCAGGCACTTGAAATATACAACCATGTAATCAACAAAGAACCGGATTTCGGCGTCACCTACGCCAATCGCGGGATATTAAGGGATCGAATGGGTGACTATGAAGGTGCCCTAGTCGACTACGAAATGGCCTTGAAGCTAGCACCTGAAACCGCCGAAGGACCTGGGTTGCTAACTCGATTTCTACGCAAACAGCCAGAAAAACCGCCAACAGTTCTAGAACGAGCTAAATATCTAAGGGAACAGCTGGCAAAGCCCGAGTCTGAGCGTGTACTCAGGATGCCCGAAAAAGACGCAAAACAACGCCCTTACAAGATTGAGTAACAAAGCCTAGTATTGAGCTATTAAACCACTTTAAGAATATCAACCAGGAGGACACGCATAAAAAACAGCAGTGCTATAGAGCCAAACAACATGTGGCCGATGTCGTTTTCTCCGTCTTCGTTACGGTGAGTCAGAGAATGAAAAGCAACTGCACCCGTTATTATTAAAAACACCCAATCAATCATTGGATACCCTGTCATCTATTATTGAGAGAAAATTATTATGTATCTGGCGGTCGCTAACCATAAATCAGACCCAACTATAGCTGGATCATACATCGCCTCTGCGACCATAGCCAAGTTAACAGTTTTTTATTACTGGAGACAACTGATACTCGGGCAATCTTATCTAATCAGGGTTGAGGGATACAGCGGTGACTGAAAAAGAAACAGGCCAGGCATCCATTCTGGAAATGCTCGCTGGGACTCAAACCTTCAGCGGCGTTGATCATGCAGCACTAAACGCATTGATTGAAAAATCCAAAGTACACAAAATGAATCCTGGCGACGTAATGTTCCGGCCAGGTGACGAGTACAGAAATACAATATTCATCCCCTATCTAGGCAATATGCGCCTACGTAGAAAGACAGGTCTGGAAGATGATGTTTTACCGGGCGAGTTTATTGGACTAGCGAACTACCTGGACAATGCCACCTACGCTTCAGCTGCAATAGCTACTACTGCAGCCCGAGTTTTGGAGCTACCTGCCGATGATTTTCATCAGCTCGAGCGAGACTACCCATCTCTGTTTGACGCCTTAAACAGGATAATTGCCAACAAACTGAGAGAACGTAGTCGAGAGCGCGGCATCAGTTCCGGAATACTGGCGCAGCCAATAAGCAATATCATGAAATCTCCAGTGGCCACCTGCACCAAAGATGCGTCTCTGCTAGAAGCATTCCAGACAATGAAAGAACGCAAAATCGGGAGTCTGGTAGTCACAGCAGATGACGGCCATATGATAGGCGTCCTCACCTTTCCCGGACTTGCCGAAGCAGTACTGGAGAAAGGAGCCCTAGCCAAAGATAAAATCCTGGACGATGCATGTCAGGAAGCGGTCGCCCTAGAACCGGACACCCCAATTTGGGAAGCGGAAGAAGTTCTACGTCAAACCAATGTAAAACAGCTGATCGTTTTGGAACAGGGCGAACCCATCGGAATAGTCTCAGTAACAGACATCATGCGCCGACTAATCTCCCGGCCCAGCGCTCTGATGACACAAATCCCACAAGCTGTCAGCACCAAGGAACTACACACCATATTTAACCTAATGAAAGAGACAGCGGCAGATGCTCAGGATGAACATCACCGCCCAAGCGCAGCAGTGCGTTATCTAAGTGACACCCATCTGGCTCTACAACGCCGGTCGATTGAGCTGACATTAGAATGGATGAAATCCAAGGGCCATGGCAAACCGCCGTGCGGATTTGCAGTGTTGATTATGGGTTCTGGCGGGCGTAAGGAGATGATGCTGGACCCTGACCAGGACAACGGCATTATCATCCAGGACAGTCCGGAATATGAAACCAGCGAAGGCAGAGCCTGGTTTGAGCAATTCTGTAAGCGGATGAACAAAAATCTGGACCGTGTCGGCTACTTTCTCTGCCCAGGCGAGATCATGGCAAGAAACCCCATGTATCAAAAGAGCCTCAGCGATTGGAAAAAACAGATCACAAACATAATCGAACAGCCCAGCGAAAAAGGTGCTCGCTGGTCAAATATTCTATTTGACTTTGACACTCTGTATGGAGATGACAGCCTCACATCCGAACTACGTCGCCATCTATTATCAGAAATAAAACGCAATCCAAAACTGCTACAGATGATGGTAGAGCATGATGCTGAAGGCGCACCTGCAATAGGCATGTTCAACCGCCTGATCACCACCAAAACCATAGCTGTTGGTTCGGCACAAAGTAAGACCGTTGAAGTAATTGACATCAAACGTAACGGACTACGCATAATCGCAGATGCGGCTAGGGTATTTGCACTGCAAAAAGGTGTCGCGGTACAAAACACCACAGATCGTCTCACGGCCCTGTTACGCATCGGCAAGTTATCTAATGACATGCGTGAATCGGTAACCGAGGCCTACGAAGAGCTGCTGGACATGCTTCTCACTCACCAGATCCAGCAGGCAGAAAGAGGCGATAAACTAGACAAAGCAATTAACCCGGAGGAACTAACACCGCAGACTAGAGGCACATTGAGGATGGCAATGCGCGCTGTAAAACGATTCCAGGATTCACTGCAAGATGAATTCAGTGCTGATCTATTCTGACTAAATGAGACAGCACCCGATGCGTGATATTCTTACCCATCCGATTACCAAGCGCATCTACTGGGTGTTTTTCGCAATACTGTTCTATAACTCGGGACAAAGCTTTACCATCTGGCTATTGGAGCCAGAAAACTTTAACGGCGGAATAGATTGGCTCTGGCTTGCCATCTTTCCCCTGCTACTACCGGCGTTTTTTTTGATCAATCGGCATCTTGGTTGCGCCAGCGGCCAATGTAGTAGCGAAAAAAACAGCAAACGCAGTAGAAAATCTGACCAGTATAGAATGCCTGGTTGAGTATTAAACTAATTGCTAGTAATAATTGATAAATAGAAGCGTTAAATCTTGACGAATATGCTAGGTTGATTCAACTTCTGAAAGATTAAGAATATTTTTTGGCAGTCAATTGCTGCCACGGAGGATAAGCACGGCATAAGCCGTAGCTACGATCGAAACACAATACCGCTTTAGGAGGCACAATATGTCCGATGAGAAAGTCTATCCAGTCCCCGCAGATTTTGCGGCCCAGGCCAACATTACAGAACAACAATATCAGGAGATGTATAAGCGCTCGATTGATGACCCAGATGGCTTCTGGGGCGAACAAGCGGAAAAATATCTGACCTGGTCCAAGCCGTGGGACAAAGTTTCTGATTGGAACTTCGAGGACGATGTCCATATCAAGTGGTTTGAAGGCGGAAAGCTAAATGCTTCCTACAACTGTCTGGATAGACATCTGGAAACCCGCGGTGATCAGGTGGCAATCATCTGGGAAAGCGATGACCCAAATGTAGACAAAAAAATCACCTACCGTGAACTACACGCAGAAGTATGCAAATTCTCAAACGTACTCAAAGAGCGCGGAGTAAAGAAGGGAGACCGCGTATCTATATATATGCCGATGGTTCTAGAGGCGGCGGTTGCAATGCTGGCCTGCGCCCGCATCGGAGCAGTCCACTCAGTCGTATTTGGCGGCTTCTCTCCAGACGCCCTGCGCGATCGCGTTCTTGACTCAGACTGCCAGACCGTAATCACAGCTGACCAATCAGTTCGCGGCGGCAAACTGGTGCCACTCAAGTCCAATGCTGATAAAGCCCTTGCAGACTGCCCGCATGTTCACACCTGCATTGTAATAAAGCGTGGCGGAGATCCGATAGAGTGGACCGAAGGACGTGATGTCTGGTATCACGAGGCCCTGGCCAACGCCTCCGCCGACTGCCCGCCGGAAGAGATGGATGCAGAGGACCCTCTGTTCATCCTTTATACCTCTGGCTCCACCGGAAAACCTAAAGGCGTACTGCACACCACTGGCGGCTATATGCTGCAAGCAGCAATTACCCACAAGCTTACATTTGACTATAAAGATGGTGAGGTCTACTGGTGCACAGCAGACGTGGGATGGGTAACAGGACATACATACATTGTCTATGGCCCGCTGGCCAATGGCGCTATAACCATGATGTTTGAAGGCATCCCTACCTACCCAACCGTTTCGCGCTTCTGGGAGGTCTGCGACAAACACAACGTCTCCACTTTCTATACAGCACCTACCGCAATCCGCGCACTTATGAGTGCAGGCAATGATCCAGTAAAGAAAACCTCACGAAAATCTCTACGGCTGCTGGGAACAGTTGGCGAACCCATTAACCCAGAGGCCTGGGAGTGGTACTACAACGTGGTAGGTGATGCCCGTTGTCCAATCGTCGATACCTGGTGGCAAACAGAGACCGGCGGCCATATGATCACACCAATGCCAGGTGCGCATAAGCTGAAGCCAGGATCGGCCTCCAAACCATTCCTTGGTGTAGAACCGGCACTTATGGACGATCAGGGTAACGAACTGGACCTGCCAAATTCAGGCAACCTGGTTATCAAAAAACCATGGCCCGGCATGATGCGTAGTATCTACGGAGATCACGGCCGCTTCAAAGACACCTACTTCAGAATGTACCCTGGATACTACACCACAGGTGACGGCGCTCGCTGTGATGAAGATGGCTATTGGTGGATTACCGGGCGCGTAGATGACGTCCTGAACGTATCAGGTCATAGACTTGGCACCGCCGAGATTGAATCCGCACTGGTACTACATGACCTAGTAGCAGAGGCCGCAATTGTGGGCTATCCACATGAGATCACCGGCCAGGGTATCTACGCCTATGTCACCCTTATGGCTGGCACCGAAGGTACCGATGAGCTGAAGGTGGAGCTGAACAATCTGGTACGTAAAGAGATCGGGCCTATCGCAAAGGTGAATGTCATACAGTGGGCACCCGGTCTACCCAAGACCCGTTCCGGTAAGATTATGCGCCGCATACTGCGCAAGGTGGCCGCAAATGAACTGGATAACCTGGGCGACACCTCAACCCTGGCTGACCCTAGCGTAGTGGAAGACCTGATCGACAACCGCGAGAACAAGTAAGTCGTTAGCCTTAACTGCAAAGGTGGGCCTGATTAGGCCCACCTTTTTTCTATAACAAAATAATTTGATTCACTTTGTTTAATAGCTCATCAAACAAAGCATAGTTGGATGTTAATGTATACTTTGTAATCAGAGATTCCTTAAATATTAATACATAGTTTCGCCTGGAGATATTATTGAATACATCACTTAAAGTTGGCGTTTTTGTTGATGCCGAAAACATTAAATTTAACGGTGGTTATCAGCTACGCTACGATATTCTAAGACGTTTTGCAGCACGTAATAATGGAACATTACTTCGTCTAAATACCTATCTTGCTTATGATCAGGAACGCGCCAAAGCTGATCCTGAATATGCAAAAAAATCTAACGTATATCAGCAGATGGTTCGTGATTATGGCTGGAAGATTATCGTAAAACCGGTACGCCGCTTCACGGATGATGAAGGCAACATAACCACCAAGGCAAATGCTGATCTAGAACTTGCTGTAGACGCTATGTTACAGGTGGAAAATCTTGATCTTGTACTGCTGGTAACTGGAGACGGTGATTTCCTGCAAGTAGTAACCGCCTTGCAAAACCGTGGCTGCCGGGTAGAACTACTCGCATTTGAAAATGTATCCAAACAACTACAACGACAGGTCGATGCATTCTATCGCGGTTTCCTGATCCCGGACCTACTCCCATTCGCCCACGAACAGCGCAATGAATGGGGCAAGCTTGACTCATGTGTGCGAGGAGTATGCACCAAATGGTTCCCAGACAAGGGGTATGGCTTCCTGCGTTACATAAGAGAGATTTCTCCCAATCTCTGGATAACCGACCCCAGAGATCCAAACTCGCCATACGAGAGTGCATTCTGCCATAGCAATGAACTGGCGGACGATATTGGTGCCGAGGATTTGATGAACCGTGAGACAATTGTGGAATTTTATCTCAAAGAGAGCGAACAAAAAGACGATGGTTTTTTGGCAACCAATGTCCGGCTGGTGTATACCCCAAGTAGAAAGCCGCCTTACTGATAAATGAATGGACGCGTAATGTTGATACTCTCGCAAAGACATAAAGCACGCTAAGAAAACTGTATGAAACATTTGAACTCTGCGGCCTTAGCGTCTTAGCGAGAGCAAATTATGAGTTTTGTGTACCCGCAATCATTACTGAAGAACCCTAATTAAAGGACCGGCCTATCTCCACCATGGGCAATAACCGCAAGTTGCTATCAGAGGTTGTTGAAGCCACCGAATATGGAGGAAGACAACCCGATGGTCTAGCGAAAAAAATTCTCCTTTCTACTGCGGTATTCTGGTCTCTGTTCCAGCTCTGGGTGGCCTCTCCTCTCTCCTACACATTGGGATTTGGTGTATTTAACAATGCGGAAACCCGTTTCATCCATCTGGCACTGGCCCTTTTCCTAGCCTATCTATCCTTCCCCTGGCACCGGGGAATAATCAGCCACAGGATACCAGCTCTGGATTGGCTACTGGCACTGTGTGCAAGCGCCTGCGCCCTTTATCTACTCATTTTTTATGACGATCTGGCAAGTCGCTCTGGTTCGCCAACCGGCACTGATATCTTCATAGCGGTTGCCGGACTCTTGTTGCTGCTGGAGGCAACGCGTCGTTCACTGGGTTGGCCCCTTACAATTATTGCTTCTCTGTTTCTTTTCTATACCTTTGCCGGACCCTGGTTACCTGATGTTATCGCCCACAAAGGAGCAACACTGGAACGAGTTGCATCTCATCAGTGGCTTACCACAGAAGGTGTATTCGGAGTTCCAGTCGGAGTATCCGCAGGCTTTGTATTTTTGTTCGTATTGTTTGGCAGCATGCTGGAACAGGCTGGTGGCGGAGCCTACTTCATCCGTGTCGCTTTCTCCCTGGTGGGACATATGCGTGGTGGTCCGGCCAAGGCCGCAGTCCTGGCCTCCGGTTTGACCGGGATGATATCCGGCTCATCCATCGCAAATGTTGTAACCACCGGCACCTTCACCATACCTCTGATGAAGAAAGTTGGTTTTCCGGATTATCGAGCAGGTGCCATTGAGGTTGCGGCATCCACCAATGGGCAGATCATGCCACCGGTCATGGGAGCTGCGGCATTCCTGATGGTGGAGTATCTGAATATCTCCTATGTGGAAGTGATTAAGCATGCATTCCTGCCCGCCGTACTAAGTTATTTCGCCCTAATATATCTAGTCCACCTGGAGGCTCTCAAGGCAGATATGCGGGGTCTGAAGCGACCAGATCTGTCGCCACTGAAGATACGCCTCATCCGCTGGGGATTGAGTCTCTCAGGAATAATCATCTGCATCTTTCTAACCTGGAAAATTCTGGAGGCAACAACCATATTACTTGGAGATTTATCGCTGTACTTTAATGGATTTCTGTTAGCCATAATCTACATTGGACTTCTGGCATGGGAGGCACGCCGTCCCATGTCTGATGATTTCGATCCTGCACATATTCCCAACGCTAGTCAGGCCCTACGCGGTGGTGTGCATTTTCTATTGCCAATCGTAGTTCTAGTCTGGGGCCTTATGGTGCTACGGCTCTCCCCTGCCCTTTCGGTATTCTATGCAACGCTGTTGATGATAGTGATACTACTCACCCAGAAGCCACTACGTAAAATCTTCTCACGGCAGACTTTGATGGGGGCATGGAGAGATGGATTTACAGATCTGATCGTTAGCCTGCAACACGGTGCCAGAAACATGATCGGCATCGGAGTAGCCACAGCTACCGCAGGTATTGTTGTGGGCACGGTTAGTCTTACCGGCATCGGACAGGTGTTAGGTGAGCTAATAGAAACGCTATCATTCGGATCAGTAATTCTGATGTTTCTACTCACCGCATTGGTCTGCATGGTGTTAGGAATGGGGCTTCCGACCACCGCAAACTACATTGTAGTATCCACCTTGATGGCACCGGTGATAGTACAATTTTCATCAGCCCATGGATTTGAGATACCACTGGTAGCGGTTCACTTGTTTGTATTTTATTTTGGCATCCTGGCAGATGACACGCCGCCGGTTGGTCTGGCCGCATATGCAGCATCAGGTATATCCGGCGCAGACCCGATAAAGACAGGCATTCAATCCTTCTACTACGATATTCGCACTGCCATCCTTCCCTTTATGTTTATCTTCAACACCGAGCTGTTGATGATAGGCGTTAATAGTGTCGGTCACTTTATCCTGGTAGCACTCACCGGTCTGGCTGCCATGCTTATGTTTGCCTCAGCAACCCAGGGCTGGTTTATTACCCGTAATCGTTGGTGGGAAAGTATTCTGTTGTTACTTGCAGCATTCTCCATGTTCCGTCCTGACTTCTGGCGCGATCAAGTATTCCCTCCCTACCAGCTACATCCAGCCACGGAGTTACACCAGACCCTGGCCCATATGCAACCTGGTGACCCTTTGCGACTGAGCATTGAGATTGAAGATGATGATGGATATATATCAATTAGAAAAATGATCATGACAACGCCTGATAGTCCAGCACAAGATCGGCTCAGGGAGTTAGGATTCATCACCGAGACCAAAACAGATGCGCTTGAAATTCTGGATATTGGCTTTATGAGTCCAGCAGAAAATGCTGGCATGGAATCTGGTTCTACCGCACGCATAACCGGATACGAACAAAAGCTGGACCAACCAGCTAAAGGTTGGTTTGCACTGCCCCCAATTCTTCTCGCAGTATTTATTGGCCTATGGCAAAGGCGCAGAAAACAGAGTACCTATTAACCCGGTCAGTTTTTTAGCCTGGGTTAATAACTATAATCTAGAAATATAACAGCGGCAGAACCTGATGAGACGTAAACATAACACCCTAAAGGCCTATGCCATCGCATGCATAATACTGGCATCCGGCTGCATGATCAGTCTAAGCCAGGACGACTGGTCCTGGTTCTCGCGATGCGGTTCACTTGTTGTGGTCATTGGTATTATTCTCACATCTAGCCAGATTCTAGAACACATAAAAATAATGAAGATACGCCACCTGAATCTATCAGGTGACTTCAACCGTGACTGGGCTCAGGAAGATAGACAGCAGACACTAAACGACTCACGCTTTAATGAAGATATCACTTGGACAAACGAAAGATCAGGTTTGTTTATGCTAATTGCAGGAACGTTGATATGGGGCTTTGGTGACCTGATAGAGAAACTCTTATAGCCACAGCCAAAGCACAATACAGAACATATGGTGATGCAAATACAATTACAGACTTTATAAAATATCGAAGCAATCGGCATAAAATATAAAAATATACTAATATCGGTATTGACGTTACTATCGTAACGGCTGATGGAGTCCGGGATACCCAAGAACTACAGATCGTAACAAGAGGCCTTTTAATGATTCATGCCAAACTTCTTAGAAAAATTATAATCTCTACACCGATAGTACTTATCACCCTGTTTCTGATTGGCTGCAGTGGTTACGCTACACACTCCATAGATAGGTCCGTGATGGAATTGAATACTGACCGCCCTGGTTCTGATATCAACACAATACCTCTGGACAAGGCAAAACCTCAGTTATGCAGTGACGCTTGCCACCTTGACGGTAACTGTCTAGCATGGACCTATGTAAAACCAGGTATCCTAGACGCAAATGCACACTGTCGCATTAAAAGCCAAATACCAAGCCCCAAAAGAAGTAGTTGTTGTATCTCTGGACTTAAATAGACCCTACTTTTTATTCATAGGCCATAATCATCATAGGTATAGTTCGCAGATATCCTGAACAATCGCTACGACTTAACGAATCAAGGGAGAACGAAATGTCGAATAACAATAAGCCTAAAAAGAACAAGAAGGATATTCCCATAAATTCTCTACAGGACGAGCCGGAACTAGCCGCAAAAGTTGATAAAATTAAAAACAGCGTTTATGAAAAAGAATTGTTCAGGTTGCAACTTGAGTTAGTGAAACTCCATGAGTGGATAAAACAGAGAGGACTCAAGGTAGTGGTTGTTTTTGAGGGACGCGATGCCGCGGGTAAAGGCGGTGTTATCAAGCGCATAACCCAACATCTAAATTCACGCATAGCCAGAGTTGTTGCCTTGCCAGCACCCACCGAGCGCGAAACCACCCAGTGGTATTTTCAGCGCTACGTCGCGCACCTACCTGCCGCTGGGGAGATGGTGCTATTCGACCGCAGCTGGTACAACCGCGCAGGAGTAGAGCGTGTAATGGGCTTCTGTAATGATGAGGAGTACAGTGAGTTTTTACGCTCTTGTCCAGAATTTGAAAGGATGCTGGTTCGCTCAGGAATAATCCTCATCAAATACTGGTTTTCTGTCTCTGATGAAGAGCAGGAAAAGCGTTTCCAGAGCAGGCTTGAAGAGCCGCACAAGCGCTGGAAACTGAGCCCGATGGATCTCGAATCAAGATCACGCTGGATCGAGTATTCTAAAGCCAAGGACCGGATGTTTGCTCATACAGATATAAAACAGGCACCTTGGTACGTGGTTAAGTCAGATATTAAAAAGCATGCACGCCTGAATTGTATCGCCCATCTACTCAGCGTAATTCCGTACGAGGATCTAACGCCTGAGCCTATCGAGCTCCCAAATCGCGAAGACAGCTCCGGTTATGTACGACCACCATTTTCTGACCAAACATTTGTTCCGGAGATCTATCCTCAAAAACAAAGATGATCTGATACAACCGGATCAAAACTCGCCATTACGCAACAATACCAGGGTGCAGGCCTCGAGCCATTGAATGCCTTTTGCGTTGAGTCTTTCCTGCAACTCCTTCGACTCGGTGCCGGGATTACATATGACTCGTCCTGGTGCCAGCGCAAGAATGGCATCGATCATAGGCTGTATCCGCTCCGGCCCCACATAGAGAGAAAGAGTATCAACCGGCTCATTTATATCCTGCACCGTCTTAACCACCTGCAACCCCTCTATCTGATCAAACTTGGGATGGACCGGAGTTACCCTGTAGCCGTGCTCAAGTAATAGACGCACAGCCTTATTTGAGTAGCGATCAGGTTTTATATGCGCTCCCAGAACTGCCACGTGATGCTCATCCGGTCTAGTCTCGGTTTTTTTATTCATATCTAAATAACCCAGCGTAAAAAATAGTTGTTAAATATACCTGTGCGACTATGCCCGTCCCAGTGGAAAAGCGAGTACATCACGGATATGATCAGCCCCGGTCAATCGCATCAGCAATCTATCTAACCCGAGGGCCACACCGGAGCAATCTGGAATACCAGCATCCAACGCGGCCAGCAAATTCTCGTCCATCGGCACATCTTCGACCCCTCTTCCCCGGCGCTGTTCCAGGTCGGACTCAAAACGTGTTCTCTGCTCAGAGCCACAAGTCAATTCATGGAAGCCGTTGGCCAGCTCAATCCCTTCCATATATAGCTCAAACCTCTCTGCTACCGGGGGATCACCCGGTCTTATTCTGGCTAGAGATGCCTGTGTGGCTGGGTAATCATAGACAAAACAGAGACCACCAATCCCAAGTCGTGTCTCGATGCAGTGAGTCATCAACAAGTCTAGCCAGCTATCGACATCTTCAAGATCTATAGATTTTGCCCCAGATACGCCAAGCCTGATGGCGTGCTCACGAAGCTCACCGGTTGAAGATTGGTGTGGATTAATACCGAGGTGACGCTGAAACAGTTCTCCGTAGCTAACCCGTTCCACTGGCAGAGGTTCTGGTAACAGACCGTTGATCATTTCCGCCACTTCTCCGATTAACTGATGATGGTCGAAACTGGGACGATACCACTCCAACAAGGTAAATTCCGGATTATGCCAGCGACCGGACTCACCATTGCGGAACACCTTGCAGATCTGATAGATAGATCCGCTTCCAGCCGCCAGAAGTCTCTTCATAGGGAATTCAGGTGAGGTGTGGAGAAAAAGCTTGCTGCCCTTGGGTGCCCCTGGTCCGGCATAACTGGTAGAGAAGCTCTCCAGTACCGGGTCTGTGCTTGCGTGGGCTGAACATATAGGGGTCTCCACCTCCATAACACCCATACGACGAAAATAATCACGAATATTGGCAAGCAACTGAGCCCGCGTTCTCTGCATTTCGAGACTTGTGTTTGGGGCCCATGACAGCGAATCATTCACGCCGATTACATATCACTCTTTGGCGCGTGAAACGTACTCACCGGAACGGGTATCAACCTTGATTGCCTCTCCGATCTGCACAAACAGTGGTATACGCACTACCGCACCTGTCTCTAGCGTAGCCGGCTTGCCGCCGCTGCCTGAGGTGTCTCCCTTCAGCCCCGGGTCCGTTTCAGTAATGGTGAGCACCACAAAATTTGGCACATCAACAATAATAGGATTGCCATTCCACAAGGTGACCGTACAGAGATCTTGCTCCTTAAGCCACTTGGAACTATCTCCGATTGCCTTATCATCAGCGGAAGTTTGCTCAAATGAGACAGGATCCATAAAATGCCAGAATTCACCATCGTTGTAGAGATATTGCAGCTCTACCTCGAGGACATCAGCAGACTCTACGGATTCTCCAGACTTAAAGGTGCGCTCAATCACACGCCCATTCATAAGATTACGGATCTTCACCCGATTAAACGCTTGGCCCTTGCCCGGTTTCACAAATTCATTTTCAATAATTGAACAGGGATCGCCGTCGAGCATAATCTTCAGGCCGCTCTTGAACTCGCTGGTACTGTAACTTGCCATGTCATCCTCAAAATGCAACTATTTAAAGCCGCATATGATAACCCGAACCATACCTTCTTGGCACCAATCACTTATAGACGCCTTCAGAGAACCGGATGAGCTGTCCCGGTATCTACAGATTGATCCAGCTATTTTCTACTCAGGGAAAGAACTGAACACGAAATTTTCCATGCTAGTACCGCGTGGCTTTGCTGAAAGAATGGAAAAAAATAATCCCTACGACCCGCTTTTGCTACAGGTAATGCCACGCCCTGAGGAAATGCAAGCCAAACATGGCTATTGCCAGGATCCCGTGGGGGACGCGGACTCTACCAAGGCCCCCGGGATATTACATAAATACCATGAACGAGCCCTGCTTATTACAACAGGGGCATGTTCAATCCACTGTAGATACTGTTTTCGACGCCATTTCCCCTACTCTGATTCCAACGCCTGTAGCGACAACCTGCACCACGCGTTGGAGTACCTGAGAACAAACCGGGATATAGCCGAGGTAATATTAAGTGGAGGCGACCCACTTATGTTGAGCGATACCGCCCTAAAAGTCCTGGTGCGCAAGCTTGAAGATATAGATCACATACAGCGCCTGCGCATCCATAGCCGCGTTCCAATAACCCTGCCTGATAGAATAACGTCTGAACTCATTGATTTATTGTCGACCAACAGATTCCAATCGATTTTAGTTACCCACAGCAACCACGCCAATGAGTTGGATCAGAACGTATCCAAGGCCATGAATCGTCTCACACAAAGCGGTATTACTCTTCTTAACCAATCAGTCCTGCTACTGGGAATAAATGATAATCCAGAGACACTTTACAATCTTAGCAACAGGCTATTTTCTATCGGGATACTGCCGTATTACCTACACATGCTGGACCAGGTTGAGGGGGCTTCACACTTCGAAGTCAGCCCCAAACAAGCAATATCCATCCATAAACAACTACAGGCAACGCTACCAGGTTATCTAGTCCCGAAGCTGGTATACGAAAGACCTGGAGCAGAATCAAAGGTATCATTATCCTAATTGCAGCCACATCTTACTATCACAAACAAGATGAATATAATATCTACAGCTAGCCGGGAGTTTTCTCTGATTTTATTAATGGCATTTAAGAGGTTATGTAGTAGCATCTAAACTAGGAATGAGGGTTATTAATCACAGGAACACCAGCAACACCTTAATAGACGTGTTCAAGAATCTGCACAGACATACAGATTCTATAAAATTACGTAGCTAACCAGATATTATGAATAAAGCATCGCCTCTCATACTAAAGCTACCTGAGAGGGCACTAGCGCCAAAGGAATCATTTCTCCTGGATATCAAGGAGGTTGAGGCGTGGGTAGCCAACCTACCCATGGCAAATACAGGAGAGTCTTCAAAGCGTATATTTAAAGCTTTGGTTGAATTCAATCGTATTGAGATACCAAATATAAAGCGCATTAAAATAGCCCGCCTATTCCGCCCGCAAGTAAAATATGTGGCATCATCCCTCAAAAAATATTACCTAGATTCGTCTTTACCACTTCCAGCAAAAAATCAAAAAGTTGTGGTCCTTTGCCGTGAATTACACTCAGAACTAGCCAACTCCTACAAAATAATCATAGAACGAATGGCCTCTGGCCAAGATGAAAAATTCGAACGTAAATTAATGGTTATCGCGCTGCACCAGGCAATCTATTATCTCTCCAAGGTGCTCTACTACTCAGCGATTGTATACAACCCGTATCCAGGAAATATCTGGCGAGAAATACATCAACTATTTCTATTCGCAGAACAAAACAATATAGCCAAAATTAAGATCGGTGAGGGTAGCAGCAATAATGGTATAGCATCCACAATTGAAGATATCTACAAACGCACAATTCTTCTAGCTCTGGCATCTCCATTCCGACTTCGTCAGCAAGAGATAGAACATCTCTACCATCAATTACCTGGCTGGACTGGACACATCAGAATTTTCAAACCTCAGTCAGAAGAGAGGGGTGAAGGACAATTTTTCATTAGAACAGAAAGCGATGAGCCGCCTGTGCATATATCCTTGCAGCCAAAAGATATGGGGGGGCGCTATCGTTTAGTTGATGTTCAACAGCTTGTTCAACACCTGCGAAATGAACTGAAAGCAATATTCAGTGAAAAAAGTGAATCTACAATATTTACAAAAGAGATGCAGATAACTGCGCCACTGTTACGCAAAGTCATAAACTCTCTGACTTATGCACCGAAAAGAGGGTTTATCCGAACAAAGCTGAATTTTGAACTTGATATAGCGGTTGGTATTTCCGACGTACACTTTCAAATAGTTACTAATAAGATAAAAAACCATGAGAATGAAAATAGTGATAGTGCGAAAAACACCCAGGATGATGAAGATGTACTTAAGGACTCCTCCTTTCTTGATAGCTATTTTTCAGCCGACGGCGACGGTCCACAAATAGTACCACTCGACTATCCAGCAGATGAAATAATACAATACCCCAGATCCACACAAGATACCTGGATAGAAGATATTGGCGCTCCATCATGGGCTACTCAAATACAGGAAAAGGAGAGCGAAACCTTCTCATGTAAAACCTTTAATGAGAGCGCTGGCGGTTACTGCATCAATTGGACTGGTGACAATCCCCCCAAGATACGTGTTGGAGAGCTAATAGGCATACAGTCAGCCAGCGATCACTCCCAATTCAGCATAGGAGTTGCACGTTGGCTTAAACACATGCCAGGGATTGGATTACAACTTGGTATGGAAATAATATCTCCAACAGCCGCGGCGATAAAAGTTCACATCGCTGGTAATGAGAATCGTAGTCACAGCACTCATAAATGTGTTTTGTTGCCAAAACTGACAGCGTCAAACCGACCAAGCTGCCTGATTCTGCCTGTTCTTAATGTACAGGTTGGGGACCGTATACAGATTGACGATGGCGTGGAAGAGAGGCCGGCTAAACTGGTAAGATTGCTAGAGTCAACCGGGACATTCAACCAGTTTGAATACACCTACCTGGATACAGATGGTCATTCGGAAATCTCTGGCTAGAACATTCACGAAAGCTATGATTAACTATGAGATTCAAGCGGCACCAGGATGCACCACTACTTCCAAGTAGCAATAGCTCTTGAAGATGGGATAACGGAAAAATCCAGGATAGATCAATTCAATGCGTACTGAAGCTAAACGATGGTATATCAACAAACACAGTATACGGAACATAGTCATATAAAATCTTGGAATGAAAAAACCAAACATCACCTTTAGCATCGAGCATGGGATAAATGAACAGCAAGCTGCGCCCTGAAAAAACAATAAGCCTTCTAATACTGGATGAGTCGCCAAACGACACCGAGGAGTATGTTAATGCACTCCGCAATACCGGTATGGCCGTACACTCAAAACGCCTGGATAGGGAGGACAGGCTGATCGAGGCGCTAGACAATGACGCTATAGATATGGTCCTGTACACCTGCGGTGCAGCAAATATCTCTCCCAGCCATGCAATGTCAGTCTGTAACAGCAGACGCAAGGGCGTACCAGTGATAGTCATCTATCCTGAAGACCAGGATCCAGAGCCACTGTTGGATGCAATGCGTTCAGGTGCTCGCGATGTTGTTTCCAAGGGAGACATGGAACATCTCCAACTTGTGGTTGCTCGCGAGTTTGCAGACCTACAAATAAGAATAGAACTGGCGGAGATCAAAAACAGACTGAATGAATCAGAAGAACGTTGTAACTCTCTAGTAGAAAATTCGAGAGACGCCATAGCCTATGTACACGAAGGAATGTACGTACATGCAAACAAGAGTTATCTGGATATGTTCGGCTATGTAGAGATGGATGACATAGAGGGACTGCCGATACTTGATATGATTGCACCCCAAGACCATCAGTCATTCAAAGAGTTTTTGCGCTCACTAGACAATAGCGCCGGCATTACAAAGATGGATACAAACTGTCAAAGCAGCGATGAAAAAATATTCAAGGCTCAACTGGAATTTTCTGCTGCCAGTATTGATGGAGAACCATGCACACAAATCATTATCCGCGACCAATCACTGGACAGTGAACTAGAAGAAAAAATTCAGCTCCTAGCAACTCAAGATACTCAGACTGGGCTCTTCAATAGACGCTATCTAATGGATAGATTGAGTGAAGTTACTTCAAATAAAGATAACAGCGGCAACAACTATTCCTTACACTATTTACAAATCGATAACTTTCAAAAGACAAGATCAACAATAGGTGTTGTCAGTAGCGACACCCTGCTAAAAGAGGTCGCTAACATACTTAGCGATACGATTAATGAAGGTGACCTGCTATCCAGATTTGGCGACCACACCTTTGTCATTCTAAGTAACAAATCAAAACTGCTTGAAGCAGAGCCATTTGCTGAACACATCAGGTCAACAATTGACAACCATGAATTCCAAGTTAACGACAATAATATTCAGCCAACATGCAGCATAGGAATCAGCTATCTTGCATCAGACGAAAAATCCAGTCAGGAGCTTATTAATCAAGCATACAACGCATGTGAAGCTGCCCGTGGTGAAGGTGGAAACATCTTTTTCTCATATGACGAAGAAGAGATGCAACAGCGTTATGGTAACGACAAAGGCGAACCAGAAAACATTGATAACTCTGCCGATAAGGAATCAGCAACAGAAGATGATAATGCAAAAATTGAACACCTCATTCAACAGGCGTTAGAGAATAACGCATTCAGACTGGTCTATCAGCCGATTGTAAGCCTCCAGGGTGATACCAGAGAACATTATGCTGTGTTAACCAGATTGCTGGACGAGAACAACGCAGAAATCATGCCGGTAGATTTTATGGCACATGCCAAAAAAATGGATCTGATGTCTAAAATAGACAGATGGGTAATTAAAAATGCCATAACGGAACTAACAAACCAGAGAAACAATGGGCACAAAACCAAGTTTTTTATAAACATCTCTGAGTCAGGTATCCAAGATGAAACCATGCTTTTATGGATCTGCGACTGTCTGCGCGAGTTTAACGCCAAAGGTGCCTGGATTATTTTTCAACTACATGAATCTGATATCCGGGCGCACACACAAGGCGCGAAAAAACTAATTGAAGGGCTTAAGAAAATTCGCTGTCAAATCGCGGTTGACAGATTTGGGCTTACCCCAAAGAACGAGCTATTGTTAAAACATATGCCTATTGACTATGTAAAACTTGATCAGTCATTGACTAATGGCCTGTGCCAAAGTCAGGCGAAGCAGGATCAACTGAGTGAGATAAACAGGTCAGTACAAACCTTTAACATAAAAAGCATAGCCATGGGAGTTGAGGACGCTAACAGCTTGGCAGTTTTATGGACGGTAGGCATAAACTACATACAGGGATATTTTATGCAGAAACCATCCGAGAATATAACTTATGACTCAAGCATAGTTTAGCCGCAAACACGTTAAAGGTTCCTTAGCTATTCGAAACCCCGTGGGGTACATGCCCGGTAGGCACATGTTGTCTGGCCGACTCACAATGCCCAGTCTGGTCATCAAAGAAAATATCTGCATTGAAAGAACGTAAAAACTCACTCTTATTCATTCCCCCAAGAAAGAACGCTTCATCAATACGAATATCCCATGCTCTGAGCGTGCGAATAACCCGCTCGTGAGCTGGAGCCGCTCTGGCAGTGACCAGAGCCGTTCTTATCGGAGAAGATTCTGGTGGGGCAGCTATCTGCATCTGGTGTAACGCCGATAAAAACACCTTGAATGGCCCTCCTGACAACGGCGTACGCGCAGCAGCCTTTTCACTGGCAGTAAACGCCTCAAGTCCCTGGCTCTGATAAACCCGCTCCGCCTCATCCGAAAAGATAACGGCGTCACCATCAAAGGCTATTCGAAGCTGGTCGGATGAGCTCTGCGCCTGATCTGTATTAGATGGAAGAATGGTCGCCGCCGCTATTCCAGATTCAAGGGCCTTGCGCACATCATCGTGATCTGAAGAGAGGAACAGATGGGCACCCATAGCCGATATGTACTCGTAGGGGTTAGCGCCACCACTAAATGCAGCTCGGGAAATTGCAAGCCCATGATGATCAATTGAATTAAATATTCGCAAACCTGTGTCTGCGCTATTTCTTGATAACAGAATTATCTCAACCGCAGCACCCCCAGAAAACAGAGCATTCATAGCGAGCAGTTTTTTAACCAGAGAGAAGGCCACACCTGGCTGAAGAATCTCATCCTCATGCTCTATCTGATACTTGCAGTAGGCGTCTATCCCTTCAGCTTCAAACACCTTGTGTGAGGAATCCAGGTCAAACAAAGCGCGGGACGAAATCGCCACTACAAGTTTGAATGATTTTGTTGGATCAGCCATAGATGCAAAAAGCCCCTCTACCTAGTTCGATACCCAGCACAGACGTATCGAGATTAACCCATACCAAATGCTATGGACAGTCTTGAACTCGGAAGCATATAACAGGATAAGCGAAATTTACATCAGACAGTGGTACAGGATCGTTTCACCGAAGAAACAACTAGCATGTTACAGCGACACTTACAGACAGGCAGCCAAAACGTGTAGCTCTTCACACTGATCAAGGAACTTGTCCTCAATCAAATCAAGCGCGTCACTCCCTAGGCCAGGTATTGATTCGAGTGCGTAGTCTTCTTTTAACCGACGTACTTCAGACTCGCCTTCCGGACGGCTTTTTAACCAGTTAACTGCGCCACGGATAAGGGTTATATCATGCCTAACCAGAGAGGCATTACTGCTGTCAGCAACCGACGACATCACTTCTCCAACAAAATCTGGAAGCTGCCAGCGGTTTACCAGCCACTCGCCGGCGGATACCCAGTCAACTCCTAGATATTCCCGTTGCAGGGCCTCAAGATCAGCGTCCGGATCTTTTTCCTTAATCGCCAGAACATATGAGAGCTTCGAAGGAAATACGTGCGCCAACACCAGACAACCCAGATTGTGTAACAGGCCACTCAAATACACCTTATCTGGATCAGGACGCTCTCCCGCAGGTATCCGCAGCGCCATCATCCTCGACATAGTTGCGCAACCAATCGCATTAAACCAGTAGTCTTTGGTATCGAATCCAGAGCAACTATTGGCCTGAAATACCCCGCTAACTGAGATGCTCAATGCAAGGCTCTTCACCATATTTATTCCAAGAACACGGATTATCGCATCCTGCACGGTGATAATTGGTCTGGTCTGTCCGAAGTAGGCAGCGTTGGCCAAACCGATAATACGAGCCATCAACCCGGGATCCTGATTGATAATGTCCGTCAAATCTTCAATCTCAATATCAGGGTTTCCAACCGCACCCAGAAGACGAGTGGCCGTAATTGATAGCGGAGGTAGATGCTTTACCTCAAGGATCTCATTCCTTGCAGCTATAGTGGTTCCCTCAGACATATGCACCACCCTGCCCAAAACAACAAGCAGGCTTATTAGCCGCACAAAAAAGCAAAAACCATCTAAACATCCGAAACCCCAGGATAAGAAAAACTTATAACTAAAACATAGCCCTCAACAACGCTGTGCGGACTAAAATCTTAAAAAATGTGGTTGCGATAACCATTTATTAGGTATCAGCAAGATAACGTAACACCAACCGTTACACAAATGTATAAGATTACGTAACACCTAGCGACCAAACCTATATTTTCTTTAGCTGTAAAAGCCCATTATGTGGGGTAATCTAAGCTTACAAACAGCTCAATTATCCAATATGTGGCACACAAAGCATTTTAATTAGTGTTAATAGTAAACTAACAAATAACATGACTGAAGATATTGAAAAAACGTATTACTACAAATACCCGCATCCAGCGATCACCACGGACGTAGTGGTATTTACCATTTCTAGTAACAAACTGAAACTGTTATTGATAAAACGTGGACAGAACCCATATAAAGGGTGCTGGGCCATCCCAGGCGGCTTCCTGGAACCGGACGAAAACCTGGACGAATGTGCAAGACGTGAACTACGGGAAGAGACCGGGCTTAACAAACTATATCTGGAACAGTTATACACCTTCGGACAGCCCAATCGAGATCCAAGAGAACGAGTGGTGAGCATCGCTTATCTAGCCCTGGCTTCACCTTCCAACAAATCGCTAAAACCATCCAGCGATGCAGTTAGTGCGAGCTGGTTTAATCTTGATGAACTTCCGACCATGGCGTTTGATCACTCTAAAATTGTTAACATGGCTCACAAAAGTCTTATATCCAAACTTGATTACTCAACCATAGCGTTCCGGCTTCTTCCTGAAGCTTTCACCTTAAGTCAGGCACAGCATGTGTATGAAATTCTACGTAATAAGAAGATGGATAAGAGAAATTTCAGAAAACAGATGATAGGCTCAGGGCTAATTGAGGAAACCGGCGAGCAACAGCGCGAGGGAAACCATCGTCCGGCACGGCTCTATCGGACAACAGACCATAACAGGATACAATTCGTAAAATGACAGAACCAGTTTCAAAGAGAACCACTATGACCCAGACATCTATTGCTGAAGGCATAACTATCGGCGAAATAAAAGTACCTCCGCACCCCAAATGGCCAGAGCTACCCCAGAGTGAGAAACAGGTACTGAAAGACAGCATAAAGCGTATGTTAAAAGAGCAAAACGCGGTACTCGTAGCTCACTATTATACTGATTCCGATCTGCAGGAACTTGCCGAGGAGACCGGCGGTTGTGTCTCCGACTCTCTGGAAATGGCCCGCTTCGGTTCAGAACAGGATGCCAAAACCCTAGTGGTATGTGGCGTACGCTTCATGGGTGAAACAGCCAAGATCCTAAACCCGGAAAAGCGCATCCTGATGCCAGACCTGGAAGCCACCTGCTCACTGGACGAAGGTTGTCCAGCCGATAAGTTTTCCGACTTTTGCGACTCCTATCCAGACCACACCGTAGTGGTCTACGCCAACACCAGTGCCGAGGTAAAGGCAAGATCAGACTGGGTAGTGACATCAGGCATAGCTCTACCCATAGTTCAGCATTTGGCCGCCAATGGTGAAAAAGTACTCTGGGGACCGGACCAACACCTTGGTCGCTATGTACAGAAGATCACCGGGGTAGAAATGCTGCTATGGCCAGGATCATGTGTAGTACATGAAGAGTTCAAATCAGTCGCCTTGGAAAGACTACATAGACTGCACCCGGATGCGGCGATCCTAGTACACCCTGAGTCACCAGAAAATGTGATTGAACAGGCGGATGTGGTCGGTTCCACCACGGCTCTGATCAACGCAGTGGCAACCATGAAAAACAAGGAATTCATCGTAGCCACAGATGGAGGCATATTCCACAAAATGAAACAGATGGCACCGGACAAGCATCTGATCGAGGCCCCTACAGCCGGTGAAGGTGCGACCTGTGTCAGCTGCGCCCATTGCCCCTGGATGGGAATGAACTCACTGCATAACCTGGCCCAAGTGCTGGAAACCGGAGGACAGGAGATCATGATTCAACCCGAGCTGTGCAAAAAGGCGGCAAAACCGATCCAAAGAATGCTGGACTTTGCCAAACAGCATGAGGTGACAATGAAGGAAAAGGGCAACGCCTAAGAAGCTTCTAACCGATCAAGCAACTCTCGCAACACATGGATGTCGAAACAATCTGTTAGCTTACTGACTGCTTGCGCTTGCCTCTAACAACTCCCTGTTAACATCCCGGTATCGCAACACAACGCGCAACAGGTTGTAACCCAAAAGAGCGAATGAAGCTGCCAGCAACACACCTGCGGGGCGGATCAGCCAGCTCGGAGCAAAAAGCGCTGCCAAGATAATAACCAGGGCCAGCAAATAGACCCAAAATTGTCGCTTGGATAACTTGTCAGGAAGAAACTGTTTCATGTTTGGTACCTGAACAGTCATACACATAGTTGCCAACTGACGGTTCTGTAGATGAAACCAGGAAAGAAAAGGCACGATCTTATACAGCATGCCATTCAGTAGAGGTATGGCAGAGCCGAAGATCATACAAACACCCAGCAACAGATCCATATCAACAATTACAGTCAAAGCAGGAAACAGCCTACCGCCAACCCAAACCAGAAAGCTTACAGGGATTGCTGATATCCCGACTCGCCAAAACATAAGTGTTACATCCACAATCTTACGTCGGCGTCTCTGTTGCAATCTCAAGGTGACAACTGCAAACAGGATATAGCCACAGAGCAGTACCACCAGACAGATAAAAGACCAGATCAAAAACTCCTGATCCTTAACGGCGGTAACGTAAAGCATGGTCCAGATCGCAAGGCCTATAAGAAGCAACCGCGGCAGCCATAGTTTCATCCATCCTGGATATTCAGGAGTTACCTGAAACATGGGGACTACCTGAAAAGATACGCCAATCAACAAGAGCGCAACCCAACCCAGCACACCCCAGGTTAGATGTATATCCGTATACAATAGGGGAAAACTCATGGTGGTCCAACCGGCAAGAGAAGCCGCCAGCTCTACTCCAATCATAACTGTCACAATAAGTGCCAGCAGAGCCATTCGCATCCCGGTAACAGTAGCATTGGGTATCTTTACACGCCACACAGCCACCATGGCCGCCAGGACAAATATAAAAAAACCTATCCCCAGGGAGACCACACCTAGTTTAAGCCACTCCAATGAGCCCAGAATAAATCCGATCGCCAGCCCAAGCGTGCCAATGGAGAGCAATACATGGACCAGGGTCCCTACAGACACCACCCTTGGAACTGCAACACCTGCCAGTACCGGCAACATCTGCAGCATGGATCCACACATAATCAGTGCCAGAAATCCCAGGGTTAGCAAATGGGTCAACGCCAATGTCTGTGGCGACCAGCGAGACGAAACAACCTCTGGGCCATACCAAATAATCAGCAGGGCCGCTGCAATCCCAAACAGCGGCGCAGTAAGAAAAAAACGCAATGGAATGGATATTGGCGGAGCCTGCTCCAGGGAGAGATTGGCGGTGTTGAGCATATTCTTACCCGAACTGGTCGGTAACAGCCTCCGCTGCAATCTCATCATCCCGACGCCAGATAAACACCTGAAACTCAGATGGACCACCTGGTTCTGTACGCCAGGCAAAACCCGCCTGTTCCAGCGTGGGATATATTAAATGCGGCTCGCGCCGATGAATGACTTTCAGATAGTCACCATCGGTCAGCTTCTCGATCGCCGCAAGTGTCTGCTCCATCGGCTCACATGGTTCAAGCATACTAACGTCAAGATAGTGTTCCATATCTGTTGGCTCTCCCGGTCCGGGACCGGGGTTAGTTATTATATTGATTGCATCTTTTCAATGACCTGATCCGCAGATCCACCAAATGCATTATCGGTCATGGGATACAGCATCTGCTCTTCTTTCATATTGTGCTGTTGCATCATCATCATCAGGGTCTCAGACAACCCCAGATAACCGTCTTTATCCTGCTTTTCTACCGCCTGCTCCATATCAGCAAACAGTTGACGCATCTGTTTATGTTCCATCCGCATCATCTGGGTTGGACCCATGGTCATCCCGGTGGTTTCTTCAAAGGATGGAAATAAAACCCCCTCCTCCATTGAGAAGTGATGCTCCATGGCGGCATGGAACTCTTTGAACTGGGCCGTACCATCGGCCCAATTAGAATCAGAGACGGATGCCTCTGCCTCTGCAAATATCTGGTCACAGCGTCTATGGTCACCTGCCATAGTGTCGGTAATTCTTGCCATCTCTACTTATTCCTACTGAAAATAATCATAAGGTGCTGGGCTTAGCATCTTTAAATAACCTGGATGTATAAGCCTGCATGCGAGAGTCCAAACCTGCCATGCGGACTCAAATCAAGTGGGAAATATTAACCCAACTACCATGCTGTGTGAAATTTATGTGGCTTTCACCTTATGTCTGGTTTAGGTATTACATCTTTCTGATCCAGAACTCTTTTCTTTAATTCCAATATTTTAGATTCAAGATCCTTCATCCTTGAATGTAACTGTCTGTTTTGATTATTGATGGATTCGGTCTCTGTCTTACCAGCGTCTAAGGCCTGCTCTAGTCGGTCAATCTCCATCTCCTTCATGGCTATATTGCTAGTCGCCTGGAAACTTTCCGTTACCGCAGTAGAGCTGGAAACCATTTCCGCCTGTAGATGCCCGTGGAAAATAAACCAAGCAAGCATCATCAATATCTTTCTATCTATCTGTATTTGCTTCATTTGTTAATTATAACAACGGGTTTGAGCTTGACCTATACCGGGTTTAGTAGGTAGATTGGCAGTCTGTCACATATCAACCAATAAGCTTCCTGCCAAGTCGCACCACTGAGTATGCCTCACTTATGAACTCCATTCGCATAGTTTCTTATATTCTGGTCAGCCTGCTTATTACTGGCTGCTTAAGCAATGTCCAGCGTCATCCCGCCAAGGTAATACATGAGAACGCCCATACCGGAGGTAGCACTCTGGCCTTTTCGAACGATTCACTACTGGCTGCCAGCGGCGGCTGGAGCGGAAATATACGTCTCTGGCAGATGCCAGATGGCTCACATGTAAGAAAATGGCAGGCCCATAAAGGGACGGTCAACGGCATTCTGTTTCTGCAAGGCGACGCAAAACTAATTTCTGGGGGATACGACGGCAAGATTGTTGAATGGAATATCGATGGCAGTAAGATTAGATCTATTACTACAGAATCTCCGATAACACACCTGATCGCTGATGAGGATAAGAACCAGATTCTGACTGGCCACCAAGATGGAGTAGCACGTCAGTGGCGCTTGTCTGATTTCAAACTCATCACCAAAACTGACAGGCACAGCGGAGCGATTCGTGCAGTTGCGTCACATCATAAAAGCGACTGGATGGCATCCAGCGGCGATGATGGCCAGGTGTGGCTTTGGCATAAGGACCACAAACCAAAACGACTCACCGACCCCGGAACAGATGCCAGAACTCTGGTTTTCTCTCCTGACGGCAAACACCTCTACGGAGGTGCATGGTTCAATCTTTATCGTTGGGACATCCCCGGCGGCAAGATGCAGCTAATCAAGACCGAGCACGCTGGGATAATCAACGAGATCAGATTTGGACCAAATGGCGACTATCTGGCATCCATAAGCCGCCAGACTGACAGCGCAGTACTGTTCCTAAATCCTGCCAGTGGCGAAACGGTTAGAAATTTTCAAAAACACGAACTGTGTGGCGTTGCTATCGCAATTTCTCCCAACGGTCGCTACATCTCTACCACTAGCGATGATGCCAGTGTGCGATTCTATGACTTGAAAGAGTAAAATAGAACTTACTACGCGATCCCTGATGACATATGTCCAACCCTAAACCATACACAGAGAAATTTTCTAGTATCTCTAAACAGACCTCGTTTCATTGTTTACCGTCTGAACAACAGACATTCACAAGCGAGATTGCCGATCTATACCGTTTCACTCAACAGGAGTTGCGACAGTTTACCGAGATAGCACTGGATCTCAACCGATGGGATGATTCCAACATTGTGCAAATATGGAACGAACTGGGCGCTGAGAAAAAAAGCGGCAGGGACAAGAAAAAAGCCCTGTTACAACAGCTCACAGAAAAGTGGCTGGAGTTAAAATCAGAGCCAAACTGTTATCAGAAACAGGCATCTGAACCAACGGAAATCGTCAAGCCAACTCCCGTAACAGTTTCCAAAGAAAAAATAGGGCTTGGCTACTGCCCGGTAGCATCGGAGAAAACACGCTGTTGTAATCTTCTAACTCTGGACGCAGTTGAGAACTGCGGCTTTGATTGTAGCTACTGCAGCATTCAGTCGTTCTACCATGATAATCAGGTAATCTTCGATCCTGATTTTGCCAAGAAATTATCCCGGTTAGAACTTGACCCAAACAAGACATACCACATCGGAACTGGGCAATCCTCGGACTCGCTGATGTGGGGAAACAACCACAAGATAATAGATGGACTGACAGAATTCGCTGAAGCCAATCCAAACGTAATACTGGAACTCAAAACCAAGTCAGCCAATATTACCCATTTAACCAAGATAGATATTCCCACTAACATCATCTGTACCTGGTCTTTGAATACCCAGAACATAATTCAGAATGAAGAGCATGGAACCGCACCTTTGGAAAAGCGTCTGGAGGCGGCAAGAAGGATAGCTGATAAAGGCACACTGATTGGGTTTCACTTTCATCCCATAATCCACTACAGCGACTGGCGTCAGGATTATTCTCAGATGTACCAAAGAGTGCAGAATATGTTTGATCCATCCGAGGTAGCAATGATATCTCTTGGCACTCTTACATTTATCAAGCCGGTAATAAAAAAGATACGAGAGCGAAACTTTCACAGTAAGATTTTGAAGATGCCAATGGTAGAGGCAACGGGCAAGCTCTCTTATCCTAAAGAGACTAAACTGGAACTTTTCACTCATGCATATAAAAGCTTCTCACCACAGTGGCATAATGATGTGTTCTTCTATCTTTGCATGGAGGGAGCTGAGATGTGGCAACCCGTGTTCGGTTACCAGTATAAATCGAACGATGAATTTGAGCAGGCGATGAAATCAAGTTATCTGCAAAAAATAAGTCGGCAATCTCAACATGGCTAAAGATACAGAGATAAATCTAAAGATCACATCCGACGGACTAGAAAGATTCTGTGAGGAAATAGCCGTAGGCTCTGCCAACACCCAACGCAAACATGCCGCTTTCATGGCCTTGGAGGCATTCATCACACGCCACGCCGGGGCAGATGCCCATACCCAAGCATACAATCATATTCTAGAGATAATAGAAAGATTCTCAACAAGTACCAGATCATCTCTGCTAACAGAGAACTCAGTCATATTAAAGTCTGCATTATGCAAACAAAAACCAACCGAGATTGCCAGAATCTTCGTCTCAGTATCCAGAAACGGATTTAACCAAATCCTAACACAGACCATAAATATCCTGATGCAAGAACAACTAGATGACATCAGACCATGGGTTGCTGACTGGTGCGTCTCTGCCAAAGAGAAGGGGCAAAAGGCTAGCGGATATCCGGACGCAATGGATTTCCGTAAAACGGATATAGACTTACTTGAATACACTGCCATGTCTGAAATCAATAAACTGTTGCAAGGCGAATAGCCCAGGTATTTCATTCAATGAAAAAAACCTTATACATACAACTACTGATCTCGCTGATAGTTTGCAGCGGAATATCCACAACGGTTTACTCTGGGAACATTTCCCATAAAGTTATAGAGACCAAGAATCTTGCGCTAGAAGGCAATAGATCAGATAAAACAAGAAAGCCAATACTATTGCTGATATCCAGGGAAGAGTGTGCCTACTGTGTGCAGATAAAAAATGAAATACTTGAACCAATGATCATCAGTGGCGACTATAACGACAGACTTATCATTCGCGAACTGATGTTAGACCCATTCACTAAGGTTCGCGGGTTCGATGGCAGTATGATTGATGCTTCATACATTGCCACTAGCTACAAAATCAAGGTTACCCCTACTCTGCTATTTTTAGGACCGGACGGTAAGGAACTAGCTGAAAGAATGGTAGGCATCAACACACTTGAGCTATTCTCTTTTTATGTAGACCAGGCAATCGACCAGGCGACCACAAAGCTAAACGCCAAAAAATAAACGGGAGAACATCATGCCCAGTCAGACCTACGACATCTATTTCTCTGGACAGATAATGGATGGCAAAGATCCAGCTGAAACCAGACAACAGGTAGGAAAGTTGTTCAAGGTAGATCAAAAGAAACTGGAAAGACTGTTTTCCGGCACACCAGTCAGAATAAAGAATGGTGTTGACGAAGAGACCGCAGCCAAATACCGAGTAGCATTTCGAAAAGCAGGTGCACTGGTTGAGATAAAGGCTTCGAATCTTACAGCCGAGAGCATCGAGGCAAATAACAATACGGATCAGGCAGGCTCTTCCGAACTCACACTGCTTCCACCCAACAGCGGCAGCCTTATTGACTGCGCACCCAAAATAACGCCGCAGCAACTACCGGATATAAATCATCTCTCTGTTGCCCCGGCGGGAAGCCTTATTGATTGCGCGCCGGAGATAACACCACAGCCACTGCCTGATATAGAACACCTGTCCGTTGCATCTTTGGGTGCCATCCTGGATGAGTCATCCAAACCAGAGCCACTGGAGATAGATACAGAAGACCTGGATCTGAATCCGGCAAACACAGGCACACTAGAGGATTGCAAGAAAGAGGTTGAGCCATACCCAATCCCCGACATCAGACACCTAGATTTGGACTAGGCTTCAACAAATCAGGAGTCTTTAAATAAATAAAAGTGCCGGGCGGCACTTTTATTAGCAATACGTTGACTAAACAGCACACGGCAGGGGTTAATCAATAACCCCTGCCATAGACTGTACGGCTATCTATGCGTCAGCCAACTGTCTTTCGATCTTTTCTAGCATAGATACAATCTTATTGGAAAGCGGTCCGACTCTGTTATAGGCCTGCTCCGCTTCCTTGTCATTGCCAGAACCCTTTAGCTCAATAACCTGGCGTACAAGATCGTGCATCTCTTTGTGTGGAGCCTCAATTTCAGGCATCTCAGGGATATGACTATATCTCTTGGCAGCACCATCAGTGTAATACCACTTACCCAAAGCACAATCAGTATGACTAACCGCCTCATCTTCAGCGATATCACCATGCCCGTCCAAAAACTCTCTCAGCTTTGTTTTCCAAGCCAGATGAGACGTCTTTGCTGCACTCAGATCCACCTTACCGGCCATACGGAAGCGTCCAACCAAGCTCTGCAACTCTGCTGCCATCCTTGCCATCTCGTGACCTGATTGAGCTGTCTCTTCTGCAGCATCTGCATTTTCGCTGGTCATTTCATTTATGCGAACAATGTTACGCCCCATATCTTCAGCCACCGCACTCTGCTCCTCTGCGGCTGTGGCAATCTGACTACTCATCTCATTGATCTGGGACACAGACTGGGCGATGGTGGTTAGGGATTCTCCGGCCAATGACGCCTGATCCACAACAGATTTTGCCTGTTCACGACTCTGGTTCATCACATCCACAGCCATCTTGGCACCAGACTGGAGTTTCTCAATCATCTGGTTGATCTCTGTGGTGGATTCCTGAGTTCGACTGGCCAGAGTACGAACCTCATCTGCAACCACGGCAAAACCACGACCCTGCTCACCGGCACGGGCAGCCTCAATCGCAGCATTCAAAGCCAGCAGGTTTGTCTGCTCGGCAATTCCCTTGATTACCTCTAGTACGGTATTGATGTTTTCACTCTCTTTCTCAACATTACTGATCACTTCAGCAGAATTCTCAATCTGCTTAGCAAGCTCCTGAATACCGCTTACTGTGGCATCCACCACCTTGCGACCAGACTCTGCCTCTTCGTTGGCCTTGCTGGCAGCAGCATGTGTATTGTTGGTATTTTGTGCCACATCATGCACCGTGGCACTCATCTGATTCATTGCCGTCGCAACCTGCTCGGTCTCACACTGTTGCTCCTGAATATTCTTGCTGGTTGTACTTGTTACTGCCGACATCTTTTCGGTAGTAGCAGACAGTTCTACCGTAGTTGCATTGATTCTGGATACCATCTCCATCAAATGATCACGCATGGCTCGCATGGGTACAGCAATCTCGTCATTCCCCGAGATATCCTCCATAAGGTTACCATCTGCAATCTGATTCAGACTTGCTGCCACCTCATTCAAGCGACCCTGAGTGGCGTGGGAAACAGACCACGCAAACACAACACCAACCACAAGTGAAAATAGGAGCAGGCCGGCGATTACCATCTCGGTAAGACTCTGAAGATCGTCTGCCCGCGCAGCAGATTCCCCTGAGAATCTTTCAACCTGCACCAACAGATCTCCAATCTCCTTATTAAGCGTTACCAAATCTTCCTTAAGTTTTTTACTATACCTTCTGGCTTTGTGGAAACCGCCATCGGCATACATGGCGAAGATTTCCAAAGCCTTTTTTGCATAGGATTTATGTACCTTTTCGATCCTCTTCAACGCCTCGATGGTACCTTTATACTCAGCGGCCTTAGCCTCATCACTGGTGTTGGCAATTACATCCTCAACCACCTTCAAGGATCCTGCGACATTCTTATATACGGTCTCGCTTAGTTTTGTAAAATCGGCAATACCCGCCTTGAACCTGCCCTCATCACCAGCAGAAGTTCCCAGGTTCTCACCCTCGCGAGATATTCGCTCGAATTTAGTCTCCTGGCTAATTTGACTGATAGTCATACTGTTAAGAGCCTTGGTGAGTGGAACATCTTTCTTGGCTATTGCCGATATCTCCACTCCAATCTGGCTGATGGCGAAGAGTGAATAGGCCACAATTCCAGTCATCAGCACAATCAAACTTATCGCCAAGGCAAAGATTCGACCACGAATAGACATCTTATTTATAAACATGATAATTCTCGCTTAATAACCAATTTATTGTAATTGCAAGGTTCCCATCAACCGCAGAACCTATTCTTTTACCCTTCGAACAATTTTTAGGATTTATAATCATCTTCATGATAGCTATCGGTCAGCTGATGGGATTCTTTAGCTATTTACTCTAATTTTTCAGGTATTTTTTCCGCATGTCCTGAGACAGGAAATACCACCTTATGAGTACGAAACACAAACAACCATATCTTACTGAATTAGAAGCATTTTTATTTTTGAAAAAAGCGCGTGTATATATTTGGATCTTAATCTGTAATTAAAAATCACATCATTCTTCAAATAATATTTTTCGTTTTGGCGCACCCTTAGCGTGCCTGCAGATTATCTTTCAAGCGCACTAAGGAGCTAATCGCACCTCCCTAGTGCATCTTTATTTTATGACATATATCAAACGCATAGCTTAACTATCTGGACTGCCTATTCTTTTTTCTCGAGTTTTTTGTTTGGCACAGCCATTGCAATTTCTGTGGGTAGAGAATTTCAGACTAAGCATAGAGAGGACGACATCATGAGAGAAAAGCTGGTTTTAATCGGCAATGGAATGGCAGGTATCCGCACCCTGGAAGAACTGCTAAAGGTCGCGCCTGATCTGTACGACATCACCGTGTTCGGCGATGAACCGCATACCAACTACAACCGCATCCTGCTGTCACCGGTCCTGGCCGGCGAAAAGAAGTTTGACGACATCATACTGAATCAAGATAGCTGGTATGAGGAGAGCGGCATCACCCTACATAAGGGCGTCAAGGTCATGGAGATCGATCGCATTCATCGCAAGGTTATAGCCATGGATGGCATGGAGGCAGACTACGACAGGCTGCTGATCGCCACCGGTTCCAATCCGATCATGATCCCGGTCCCCGGAGTGGAATTACAGGGCGTAGTCAGCTTCCGCAACATTAAAGATGTAGAAGTCATGCTAAAGACCGCCGAAACTTACTCCAGTGCCGCGGTGATCGGCGGCGGTCTTTTAGGTCTTGAAGCGGCTGACGGGTTGATGAAACATGGTCTGTCTGTGACCGTCATCCACCTCGCTGACAGATTGATGGAACGTCAACTGGATAGCGCATCAGCCAAGCTTCTACAGAAGTCGCTGGAGGAGCGCGGTCTGAAATTTGAACTGGGGGCGATCACTCAGTCCATAGTCGGTTCTACCCGAGTCAGTGCAGTAAAACTGAATGACGGGCGCGAGATCCCAGCGGACATGGTGGTGATGGCGGTTGGCGTCCGCCCTAACACCGCCCTGGGCCAGAAGGCAGGGCTGCACTGCGAGGCAGGTATAGTGGTCAACGATACCATGCAGACCTTCGATCCACGCATCTATGCGGTGGGTGAATGTACCCAGCACCGCGGTAAAAACTACGGCCTGGTAGCACCACTGTTTGAGCAGGCCAAGGTAGCCGCCAATCATCTGGGGCAGATCGGCAGTTCCCGTTACCAGGGTTCACTCACCTCCACCCAGCTAAAGGTTAATGGAATAGGCCTGTTCTCGGCTGGAGACTATCTGGGAGGTGATGACACCAAGGAGATTCTGGTTCAGGACTCATCACGCGGTATCTACAAAAAACTGGTGGTGAAGGACGACCGGATACAAGGCGCCCTGCTCTACGGTGACACCCTGGATGCTTCCTGGTATTTCCAGTTGATGCGTGACGGCACCAACATCTCAGATATGCACGACCAGTTGCTGTTCGGCCAGGGACATCTGGGCGAGACTGGCCACGGCAACACCGGGATGGTTGCCAAGATGTGCGACAGCACCGAGGTGTGCGGTTGTAATGGCGTCACCAAAGGCGACATCACCAGCGCCATCACCCAAAACGGCCTATTCACCCTGGAAGAGGTTCGTGCCCACACCAAGGCATCAGCATCCTGCGGCTCCTGCACCGGCCTGGTGGAATCCATACTTGCCGTCACCGTAGGCGAGGGCTACGACGAAGCCCCGCGCAAGCGGGCCATCTGTGGTTGCACAGATTACACCCACGACGAAGTGCGACAGGTAATCCGCGAGAATAAGCTGAAAAACATCCCCGATGTGATGCATTTTCTGGAGTGGAAAAACCATGATGGCTGTAACAATTGCCGTCCGGCCATCAACTATTACCTGCTGTGCCAGTGGCCCGGAGAGTATGAGGATGATGCCTACTCCCGCCACGTAAACGAACGTGTCCACGCAAATATCCAGAAAGATGGAAGCTGGGCGGTAATCCCCCGCGTAATGGCCGGCCTGACTTCAGCTGCGAACCTCAAGGCCATGGGTGAGATTGCAGAGAAATACCAGGTGCCTGGAGTCAAGATAACCGGTGGACAACGTATCGCTCTAGCTGGAATTGCCAAAGAGAAGTTGCCGGATATATGGAAGGATCTGAACGCTGCGGGTTTTATCTCCGGCCACGCCTACGGCAAGGCGCTACGTTCAGTAAAGAGCTGCGTCGGTAACCTGCTCTGCTCTTTCGGTATTCGTGAATCCCTGGAACTAGGTATCGCCCTGGAGCAGATGGCCTGGGGAGCCTGGACTCCACACAAATCAAAACTTGGCGTCTCCGGTTGTCCGCGCAACTGCGCCGAGGCCACCATCAAGGATCTGGGACTGGTTGCCGTAGAATCTGGCTGGGAGATATACGTCGGCGGCAACGGGGGAGCCAAGGTGCGAGTGGCAGATTTTCTGCACCGGGTCGCAACCTCAGAGGATGCTAAGGAATTTGTAGCAGCATTTTTGCAGCTCTATCGCGAAGAGGGCCACTACAAAGAACGAAGCGCCAACTGGATCGAACGAGTGGGGCTCAGCTATGTGAAGAGCCGTCTGGTGGACGATGATGAGGGACGCAAGGCCCTGACCGAGAGTTTTCACTATGCAATGCAATTCCTCCAGGGCGACCCCTGGAATGAGCATGTAGAGCGTGAAGATCAGCGCGAATACCAGCCAATCGAAGCCCTAGCCAGTTAAACCAACAGGTCAACATCGCTTACAGATATAGGAGTTATGAGATATGAAATGGTTTGAACTAGGCACAATGAACAGCATCCCCAAACAGGGGTCACGAGTGATTAAGACGGCAGAGGGAGATGTGGCGGTATTTCGTAACGCAAAAGACGAAATCTTCGCTCTCAAAGACTGTTGCTACCACAAGGGCGGTCCGCTATCCCAGGGTATGATCTTCGGAACCAAGGTAGCCTGTCCACTACATAACCGGGTTACTGAGTTGGACACTGGCAATGCAGCCCCACCGGATAGCGGATGCACCAAGCGCTATAGCACTCGCATTTTGGATGGACGCATCTATATAGAATTACCCGAAGAGCACATGCAAATAAAATCTGCAAACGCCTAAGCCTATCCAGTTTTATACCAGTTAATAACCCTGCGCATGGATAAAACATGCGCAGGTTTTTTATCTCCTAACATCTAGCATCAATCAGCCATAACAGATCAAACAGGGTCACATATAGAACTGGATTCCCTTGACTTCCACCCTGTTACCGATGAACCATAGTCAGATACTATCGGTGAAGCAGATCCACTATAAGCTGCAATTCCAGACATAAACAGGCTAGCACCCGGCAATGAATATCAATCCAGCTCCTTATTTATTAAGTCTATGGTCAACCATTCGTGAACGATTACGGAATCGCCAAGATAGTGAGCATGAGCAGGCGGTTATTAGGATTATTATTGCGGTAATGGTTAGCTCCTATCTATACACCTTATTACCTGACAATTCATCATCCAAATATCTCATCAATTCCTTTTATTTTATAAATATATATCTAGGGTTATCGATTCTACTACTCGCAGCGATAGTGGTACAGCCACAGAAATCAAGGACTCGCCGAATCACTGGCATCATTTCTGATGCAATATGTACCAGCATCTTACTTCACCTTGGAGACGCTGCCATTGCCCCTTGGTTTGGAGTATATCTCTGGGTCATATTCGGCAATGGCTTTCGCTATGGTGAAAAATACCTCTATTTATCTGCACTGCTCTCAATCACCGGCTTTTCCCTTGCAATCTCTTTTACTCCATTCTGGCAACAGAACATCAACATGGGAATCGGCCTCCTGGTAAGCCTTTTTGTATTGCCCGGGTATGTAGCGACCCTGATCAGACGCATTCAAACAGAACGACAGAGAGCCGAACAGGCCAACCTGGCCAAGAGTGAATTTCTGGCCCGCATGAGCCATGAGATCCGTACCCCTCTGAATGGAATCATCGGCACCGGAGAACTACTCGAGACATGCAATCTCGGGGCCGAGGAGAAAGAGTATGTCGCCACCATCAAGGATTCCGGCAAGACCTTGATCAGACTTGTTGAAGATATACTGGATATATCCAGAATTGAGGCCGGGAAGATGGAGGCTGAATCCATAGACTTCGATCTCTACGAGTTAATCAATACCAGCATAAATATCTTCTCTCCCCAGGCCCGGAGCAAAGGGCTTAGATTATCCAAATATATAGACATTAGAATTCCGTTCAACCTGAACGGTGATCCCATGCATCTGCGTCAGGTATTGACCAATCTTCTGGGCAACGCGGTCAAGTTTACAGATGATGGCGCAATCACTCTAAAGGCCAGTCTTGTCGAATCCAACAGATCTAACATAAAAATCAGGTTCGAGGTAACCGATACCGGTATTGGAATACATAAGGATACACAGTCAAAAATATTTGAAAAATTCACCCAGGCAGATGAAACCACAACCAGACGCTACGGCGGCAGCGGTCTCGGGATGGCCATTGCCAAACAACTGGTAGAATTGATGGGCGGGAGAATAGGCGTTACCAGCACGCCAGATGCCGGTTCAAGCTTCTGGTTTGAGCTGACTCTGGACGTACAAGAATCAACGGATATAAGTGCCGACAGGCTTGCTATCTCCAACCTAAAGGTACTCAGGATATCTGACAACATATCCAATCAAACAAATGCAACCAACTATCTGCGTGAACTTAATGCCAACATATGGGATGTTGATAGCATACGTAAAGCCATGGACATCCTTAATAACACCCATGACAATTATGCCATGGTACTACTTGATGGAATATCACAGCCAAACGCACTCACAGAACAGATTAATACCCTCGCAACAGACCCACGATACGCTGATAAACCTGTCTTAATAATTCAGCCGGATGCTGAAGAGCCGATTCAACCTAACGAATTCGATCAAAGAATAAATCTTCTGTATGAACCAGTGGACAGAGAGCTATTTTTTCGCGCCCTATACCTTTATGTCTCAAACACGATGAACCGCAGTGGGGACGAGGTCGGAATAGAAACCAGAGCAAATGGGAATGCCAGACAGCTTAATATCCTGGTTGCAGAAGATAATCCCATCAACGGCATGGTCATAGGACGCATCCTGGATAAGGTCGGGCATCAACACCATCTCGTTCTAAATGGAGAGCAGCTCCTAGACAGCTTGAAATGTGAGGAATACGATCTGGCAATAATCGACATGCACATGCCCGTGTTAGGTGGCATTGACGCATATAAGGCATACTCAAACAACATCGCTAAAAACAAGCTCATACCATTTATCATGTTAACCGCCAATGCTACGGTTGAGGCACACATGGAATGCAAAGAGGCAGGAATAGAACACTTCCTAACCAAACCAATCTCATCCATTGCTCTAATAAACACCATAAACATAGCAACACACCAAGAAGCAACACACACACTGATAGATGCGGGTTATCTACTTAATGATAACCAGAGCATAACCGAACCAATTGATACAAATACAGTCGATCAAGTGATTCGCATGGCACCAGACTACAACTTTCTGGTACAGCTACATCAGAGCATGGAAAAATACGGAAGCCTGATGTTAGACAAGATGTCTCAAGCCAATAAAGATGAAGACCTAAACGAGTTTAAGGAGATAGCACATGCGCTTAAGGGCGCAGCCATCAGTCTGGGAATGACCAAGCTAACTAGGTTACTACAGCAGGCGGAGCATATGACTAGCGGCAGATTCCACGCTAATGGTTCAGAATATATAAAAAATCTCAGGATAGTATTTGATTTGGGTACATCAATGATCGAGCAAGAATTCAGCCGCAATCAATCGACCCCAAAAGCCAACACCGATGACATCAGATTGGCACAAGAAGGTTCATCACTAATGGCAGACTAACCATCGCCAACAGTGTCTGGCCTGTAATAATAGCCGCCATAAGTTGAGAATCACCACCCAACTCACGCGCCAGAATATATGCTGAAGATGCAGTAGGCAGACCAGCAAGGATTACAATAACCACTGTTACCGACGCGTCCTGCCCCGTTAAAAGACAAAGCATATAGGCCAAAACTGGCAACACAAGAAGTTTAATAACTGAAGACAAAAAGAATGGTGTGGAAGCATTTTTCAATGCATTAATATGTACCCCAGCACCAACTGCCAGCAGGCCCAATGGCAGAGCAGTGGCACTCAGTAAGGTGAGTACAGAAACCAATAAATCAGGCAGCCCCCATTCCAGATGATTCCAAGCAAGCCCAAGGGCGCAAGCTAAAATTAGCGGATTGGTAACAATATTATTTACAATCGATCTAACACTCTTCTTGGTGTTACTACCCGCATGGGCAAAAACCGCAATACATAGAAGATTGATTGTTGGAATCATAATTCCTACTGCTACCGCAGCAATCGCCAGACCCTCACTCCCTAATAGTCCATTAACCACAGCTAAACCAACATAGGTATTAAAACGGATCCCGCCTTGATAAAAAGAGGTAAAAGTTGCTCCAGAAATCTTGAAGATATATCCGACAAGAAAAATCATAAGGGTTGCAAGCATAAGCATGCCAACCAGCAACACTACCAGCCCATTAATTTGCAGGTCAGAAGTTACTGTCGTACTCAACTTTAGGAACAGTAAAGCTGGAAATAAGAGATAGTAAGTTAGGCGTTCCGCACCTCTCCAGAACTCCACTCCTGGAAACTCAAGGTACCTAAGCCCTCCTCCGAGCAGGATCAAGGCGAACACTGGAACAAGTGCATTCAACATGGAGTGCGATTCTAATTGATATATTACAAGAATATTCTTAAATCTATTCTTCTGTAACCTCGGTTGTTACCGACTTGGCCATACGCTTTGCAAAATAGTAGATGCGTTTTTGCTTCTCAATAATATCCATTTCGATGGTATACGCCGGAATACGGTTTGGCTCATTCGCCACCAGGCGCTGAGCTTGATGTATTGCAGCAGAATTCGCAAGCTCCGATATCTCGTGCTTCATATCTATCACCATACGTGCCACTTCCTCATTATTCTGAGACACTGCCTGTACAGCCGAATCAACCGCTTTTACAACTACTTTGTGAAACCCGGTAATAACCGTTCTGGTCGGTTCGCTTATTGATATACCAGAATTGATTCGATCATTCCCCAATACAACCAGATTTGTCTCGACCGTGTCACCGATATTCTCTAGATCCGAAACAGCCTCCATTAGCTTTAAAAATTCAGCCGTTTGGACATCGGTCAGACTATGGCTACTGATCTTCCCCATATACTCGATAATCTGTTCGTATAGATAATCCACCTGGTCATCCAGCTCCTTTATAGATGACAATGTAGTCTTATCGCCGCTAAGAATTGCAGGTAATATTCGTTTCAACATCACATCAACCTGCTCACCCATGTTCAACACTTCCAGCCGAACTCTATCCAAAGCCAGCGACGGAGTTGACAATAACTCTTCGTCCAGATATTTCGAACGTGTAATAATCCCTTCTTCTTCCAACGGGGCATCTGGAATAATCCATTCAACTAATCGTGCGATCTGGCTAGTAAACCAGATAAAGATAAGCGTGTTAGAAATATTAAATACTGTGTGGGCATTTGCTATCTGACGAGGGGTTTCAGCACCCAACCGATCGATTCCTGAAAGCTCTGGATGAGTCGGCGAAAACCAGACAACAACGTCTGCCAGATACGGGATAAACAGCACCCATACCAAAACACCGCCAATGTTAAAAAACACATGAACCAATGCCGCCCGCAATGCCTCTCTTGGCTTTCCGATTGAGGCCAGCATTGCTGTTACACAGGTTCCGACATTGGCACCAAATGCCAAAGCGATACCCGCAGGTAAAGTAATCAGCCCCTGGCTGGCCATGACAATTACAATACCGGTAGTTGCGGAAGATGACTGGATTAGTCCAGTAAATACTGCTGCAACCAAGATGCCCACCAACGGGTTCTCCATGTGAATCATGAAATCAAGAAATGGCTGATAGGAGCGAAGCGGTTGCATGGCATCGCTCATTACACTCATTCCAAAAAACACCATTCCAAGACCCATTGTCATTGCGCCGTACTGCCGAATTTTCTCCTCTTTAGAGAAAAACAACATACTGAAACCTGCACCTATCATCAGCATGGCAAACTTAGTTACTTTAAACGCAACAATCTGGGCGGTTATGGTGGTACCAATATTAGCCCCCATAATGATGCCTATGGACTGTGACATAGACATCAAACCGGCAGTAATAAAACCAACTACCAATACCGTGGTAACTGAGGAAGATTGAATGATGGCAGTTACGAATGCACCGGTTGCTGCGCCAGCAAATCTATTTGCCGTAAGCTTTTCCAGTATGGTTTTCATGCGTTCGCCAGCGACAGCCTTAAGCGAATCAGCCATCTGTTCCATCCCAAACAAAAACAGCGCCAGGCCGCCAAACATCTGCATAGCCATAGCACCCCACTCCATCTGAGATGAAGCACTGTCTGCCGCAAAGGCCTGAGAGGCTAAGAGGAAGATGACAAGCCCGAATAATAGAGTAATAACTACTTTTTCCCGGGGATTGGAGTTTTGAAAACATTTACTTAACAACATAAAAAATTCCTAATTATTCGTTATGCTGACTTAACTATAGTCACCGGCATAGGACATAAACGCGCTACCTGTTCTGCCTTAGACCCAAGCAATGCATGCTTAAGACCGGTTCTACCAAGACTACCCATAACCACCATTGAGGCATCTATCTTCTCAGCAACCTGTAGTATGCGCGTGACAGGAAGTCCCTTAACCAACATTGTCTTAACTTTTTTCAGGGTCTTGTTATCCGGATGTTTTCTTTTTATCGATTTTACAAACTCCGCAAACATCTCTGCCGCAATATCCTCAACTCTCTCTAGTTGTTTGCGTTTAGCAAGCACCGAATAATAGCTTGGCATATCACCTGGATCATGGACTACATGTAGGGCCACAATCTGGAGTTTAGAACATTCAGCAAACTCACAGGCCTTAAGTAATGCAACCTCTGAATGTTTGGAAAAATCAACTGGTACCAGTATTGGTTTTTTCTTTGATCTACTCATCATTCACCCTCCCCTCTATCATATTTAAGATAGCGTAATTGGGAAATATTACCGGAGAAAGTAGGGAGTTTAATGACTATGTCAGAAAGATGGATCATGTATAACGGACAGGATACAGCAATTTAACTGCGTTCAACCCTTACTTTAACAACGGACCTGGAGTCAGCCTCCAGAACGGTCAGTTTATATCCCTGCTCTTCAATTGAGACACCCTCAACCGGAATGCTACGAATTCTGCTTACTATCAACCCACCTATGGTGTGGGCCTCTTCCACCGGAAAGTGTACATGCAAAATATCGTTAACCTCAGAAATCGGTGTCCTGCCACTCATAAGGTGCGAATTCTCACTCTCATGCTCAATATAGATCTTGCGCTTTGGCTGATATTCATCAAAGTCATATCCAACATCGATCTCACCCACCACTTCTTCAAACACGTCCTCCATGGTAAGAATTCCAACCGCCGAACCAAACTCATCTACCACAATAGCCATATGATCCTTTCTGGCCTGAAGCTGTGGCAACGCCCGGTCCAGCGTCTGTTTAGGCGAAAGATACAGCGCAGGTCTTACATAGTCTGATACAGGTTGTTCAGCAAGAGTTGGCTGCATCAAATCCCACGTGTTCAGAGTAAGCACACCTTTAACGTTTGTTATGTTACCGCTATAAACTGGCAGACGATTGTAACCATGCTTAATTACCCGACGAATGGCCTCTTCAATGTCACGAGTCTCATTAAAGCCAACCACGTCGGCCAGCGGGATCATGGCCTCACCAACTGTGGTATCAGCAAATCTTATAATTCTGCGAATACGCTTACGATCTATGGTGGAGGGCGAAGCGGCTGTCTCAGTCACATCCAACAACACACGCAACTCTTCACGGGTTATGAACATGTTTTGTGGTTCAGCTCCACCCCCAACCACGCGGGTAGCAAAACGAGCCACACGACTGAAGATAAAAATTACCGGGTAAAACAGGTAGGAAAAAAAACGCAGTACATATATAAGCTTGGTAACCAGAGTGTCTGCGTTCTGTTGGAACACGCTCTTGGGAACAACTTCACCCACAATCAGGAGAATAGGGGTAAGAACTAGTACAGAGATTAAATCTCCTGACGCCCCGAAAAGATCAATAAAGATCAGCGCACCAAGTGTGGAGATGGTTACCGTTGCCAGGTTCGTCCCGACCAGTGTGGTACCTAGAATAACATCAGGCTTTTTAAACAGCTTCAAGACCAGGCCTGCACCGCGATCACCTATCTTTGCTTTGTGCCGCAGCTTGAGCTTGTCGGAGTTAACCATCGCAATTTCCGAGCCCGAGAAAAAACCTTTCAGGATCAGAAAAAAGATAATGAGGAGAGCTTCAAGTACCCATTCCATCTCTACTCCCCTTCTCTTCAGTTATTACTGTTTCATCTTCAAGCGTCTGAACTTTGGTCAAATCAGTTCTGTCTTCTGCTTCTGGTTTCTCCTCGTCTTCACCCAGCTCCTTTTCCGCCTTTGGTTTTCCTTCTGACAGTTTACACACTCGAACCTTGCTAATTCTCAGGCCGCTTAACTCCTTTGCTGTAAATTCGTAGCCCTCGTATAAGACCTTATCGCCCTCAGCAGGCATGCGATCAAACAATCGGAAAGCAACTCCACCGATGGTGGCCATTACCGGATCTTCTATGTCAAAGTTAGTCAGGTTATAAAAATCCGCCAGCCGCATATCTCCTGGCACGGTATAGCTATTTTCATCCTGTTCCTTGTAGTGCTCCTGACCTTCCATACGTCCCGAGATCTCACCAAAGATAAAGGTAAGAACGTCCTTCATTGTTACTATGCCCAGCACCTCTCCATACTCTCCGAGAATAATGGCGGCACGCGTATTATGCTCCTGAAAATAATCGAACATCTCATCCACTTTCTTAGTGGGCGGAACAAAATGAGACGGCTTGATAATCATATCCAAAGTGACATCTTCCATATCACCGCCACCACGCGTCAACTTCAGAATAGTCTCAGAGTGGACAAATCCTATAACATTATCCCAGTTACCATGGTAGACCGGCACCCGGGGATGCCGAAGATTGCGAAACTGTTCAATCAACTCTGGCACCGGCAAACTGGCATCGAGAAATCTGATCCTGGGACTTGGAGTCATAATACGGGAGATATCTGTCTCGGATGCTTCCAGCAGATTATCGATCAGAACACGTTCGGTGGCATCGATAATGCCGGTCTCTTCTCCTTCTTCCAGCAGAGTACGCAACTCATCCGGTTGCAGGATATTCTCACGACTGACCTCATCTCCAACAATTAGAGTGGTTATTCTATCGGATACAGCCCGAACCACCTCGCGCAAAGGCGTAATGAATGTGATCCAACGTGGGAGTACTCGGGCAGTTATTCTGGTGGCAAACTTTATCGGAAAACTTACTGCTATAGTCTTGGGCGTTACCTCACCGATCAGGAGTAGCAACGGCACCATTATCAGAATGTTGATCCAACCCACATCCTGATCCCCAAATATCAGTAGCAGGATGGCGGTCATATTTACTGCAGAGGCAATATTGGCCAGTTCATTTCCGCAGAGGATAGAGATAATCAATCTTCGTGGCTCATCCAACATAGCGTGAATATACTCAGAGCGCTGACCACGTTCATGTCTGAGTTTCTGTAAATCTATGCGGCTAAGGGAAAAAAGTGATGTCTCAGATCCGGAAAAAACAGCGGACATGACAAGCAATCCAAGCTGCAAAATACAGCGCAGGGCCAACTCCCAGTTTAACGAACCGAGATGAAGTGCTTCGTAAATGGCTTTGAGTTCATCCATCTGCCATATCCAAATCAGGTTATCTTGTTATTAGGATGTTCCCCATGGAAGAACGGCTGGCATATGCTTGGATATGCTTGCAGGTAAATATCAGCGGCGATGCCGCACACTTTTTACCTGTAATGGCATAATATTACATCACACACCTAATCTAATACAGCAACTATAGGCGAAAATCTGCTATTATCCCAAAAGACTTGAGTTAATAAGCCCATAATCTATTAACTTTGGCCCACGACTTGCATTATGTAGGTACACAAGGTCAGAAACGTCAAATTACCAGCTCAATTTAGGAGAAGACTCGTGGCAACACCTATTTCCAATGACAAAATCATGCCATCTGATAGTAACCGCGCTTCGGTTTCTGAAAAAAATGCGGCAGAAAAAGGTGGGGCAGGCAAAACGAACACCAGCGGCACAACAATAACCGATCAGGATACAAGTGCTGTTGAGGCAAGCTCGGTTGATGTAGAGCGCGCAAACCAAGTCTACAGTCGAACACAGGCACAAGTATCACCTAAAGAAGACGCAATACACACACACGAGCAGGCCAGTGCTTTGGTAGCAAAGATAAGTGAACAAATAGAGCAGGACGGACTACAGGCACTGCAAGCCCAAGCTGGATCTGCATCAGCCAGTCTCTCAGCTCTGTTGGAGGCGGCACCAGTCTGATCACTGGGAATAACTATTCCCCACCCATCTCCAGTCGTTCCACAGCAGCTAGTGTTACAGTTCTACCGTCCACGGTGACAAATGTGCTCTTACCTGCAATCACGTCACCTTTGCGTACCTCATAACTGGAAACTGATCCGGTATTTGAGTTAATAACTCGCACGGAGATAATGCGCGACCCATCAAACCACGTCTGAAACAGATAATAGCCGGCTCCAGAGAGCATTATAAAAAGCAGACCAAGCGCGAAAAGATACACAAGCCTAGGCCTTTGTGGGGCAACTGGTCGAGGTAGTGGCGGTGCCATAGGAGCAAGCATACGTTTCCTTGCCCGAACCCTTACATAGATTATCGCCCCTAATATAATCAGAGCCGTAAACAGTATTTTCGTTAACATAACTCTACACTAACACGCCAAAAACATAACCGCTATTGAGACACATCCTTGCGTTCCAACTCACCCGACCCTATATTAAACAGAATGCAGTCTCTCAATCATATAACCATGAAAACAATTATCCCATCCCTGCTATTGGCGCTGCTGATCATAGCAGGATGCTCTGACCCGGACCGCCCGACCGTTGGACTTTATCTGGCACTGCAACGTGGTGACATAGACCAGATTGAACGCCATATATTCTGGAAAGCCGATATCAACAAACCCGGACCAAATGGCCAGACGCCGTTACATGTAGCTGCTGAAAAAGGGCAATCTATAATAACCGAACTGCTACTCAAACACGGAGCCGACATCAATAGCAAAGACAATGAGGGAAATTCACCTCTACACACTGCTTTCATGAATGGCCGCACTCAGGTAGCTGAGTTTTTAATTAAGCATGGTGCTAAATTTAATCCAGACCAACTACTCGAAGAGAGTGTAAATAACAACGTAACAGACCGAGATGTAATCAATATGCTTCTGCTACATGGCGCTGATATCAATCACGTCTCAACAAATAGCGTTACTCCACTGCTTGGAGCGATCAAGCTGGGCAACCGAGTACTGGTGAAGCTACTCATTGCTAGTGGCGCCGACGTTAACCAGCCAGGCAACTCCGGGCAGACGCCGCTGCAACTGGCAAACCAAATCCAGGATGATTCAGTTACCCGCTTATTGATAAAAAATGGCGCGGTCTCTAAGTAAGCCGTGACCTAAGCCCGTTGTTCTGGTAAGTTCCGACCCAACACAAACAAGGGCGAAAGCCCAGATTCATTCATATAAAAAGGATAGATATTATGGCATCCAGTGTTGACGAGCTGACTATCAGCTACACTGAAGACGGTATTGAAGTGGTAAAAGAGTTGGATAAGCAGGTCCTGACAAAGGGTGCCTGGTCAACTGTCATCTACCGCTACCAGGATTGGAATCGCTCCAAGGAAGAATACGGGGCAGATAAGTACACCATCCGCCGCTACCAAAAACGCAATGGCGAATATATGCCAAAATCAAAATTTAATATTTCCAGCAAGGATCAGGCGAAGAGTATCATCGCCGCTCTGGAGAAATGGACTAAGGACTGACGCCACCATCTTTGAGCGTCTGCTAGACAATATTCTAATCAGGCGCTCAACATATAATCTGGCCTGGCCAATCCGCCAATTCTGA
>RRYU01000258.1_pt1 | contig 52672 bp, 64 predicted proteins | sample 2162651 | NCBI WGS metagenome assembly RRYU01 (sample SAMN10267283, study PRJNA491782) | microbial mat metagenome | isolation source: biomat in the production well | place: Japan: Minami-Kanto gas field, natural gas well KTG3 | collected 2017-06
AAACAGGCCCGCTCCCAGTGTACCGACAATTCCACATGGATATTTTATCGATAGAATTTGCGCGATAAACTGTGACACTGATGTTTTACCATCTGTTCCAGTAACAGCAATCACCTGCATATATTTTGATGGTTTTCCATAAAAACGTGAAGCGATCTCTCCGACATATTGTTCAAGATTATCTACCTTAAACATTTGAATATGCTGGCTGAAATATTCAACTAGTTCTTTATGTTTCTCGTTATGCCGGGAAATATCATAGATAACAACCTGTGCGCCGTTATCGATTGCATTTTGTAAATATTCAATACCATGGGTTTTGTGTCCACGACAGGCAACAAACAGATCCCCCTCGGTAATTTTACGACTATCAAATGATAGTCCGTTTACGCTTAATGACGCTGACAGACCGACCTCAGTGAATCCCGCAAGCAGTGGTCCTAAACACATTGATATTTGTGTCTTATCCAGAGTCATTATTCAACCTCCACTTTCATTGAGGCTAGTTTAAGATTGTTATCAAAATCATCTGGTGCCACATTTTGTAGTCTTAACGCACCAGCCATTACCCTTGAAAAGACCGGTGCTGCTATAATGCCCCCGTAGTAATCACCGGATTTTGGTTGATCTATAACCGTCACCATTGCAAGGCGAGGATTTGTTGCAGGGGCATAACCGGCAAAAACCGAGAGATAATTATCCTCTTCATAACCACCATCTCCAGCCTTGCGTACAGTACCGGTTTTACCTGCCACCTTATAACCGGCAACTTTTGCCTGCGTAGCAGTACCTCCGGCAACGGTTACCCGTTCAAGCATTTTTCTGACCTGTTGTGCTTTTAACTTATCCGCAACAACACGACCGTTATTTGTAACGTCTGTTTTAAGAAATGATATTGCAGGCATAAACCCATCATTGGCTAAGGCCGCATATGCGAGGGTTAGTTGCAGGGGTGTCACCGAAATACCATACCCATATGAGATCGTAGCCTGCGTAACACTATTCCAGTATTGATGCGGAGGAAGTACGCCTGCAGCTTCACCTGGAAATCCACTGGCCGTGGTAAAACCAAAACCCATCCGGGTATAGGTATCCCATAAGGAACCTGAATCCAGTGATAAGGCTATCTGGCTTGCACCAACATTGCTTGATTTCTGAATGACTGTTGAAACATCAATCTCACCATAATCATGTCCGTCTCTAATAGTAAAATTAGCCAGTTTCATATATCCAGGAGAGGTATTTATCATGGTTTGCGGGTTATACTTTCCACTCTCCAATGCTGATAATATGGTAAATGGTTTCATGGTAGAACCTGGCTCAAACATATCTGTAATTGCACGGTTACGAGCTGATTCTGACTTAAAGTTCTGACGATTGTTCGGGTTATAGGATGGCTGGTTAACCATAGCAAGAATCTCTCCGGTATGAACATCCATAACTACAACGGAGCCACCTTTTGCACTATGCCTTCCGACTGCTGCTTTCAACTCACGATATGCCAGATACTGAATACGTCGATCAATACTTAAGTAGAGAGGCTCCCCATCACGCGGTTCTCGAATACTCTCAACATTCTCTACAATTCGTCCCAAGCGATCCTTTATTACACGTTTGCTACCATCACTACCCTGTAAACGGTCATCTAGCATCAACTCAATGCCTTCTTGTCCCTTATCATCAATATTTGTAAAGCCTATAACATGAGATGCAACCTCACCCATTGGATAATAACGGTGAAATTCCCGTTGTGATGCTACTCCGGGAATTTTCAACGCTAGTACTTTTTCAGCAAGTTCTGGTGTTATATGACGCTTGAGATAGACAAATTCACGACCGATACGTTGATTGATCAGTTCTTCCAGTTTTGTCTTTTTCATCTCTAAGCTATTTGCCAGCTCATTCCACCTGTCTTTTTCTTTAATCAAGTCCTGGGGGTTTACCCAGATAGATGCGACAGGTGTGCTTAAAGCAAGCGGCTCACTATTTCTATCAAAAACTGCCCCTCTACTTGCTGGAATGGATACTACTCTTAAATATCTTGAATCACCCTGCTCTTGCAAAAACTCTCGCTGGTTGATGTTTAGTTCAAACATGCGCCATAAAAGTGCAAATGCCGCAAGTAAAAGAACTATCTGGGCAAAGACAGCACGGCCATGGATTCTGTTTGCTTCTGAGTACTTGCTCATGGACGCACCAGAATGATTGAGTCATGCGCAGGAATAATCATTTTCAGACGATCACGCGCTGAGGTTTCAATACTGCCATTGGCAACAACGGTGCTTTGTTCCAGTTGTAGCAATCCCCAGTGAATTTGCAGTTCATCATCAATTTTTTGTAATCCCTGCAGTTCAATAAATAGACGTCTTGCCTGATGGGTACTGAAGACAACACCTAACGCCGAAGCAAATACGCTCAAAGAGAGCACCAGGATCAATAATCTTGCGGCAATCAAGTGATCTTCTCCGCAACACGCATAACAGCACTACGGGATCTTGGATTCAATTCAAGTTCCGCTTTGGATGCTCGAACAGCTTTACCGACAGGTTTAAGTGCCTTCACTTTTAACTGATGTATCATAATGGGTAAATCAGGAGGGTAATCATCTCCCTGACTTTGATCCCGAATAAACTGCTTGACTCTGCGATCTTCCAGTGAATGAAAACTAATCACCACCAGACGCCCCTGCTTTTTTAATAGTGGAATTACATCTGCCAGAACATCATCCAGATCATCCAGCTCACGGTTGATATAGATTCTTATTGCCTGAAATGAACGGGTTGCAGGGTGCTTGTCTCGTTCCCAGCGTGGATGAGCTTCAGAAACAATCTGCGCCAGTTGCGCTGTCGTTTCAATAGGATGTTCTACACGTTTTCGAACAATAGCAGCAGCAATGCGTTTGGCATAACGTTCTTCACCGTACTCTTTTAGTATTGTGGCTATCTCCTTTTCCCTGGCTTTATCAATCCATTGTGCGGCACTTATGCCCTGTTCCGGATCCATTCTCATATCAAGAGGTCCATCTTCACGAAAGCTGAATCCTCTGGAAGCTTGGTCAAGCTGAGGAGACGAAACCCCAAGATCGAGCAAAATGCCATCAACCTCCCCCTTCCAGCCTCTTTTTATGACTTCTGTATCCATAGAAGAGAAACTCCCGCGTACTATCGAAAACCGCTTGTCCTGGTTTACAATTTCTGTTGCTGCTGCAATGGCAGCAGGATCTTTATCAAACGCTAAAAGTGACCCTTTATCGCCCAGTTTTGATAAAATGGCTCTGCTATGACCGCCGCGTCCAAATGTGCCATCAATATAAATACCGTGTTGTTCAATTTTTAGCGCATCAACTGCCTCTTGTAACAGGACCGGAAGATGCGTTTCTTCCGTAGTCATATTCATAACCCAATCGATTCCAGAACTTCAGGTATATCACCTTCCTGTAGAGCTATTTCTGGAAGGGCATCAATAAGCTCATCCCAGTGTTGCTCATTCCAGAGTTCAAATTTATTACCCTGGCCTACAAGCACGATCTTTTTTTCAAACGCAGCATGTTTACGATGTTTGGGGGGGATCAGCAGACGCCCACCCTTATCCATCTCCATATCAGAGGCATTACCCAATATGGCGCGTTTTACACGTGCCTGAGCTGGATTAAGACTGGAAAGATTGATTAGAACCGGACGTATTTTTTCCCATTCATCCATTGGATAGATGACAAGGCAACGCTGCACCGGATCGATTGTGATCTTCAATCGACCTCCACAGCGCTCTATCAGATCTTCACGATGACGCACAGGAACGGCAAAGCGCCCCTTTGAGTCCACCGTTAGTTCTGAAATGCCTTCAAAAAAGTTTGCCATGATCGATCTTCTTTCCCCCACAAAGATCCACATTTATCCAATAATGTGCACATTAGTGGAGATTACGCACCCCTGTCAAGCAAAAAACTAATCACAAAAAAAGAAATAGTTGCTTATTTGACAAATACTTAGCGTCACTTTTCTAATGTGACAGATGCAGAAGATAAGCTAACTTATAACAACCCATATTTAATCAAAAAGATGAGAGTTAAAGTTAATGTGGATTATTAAGATGCAGAGGTTTTAATGGGTGAATAATGCTCAAATTGGGTAAAAAACATATTTTTTCTGACAAAAAATACACTTTTGATAATGAGAGTAGTGAAAGAAGGGTAAATAAGAAGGGAGTCGACCTGTAAGCCGGGTTCTGTAATAGATAGTCATTCATCTGGGATATATGTCACCATATACCTCAAGCAACCTACCCGGGAGAAGTGCGGGCCACACCATCTCTCCCCTATTTGGTTTTGCACTGAGTGGGGTTTACCTAGCCACGGAATGTTGCCACCCGTGCGGTGCGCTCTTACCGCACCTTTTCACCCTTACCTGATCGAAATCAGGCGGTCTGTTCTCTGCTGCACTTTCCGTCGACTCGCGCCGCCCAGGCGTTACCTGGCACTCTGCCCTATAGTGTCCGGACTTTCCTCTATACCCAAAGGATACAGCGACTATCCGGTCAACTCCCGCGCATAAGATAACCGGATCAAGCCGTTTATCAAAGAGCTAATACTAAAAAGAAATTTTCCCTTGTGATAACAAAGAGATACAATGGCGCGCTATTTTTTACATCAATACAGTGATAAGACCATGAGACCACAAACAGATGACCTGCGTATTCTTGCGATCAAAGAACTGATTTCGCCTGAAAACCTGTTTAAAGAGTTTCCCATCAGTGATCAGGCTGCTAATACTGTTTTTAAAGCGCGCACCGAGATCCATGAAGTCCTCCATGGCCGCGATGATCGTCTAATCGTTGTCATTGGCCCCTGCTCAGTCCATGATCCTATCGCAGCACTTGATTATGCCAAACGACTGGTTCAGGTTCGTGACGAACTTAAAGATGATCTGTTAATCATTATGCGAGTCTATTTTGAAAAACCACGAACCACCGTCGGCTGGAAAGGTCTGATAAATGATCCCGGACTGGATGGTACCTTCCAGATCAACGAGGGGATCCACATCGCCAGACAATTCCTGCTTGATGTGAATAATCTTGGCATGCCAGCAGGTACTGAATATCTTGACTTAATAAGTCCGCAATATATTGCTGACTTGGTGAGTTGGGGTGCTATTGGTGCACGCACGACCGAAAGTCAGGGTCACCGTGAACTGGCATCCGGTCTATCCTGTCCCGTTGGGTTTAAAAACGGCACGAATGGAACCCTTAAGATTGCTTTGGATGCGATCCGCTCTGCATCACAACCGCATCACTTCCTTTCGGTAACTAAAGAGGGACGATCTGCCATCTTTGCAACCCGAGGAAATGATGATTGCCATGTCATTCTGCGTGGTGGAACCCGCCCGAATTATGACACTGAAAGTATTAACATTGCAGCCGAAGAGATGGAGTCGGCTGGCTTCACGCCACAGATGATGATCGATTTCAGTCATGCCAATTCCAGAAAACGCCCACAAAAACAGGTGGATATCGGCCATGATGTTGCAGGACAAATAGCCCGTGGTGACAAACGCATTATTGGTGCCATGATAGAGGGATTTCTGGTTGCCGGACGGCAGGATTGGCGTATGGATCAGGAGCTTATCTATGGTCAGAGTATTACTGATGCCTGTGTTAACTGGGACGATAGTGAACATTTACTAAGAGTTTTAGCAGATGCGGTGAAAAAAAGACGTCAACTTTAAGTCTGACAGAACATTCAAAAAATATTCGTCGTTTTAGCGCCAACTGAATATTCAAATATTCTAAAATAAAACCAATTCATGTTAGAATTAGTTTTTTTATATGGTTCTTAAGAGTCATTTAAGTATCAACACGCATAATTCAGAGTTATACCAATATTGTTTCAGAATGTTTCTTCATGGAAGCGTGGAGCCAATTTCTTTTTTAATGTAAGGGCATAGTAAAAATGCATAATAATCGCACAACTATTACTCAGTTTCTCATCGAAGAACAACGCCATATTCCAGGTGCATCAGGTGATTTTACCTCACTATTAAATGACATCGTTACCGCATGCAAAGTTATCTCGAATATGGTTAACCATGGCGAGTTGTTTGGTGTTCTGGGGGCAACTGAAACTGAGAATGTTCAGGGTGAAGTTCAGAAGAAGATGGACATCATCTCCAATGAAGTTTTTCTCAAGACCAACGAATGGGCCGGTCACCTGGCAGCTATGGCCTCTGAAGAGATGGACGACATCTATCAAATCCCATCTCAATATCCAAAGGGTAAGTATTTACTGACTTTCGATCCGCTTGATGGTTCATCCAATATTGACGTGAATGTATCTGTCGGCACCATCTTCTCTATCCTGCGGGTTAAAGGCAGTGGCGTAAACATGAATGCAGAGGATTTCCTGCAACGCGGTACCGAACAGGTTTGTGCAGGTTATGCGCTTTACGGCCCCTCAACCATGATGGTTCTGACTACTGGTAACGGTGTAAACGGCTTCACTCTGGATCAAGGCATTGGTGAGTTTGTACTGACTCATCCAAATATGACCATTCCAGAAGATACCAGTGAATTTGCCATTAACGCATCAAACATGCGTCACTGGGAAAAGCCGGTACAACGCTATGTAAACGAGTGTCTGGCCGGTTCAACCGGTGAGCGTGGACGTGACTTTAACATGCGCTGGATCGCTTCCATGGTTGCCGAGGTACATCGTATCCTGACTCGTGGCGGTGTTTTCATGTATCCAGTTGACGAGAAGATGAAAGCCAGTGGTACTGAAGGAAAACTTCGCCTGATGTACGAAGCGAATCCTATGGGTTACATCGTCGAACAGGCCGGTGGCGCATGTTCAACCGGGCGTGATCGTGTAATGGATATACTGCCAAACAATCTTCATCAACGTGTTCCGGTTATCCTCGGTTCCAAGAATGAGGTTGAGCGTATTGTTGCTTATCACGCTGAAGATAAGTAATCAGACCTCCTATCAAGAAGCCCGGTTTAACCGGGCTTCTTTTTGCATTTTTTAACGCTCTCTTTTCACATGATATATATCAGTAAAGTTGATGGTGTTTTGTCGAATGGTTCACTTCTTCCTGAATATAGCCTGATAGTGATATAGAAATAGAAAAATAATCGTCTTAGCTTAAATTAGACCACATATGCACCACATTTTCAGCATGTGTCAAACCGATGAACATAACTGTTAAATTACGAAATAAGCTTGTCGTTCTTCTAATCCTGTTTATTACAGGATTTTCGTTCCTATCATATTTTTATCAAGGTTTAACACAAGATTACGCTATTCAGGAAGCAGAAAAGCTGGTTCAAAATTCACTGTTAATCCATCGAGCAATTCACAAATATGTAAATACCGTATCAAGACCTGAACTGTATCGATTAAAAGAGGAACAGAAACTGTATCAGGATTATTTTTCCCCAAAAACAATGTCTTTTACCTATACAGCTCGTGGTATTAAAGATTTCCTTAATGAAGAGAGAGTCAACGTCGACTTACCAGAGATCTACTTCAAGCTTGCATCAGATAACCCGAGAAATGAAATTAATCGGGCTGATGAGTTTGAGAGTATGTTACTCCAACGAATGAACCATGATGGCCTGAAAAAATATAGTGAAATCACCAAGGATAGTAATGGTAATAAATATCTTTATTATGCACTGACAACACAACCCATTAGCAAAGGGTGTTTACAATGTCACGGCAACCCTGAAGACGCCCCTAAGGAGATGGTCGCACTCTACCCAAAAGCAGCAGGATACTATGAAAAATCAGGAGATATTCGTGCCCTGATATCTATTAAGGTTCCACTCGAAAAACACCTCGCAGCAGGTAAAAAGACTTCGGACTTAATTACATTAGTTACATTGATAGTACTTGCCTCAATCTATGGAATTATTACCTTTTTCCTGATTCAGGCAGACAAGCAACATCAGTTAATCATTGAAAAAAATATCGAGTTAGAACGACTTTCCATTACCGATTACATGACGAATATATATAATCGTATGGGCTTCATGAAACATGCTGAGCAGCTATTCACAGCTTCACAACGATATTCACGACATTTAAACCTGATTATGTTTGATATCGACTATTTCAAACAGGTCAACGATACCCATGGGCATCATGCAGGAGATGATGTACTCAAAGAACTAGTGGATCTGGTTAGGCATCGACTCAGGCTTTCTGATATTTTCGGTCGCATTGGTGGTGAAGAGTTTTTAATTATAACTACCGAGCAAGATGAACGTGCAGCGGTAGCACTTGCTGAGAGTCTTAGGGTTGTCATAGCCAGTCACAGCTTTAAATATGGGGTATCACTAACTACCAGCTTTGGTATCGCACCATTAACCACGGAAAAAACTCTCTCTGAATTGATAACACATGCAGATAATGCACTGTATCAATCTAAAAATAATGGTCGTGATCAGGTTAGTGTGTATTCTATCGAAAGTACAAGGCTTTAAGTAGAGTTGACCGTGCAAGTGAAGATGCAGAATTTTATCTTTCTCATAATGCTCTTTCACACAAGCTGAGCATTTTCTCCTATTGTGGTTGCGACCTCATAGATGTCAGGTATTTATAAAGGTGATTCTTTTTTACACCGGTGATCTCTGCTGCCATTACCGATGCCTTTTTGACTGATAGCTCTTTGGCAAGTATCGCAGCTACACGCTCCCCTTCTGCCTGTTGTTCATCATGGTTTGCCAGATCAGCACCTTCGATCACCACGACAAATTCGCCACGTTGCTGATTGCTATCTGACTGCATCCTCTCAACAATATCACCCAGTGAACCATGAATGATGGTTTCAAAGGTTTTGGTAAGTTCCCTAATTACCGCAGCGTTTCGGTCTGTCCCAAATATCGCTTCCATTGCTTCAACCGACTCCATGATCCGGTGTGGAGATTCATAAAAGATCAGGGTACGAGCTTCTTTGACCAAAGTCTCTAGAACACTACGTCGCGCACCACGTTTACTTGGCAAGAATCCTTCAAAACTGAACCGATCAGTCGCCAGGCCAGACACAGATAGAGCAGCTATTAGCGCTGAAGCTCCTGGAATCGGAACCACTTTGATCCCGGCCTTATGTGCCTCGCGTACCAGGCGATAGCCAGGATCACTGATCAGCGGAGTTCCGGCATCACTAATAAGCGCAATTGATTCACCCTGTTGCAGGCGATGAATCACACCACTGCATGCCTGTTGTTCGTTATGCTCATGAAAGGCAAACAGTCGGGTATGGATCCCTAAATGATTGAACAACGATTTGCTATGGCGGGTATCCTCAGCTGCAATGGCATCAACAGCTTTTAGCACCTGCACTGCTCGTGTGGTGATATCATCCAGATTTCCAATGGGTGTCGCTACAATGTATAGCGTTCCAATAAGGTTTGACACGACTTATCCTCTTTAACCTTGACTCCCCAGCTAATTGCTATGAGTCATCTTTATGCCACTGTTATCATAACCTGCAGGCTGAGCTGACGAATACAATCAACTACAGAAGGCAGGTTTCAGATTAAAAGATAGCGCTAAAACCACACTTTTACCTGATTTATGGATTACAATGTTTTTACAACTTTAACAACTGATAACAAACATGCGCCAACTTTTAGTTATTTTTACTTTGCTAATGCTCTATGGATGTGCCGGGACACCCACATCTGATTTGCCTGATGATAGTCAGTTAACTCCAGTAACAGATGAGCCGGAATCTTCAGAACAGCGTAATACCCTTGAGCCAGGGATTTTGTTATTTGAGCAGGGTCATTATCTTCAGGCTATTGACCAGCTTAAACTCGATATTAATGCCAGCAAAACAACTTCACGCAGACTTGCTTTATATATCTACTTAAAAGCTGCGTTTAAGCGTACTGGGACAAGCATAACAGAACCATACTCAGCGCCTGATTTTATCAGCTCAGACTACAAACCTTATCATAAGCTGCTCATTCAATTGCTGGAAGCAGGTCATCTGTATACCAATGATCCCAAATCATTGATTATTGAACTCAATAGCCCGGCAGCCTCTCCTGCAGATGTATTTGACAATCCGGAGATCTACTCTGATTACCATCAAATCCGTGCACAGGCATACATAAAACTGGAGAACTATTATCAAGCAGCCAATGAATATCTACAGCGTCTTTACTTTCTAACAAACGAAGAGGCTTTATTAGCTAATCAGCAATTGATTTGGCAGACATTGGCACACTACCCCTTATCTACTCTGAAAACACTGATCAACCAACATGCACAAGGTCATCCCTTAACCAGCTGGATGGATTTAGTCGTCACCACCCGATCCCATATTAAAAACAAACTTGAACTGACCCGAGCTGCTATGCAATGGCAGCTGAAATACCCTCAAAACAGAGCACACCAGAGTTTTATAGATACACTTATCTCCCGAAGTGAAACGCTGACTATTTCACCTAAACGTATTGCAGTGCTACTACCGATGACCAGCAAATACCAAAAGGCAGCGATTGCAATCCGCGATGGCATCCTTGCCGCATACTATGAAGATCCACAACAGTCAGAGATTTCCTTGCGTTTTTATGATACCTATGGTGATGTTACTGTTGGAAAAAATGTATACCGCCAGGCGATTGAAGAAGGTGCCGAATTTATTCTTGGTCCGTTAGATAAGGATGTAGCCAATGCCATATTACAATCAGACTTGATTCAACACCCGACCCTGGCATTAAATCTGGGTGATAACCCGCATGATAATTTCTATATGTTCTCATTATTACCAGAGGATGAAGCCATTGCAGCAGCTGAAAAGGCATGGTCACAAGGTTATTTAAAAACATCGCTTCTATTACCCGACTCCTCACTAGGTCATCGACTCGCCAGAAGTTTTAAGAAATTCTGGCTTGCCAAAGGTGGCGATGTGGTCTCAGAAGCATATTACAATGCAAAAAAGAATGACTTTGCCGTCCCAATCAAGGCAATGCTGGATATTGATGACAGTGAAAAACGTCGTTTACTAGTACAGTCGATTATTGGCGAAAAAGCAGAGTTTACTCCCAGACGCCGTGAGGATATTGAGTTGATTTTTATTTCAGCTTTTCCTCGACAAGCCCGTTTGATTAAGCCACAACTGCGATTTCACCAGGCTAGTGATCTACCGGTTATCGCAACCTCCCACCTTTATACCGGTAGTGCAGATAAGGATAAAGATCGCGACATGAACGGGATCCTGTTTGGTGATATGCCCTGGCTGCTGACACCTAATGCTAATGATTATCAAGCTTCTACACGCTTACATGAGATCTATCAAGGCCAGCTACAACGACTGGTTGCAATGGGTCTGGATGCTTATGAGCTGATACAAATACTACCATGGCTCAGCGAATATCCTGGAGAAAGCTATCAAGGTCAAAGTGGTTTACTCAATATCAGGGATCAGCAAATTTCCCGTCATTTGACCTGGGCACAATTTAGAAGAGGTGTACCCAAATTAGTAAGGGAGCGTATTGATATTGAACCTTTGGCACAAACTGTCGCCAACTAAACAGGGACAGCAACATGAACTTGAAGCATTAAAGCTTCTGCAAAGTGCTGGTCTTAAACTGTTGATGCAAAACTACCGCACAAAAACCGGCGAAATTGACATCGTCATGAAAGACAAAGACACTTTGGTTTTTGTTGAGGTAAGATACAGAAAAAACATTCAATATGGTGATGGTGCCGCAACTATAACAAAGCAAAAACAGAGCCGTATTACCAAAGCAGCTCAAGCTTATATACAGCAGTACCACTATCGGGGTCCATGTCGTTTTGATGTGGTTGCACTATCTGCACAACACTCACCAGACTGGATCCAGAACGCATTTGAGACTCAATAACATGGCGATGCACCATTTTTTAAACGGTATCAGCAACATATAACTGACGATAACACAATGATGATTGAAAGAATTGAACAACATTTTCTTGCCAGTATTGAAACCAAGCAGCAGGCAATGAAACAACTATCAGCTCCTATTGCACAAGCCGGGCAATTGATGGTTCAACGTCTGATCAGTGACGGCAAAATACTCAGTTGTGGTAATGGTGGTTCTGCGGGTGACTCACAGCACTTTTCTTCTGAAATGTTAAATCGCTTTGAGCGTGAACGTCCTGGTCTGCCTGCAATTGCACTAACGACAGACACATCAACCATTACCTCTATCGCCAATGACTATAACTATGTAGAGATCTTTGCAAAACAGGTTCGTGCACTGGGAAGAGCGAATGATTTACTTCTGGCAATATCCACCAGTGGAAATTCATCCAATGTGGTTGCAGCAATTCGTGCAGCACATGAACGCCAGATGAATGTAATCGCTCTGACTGGCAATAGTGGCGGTACGATTAGTGAAACTCTCAATGCCGATGATATTGAGATACGTGTCCCTTCCACTGTAACCGCAAGAATCCAGGAAACACACTTACTCATCATTCACTGTCTTTGTGATCTTATTGATCAACAGTTATTTGGTGAAGCTGAATAGATGGCTTTTACCGACGCACAACAGCAATCTCTAGCTCAACTTTTCTCTAAAGAGCAGGTTCAATTCCAACCCTATCAACTAGTAGCCTACAGCTACGATAACAGTCGGATGCAGGTAATGCCTGATGCGGTGGTGATTCCCGAGACAAAGGATGAAATGATCCGGCTGGTAAAATGGTGCGCACAAAATAAAACACCTCTAATCACCAGGGGACATGGAACGGGTACCACAGGTGCTACCGTACCAGTTCATGGTGGCATTATACTTTCAATGGAGAGGATGAATCGTATTCTGGAAATCAGCCCTGAAAATCGTTTTATGGTCGTAGAGCCTGGTGTAACCAATCAACAGGTTCAGGATGAAGCTGCAAAACATGGTTTTTTCTGGCCACCAGATCCGACCAGTGCCGCAGTATGCACAGTTGGAGGTAATCTTGCGTGCAATGCTTCAGGTCCACGCGGGGTAAAATATGGATCACCTCGTGAAAATGTTCTGGGACTGGAAGCTATCAATGGTCGAGGAGAAGCCTTTAAAACTGGCTGCTATACCACCAAAGGGGTTGTTGGATATGATCTGACACGACTATTAATAGGATCAGAGGGAACCCTTGCAGTCATTACCCAGGCAACCCTAAAGTTACAACCTCTGCCAGAAACCATACAAACCCTGAGATTGCTCTATGACTCCACCCAAAGTGCAGCAAAGGCAGTCTCAAGAATTATGGCTCAACCAGTCATTCCCTACTCGCTGGAATTTATGGATGGCAGGGCAATCCAGATGATTAGCGATTACAGCCAGCTCAACCTTCCTGAGACGGCTAAAGCGTTGCTCCTGATTGAGGTGGATGGTACTCATAGCACCATCAGTGATAGTGTCGAGGCGATTATCCACACTGCACAAATGGAAGGTTGCATTGATATATTCCGCGCCAATAGTGCAGAAGAGACAGCCCAATTATGGAAGACCAGAAAATCGCTCTCTCCTGCATTACGCAAGGTTGCCCCGAAAAAGATAAACGAAGATATTGTGGTACCTGTCTCTGAGATTCCACTATTTTTACAACGCGTCAGTGAGATTGAAGCACATTATCAAATTACCATTGTTAACTTCGGTCACGCTGGCAATGGTAACCTGCATGTCAATCTACTGGTTGATCCAAACAACGATACACAGATGACAGCCGCGCATCAGGCATTGGATGAAATCTTTAAGCTCACATTAAAGCTAAGAGGTACAATTTCGGGAGAGCATGGCATCGGTCGGGTGAAAAGAGACTATGTCTCACAGGAAATTGATAGTGTGGCAATGATGATGATGCATGATATCAAGCGTGTTCTGGATCCACACCAAATCCTTAACCCGGGTAAATCGTTACCGGATTATCTGGAACCATAGTTATTTCACAATACGCAAACGAGGCTTTGCGTTTTTATCCTCTTCAGGTGTTTCAGGAGGGGGAGCATCGTCATCTTCTTCATTAAAGACCATCCCCTTTCCGTTCTCCTGAGCATAAATAGCCAGTATTGCAACAACAGGAACAGAAACGGTCATGGACTCACCATGAAAACGTGCACTCAATTCAACAAGCTCGTTACCCATGCTGAGGTTTTGTACTGCATTTAAACTGATATTGAGTACTATCTTTCCCTTCTCGACAAAGTCAGCAGGAACAATGACACCCTCCTGCTCAGCATCGACCAGGATATAGGGTGTCATGTTATTGTCCGTTATCCACTCATATAAAGCACGCAGCAGATATGGTCGGCTGGATGTCATATGATTTTATACCTGTATTATGAACATCTAACTAGATTGATTAAATGCGCATTTCTCGTTCAAGCTCAGTCAAGCTGGCCTGAAACGCATCACGTGCAAACATACGATCTGCATAATCGAGTAAAGGCTGACCCTGTTTCGGTAATTCAATGCCTAATTCTGGTAAACGCCACAATAGTGGTGCAAGACTACAATCTACCAGTGAAAAATCATCACTCATGAAAAATGGTTTTAACTCGAAGATAGGGCTGATAGAAGTTAAGCCTTCTCTTAACTCTTTCTTGGCTTTATCAACAGCCTTTACAGAGCCGGCTTTCAACACAGTGTTGAAATGGCTATATAGATCCAGTTCTATGCGATAGAGCATTAAACGGTTATTCGCGCGTGAAACCGGATCAACCGGCATTAATGGTGGATGCGGAAAACGCTCATCAAGATACTCAACTATTACCTGAGAGCCATAAAGCACAAGTTCACGATCAACCAAAGTAGGGACAGTGTTATAAGGATTAAGATCGATTAAATCCTCATGGCTCTCTCCTGGTTGAATACTCACAACATCAGCATTAATACCTTTTTCTGCTAATACAATTCTAACACGATGGCTATACGCATCAGCGTCACCGGAAAACAGTGACATTATTGAACGACGGTTGGCAACAACCCCCATTATCACACCTCATTATGCTTGATAAAATAAATAAGGGGGGCTGGAAAGCCCCCCTTCATAGCTATGTCATTCAGACATCAGGACCGGCAGAGATAATAGCACATCTGAAACCGGTTTTGTTTGCTGGATTAGTGAACGTCCTTCCAGTATTCCTTCTTCAGTGCATAGGCAAAGACAAAGAATATCGCCAGGAATAACAGAACCCAGAAGCCCAAACGTTTTCTTTCCAGCTGAATAGGCTCACCCATATACACCAGGAAGTTAGTCAGATCATAAGCAACCTGATCATACTCATCGGCTGATAGTGTACCCGGCTGGATCACTTCATATCCGGTGATTTTACCATGCTCATCCTTTTTAGCCACTTTCAAACCTTCCAGCTCCCAAAGAACATGCGGCATACCGACATCTTTAAAAACTGCGTTGTTAAAGCCCATTGGCTTTGTGTCATCAACATAGAAAGTTTTAAAATAGGTGTAGAGCCAGTCTGCACCACGAGCACGGGCAATAACGGAAAGATCTGGTGGCGGATTACCAAACCACTTTGCCGCATCAGCCTGAGGCATAGCAATGGTCATAGTGTCACCGATCTTGTCAGTGGTAAACATCAGGTTCTCTTTTACCTGCTCATCGGTTAACCCCAGATCCTTACCCATACGGTTGTAGCGCATGTACTGGGCAGAGTGACAACTCAGACAATAATTTACAAAGGTCTTGGCACCACGCTGTAGTGATTCAGTATCACTGACATCAGCGTTCGCCGCTTCAAGATGGAAACCACCACCAGCAGCCATAGTCAGGGCTGGCAGAGTTGCCATTACAAATGCAATGATTAACTTTCTCATTTGGTTACCCTCTCTGGAACTGGCTTGGTTTTATCCATCTTGCTATACCAGGGCATTAACAAGAAGAATGCGAAGTAGTAAATCGTACCTATCTGAGCCAGTAACTTATAAAGATCAGTAGTCGGTTTTACACCCAGATAACCCAGCATGATGAAGTCAATAACAAACAACCACAGCATAACCTTGTACAAGGTACCTTTGTAGCGAATGGACTTAACCGGACTCTTATCCAGCCATGGCAGTACGAACATAATTGCAATTGCACCAAACATTGCAACTACACCAGGGAATGCAGAACCAGCGATTGAAGGCACTGCACGCAAGATGGCATAAAATGGTGTGAAGTACCAAACAGGTGCAATATGCTCCGGGGTTTTCAACGGATTCGCCGGTTCAAAGTTTGGATGTTCAATAAAGAATCCACCCATCTCAGGCGCATAAAACACGATCGCCATAAAGATAAATAGGAAACCAATCACACCCGCAATATCTTTCACACTGTAATAAGGGTGGAAAGGAATACCATCCAATGGAATACCGTTCTCGTCTTTGTTTTTCTTGATTTCAATGCCATCAGGATTGTTAGAACCCACATGATGCAGCGCGACCAGATGGATAAACACCAGTGCTGCCAGAATGAAAGGCAACAGGAAGTGGAATGCAAAGAAACGATTCAAAGTAACATCAGAGATAACATAGTCACCACGAACCCAGATCGAGAGTTCTTCACCTACAAAGGGTACCGCACCAAAGAGATTTACAATGACCTGTGCACCCCAGTAGGACATCTGACCCCATGGCAACAGATAACCCATAAATGCTGTAGCCATCATCACCAGATAGATAACTACACCGATAATCCACAGCAGCTCGCGAGGCTTACGGTAAGAGCCATACATCAGGCCACGGAACATATGCAGATAGATCACGACAAAGAATGCTGAGGCACCGGTTGAATGCAGGTAGCGTAATAACCAGCCCCACTCCACATCACGCATGATGTACTCAACAGAACCAAATGCCAGACCTGCATCCGGCTTGTAGCTCATGGCCAACCATACGCCGGTAACAATCTGGTTAACCAGAACCAGCATTGCTAATGAACCAAAGAAGTACCAGAAGTTGAAGTTCTTTGGTGCATAGTATTTAGACAGATGAGCTTCCCATGTTTCAGTCGCAGGAAAACGTTCATCTACCCATGCTACAAAACTTTTCATCTTACTCATGATTATGCCGCTCCTTGATCAACACCAACAAGAATTTGGGTGTCAGTCAGATAGGTGTATGGTGGCACTTCAAGATTTTTTGGTGCTGGAACACCTGAATAAACACGACCAGCAAGATCGAAGCGTGAACCATGACATGGACAGAAAAATCCACCTTTCCAGTCTGGTCCAAGATCTGCTGGAGCCATTTCAGGACGGTAGGTTGGAGAACAACCCAAGTGAGTACAGATACCAACCAGTACGGAATATTCCGGTTTAATCGAACGCATTTCGTTCTTGGCATATTCAGGTTGCTGAGGTAAATCTGATCCGGGATCAAGTAACTGATCATTTAGCGCTGGAAGATCGCTCAAGTTCTGTTCAGTTCGTCGAACAATCCAAACCGGCTTACCACGCCATTTAACGGTCATCATCTGACCTGGCTCTAATTTGCTCAAATCTGCTTCAACCGGTGCACCAGCCGCTTTGGCTCGTTCACTTGGCTGCATCGAGATCACAAACGGGGCAATCGCATATCCTGCACCAACAGCACCAACTACACTGGTAGCCGCGGTCAGGAAGCGTCGACGCCCTTTGTCTACGCCTTCTGTACTCATTCAGCCTCTCCAAATAAGGGAAAGAATAACTCTATCCACCCTGAAACAAAGTGGATACCAAAAATCTTTATATTTAATAATTACACCCAGACTAGGATTTTTAGCTTACGCAAAATCAAACCAAAGTCGTTAACAGCCTATTCTCTATCAGCATGCGCTAATACGTCAACCCTAATCTAAGGGTTATATCTATATATCTGAGGGTCACTATGAATGGTAAATAATTGATTTAATTGTTTATATTGCTGTTACAGCATTTTAGTTTACCAATTTTAAAAAGATACTGCCGTCTATCATGACATATGTCAATTTTTGATCGTGAAAAAATGATACAAATCACCATGTTCAAACAGGATTGTTTATATCAATAAATTGATGTTCCACACAAAAATGTTGTGCCAGATGCTCCCCCAAAGCTTTGACACCCAGTCTTTCAGTTGCATGATGTCCCGCCGCCAGATAATGAACGCCCTCTTCCATTGCCAAATGATAGGTCGACTCTGACACTTCACCGCTAATAAACAGATCAACATCAAGTGTTATGGCCTGTGCCAGATAATCCTGAGCACCACCACTACACCAGGCAAAACGTTTCACTCGACTGGGACCACCTTCAAGATGCAAAACATCTCGACCCAACGATTGGCTGATCATCTGTTTAAACGAATCTATTGCCACTGCCTCATCCATTTCTGCAACCATCGCAATGCCACCATTAGGGCCGTCACCAAAACGCTGCATGACCTTTACATTCCATAGTTTGGCCAATTGGGCATTATTGCCAAGCTCAGCATGCCCATCCAGCGGTAAATGGTATGTCAGGAGACTGATATCATGATCCAACAAGCGTTTAATCCGGTTTTTCTTAATTCCTGTGATTACCATTGGTTCACTTTTCCAGAAGAAACCATGATGTACCAGTAGAAGATCTGCACGTTGTGTAACCGCCGCGTCAATCAGGGCCTGTGATGCGGTCACCCCACTGACAATTTTTTCAACCTCTGTACATCCTTCAACCTGTAGCCCATTAGGGCAATAGTCCCTATAGCTATCAGTTTCAAGCAATTGATCACAATAATTAACAAGTTGCCGTACCAGGACCATCCCGCACCTCTCAAATTAGGTTAATATACGTCAAATATGAACTTACACTGAGTGCGTACAAAAGTCATGCGAGTACCTGTTACATTTATTCTTAAATCGGTTGTAGTTGGCCTGGCTGCTGCTTTTGTAATTCAGTTATGGAATCCGCAGTGGTTTCCCCGTACCCGTGTTGTGGAGTTAATAGAGTCTGCTTCACCATCCACAACCATACTCGGACCTGTTAGCTATGCTGATTCTGTTGAAAAGGCTGTACCTGCTGTCGTAAATATATTTACCAGTAAAACCGTCGTGGAACGTGGTATTGCTCTGTTTGACGATCCTGTCTTTCGACGTTTCTTTGGGGATCGGTTTCAGCGACCGGAAAGCAAGAAACAGCAAACATCCCTGGGTAGTGGAGTTATTGCCAGCCCACAAGGTTATGTTCTAACCAATAATCACGTTATTAACGATGCTGACGAGATCCTAGTGGCTCTCAATGATGGACGCAGCGCAAAAGCCCATCTCGTTGGCAGTGATCCGGAAGCGGATTTAGCCATATTAAAGATCGAATTAAACAATCTCCCCTCTATTGTTTTTGGTGATTCTGACAGATTGCGAGTCGGGGATGTAGTTATGGCCATCGGTAATCCTTTTGGTGTAGGTAAAACAGTCACTATGGGGATTGTCAGTGCCAAGGGGCGAAGCGATCTTGGTATCAACACCTTTGAAAACTTTATTCAAACCGATGCAGCGATTAATCCTGGCAATTCAGGCGGAGCATTGATTACTGCCACCGGAGAGTTGATTGGAATCAATACTGCCATATTCAGTAAATCTGGAGGATCACAAGGAATTGGATTTGCGATACCAGCAAATCTTGCAAAACGCAGCATGGCACAAATAATCGAAAAGGGTCGGGTTATGCGCGGGTGGCTCGGAATTGAAATTCAGGAGATAACACCTGAGCTTGCAGAGTCATTTCAACTTAAACAACAACAGGGAATAATCATTGCAGGTGTTTTTCGTGATAGTCCGGCACACAAATCGGGTATTGAGCCAGGAGATATTTTGATTACCTTTAACGGCAAGCCGGTTTCTCATACCCGCACAGCTTTAAATATGATTGGGATGACCACCCCGGGCGAATCAATTCCCGTTGAGATATTCCGCTCTGGAGAATATAAGAAGCTCACCGTATCAATCGGTGAGCGTCCTCAGGTTCAGACTCCCTGATTTAGTGATGATCTAATGCGCGCCCCAGAGCATGCAAAAACTTTTCATTCTCCTGCGGGGTGCCAATGGTTACCCGTAAACAGTCTGCCAGCGGGCCAAAAGGCTTGTTGAGATTTTTAATCAGCACACCATTAGCCTGCAAGCCATAAAAGATATCATCCGCGCGTCCCTGAGGAGCCCGAAACAGGATGAAATTGGCCTCAGATGGATATGGCGTCAACTCATCATGCGCAAGCAGTGCATTAAAGACCACTTCACGCTGCTGACGAATTGTTGTGGTTTGCTGTTCAAAAACATCCATATGCTCCAATGTGAATTTCACACTCACCTGGGTTAACACATTGATGTTATAGGGCAATCTAACCTTATCGAATTCATTAACCAGCTCTTTTGGTCCGGCAAGAAAGCCAAGACGTAGACCTGCCAGACCCAGCTTTGAAAAGGTACGCATCACCAGTAGATTGTCAAACTCACCCAATCGCGACATCCAGCTTTTTCCAGTGAAGGCATGATAAGCTTCATCCAGAATAACCAGTCCTTTTGAGGTACGGATGATCTCTTCAATAATCGCATCATCAAACAGATTTCCGGTCGGATTATTAGGGTAAGCAAGAAAAATAAGTGCCGGATGATGTTTGCGAATCATATTCAAAGTCTCTTCACGTTTGAGTGAAAAGTCTTCATTAAGTGGAATGGATAAATAACTCATTCCCGCAAATGATGCGATCATCTTATACATCACAAAGCTGGGATCAGGTGCCATAATGGTACGACCCGATTCAGCAACCGCATGAGCCATAATTTGTATCAGCTCGTCAGAGCCATTACCAAACATGATAGCCATATCATCAGGGATCCCCATCGATTCCCGAATCGGCTGATGCAATATTCTCGCGATGGGATCCGGGTAGCGATTAACATCCGTTGTTACCAACAGTTGTAACCATTGCTGGCGTATTTCATCCGGCCATGTGTATGGATTTTCCATCGCATCGAGTTTAATCAAGCCTTCTGCATTGACGACCTGATAATGTGAAATTGCCTGTATAGAGGGGCGAATAAGGTGCTTAAGATTTTGATTCATTTGCTGTTAGATAAGACACTAAAAAAGATGGTTAATTATATGCTCATATTATGAATATCGCCATGAGTATTACCTTTCAACTTAGCAATGTCTGTTCTATATTTTAAGTAGACAGCTTTTATGGATAATCTGATGCGCTCACTTGTTAATACACTATTTTTAACCCTTATTCTTCTCTTGCCTGTCACAGGCACCACTGAGGAGTTATCTCCTTCAGCCATTGCCAGAGCCCGGGAAATTCTTGCTCTGGTTGATGATATGTGGCGCGGAGACTCTTCCCGTGCGGTCATCACCATGAATGTCAAAACCGAACACTACCAACGCCACATGAAAATGGAGGCGTGGTCCAAAGGCACCGAAAAAACCCTGGTTACCATCCTCTCTCCTTTAAAGGAAAAAGGTACGGCCACATTAAAATCGGGAAATCATATCTACAGTTACCTCCCCAAGACAGATCGTACCATTCGCCTGACCTCAGGCATGATGACAGGCTCATGGATGGGCAGCCATTTTACCAACGACGATCTGGTTAGAGAGTCACGGATGGAAGAGGACTACACCCCTGCTGTTACCTTTGAAGGCAAACGTGATGGCATTGATGTGATCGATTTCACCCTGATCCCGAAAGAGGATGCGGCTATTGTCTGGGGTAAAGTATTGTTAAGTGTTCGTGCGAAGGACTACCTTCCTCTGGTTGAAATTTTCTATGACGAAGATATGGTTGAAACTCGTAGAATGGTCTTTAGTGATTTTAAAATGCTCGCGGGCGCTGAAAGACCGGCAGTGATGCGCGTCATCCCCACAGATAAACCCGAAGAATACACTGAACTGATCTATCTTGAGCTGGATCTAAATCCACAAATCAGTGACAGCTTCTTTTCTATTAACCGTTTACGTCAGAGCCGCTAAGATGAAAATATTTTCCATGGCAACGCGGAATGTCTGGCGTCACCGTCACCGCTCAATGGTAACCATTTTTGCAATGGGGTTTGCCGGTGGGATTATGATTTTATATGCCGCGTTAATGGAGGGAATGCTCGCTGACAGCGAACGTAATGCGATATCGATGAACAGTGGTGAAATCCAGATCCATGCTCATGGCTATCGTAAGGATCCAGATCTCTATAAACGTATTGAAAATGATCAGCAAATCCTGGATGAACTGGAGAAAAAAGGAATACCGGCGTCACCGCGGCTTTACGGCTTTGGACTGGTAGCAGCAGGGACAGCTTCGGCAGGCATACAACTACGCGGTATCGATATTGAACGTGAAAGCAGGGTTACCCAGATTCACAAACATCTCATTGAAGGTAGCTGGTTGAGTCGCGAAACACCCAATCAGGTGGTACTCGGGCGCAGACTGGCACATACACTGGGTGTCAGTATTGGTGATGAGGTCGTTATAGTCAGTCAGGGGGCAGATGGCTCCATGGCCAATGCCCTCTATTACATACGCGGTATTTTAAAATCTATAGGTGAAGCGATCGACCGTGGTGGATTTTTCATGGTGGATAGTGCCTTCCGCCAGTTAATGGTTGTACCACACCACAGTCATGAGATTGTGATTATGCATCCTGATGAGATGTTACCCATGGAACAAAAGGTTGCTGATGTTGCTGCAGTTGCAGGTGATCATGAGATCAAAAACTGGCGCGAGTTGATGCCGGTCATTGCCAACCTGCTGGATAGTGCCGATGCATCCATTATTGTGATGATACTTATCACCTATGTCGCGGTTGCCATGGTGGTGCTTAATGCGATGTTAATGAGTGTGTTTGAACGCATACGTGAGTTCGGGGTGATGAAAGCACTGGGCTTCAGCCCCTGGAAACTGGTTTCGTTAATATTTATAGAGACTCAGATCCAGGTTTTGCTTGCTACCCTGTTAATGCTGGCTATAGGTGTGCCCTCAGCACTCTATTTTCAGACAAATGGCATTGATCTCAGTAGTATGTCCAGCGGGATTTCGTTTGGCGGTATTGCGATGGATACCATCTGGCGTGCTTATGTCAGCCCCAACTCCATCATCTTGCCTGTCAGCCTGCTGATTATCATCGCAACGTTGGCAATTATCTATCCGGCGATCAAGGCTGCAGTGATTCACCCGGTCGAAGCGATCAACCACAGGTAATGAGACCATGAATTTATTAGTACTGGCATGGAAAAATCTCTGGCGGAGCAAACGCCGTACGATCATCACCGGGGTTTCGATTGGTTTTGGGATCTTTCTCGCTGTAACTTTTACAGGAACAGGCGACTATTTTTATACCCGAATGATCGATGCCGGTGCCACGATGGGATTTGGGCACGTCACCATTGAAGCGAAGGGGTATAACGCCTCTCCCACCCTGGACAAGCGCCTGAACAATACCACAATGATTCGACAACAACTCTCCGACATGAGTGAGATCAGCGCCTCGGCAACACGCATCATGGGGCAGGCAATGTTTGCCAGCGCCAGCAAAAGTGTCGGGGGCAGCTTTATCGCTATCGATCCGGCACATGAAGATCCGGAATATAACCTGATGCTCAAAAGTATCACCGAGGGTGAAACCTTCACATCTGCAAACAGTCGTGGAGTTGTGATTGGATCATTAATAGCAGAAAAGCTGAATCTCAGACTCGGCAAAAAGATTGTCTATACCACTACCGATATTCATGGAGAGATCGTAGGCGATGTTGCACGTGTTAGTGCAATATTTAAAACAGGGGTTGATGAAGTGGATGGTGGGCTGGTGTTATTACCGATTGATCGGGTTCGGCAGGCTTTAGGCTATCAGAATGAAGAAGCAACCATGATAACGGTCATTATTTCTGATCAGCGCTACTCTACCGCCACTCGTGACCTGTTACGTAGTCGTATCCAGCAGGATAATATTGAAATCCTGAGTTGGCAGGAGACCCAAGGCGATCTCGCTGCATTGATCACGCTCGATCGCAGTACCAACTATCTAAGCCAGGTACTGGTGGGACTGGTTATTGCTGCAGGTATTTTAAATACTTTGCTAATGAGTGTACTGGAACGTACCCGTGAATTCGGGGTGATGATGGCCATAGGCATGACACCCAAAGTATTGTTCCGGCTGATTATGATGGAATCGGTTTGGCTGGGATTATTCGGGTTAATAGTAGGGACACTTATCACCGCCCCCTGGTTTTACTATCTATACACCATAGGGATAGATTTTAGTGAAATGATGGGGGGTGACTACACTGCAGGAGGGGTTTTGATTGATCCGGTCATGCATATACGTCTGTTTACCGAGAGCGCACTGTTTATTCTTGGCGGAGTCTTTTTGCTAACAATTATTGCCGGTCTCTACCCTGCCTGGCGTGCTATAAATACCGCTCCGGTTGAAAGCCTGAAAAATATCTAGGTGAAAATAATGAGTGAAGAAATTGTAAAACTGGTACAACTGACCCGTCTCTATCAACAGGGAAGCAGCAGAGTGCACGCGGTTGACCATCTGGATCTCACTATTCACAAAGGTGAGTTTGCCACGCTGTGTGGACCTTCCGGATCAGGAAAAACAACCGTACTGAATATGATTGGCGCACTTGACGAACCATCTTCCGGCGCCATTTCTCTTGAGGGTCAGGATTTGTCAAAGCTCTCACGCACACAACTATCTGTTGTAAGGCGGGATCGTATTGGCTTTGTATTTCAGGCGTATAATCTGATTCCGGTTCTAACCGCCTATGAAAATGCTGAATTTGTTCTTGCCCTACAGGGAGTTGATGAAGGCGAACGTAAACAGCGCGTGATGAGCATCTTAAAAGAGGTAGGGCTTGAAGGGCTGGAGAATCGCAGACCGGATGAGATGTCTGGCGGACAGCAGCAACGTGTTGCAATTGCGCGCGCTATTGTGACCCATCCGGCCATTGTTCTGGCTGATGAGCCAACCGCAAATGTCGATTCAGCAACCGCTGATTCACTGCTGGAGCTAATGGTCAAACTCAATGAAGAGTTTGGGGTAACATTCCTCTTCTCTACCCATGACCAGCGTGTGATTGATCGCGCCAGACGTGTTATTCATTTGCGTGATGGAAAGCTGGAATCTGATGAAACCCGCAGTTAAGTTCAGTAAACAGGCTGTTGAAAGCAAACTGCAAGTTCCATTGTTATTCAACTGGACTCTACTACTGCTTTTAATCTTGACCCCGCTATCATCATCAGCACTCTACCTTCATGAAACCGAAAACAGCTATTTTAATCTCACCGCACTGGGAAGGGTCTATGCACTCTATCATGACAATCCGGAAGGCACTCTGCTCTACAGCGATTCAACCACCAGTGGACTGGCAGGGATTGCACGCCTAATTGGTCAGGGAGAAACAGCACATGGATTACGTTATGACTTTAATCTTTACCAAACAGCCATACCGCAAAAAATGGCTGCTGCCGCCAGCTCTGTCACCTCAATAGAGCGTAGTGATCTGTTTGAATGGTCATTCCATGATAGTGATTATCAACATCTGACGATTGATCAGTTCTACTTTAGCTGGAGTAGTGAAAAGACATCGCTGAGAATTGGTCGCCAACCCATTAATCTAGCAAGTAACTACTACTTCACTCCTAACGATCTGTTTGCCCCTTTTAGCGCCCAAACCTTTTATCGCACCTATAAAGCAGGTGTCGACGGCCTGCGTATTGATCACAGTTTGGGTGAATTCTCACAACTAAGTTTTATTTCAGTATTGGGTTATCAGACAGATCCTGCATCAGATAGTGGTTGGAGTAATGGTATTGAGGCAACTCGAGGATCACATTTAATCCGTTACACAGCCAGTCGCTATGGACTTGAATGGAGTCTGTTTAGCGGACAGCTCAAGGGAGAAATAATCACAGGCGGCGGTTTTCAGGGAGAGTTAACCAACTACATCGGCATGCGTTCAGAAATACAGCATTATCAACAATCGGGGCAAACCCAATCGTACATAAAAGCAGCTTTCGGACTGGATCGGCGCTGGGACAATACTATCCATCTGCGTGGCGAAGCCTTTTATAATGGCACAGGCCATGATCAGGTCAGTGAGTATGTTGCTGGCAATACCTATCTTGCTGTTCGTTACTTCAGCGCTGGTTTGAGTTATGAATTCACCCCGCTGTTTAATGGCGACTTGTTGTTGTTAAAAAATATTGATGATCATTCATCACTCATTGCCCTGAATGGACTCTACTCATTAGGCGATGAAAGTGAAGTGAATTTCGGCCTATCCATGCCCTTTGGTAAAGAACCGACCCTAAGCTCAATTCAAAGTGAATTTGGCACTGCACCTGTTGCTATCTCACTAGAAATCAGAAGTTACTTCTAATCCTTCCCAGGTGTAAGCTAACGAGTGTCAGAGGATAGATCTATCTCGTTCTGCCCAGGCGGAAATAATACTGATTATCATAGTAACTCTCATCACTGTTCTCTTCTACCCATCCCGGCATACCTAGTATCGGAAAAGGTGATAGATCCTTTGGCTTTTGGTATTGCTCACCTTTTTGAAAGATCTCTGCCAGAGTATCATCAACCCATGTCAGCTGTGCTTCCTGCTCCATTTCAATTACTTCCTGTTGTGCAAAGAGCAAGATTGCGTTGGCAGTCATCCCGACATAGGGCTTTAATCCTTTTTCATACATCGCATGGCCAAAGGTAATGCAACGCAGCTTCTGTTGAAGCTCATTGCGACGTTCCCAGAAGAGCTGCTTCCACTGAAAGTAACGAATGTGATCCAGTAGTGAGTTATCTGATGAGAGAATCACAACCCCTCCCTCATCAAAAAGTGACAGGGTATTTTCAACTGGTGTGCGCCGTCCAATATCACCACCACTGTCTATTCGCTGTTTTGCCAGAGGGATATGAATCTGGTTAATGACTGCTTTGGTTTTAGGATAGATAACCCAGGTCAGCATTTGAAAGAAGTCGTGCCAATTTTTGGTGCGTGTCTGGATCTCCCCGCTATAAAATATCCGTGGTGCATAATGATCAGAAAACTGCTGAGGTTTTCCTGCCTGCGATGCAATTTTTATCGTTGCGCCATTTAATGTCTTTAACGGGTTTGGTAATGACTCCATGAACTGTTGATAATCATTTAACGAAGGCCACTGAAGATGTTTTGTAAAACAGGATGCCCATTTACAAAGTGGGTCATACATGGCTGACTGTAGATAGAAATCACCAGACCATGGAACCAGTGCATCAATACGTGTGTTTGTTTTCAATTAACTCATCCGAATAAAAAAAGGCCTGCTTTATTTTACCTTAACCACAGGATCATAATAACTCTGTAACCATTCATATAACCACATAAAGTATAATTGAACTGTTGTTTTATATTATCGTTTTATAGTATCTACTCGAGAGATAAAATCAATTAATAGCAATTGTATAAAAAGATATTTGATAATGCGGGATACTCCATTTCAGGCTCCACTTAAAGTAAAGTTTGTTATTGGTTTAGAGCGCGCGCGTAATAATCCCGTAGCATCTTTCTTAATTTCTGCTACATTAAATTTATAAAAAAACGCAACAGCTTATTTGCTATAGCCCTTAGTAGAGATTTACACAAATGTTTTTGGCATTTGTGTCATTAGTCGATATGCTGAATTAAAAAAACAAAATAAATAAGGGGAAGATCATGTCAATGTCCGAGTTTGAACGGTTCAGTGATCGCTTTTTTCGCTTAAGTCCTCTATACGCAGAACCTGGCTGGTATTTCAAGATTCGTTCTGGAACCCCTATGGGTCCGTATGAAAATCGGGAACAAGCAGAGCAAGCGGCTCGTAACTATGCCTATCAATGTCAACAAACGTACGATATGGGTGGGCGCTCACCAGAGCAAACCTTATCCTACGCATATAACTAATAACGCTGTTATTGTATAAGTAAAAATGGCCCCTGCGGGGCCATTTTCTGTTTTAGCTGACTCTACGGTGGTTCTTAAAAAGGAATATCATCATCAAAATCAGCAAAATTATTCTGCGGCGCACTACCATTATTACTACTATTTTGTGGAGCAGCCTGTTGTTGTGGTGCTGCTGACTTTGATGGCGCAAAACCACCGCTATTTGCATTGTCTTGATTATAATCACCAGATCCACCAGTACGAGATCCAAGCATTTGCATCTCATTTGCTACGATTTCTGTGGTATAGCGATCCTGTCCATTTTGATCCTGCCACTTGCGGGTCTGGATCTTGCCTTCGATATAAACCTGAGATCCTTTACGTAGATATTCTCCGGCAATTTCACCCAGGCGATTAAACATCACCACGCGATGCCATTCAGTTCGTTCCTGATTTTCACCGGATTGTTTGTCTTTCCACGTTTCACTGGTAGCCAAAGTGATATTTGCTACTGCCCCACCATTAGCGGTATATCTGACTTCTGGATCTTTACCCAGATTACCAACCAAAATTACTTTATTTACGCCTCTTGCCATGTGACCCATCACCTCACTTTGTCTAATCAGTCTTCTTTGACTGCATATTGCTCTAATGATTCTATATCAAGCTCTTTTTGTTCAACCTTTAAATAGGCAACCATCTCGTCATAATTAATGGCAACCTCTTTAACCCCTTTAATTGTTGCAATGGCCTTTTCCGTATCCGCCACCTGGTCTGCATCCAGTGTACCCAGCTTTAGCAACATTGTCGTAAAATATCGCGGCTGTTGCATTGTTGCGGCAAATACCAGCCAGATGAGCAGCAATGCGGCACAAACCATGAATACACCACTATCCCCACCCAGGGTGTAAACACTACCACCAATAACCCCACCGAGGAAGGTACCAATAAACTGGCTACTGGAATAGATCCCCATCGCTGTTCCTTTACGGGTAGCCGGTGAAAACTTTGATACCAATGATGGCAGTGACGCTTCCAGCAGGTTAAATGCGGTAAAGAACAGCCAGACAACGCCTGCGATCATCCATACATTCCCTTCGGCCACTATTAGCAGTAGTTCCGCAAGCACCAGTGCAGCTATCGCACCGATAAAGACAGTTTTCATTTTGTGATACTTCTCGGCAATAATGATAAAAGGCACCATAAAGCCCATTGCCAAAACCATGACCGGAAGATAAAAGATCCAGTGACTGGATAGAGTCAGTCCGGTATCACGCAGCATAAACGGGATCACCACAAAGTTTGCGGTTAAGACCAGATGCAGGGTAAAAATTCCCAGATCCAGGCGCAATAGCTGTCCATCCTTAATCACCTCACGCAACAGTGTGGGTTTTGTTTCCGCATCCTGATGGAAATGACTATCACGCGGATTGGGAACCACAAACAGCAGAATAAAGATCCCAAGTACAGCAAGTGCGGCGGTCAGTAAAAAGATCCCTTTAATGCCAACCCAGCTTCCAAGTAATGGTCCCAATACCATCGCAATTAAAAACGAAAAGCCAATACTAATCCCGATCGTGGCCATTGCCTTGGTGCGGTGTTCTTCACGGGTTAAATCGGCAAGCAAGGCCATAATCGCAGATGCAATGGCTCCGGCACCTTGCAACGCACGCCCAAAGATCACCCCTTCGATAGTGGTTGCATACGCAGCAATAACACTACCCAGACAAAAGACAAGCAACCCGGCAACAATCACCGGCTTACGTCCCCAGCGATCGGACATCATCCCGTACGGGATCTGGAGCAAAGCCTGGGTTAATCCGTATGCACCAATCGCAATACCAATCTTGGTATGGGTCACACCCTCAAACCCATCGGCATACAGCGCAAACACAGGCAGGATCATAAACAGTCCCAACATGCGGAATGAGAAAATAGCAGCAAGTGCCGAGGCAGTCCGTTTTTCAAACGGAGTCATATTAAAGTTGAGACTCAATGTAATTCCTGAAAGTTAATGCTTGTTAGTGTTGCTCTGGTTTCACCCGATATGATCACATTGGTTTACCCGTTTGAGTCAATGTGGTGAAATTTTTTTAATATTGTTTTGATTAGATAGTTCAAGACCGCGTATATTAACAGGTTCGATTCAAAGCGGAAATCAGCATGGATACTATCAAGATTCAGGGGGCTCGTACCCACAATCTTAAAAACATAGATATTGAACTACCCCGTGACAAGCTCATCGTTTTCACCGGGCTCTCCGGGTCTGGTAAGTCCTCACTAGCATTCGATACCATCTACGCCGAAGGGCAGCGTCGCTATGTAGAGTCGCTTTCCAGTTATGCACGTCAGTTTCTGTCGATGATGGAAAAACCCGATATTGATCATATCGAAGGCTTATCGCCAGCGATCTCCATTGAGCAGAAATCGACCTCGCATAACCCACGTTCCACCGTAGGCACCGTGACCGAGATCTATGACTATCTGCGTCTACTGTTTGCCCGTGCCGGCATTCCGCGTTGCCCTGAGCATGGTGTTACCCTGGAGGCACAAACCGTCAGCCAGATGGTTGATCATGTTCTGGCACTGGAAGAAGGCACCAAACTGATGCTACTGGCTCCTGTGGTACAAGATCGCAAGGGAGAACATGAGATGCTGATTAACGAACTACGCGCACAAGGTTATATCCGTGCTCGTATTGATGGCGAGATCGCCGAGCTGGATGATCCACCCAAACTGGAACTACGAAAAAAACATACCATTGAGGTAGTGATAGATCGCTTTAAAGTACGCGATGATATTAAACAACGCCTGGCTGACTCGTTTGAAACCACACTTAATCTCGCCGATGGCATTGCAATTGTTGCACCGATGGATAAAGACTCTGACGAAGCAGAACAGATCTTCTCTGCTAAGTTTGCCTGCCCCCACTGCAGTTATTCACTTACCGAGCTGGAACCACGCCTGTTCTCATTTAACAATCCCGCTGGTGCCTGCCCTGAGTGTGATGGTCTGGGTCATAGACAATTTTTTGATCCCCAAAGAGTGATCTCTCATCCTGAACTAAGCTTGTCCGAAGGTGCGGTACGGGGATGGGATCGTCGTAATGCCTATTACTTCCAACTGCTTAAATCACTGGCAAAACATTACAAGTTCAATATCGACACACCCTTTAACGAACTTCCTCCACAGATACAGGATATTCTGTTAAACGGCAGTGGCGATGAAAAGATGGAATTTGTCTACGAATCCGAGCGTATGGGAAAGAACCGTCGCATAACGACCTTTGAAGGGATCATCCCCAATATGCAGCGCCGTTTTCGTGAAACCGATTCCAGTGTGGTACGTGATGAATTAACCAAATTCATGTCACATCAGTCCTGTCCTGAATGCGAGGGTACGCGCCTTAATCGTGCAGCAAGACATGTCTATGTTCAAGATATGCAGTTACCTCAAATAACCACTATGCCAGTGGGGCGTGCCAAATCATTTTTTAGCACACTGACGCTGGAAGGCTGGCGAGGTGAAATTGCGACAAAGATTGTAAAAGAGATCAACGAACGACTGTCGTTTCTGGTAAATGTCGGCCTGGATTATCTCGCACTTGATCGCAGTGCCGATACCCTCTCTGGCGGTGAGGCACAGCGTATACGCCTTGCAAGCCAGATAGGGGCAGGATTAGTCGGGGTGATGTACATTCTTGATGAACCATCAATTGGTCTGCATCAACGTGATAATGAACGTCTGTTAAAAACCCTGTTCCACCTTCGCGATTTGGGGAACACCGTGATTGTAGTAGAACATGATGAAGATGCGATCCGTCATGCCGATCATGTGGTTGATATTGGTCCGGGCGCCGGTGTACATGGGGGTCAAATTGTCTCCCAGGGCACACCCGAACATATCATTCATGATGACAAATCATTAACCGGAAAATATTTAAGCGGCAAGGCACAAATCACTATTCCGCAACACAGAACTGCTCCCGATGCAGAAAAACAGCTCATCATTCAGGGTGCAACCGGCAATAACCTCAAAGCGGTAAATGTACAAATACCCATCGGCTTGCTCACCTGTGTCACCGGGGTCTCCGGCTCGGGTAAATCAACCCTGATTAATGACACCCTCTACAAACATGCTGCCAAATTCTTAAATGGGAGCAGTGTAGAACCTGCTCCATGTGAAGAGTTGACTGGACTGGATCACTTCGATAAGGTCGTCGATATCGACCAAAGCCCAATCGGACGTACACCACGATCCAACCCCGCCACATATACCGGACTCTTCACCCCGATCCGTGAACTCTTCTCCGGTACGCAGGAGGCACGTTCACGTGGCTATAACCCCGGACGCTTCAGCTTCAACGTAAAAGATGGCCGCTGTGAAGCATGCCAGGGTGATGGCATGATCAAGGTCGAGATGCACTTCCTGCCCGACATCTATGTGCCGTGTGATGTCTGCAAAGGCAAACGCTACAACCGAGAAACCCTTGAGGTACGCTACAAGGGCAAGAACATCTACGAAGTACTGGAGATGACGGTCGAAGAGGCACGTGTGTTCTTTGATGCGATCCCGGTTATCGCCCGTAAACTGCAAACCCTGATCGATGTCGGCCTGACCTATATCCGTCTTGGCCAAAGCGCGACCACTTTATCGGGTGGTGAGGCACAACGCGTCAAGCTTGCACGCGAACTATCAAAACGTGACACCGGTAAAACACTCTACATTCTTGATGAGCCCACCACCGGCCTCCACTTCCACGATATCGAACAACTATTACAGGTGCTGCACCGACTGCGCGACCACGGCAACACCATTGTCGTTATTGAACACAATCTGGATGTGATCAAAACCGCTGACTGGATCATCGACCTTGGCCCCGAAGGTGGTGATGGCGGTGGAGAGATCATCGCCACCGGCACACCGGAGGATATCGCTGCTAATGAAGCATCCCATACGGGTCACTTCTTGAAACCGATTTTGGAGAGAGGGTATTAGTTGTAGTCAACATTTAATGTCGAGTACATATTTCACTCTGACTAAAATATGTAACAAAATATGTTATTTATCATTTAGCTAACTAAGTGCTTCATTGAGGCTGGCAAGAGTGTGTCCAAGCAATCTCGCTAAGTCTTTTGCAGATCCTAAATCAATATGTTTAGAATCAGTCTTTGCTGGATTTAGGATAACACTATCTCCTCTTTCATTAGTGAATTTCCTGTGGTCACCTTTACCACTGCTCTCTTTAAAACCTAGAGATTTTAGGTGTTTTATCGCTGCTTTAAGTTTTGGCGTAGATACCTCGCCTCTTGCACCCTTAGCAATAATGATGACATTATCTGTTACATTGATTTTTTCAACATCTTCTTCGTCGATACGTTGGCTGCCTAGAAATAAACCATCTCGCAGAAAATCTATCGAAATGTTTGATTTATTGAGAATAGCCATCAAATTAGTTCCTAAAGGGACTTCTACCTCTGTTGTGGCGCCAGGTACTCTATATATTTTTATTTTCATTATCATTCATATTTACGTATAGCATCTATTTTCTACGGCTATTTCAATTCCTAGATCACATTCTGAACAATGACTGAAATTGGTTATGATCAAACTATTTCTTTATAGACTGGGAATGTAATTGGTATTTTCTATCACATTCACTTTTATTAGCACCGCTGTTGTAACAAGCAATGAGCAGATCCATTGCCTCAACAGCTACCAATCCATTTTTGTTAACTGATCTAGCTCGTTCCCACTCTTCCCAGGCAGGATCACTGCCAACTAATCCCATTTCTTTAGCAGTCTCTCGACCAATAAATATGATTTCTTGACTTGGTGTTATGAGCATGTTTTCGAAAACACGCTGTGAAATTCCCATATTGTTCATGTATTCAGTGCATTGTTGTTTTAATGCATGGTATGCCTTTCGAGCCTGGTTCTGGTTCAAACTCCCATAATGCTCAAATTCAAATCGTGGCCGATGTAAACCAATACGCCCATTAAGGAAAACATCTCGCCTGACGCCTCCAGCCATGAGAAATACACATGAAGAGCTACAATCAGATCCACTATCAACGGCAGTGTGAGCCATTCTCTCCCGGAGGAAACGCCCCATCTTTAATGCTTCAGCCACATTTCCACCTGGAGAATCAAGTAAGATAAGAGGGTTCGGAAGTCGATTAGACAGGCTCTCGTACTTTTCTACAGCTTTTTGAAGCTTTACCAAATCCCCACTGACGATCTCACCGACAATTTCAATATGTGCTTTATCGGGCAATCTATCCTGAATAGCTCGTGCAGGAATCAATTGAATGTCAGCTGAGAACACAGGTTTGGCACAAAAACTCGCTACATAAACAAAAATCAGTATCCAATTTTTCACGCAATTTTCCAAATTAATCAATAATATATAGGGGATATATCCCACCCTTTCCCTTGCATTAGATTTCAGATCGGCAACTGTCCAACCTACCTAGTCTATTGACGATAATCCTCGTTTTACAGAACGTCAAACTTGAATTCTCCATCTACCTCGTTATAACGATTTTTGATATTTACTGGATTCCTGCTTTCGCAGGAATGACATTCCCCTTCTGACTCACTGAGCCTTGCAGTGAAAGGAGGAATTGCCCGAAGGGTTGCACACAGGAGGTGTGCAATACGACAGTTGAGTCAGGATGGCTCATCTGTCGTACCCGACTGGAGCGAGAAGCGAAGGCATCCGAAGGATGAGTCAGTGGGGTGTCTTTTTCTTATCAAACCTTCTTTTGGACAAGCAAAAGAAGGTTTGTTGTCGTAGGGGCGCGAAAGCCCCGATCAATGAATTCGTCGTTCGGTGATGGAACCCCGATATAATTATCCCGGGTTTCGAATTGCTTCATCCGAGCTACTTTCCATTATTATTTACTGGATTCCCGCCTACGCGGGAATGACTTTCCCTTTACGCACGGGATCATTACCCTTCTGACTCACTGAGCCTCGCAGTGAAAGGAGGAATAGCCCGAAGGGTTGCACACAGGAGGTGTGCAATACGACAGTTGAGTCAGGATGGCTCATCTGTCGTACTCGACTGGAACGAGAAGCAAAAGCATCCGGAGGATGAGTTAGTGGGCGCAGTAAAATCAATTGCACCCTCACCTGTAGAATTAATTGAGATGAATCTTCATATATCCTGACAATATCGCTATAGTTCGCCCATGACTAAAATCAATACACCGACATTTTCAAAACCCTCTGTAGATCTCATCACTGGGGCATCTAACACTCATCTGCCAAATGTGCAGATCTCTCTGATAATACCGGCATATAACGAGGCTCACTATTTGCCTGATACGCTTAACTCAGTCTATGAAGCGATAAGTCATTTTAACGGTACTGTTGAGGTTATTGTCGTGGATGATAATTCAACCGATGCTACCAATGTCATAGCACAAATGTTTGGCGCTACGGTGGTGTTTGAACCTGTTAACCAGATTGCGAAAGCACGTAATACCGGAGCGAAAGCTGCCAGTGGTAAATATCTGATCTTTCTTGATGCTGATACCACCATACATGGCGATATTTTCGACAAGGTTCTACAATGTCTATCTTCCGGTAAGGTCGTTGGCGGGGGTGCGTGGACTGAGCCTAATAGCGGCTGGTTTGGTAGATTTTTATTTAAATACTTTATTAATTACCTGCTGGCTCTGAAAAATGTCACAGTAGGGCCTTTCCTATATTGTGATAAAGATGCCTTTGATGCTGTAGGTGGTTTTAATGAAGAGTTCTATGCCGCAGAGGAGTTTTCATTGGCACAGCGTTTAAAGGAATATGGACATAAACATGGTAAAAAGTGGCACATTATCAAACACGCTAAAGGACATCGCATCATTACCTCTAACCGCAAGTTTGAGAACTATGGTGGACTGGAAATGCTGGTGTGTAATGCACATCTTTTGATCGGAACCAAAGAAAAGCTTAAACATAAAGAGCAGTGTGATTTTTGGTATAAGCCTCATTAAATCGTAAAACAGAGTTGTTATCGGCTTATATTCATTTGGGTGCAGACTATCACTGTGATAGATTCATTTAATCCAACACTGTAAAACATCAAAAAGGAACAGTGTTATCATCTGATATCTTCATCATCAGGCGGTTTATTGTTGTGACAAACAAAAGCTCTGTTGTATTAACCTTTTTTGTTGAGCTCGAAGGCGAGGCATTAGAACAGCTGTTTGCTGATCCCGGTGTTATTGAGCATCTTATAATGCTCAAAGCACGGATTAGTCTTGGTATTGTAGATTTTTCTTCACAACGTGCTGCTGTGGTACGACAATTAAATCAGGCTGGGGTACCAGTTATTGCATGGCAGTTACTTTGCAGAGAAGATGGTTACTGGTACAACATGTGTAATGCACCTCATGCAATTAAACGCTATCAACAGTTTCAGCAATGGAGTGTCTCTGAGAATTTACAATGGGATGGTATTGGTGTTGATATCGAACCGGATATTTCAGAGCTGCAATATCTGTTTACCCATAAATTCAAGTACATTCAGGCACTTTTTAAACGAGGTTGCAGCAAAAAGCGCCTGCTTGAGGCACAAAAATGTTATCACGATCTCGTCACCAAAATGCAATCGGATAATCATATTGTTTACAGTTATGAGTTTCCGTTTATGGTTGATGAAAAACGCGCAGGCTCTACTTTGCTCCGGCGTCTTTTCGGAATAACAGATATACCATCTGACAAACGGGTATTAATGCTCTATACCAGCTTTTTCCGTCCGGTAGGTACCTTGTTCTTATGTTGCTACTCCACTGAAGCCGATTCGGTAGCTATTGGTATCACCGGTGGAGGTGTAGAAATGGATGGGGTAACTCATCCTCCATCACTTGACTGGGACGAGCTATCCAGGGATATGAGCCTTGCAGCCAGGTGCTGTAGTGATATCCATATATTTAGTCTGGAAGGCTGTATAGAACAGGGGTTCCTTGAACGCCTGCACAACTTTGACTGGAATCAACCCATGATGCACTCCTATTCCATGACGGCAGCTTTACAGATCCTGCGGTTTTGCTTTATCACTTTACTAAGACTAACAACCAGACCGACTGCACTAATTTTAGTATTGCTGGTAAGCGTCGGCCTGATTGTCTATTAAACCATCATTTTTTAAGGCTCATAACTACTTTTTGATAGAGACCACCAAAATAGGTCTTTTTATCAAAACGGGATAACTCATATTGTTCAGGAACCAGATCGATAATTTCACTATCCCATAGATCCAGTGCAAATGGCTCCAGTGTTTTCAGTATAGGCACCATGATATAGCGATGTGGGTGCTGCCAAATCGGGCGATGATAATCAACAAACACTATCTTGCCACCAGGTTTTACCACTCGTAGAGCTTCACTTACCGTTGCTTTGCGTACATCAGCAGGTAATTCATGTAACAAAAAGAACAACATAACCTGTTCAAAGCTATTATCTTCATAGCCAAGGTGTGCAGCATTTTGCTGTTCGATCGTAAGCTGATTATGTGTGCCGATCTTCTGTTGCAGATTTTCTATTTGAATAGGTGCAATATCGATAACATTAAGATGTGCTTTGTGCTGCAGTCGTTTTAGAAATTGCGCGGTAAAATCACCGTAAACACATGCTACTTGGAGTGAGTGTCCACTAACTATCTCCCCCAGCTCATCCAGGGCAGCATCACGCAGACGTTTATAGTTTCCCCATAATATGAGATTAACCAGCCATTGACGTTCAAAGATTTTAACCGCATTTGGGTGAAGATATGCCCACCAGTATGTCTGATGTAAATATTCAGGGACTTCGAGTTTTTCTACAATTTGTTCTACTTGATATTCCAATGATGACTCATTGGGATCGATTACTACTGTTTTATCCATGCTTCCATCCTTGTTGTTATTGTTGAGTATTAGGAAGTATCAACATGTTGTTGAATCAACACAGTAGCATGGTCAATTTGGTATGGATAATCAGACTCTACATATTAATTATAAACAATATTTATATGGGTATGTTCGAATCCAATATTTTTCTACGCTAGTTCAAACGTCATTCCAAGTTGTATCTGCAGGTTCTTGCTCGCATTTCCCTGATTTATTGCAACCTCAAGCAGTCCAGATGAGTTTTCATATAGTAATGGTTCACCATGCCGAACATCCGCAAAGGTTTTTACCCGGTGAATGATTTGCCGGCCTATCTTTATCTGTGTCAGCTTTGGATGATCTGAGGCAAATAAGCCGGTAATGCAGTTACCAAAATGGTCGATATAAACGATACGTGCAACTGATAACTGGTGAATATTTGCTTGATATTCTATGGGTTGAAGGTCAGATACAGATATGTTGTCATCTTCTATTTTTGCAGCAATGGGTGCAAACAGATCCCGTCCATGAAAACTGTTTGAAAGGTGGCTGGGTCTCCAGATAATTTCACTCACACGCACATTTTCCTTGTGAGCAATGATGCGATCAAAGATGCCATTATTGGGCCCAACATAGAAGACATCATCCACCCGTACCACAACTGGCATACGTTGTTCTGTGCCAACACCCGGATCAACAACGCAGATGTAGACATTACCGGGTATGTGATAGTGATGATAGGCAGCCAACAGTATTGATGCTGCTTCTATATCAAAGGATGGGAGATCTGATTGGATATTGATGGTGACTATTGCAGATGAGTAATGCTCAATTTCAGCAATTATCTGACCAATATAGGGGCCTTCGTATCCAAAATCCGTATAAAGTCCAATCATTCTATTGCTACCCTCCCCCTTAAACGCAGAAAGGCCGAACTGCTTCCAGTCCGGCCTTTCTATTATAGCCTATTCAGGACGAGGGCTTACTCTTCAGTAACCGCCTCTTCCTCTACTACCTCTGCATCTACTGGACGATCAACCAGTTCTACATAGGCCATAGGTGCTTTATCACCACTACGGTAGCCACACTTGAGAATACGCAGATAACCACCTGGACGATCCTGATAACGTGGGCCAAGCTCATTGAATAACTTGGTAACCATGTCACGATCGCGCATGCGAGAAAATGCAAGGCGGCGATTGGAGACACTGTCACTTTTAGCAATGGTGATCAATGGCTCTGCTACACGACGAAGTTCTTTTGCCTTGGGCAAAGTAGTCTTAATTAACTCGTGACGGAACAGTGATACTGCCATACTACGGAACATGGCCTTACGACTTGTGCTGTTTCGGTTTAATTGCCGACCAGAATGACGATGACGCATTGTGGTTTCCTTAAATCTTTAAATAAACTGTTAAATGAACCTGTTTTCAGGTGTCGCTTTTTCTTCTTCACTCATAATGCTTGCTGGTGGCCAGTTTTCGAGGCGCATACCCAGTGACAAGCCGCGTGAAGCGAGGACGTCCTTAATCTCGGTTAATGACTTCTTACCCAGATTAGGAGTCTTCAGTAGCTCTACTTCGGTGCGCTGAATCAGATCACCGATGTAGTAGATATTTTCTGCTTTTAAGCAGTTTGCAGAACGGACAGTTAACTCTAAATCATCAACCGGACGCAGAAGAACTGGATCAATCTCAGGCTCTTCAACCTTTGGTTCTGCTTGCTCACGACCCTCTAAATCAACAAATGTTGATAGCTGATCCTGTAAAATAGTTGCCGCTTTACGAATCGCTTCGTCTGCTTCAATCGTACCGTTGGTATCAATCTCGATAATCAGCTTATCAAGGTCAGTACGTTGTTCAACACGTGCAGCTTCTACAGTGTATGAAACACGGTTTACCGGGCTGAAAGATGCATCCAGGCGCAGATTACCAATTGGTCGAGTCTCCTCATCAGCAGGGTAGCGAGTATTCGCAGGCTGGTAGCCACGGCCTTTTTCAATTTTCAGTACCATGTTTAGCTCACCTGAACTGGTCAGGTTTGCAATTTCATGATCCGGATTAATAATTTCCACATCATGATCAACCACAATATCACCTGCAGTCACAATACCCGGACCTTTTTTGTTCAGGTGAAGTGTTACTGAAGAGTGGCTACTCATACGTATTGCAACATCTTTCAGGTTCAGCAGGATATCAATTGTATCTTCCTGTACACCTTCAATCGCAGTGTACTCGTGCAGAACTCCATCAATCTCAACTTCTGTGATCGCACTACCGATCATGGAAGAGAGCAGAATGCGACGTAATGAGTTACCCAGCGTGTGTCCAAAGCCTCTTTCAAGTGGCTCCAGGGTAACTTTTGCACAAGTGTCACTAATCTTTTGAACACCTACCAACCGTGGTTTTAGAAACTCAAGTTCTGTGCCCTGCATTGAATATCCTCTTTAAATCTTTTCGATTATGAGTCAAAAACCCGCCTAAACAACAGCTTCGCTATTATTTAGAGTACAATTCCACAACCAACTGCTCCTGAATTTCGGCAGGAAGCTCACTGCGCTCAGGAATTGATTTGTAGGTACCTTCAAGTTTTGTTCCATCTACATCCATCCACTCAGGAAGGCCGCGTTGTTGCGCCATATCTGAAGATGCTTTGATGCGTAGCTGCGCTTTCGCTTTTTCTGCTACTGCAATCACATCACCAGGCTGAACCTGATAAGAAGGAATGTTTAACTTTGCGCCATTAACGGTAATTCCATTATGACGTACAAGTTGACGTGACTCTGTGCGTGAAGCACCGAAGCCCATGCGGTAAACAACATTATCCAGACGACCTTCCAGAAGTTGCAGCAGGTTTTCACCTGTTGAACCCTTGCGGCGGTCAGCTTCTTTATAATAAAGACGGAATTGACCTTCCAGAACACCATAAATACGGCGCATTTTCTGTTTCTCACGTAACTGGCGTGCATAGTCAGAAAAACGGGTGCGACGCTGTCCGTGTTGTCCAGGAGGAAATGGACGATTTTCCATTGCACACTTGCCTGAGTAGCATTTTTCGCCTTTCAGGAAGAGTTTTTCTCCCTCACGGCGGCACAAGCGACACTTAGAACCAATATATCTAGCCATAATGATAAAAGCCTTATTTAATCTTTAAACGCGACGTCTTTTAGGAGGACGGCAACCGTTATGAGGAATAGGAGTCTTATCAGTGATATTCGTGATTTTGAATCCCATATTATTGAGTGCACGAACAGCTGATTCGCGACCTGGACCCGGGCCTTTGACCCATACTTCCATATTCTTCATGCCATACTCTTGCGCAGTTGCACCAGCACGCTCTGCAGCAACCTGTGCTGCAAACGGTGTACTTTTACGTGAACCACGGAAACCAGAACCACCAGAAGTCGCCCAACACAATGAATTGCCCTGACGATCTGTGATAGTAATAATTGTATTGTTAAAAGAAGCATGAACATGCGCGATACCATCGGCAATATTCTGTTTTACCTTCTTTTTAACTTTTGTACGGCTACTCGCTTTTGCCATCTGAAATATACCTAATTCAACTCATCCGGTCTGGATGATTTTTTAAAATTACTTCTTAATAGGACGACGTGGACCTTTACGGGTACGCGCATTCGTTTGGGTTTGCTGTCCACGGACAGGAAGACCACGACGATGACGGATACCACGATAACAACCAAGATCCATAAGACGTTTAATGTTCATTGAGACTTCACGACGCAGATCACCTTCTACATCGAATTTGCCAACCTCAGTACGCAGGTTTTCAATCTCATCTTCACTCAGATCTTTCACTTTAGCATCAGGTTTAACACCTGCTGCCTGGCAGATCTGTTGTGCCCTAGTATGACCAATTCCATAAATGGAGGTCAGGGCAATTACGGTATGCTTTTGTACCGGAATGTTTATACCAGCAATACGGGCCATTGAGCCACTCCCTAAAAATAACAACAGTAGTTAGCGACGGCACGCGTCGGGAAACGCGCAATACTAATCGCAATAAATACGTTTATCAAGTGTTAAATGATTAAAATATCAGCCCTGGCGCTGCTTATGGCGAGCATCACTAGAACAGATCACACGCACAGTACCATTACGGCGAATAATCTTGCAGTTACGACAGATTTTCTTTACAGAAGCTCTAACTTTCATTGCAAAAAACTCCAAGAATTCTTAAAAAAATATAGTTTATAGACCTGAGCGGCCATACCCTTTCAGGTTTGCCTTTTTCATCAGACCTTCGTATTGATGTGACATCAGGTGCGCCTGCATCTGCGCCATAAAATCCATCACCACAACCACGATTATAAGTAACGATGTTCCACCAAAATAAAATGGAACATTCCAGGACAGAATCAGAAACTCAGGTAACAGACAAACAGCCGTAATATAAATAGCTCCTGCCAGAGTTAACTTGCCTAAAATTCCATCAATATATTGAGCCGTGTGTTCGCCCGGGCGTATACCAGGAACAAATGCACCCGATTTTTTCAGGTTATCTGCTGTCTCTTTAGGGTTAAACATTAACGCAGTATAGAAAAAGCAGAAGAAAATAATCGCTAATGCATAAAACATCACATACAACGGTTGCCCCGGAGATAAGGTTGCAGAGAGATCCTGTAACCATCCCATACCCTGAGCACTACCGAACCAGCCACCCAATGTCGCCGGGAACAGAATAATGCTGGATGCAAAAATCGGTGGTATTACACCTGCCATATTGACCTTTAACGGTAAATGACTTGATTGTGCAGCAAACATTTTTCTGCCTTGCTGGCGTTTAGCGTAGTTCACGGTAATACGACGTTGTCCGCGTTCAACAAAAACAACCAGAGCTGTTACCATCAGGGTTAATGCAAATAACACAATAATAATGGCAGCATTTAATTCACCGGTTCTAGCAAGTTCCAGTGTTCCACCGACTGCTGCGGGTAAGCCTGCAACGATACCGGCGAAGATAATGATAGAGATACCATTACCAATTCCACGCTCTGTTACCTGCTCGCCCAACCACATCAGGAACATGGTTCCAGATACCAGCGTTACTGCTGTTACGAGGCGGAAGATATATCCGGGCTCGATAACGACAGGCAGATTTCCTGGTGCAATCTGGCTCTCCAGCATAACCGCCACGCCAAAGGCCTGGAATGTCGCTAATACCAAAGTTCCAAAGCGAGTGTACTGGGTAATTTTACGACGTCCTGCTGCACCCTCTTTACTCATCTGCTCCATTTTTGGAGAGACCTTGGTCAGAAGCTGCACAATGATCGATGCCGAGATATACGGCATGATACCCAGAGCCAATACCGAGAAGCGCTCTAGTGCACCACCTGAAAACATGTTAAACATGTCAAGGATGGTACCTTTTTGCTGCTCAAACAGTGCGGCAAGTGCTACAGGATCGATACCAGGAACCGGGATATGTGCTCCGATCCGGAAAACAAGCAGCGCGCCAAGAACGAAAAGGATTCTGTTCTTGAGCTCAGTCAGTTTTCCCCCTGACATCATTCCAGCCATTGCAGATGCCGAACTTGCCATTATTAAGCCTCTACTTTTCCGCCAGCTGCTTCAATAGCAGCGCGTGCACCCTTGGTGACACCGAGACCACGAACAGTGACTGCCTTGGTGATTTCACCAGAAGCAATAACTTTTGCGCGCTTGACTTCCTGACGGACAATATTCGCTGACTTAAGAGCCATCAAATCAACCACATCACCTTCACATTTCTCAAGCTCGTTAAGACGAATTTCGTCCATATAACGACCTACGCGTGAAGAGAAGCCCACCTTAGGCAGACGACGTTGCAGTGGCATCTGACCACCTTCAAAACCGACTTTATTAAAGCCGCCTGAACGTGATTTCTGACCTTTATGACCGCGACCTGCCGTTTTTCCGAGGCCTGAACCAATACCACGACCAACGCGCTTTGCAGATTTTTTTGAACCCTCTGCTGGACTTAAGTTGTTCAACTGCATTGTATTAGTCCTCAATAACCTTAACCATGTAGTAGACCTTGTTGATCATGCCACGAGTGCATGGAGTGTCTTCTACTTCCACAATATGGTTCATCCGGCGTAGACCGAGTCCCGCTACACATGCTTTATGAGCAGGTAGACGACCTATGGTACTTCTGACCAGCTGGACCTTAATTTTCTTTTGCTCAGACATGGCTTATTCCAGAATCTCTTTTACACTTTTGCCGCGCTTTGCTGCAATTTCCTCAGGAGATGACATCTCGGCGAGACCTCTTACAGTTGCACGAACAACATTAATCGGGTTGTTTGTACCAATACATTTAGCCAGTACATTATTTACACCCACCACTTCAAATACGGCACGCATCGCACCACCGGCGATAATACCAGTACCATCAGAAGCGGGTTGCATATAGACCTTGGCTGCACCATGACGGGCAGTGATAGGGAACTGCAAGGTTCCACTATCTGTAAGGTTTACTGTGAACATGTTCTTGCGTGCATTTTCCATAGCCTTCTGGATTGCAACAGGTACTTCACGTGCTTTACCGGTACCAAAACCGACACGCCCTTTGCCATCACCAACTACAGTTAACGCTGAAAAACCAAATTGACGACCACCTTTTACAACCTTGGCGACTCGACGTACACCAATGAGTTTTTCTGTGTAGCCATCGTTATTTGCTGCTGCTTCGTTTGCTGCCATCTCACTTACCCTTAGAATTCAAGACCGTTTTCACGCGCCGCTTCTGCTAGTGCTTTCACGCGCCCGTGGTACTTGAACCCGGAACGATCAAATGCAATTTCAGTCACACCGGCTGCTTTTGCACGCTCGGCAATTAATTTGCCAACTGCGGCTGCAGCTTCAATATTTCCACCGTTTTTAACTTCTGCACGTACTTCTTTAATTAAAGTTGATGCTGAAGCAACCACTTGCTCACTATTAGGCGCGATAATTTGCGCATAGATGTGTCTAGGGGTGCGGTTTACACTGAGGCGGTAGACTCCAAGCTCACGAATTTTCGCCCGTGCGCGGGTAGCGCGACGAATTCTGGATTGTTTCTTTTCGTTCATTGCTATCTACCTACCTTACTTTTTCTTGGCTTCTTTGCGGATGATGCGCTCACCAGCATACTTAACACCCTTGCCTTTATATGGCTCAGGTGGACGATATGCGCGAATCTCAGCAGCAACCTGTCCAACAACCTGTTTATCAATACCTTTTACCACGACTTCAGTCTGGGTAGGGGTTTCGATGGTGATACCTTCAGGAGCAGGATATTCAACCGGATGTGAAAAACCGAGGGTCAGGTTTAACTTGTTACCTTGTGCCTGAGCACGGTAACCAACACCAACCAACTCCAGCTTCTTTTCAAAACCAGCACTGACACCAATCATCATATTGTTGACCAGGGCGCGGGTTGTTCCGATTAACGCAATGCTTGATTGCTCATCATTGTTCGCGGTAAAGCGAACGCTGCCATCTTCCTGAACGAAGTTGATAACTGGATGCATATCCAGTGACAACGAACCTTTTGAACCTTTAACGCTAACAGTCTGACCGTTAACCTCAACAGTTACACCAGAAGGAATGGATACGGGATTTAATACTCTTGCCATCTCTCTACCCTCTTACTCAACGGTGCAGATAACTTCGCCGCCAAAGCCCGCTTTGCGCGCTGCACGGTCTGTCATCATGCCAGATGAAGTAGATATGATAGCCACGCCTAAACCACCGAGTACTTTAGGTAAGTCATTGCTACCGTTATATACACGCAGGCCAGGACGGCTTACACGTTTAATTACATCGATAGCAGGTTTACCTTGATAGTACTTTAATGAAATATTAAGTACCGGCTTACCATCGATATCCTGTACTGAATAGTCATTGATATAACCTTCGTCCTTAAGAACGACGGCTAATGACTTTTTCAGCTTGGAAGAGGGCATACCCACCTCTACCTTGTTAGCAGATAACCCGTTACGAATGCGGGTCAGCATATCTGCTATTGGATCAGTCATGCTCATGCCAAATGCTCCAGATTAAAAATAATTAGTTGTTACCAACTGCCTTTTCGCAGACCCGGTACATCACCGCGCATAGTTGCTTCGCGCAACTTGGTACGCGCAAGACCGAACTTGCGATAAACACCATGTGGGCGCCCAGTGATCTGACAACGATTACGCTGACGGACAGGGCTTGAGTCACGAGGAAGTTTTTGCAGTGCAATATGCAGCGCTTCCTGCTCTTCGTAACTTAAAGATGTATCTTTGAGTTTTGCTTTAATTTCAGCACGCTTGGCGGCAAATTTAGCAACCAGTCGCTCACGCTTTAATTCGCGCTGAATCATTGATACCTTAGCCATAATGCATTAACCCTTTAGTGGGAAGTTAAACGCACGAAGCAGTGCGCGACCTTCGTCATCAGTTTGTGCAGTGGTAGTAATGGTGATATCCATACCACGCAGCTTGTCAATTTTGTCGTAATCAATTTCAGGGAAAATGATCTGCTCCTTGACACCCATGCTGTAGTTACCACGACCATCAAATGACTTTGGGTTCAAACCACGGAAGTCACGAATACGTGGTGTTGCAATAGAAATCAGACGATCAAGGAATTCATACATACGCTCTCTGCGCAATGTGACCTTGCAGCCGATAGGCCAACCATCACGAATCTTGAATCCAGCAACTGATTTACGCGCCTTGGTGACAACAGGCTTTTGACCTGCAATCTTAACCATATCTTCAACCGCGTTAACCATGACCTTTTTGTCTGCAGCCGCTTCGCCCACACCCATATTAAGAGTGATCTTTGTAATCCGTGGAACTGCCATAATATTGTCGTAGCCCTGATCTTCCATCAGTTTCTTTACAACAGTGTCACGATAGTATTCTTGCAATCTAGCCATTTTTCAAAACCCGATTATGCGTCAATAACTGCGCTATTAGACTTAAAGATGCGTACCTTCTGACCATCTTCAGTCATTTTAATACCAACCCGATCCGCCTTGTTTGTTTCAGGATTGAAAATTGCGATATTAGAGATATCAATAGGCATCTCCTTATCGACGATTCCACCCTGCACACCCAGGTTCGGGTTAGGCTTTGTGTGTTTTCTTGCAACATTAACGCCTTCAACCAGCGCGCGCTGCTCTGAGACAAGCTTGGTGATCGCACCACGCTTACCTTTATCTTTTCCAGCAATAACGATTACTTCGTCGCCTTTTTTTAACTTACGCATCTTCGTTCACCTAAAACTTTTAAAGCACCTCGGGAGCGAGTGAGATAATTTTCATAAACTTCTCACCTCGCAGCTCGCGAGTTACCGGGCCAAAAATACGTGTGCCAATAGGCTGGTGGCTGTTGTTCAAAATAACAGCTGAATTGCTGTCAAAACGAATCACAGAACCATCTGCACGGCGAACACCTTTTTTAGTGCGAACAACAACTGCGTTGTATACGTCGCCCTTTTTAACCTTCCCGCGAGGGATTGCTTCTTTCACACTCACCTTAATAATGTCGCCAATAGCGGCATAACGGCGGTGAGAACCACCAAGGACCTTGATGCACTGAACAACGCGAGCTCCGCTGTTGTCGGCAACGTCCAATCTTGTTTGCATTTGAATCATGGAAACATCTCCATAAAATCTCTATAAAGCCCAGCAATCCGAATCTTGAGGGCGCGAGATAATAGCACTAAATAACGTCAAGCCCAAGGACTATTTGCACCTGGGCTTATAATTGTAAAAGCAGGGATTTTGGCTTAACTAGCCTTTTCCAGCACCTCTACCAGTGTCCAGCTTTTGCTCTTGGACAGAGGACGAGTCTCTTTAATCGATACAACATCACCGATATTGCACTCGTTGTTCTCATCATGAGCATGAACCTTGGTAGAACGCTTCATAAACTTCCCGTAAATAGGATGTTTAACTTTACGCTCAACCAATACAGTAATGGTTTTATCCATCTTGTCGCTAACAACCCGACCAGTGACTGTACGTGTATTTGTAGTCTGTTCGCTCATTATTCTGCCTTCTCACCTAAAATCGTCTTAATGCGTGCAATATCACGACGCACAGCCTTAAAACGATGAGACTGTGACATCTGACCAATACCACGCTGCATGCGCAGATTAAACTGCTCACGGTAGAGCGCAGTTAATTCACCTTGCAGCTCATCTACGCTCTTTTCACGTAATTCATTCGCTTTCATCACAGTACCGTCCGAGTAACAAATGTAGTCTTAAGTGGAAGTTTTGCTGCAGCAAGACGAAACGCCTCACGTGCAATCTCTTCATTCACACCTTCCATTTCATAGAGCATGCGACCTGGCTGGATCTGTGCAACCCAGTACTCAACATTACCCTTACCTTTACCTTGACGAACCTCAAGAGGCTTCTCAGTAATTGGCTTGTCTGGAAAAATACGAATCCAGATTTTACCACCACGTTTGATATAACGAGTCATGGCACGACGAGCCGCTTCTATCTGGCGCGCGGTAATACGACCACGCTCGACAGATTTTAAGCCGTACTCACCAAAGCTTACCTTGTTACCTGTTAAAGCCAGGCCACGGTTACGCCCTTTCTGTACCTTGCGGAATTTAGTTCTTTTTGGTTGAAGCATTATCTACCACTCCACTATTTTGCAGCTGCTGTCTTTTCAGATGTTTCATTTAATTCGCTAGAATCAAAAACCTCACCTTTAAAGATCCAGACCTTGACACCAATGATGCCGTAAGTCGTGTTAGCTTCTGCTACACCATAATCAATATTTGCACGCAGGGTATGAAGAGGCACACGACCTTCGCGATACCACTCACTACGGGCAATTTCAGCGCCGTTCAAACGACCACCGACATTAATCTTGACGCCCTGTGCACCAATACGCATGGCATTGGTAACAGCACGCTTCATAGCGCGGCGGAACATAATACGACGCTCAAGCTGTTGAGCTACACTTTGAGCAACCAAGGTTGCATCAAGCTCAGGCTTGCGAATTTCTTCAATGTTGATATGAACAGGTACGCCCATCATTGCAGTAATTTCATTACGCAGACGTTCAATATCTTCACCTTTTTTACCAATCACCAAACCGGGACGGGCTGAAAAGATAGTGATACGCGCATTACGTGCAGGGCGCTCGATCTGAATGCGACTCACTGAAGCTTGTGAAAGCTTTTTGTTAAGGAATTCACGCACTTTAAGATCCGTGTTCAGGAATTTGCCGTAATCTTTGCTTTCGGCAAACCACTTAGATGTCCAGTCTTTAGTGATACCAAGACGGATACCAGTTGGATGTATTTTTTGACCCATATCTGCCTACCCTTATTTATCTGCGACTTTGATGGTGACGTGGCTAGTACGCTTCAGGATGCGATTACCACGACCTTTCGCACGCGCACGCATGCGTTTCAATGTTGGTCCCTGATCAATATAGATCTGAGAGACCTTCAACTCATCAATATCGGCACCATCATTGTGCTCTGCATTGGCAATAGCAGACTCAAGTACTTTTTTGATGATTGCAGCGGCTTTCTTGGTACTGAAAGTTAACTGCTCCAGCGCTTTCTCAACAGGTAAACCGCGGATTTGATCGGCTACCAGGCGACATTTCTGTGGAGAGATACGCGTATATGTAAGCTTTGCTGATGTTTCCATATTGCTATCCCCTTATCGCTTGGCTTTTTTGTCAGCAACGTGACCACGGTAGGTACGCGTTGGAGAAAATTCGCCGAGTTTATGGCCGATCATGTTCTCGTTAACCAGAACCGGTACATGTTGCTTGCCGTTATGAACAGCAATAGTCAACCCAACCATATCTGGCAAAATCATAGAGCGACGTGACCAGGTTTTGATAGGACGACGGTTATTTTGTTCGATCGCATTGGCAACTTTCTTTGCCAGATGGTGGTCAACAAATGGACCCTTTTTAATTGAACGTGGCATTGTTGATAACCCCTGTTATTTCTTGTTACGACGACGCACAATCAGTGAATCGGTACGTTTGTTCGAACGGGTTTTATACCCTTTAGTCGGAACACCCCATGGAGTTACAGGATGACGACCACCAGAGGTACGACCCTCACCACCACCATGTGGGTGATCAACCGGGTTCATAGCCACACCGCGTACAGTAGGACGAACACCACGCCAACGTGTAGCACCGGCCTTTCCAACTTTACGCAGGCTATGCTCACTGTTACCAACTTCACCTATGGTTGCCTTACAATCCAGAGGAACCTTGCGCATTTCACCTGAACGTAAGCGTATAGTAGCGTAGATGCCTTCGCGGGCAACGAACTGTACAGAGGTGCCTGCACTGCGAGCGAGCTGCGCACCCTTTCCAGGCTTCATTTCGATACAGTGAACTGTGGTACCAACAGGGATGTTACGAAGCGCCAGGGCATTACCTGTTTTGATTGCAGCTTCTGCTCCAGTATCAATCGCATCACCGGCCTTGATATTTTTCGGGGCAATAATGTAACGACGCTCACCATCTGCATATTTCAACAGCGCAATATTCGCGGTACGGTTAGGATCGTATTCAAGACGCTCTACAACAGCAGGCACACCATCTTTGTCACGCTTGAAATCAATGACACGGTAGTGTTGCTTGTGACCACCACCAATATGACGGCTGGTAATGCGTCCATTATTGTTACGACCACCACTTTTGCTCTTCTTTTCGAGCAATGGTGCGTATGGATCGCCTTTATGGAGATCCGGGTTAACCACTTTCACCACAAATCGACGACCTGCGGAGGTGGGTTTCATCTTTATTACTGGCATCGGATAGTTTCCTCTTTACTGTGCCCCACCAAGGAAGTCGATCTCTTGACCTGCTTCCAGAGTTATGTAGGCTTTTTTCCAGTTACTGCGTTTACCAAATTTAGCACCCGTACGCTTGGTCTTGCCTTTCATGTTCGCAACGGTTACCGAACTGACCTTAACGTCAAACAACAGCTCAACAGCCTGTTTGACTTCAATCTTGTTCGCATCGGTGGCGACCTTGAAAACATACTGATTATTTTCGTCCGCAACGATACTGCTTTTTTCAGAGATATGTGGTGCTAATAACACCTGCATTAGTCGGTTATCTTTCATGCCAGCATCTCCTCAATTTTCTTGACAGCGTCAACTGTCATAATGACCTTTTCAAAACCAACGAGATTGACCGGGTTTACCTGACCTGCATTACACACATCAATATTTGGAATATTACGTGCAGACAGATAGAGGTTGTCATCAACATTATCGGTTACGATAAGTGCGTTATTTGCACCCATAGCCTTAAGCTTTTCAACCAACTGCTTGGTTTTAGGTGTTTCAACCGCAAACTTGTCAACAATAACCAGACGCTCCTGACGAACCAGCTCCGAAATAATAGAGCTCATCGCAGCGCGATACATTTTACGGTTAACTTTTTGTGAATAGTCACTTGGGCTTGCAGCAAAGGTTCTGCCACCACCAACCCAGATTGGGCTGCGAATGGTACCAGAACGAGCACGACCTGTGCCTTTCTGACGCCATGGCTTGGCACCACCACCACGAACCTGTGAGCGGGTTTTCTGCGCCTTGGTTCCAGAACGGGCACCTGCCAGATAGCTGACAACTACCTGATGAACCAGGGCTTCATTAAAATCACGACCAAATGCTGCATCAGATAGCTCAACGCTACTTTTTGAAGCACGGCCAGTGGCTGTTGTTAAATTCAGTTCCATCGTCTGGCCTCTCACGCTTTAACTGCAGGAGTAACGATTACGTCACTGCCTTTATGTCCGGGAACAGCACCTTTCACCAACAGCAGATTACGCTCTGTATCAACACGAACGACTGTCAGATTTTGAATGGTACGCTTCACATTACCCATTTGGCCTGCCATTTTCTTACCTTTGAAAACACGACCAGGAGTCTGGTTCTGACCGATAGAACCAGGAGCACGATGTGAAAGAGAGTTGCCGTGAGTGGCATCTTGCATATGGAAGTTATATCTCTTGATAACACCAGCAAAACCTTTACCGATAGTTGTTCCAGAGATATCAACCTTTTGACCGTCTGCAAACATGTCGACTTTGATCTCAGCACCCGCCTCGATACCTTCGCCTTCACCTTCGCCTAAACGGAATTCCCAAAGACCACGACCCGCTTCGACACCTGCTTTTGCATAGTGTCCAGCCATTGGCTTGGAAACACGACTTGCTTTACGTGAACCTACAGTTACCTGTAGTGCACTATAGCCGTCAGTCTCCAGACCTTTAATCTGGGTAACGCGGTTTGGCGATACTTCGATAACCGTTACCGGAACCGAGCCACCATCTTCGGTAAAAATGCGGGTCATGCCGCATTTACGACCTACTACACCAATAGCCATTATATTTCCTCATCAACACACCGATTTCGATTGACCGGTGCTGAAAAACAACCCGCCCCGACACGAATGCCAGGGCGGGGAACCATTTAAAAGGGCGCAAAGTTTACTGCAATTTAATCTGTACGTCTACACCTGCGGCCAGATCAAGTTTCATCAATGCATCCACGGTTTTGTCGGTTGGATCAACGATGTCCATCAAACGCTTGTGTGTACGCAACTCATACTGGTCACGAGCGTCTTTGTTAACATGTGGTGAAATCAGAACTGTAAAGCGCTCTTTCTTGGTAGGAAGAGGGATCGGGCCTTTTACATGAGCACCGGTACGCTTGGCAGTTTCAACGATTTCACTGGCAGATTGATCGATTAAACGATGATCAAACGACTTTAAACGAATACGAATCTTTTGATTTGTCATATTAATTACTCAATAATCTTGGCAACAACGCCCGCACCAACAGTACGTCCGCCTTCACGAATCGCAAAACGAAGTCCATCTTCCATCGCGATTGGTGCTATCAAACTCACTGTCATCTGTACGTTATCACCTGGCATTACCAT
>RRYU01004700.1_pt1 | contig 52447 bp, 50 predicted proteins | sample 2162651 | NCBI WGS metagenome assembly RRYU01 (sample SAMN10267283, study PRJNA491782) | microbial mat metagenome | isolation source: biomat in the production well | place: Japan: Minami-Kanto gas field, natural gas well KTG3 | collected 2017-06
TTTTTTAAAATTCTAATCTCTTAAATTAACACCCTTTTCAAAGTTCACGGCTCCCTGGTTTGACTGCAGGAATCCCATTTTTACACAGGGGACATTCTTCAGGGAGGTAAGTCTTTATATCCACAGTTAAGAGTTTTTCAATCTTTATTCCGAAACCTACCTTTCCTCCACTTCGGTCTATTAATACTCCTACTCCCACTGCTTCTCCTTTTCTCGATTTTACGATATCAATAACTTCCCTTACCGAACTTCCGGTAGTAGTGACATCTTCTACCACCAATACTTTTTCTCCCTCTTTTATTTCGAAACTACGCCTTAAAGTCATTTTACCATTTTCTCTTTCGGTAAAGATTGCTCTCACCCATGGGCCTAATACCCGCGCCATCACATGAGCCATAATAATACCCCCGATTGCCGGTCCTACAATTACATCAATATCATCTCCCCTGAATTTCTTCCCCAGTTCACTGCATAGATTATGCATAAATCCGGGGTATTGCATTACCTGGGCACATTGGATATAAGTATCACTATGCACTCCCGAGGTTAGTTTAAAATGGCCTTTCTGAATCGCTCCTGCTTGTTCGAATTTTTGCATTACTTCTTCTTTATTAATAATCATCTTTTAATTTCTCTCCATTTCTTTTAATATTTCTTTGGCCGCTTCTACCGGATTTATAGCATTTCTTATCGGTCTTCCTATTACTAAATAATCTGCCCCTAATTTTACGGCTTTCTGTGGAGTCATTATTCTTTTTTGGTCATCGAAAGATTCCCCCGCAGGACGTATTCCGGGAGTTAAAATTACAAAACCTTCCCCACAGGCCTTTCTTATTTCCTGAATCTCCCAGGGAGAAGCAACCACTCCATCAAGCCCGGCAGATTTAGCTAATTTAGCCAGATGAACCACCTGTTCTTCCAATCTTTTTTTAATACCTATTTCTTTTTCTAATATTTCCTGATTGATACTGGTAAGTAAAGTTACTCCCAAAATCAAAGGTCTTCTAATGCCTAATGTCACACTAATTTTTTTAGCTGCCTCTGCAGCTGTTTTCATCATTTCATATCCCCCGGAGGTGTGAACATTAAAAATAAAAACTCCCAATTTAGTAGCTATTTCTGCTGCCCGAGCAACGGTATTGGGTATATCGTGGAATTTTAAATCTAAAAAAACTTTGCCTCCTTTTTCATTTACCATATTTACTATTTCAGCACCCTCAGAAGTAAATAATTGGCTTCCGATTTTAAAAACTCCTACATGACCTCTTAATTTACCCACCAATTCCTCTGCTTTTTTAAAATCGTCCACATCTAGAGCTAATACTAGTCTTTCTTTCACTGTTAATTGCATTTTATTCCCCCTTGTTTTATTAAATTTTCATACTTCCCACTAATTCATTCACATCTTTAATGCTGCTTTCTATTAGATATTTTTCTATTCCTTCAATGATTTCAATAGTCACCCGGGGATTTACAAAATTCGCTGTCCCTATCTCTATTGCGCGAGCCCCGGCAATAATAAATTCCAGAGCATCTTCAACTTTCATTATCCCACCTATTCCGATTATCGGGATATTTACCGTCTGAAATACCTGCCAGACTAACCAAAGGGCTACCGGTTTTACCGCGGGACCCGATAGACCACCACTAACATTGGCTAGCTTAGGTTTGCGAGAATCAATATCTACTGCCATGCCCACTAAAGTATTTATCAGAGATAAGGCATCCGCTCCTGCTTCTTCAGCAGCTTGTGCAATTATTTTGATATCTGTAACATTGGGAGTCAATTTTGCAATAAGTGGGAGAGAAGTAGCTTTCCGAATACTGCTTATTATTTTATAAGTAGATTGGGCATCTGTCCCCCAGGCCATACCTCCTTTTTTGACATTTGGACAGGAAATATTGACTTCCAGACCAGCAATTCCCATCTCCTTTGAAATTTCTCCTAATCTTCTAGCTAATTCTACATATTCTTCTAAGGTATCCCCGGAAATATTTATAATCACAGGAGTATTGAATTTTTGTAAATAAGGTAATTTTTCTCTAATTAACATTTCAACTCCTACATTCTGCAAGCCGATAGCATTAAGCATTCCCGAAGGGGTCTCTATAATTCGAGGAGGTGGATTACCCATCCTTGGTTCTAGAAAAATTCCCTTTAGTACCATCGCTCCCAACTTATTCAAATCAATAAATGTAGAAAACTCTTCACCATAACCAAAAGTCCCTGAGGCAGTCATCACCGGATTTTTTAACTTTATCCCAGCTATTTCCACTTCTAAATCAGGTTTATCAATCATCCCAGATCACCTCACTTCCTTTAAAAATAGGCCCATCAACACAGATTCTTTTATATTCAAATTTAGCTTTATCTTCTTTTCTATTATTAATTTTTATTTTGCAGACACACCCCAAGCAAGCACCTATCCCACAAGCCATCCGTTCTTCTAAAGATACTTGACAATTAATATTTACCTGTAAAGCGATCTCAGTAATTTTTCCTAGCATGGATTTTGGGCCACAGGCAAATATCTGGTCCGCTAACCATCCTTCTTTAATAATTTTCTCCAACAAATCAGTAACTAAACCATGGTGTTTATAACTTCCATCATCGGTAGCAACATCTACTTTTGCCCCCAGAATCTTAAAGCTTTCCTCTCCCAGGACCAACTCTTTTTTTAAAGCACCTATTAGAGCTCTTACTTCTTTACCTTGTCTTATAGATTCTTCGCATAAAGCCATTAAGGGAGCAACGCCTATTCCTCCTCCTACTATCATAATCTTCTTACTCTCCGGATAGATATTAAAACCATTTCCAATAGGGCCCATGATGTCCAAATCATCTCCTATTGCCCTTTGACTTAATAATTTCGTACCTTCTCCCACTACCTGAAATAAGATATAAATTTCTCCTTTTTCTTTATCTATTCGGTGAATACTTAGGGGACGGCGCAGTAAAGGATAATTATTTTTACCGCATTTAATTTGAATAAACTGCCCGGGAAGAGCTTCTTGAACAATTTTCGGAGCTCTTAATTTCATCAGGTAAATATCCGGTGCAACTTCTTTTCTGGATAAAATTTCTACTTTAATATTTAAAATCGTACTCACCTTCTTTCACTCACTATTCCCACTTTATCTTCCCCATCTATCTCATTTAATCTAACCTTTACAATTTCCTTCTTGGAAGTAGGAATATTTTTACCGCTAAAATCTGCTCGAATAGGAAGTTCTCGATGTCCTCTATCAATCAATACAGCTAACTGAATCACCTGGGGTCTTCCCAAATCCACAATTGCATCCATGGCTGCTCTTACAGTCCTTCCGGTATAAAGGACATCATCAACCAATACAATTTTCTTTTGAGAAACTCCAAAAGGTATTTCTGTTTTTAGCACTAATGGCTGGCGGGCAACCATAGATAAATCATCACGATATAGAGTTATATCTAAGGTTCCTACCGGGATTTCTTTTTTTTCTATCTTAAAAATCTCCTGCGCTAATCTTTTAGCCAGGAAAACTCCTCTGGTCCTTATCCCAATAAGCGCTAAATCAACTACCCCCTTATTTTTCTCTACTATCTCGTGGGCAATTCTTACCAGAGTCCTCTTGATCTCACTTTCCCCCATCACTACAGTTTTTTCCTGTATGCTCATTCTTTTAAACCTCCTTTCCGTTGCATATGTATTTACATATTAAAATAATAATCCTCCTTCCAACCCAATCTGGCTGATAAGGAGGTAATAATTTTTCCTTACCATCCACACCAGACTGATGTTAAAGGAAGTTACATTTTATTTATATAATAAAATATCCTCTTATTAATGGCTAACAAGAGGATATAATTTTCCTTTTTATCCCCTTACTAGTCTCTCTGAACTAATTTAAAAGGGTCACTTTTATTTTATTTTCTTAATGATATATTAAAAGTATTTGAGAGTCAAACAATTTTTAAATAAAATTTCTTCGCTCATTAACCAATTTCAATAGTATTTTTAAGTACGCCTTAATTAAGGCGATAAAGAATTGTTCTTTCTAATCTCCCTAGTCGCCACCAAATCTATATTCTCATTCAGTAAATTGGAAGCCACTATCTGGCCGATATCAACCGGGGCTTCTACTTTAATCTGGCGGGTAATCTCTCCCACTTTTTTTAAATATTTTTTGGGAATCGGTGAAGGAGTCTTTACACTTACCAGAGAGAAGTCTCCCTCTGTTACTAAAACAGAACCGGTAAACACTCTTAGGGGATTGGTGATCTCGTTTGTAATGTAGTCCTTCCCTTTGGGGCATTCGTCTCCGCTAATATCCTTAATATTCGTTCCTTCGTATTCTACTTTTATCTGACAACCGTTAGGACAGATTATACAGGTAAATTCTCTATACATGGTTTACCAACCTTACCTTTAATTTGTTTAGGCCTGCTAGCTCCGAAGAGGATAGTTTTCCCCTGATCATCTCTGCCGGGTTTACGCGTCGCAAGGATTTTTTCTTGATTAACCTTCTACCCTCTTCAAATAGCAACATTTTCTTTCTCCCCGGTTGATTAACTCGAAAAGAAAAGATGGTATCTTTTCGACTAATCAATCTTTGGGGAACTACATATCTTAAGCCTTCTCCTAATTCAACATTGATTTCTTGTTCTTTGGTCAACTTTCCTTCCAGGTATTCTGCTAGTCCCTCTACTATATACTCGGCTTCCAAAGATACATTATCTACGATATCGTGTACCTGCAGGACATTCCCACAGGAAAAGATACCGGGGATGCTGGTCTGGCCTCTCTCATCTACCTGCGGCCCCCCGGTTATGGGGTCTAATGCGATACCCGCTTCCCGGGAAAGCTCATTCTCCGGGATTAGGCCTACCGAGAGGAGCAGGGTATCACAGTCTATCTTTCTCCTGGTGCCCGGGATAACCCCTCCTCTTTTGCCGAGCTGGGCGATGGTCACACCGGATAGGCGACCATTCCCCTCTATATCCACTACGGTATGATTGAGCAAGAGGGGTATATCAAAATCATACAGACATTGATTTATGTTTCGGGGGAGACCGCTGCTGTAGGGGAGTTTCTCGGCCACGGTTATTACTTCCGCCCCTTCCAAGGTCAGGCGGCGGGCCATGATCAGGCCGATATCTCCCGAGCCTAAGATGACTATCTTTTCTCCCACCATATAGTTTTTTAGATTGATCAGCTCTTGGGCTACCCCGGCAGTATAGATACCGGAGGGTCGGGCCCCCGGTATGCTGATAGCTCCCCGGGTCCGCTCCCGGCAGCCCATGGCCAGGATAATGACCCGGGCGCGATAGTGGGTTAATCCGTTATTATTTACCACGGTTAGCTCTTTTTGGGGAGTTAGACCGACTACCATACTGTTTAACAGGTAGGGAATCTTTTTATTTTCTACCTGGTCGATGTATCTCTGGGCATATTCCGGACCGGCAAGGGAGGTGTGAAACTTTTCCAGGCCGAATCCGTCATGAATGCACTGTTGCAGGATACCTCCCAAATAGGCTCCCCGTTCGATAAGGAGAATATCCTCTATTCCTTTTTGCTTACAGGCGACGGCTGCGGCTAAACCGGCAGCCCCTCCGCCGATGATGATAACTTCTTTTTCTTGCATAATTACTCTTCCTTATTACTTCTGTATCCGGTTAAGAGATAAGAATTGTGTCCTTTTAAAGTGATCTCCCGGGGAGTAAGATTAAAATTTTCCCTTAATATCTCCATGATTCTGGTCTGACAATATCCTCCCTGGCATCTGCCCATCATGGCCCGGGTGCGATACTTGATAGAGATCAGGCTTTTAGCCCACAGGGGATTACTGGCTGCCTCTAATATTTCTTTTTTGGTAACCTTCTCACAACGACAGACTATCTCTCCGTAATCCGGGTCCTGCTTGATCAAAGTTTTCTTGGTCTCCTCATCCTGTTCTTCAAAGCGGAAGATGCCTTTCCGGAGAGGATTGAATTTGGATTTAGGGTTTAATCTTTCCTTTTTATTGATAATCTCTACTACCCTCTTAGCAATCGGCTGGGCGGCAGTTAAGCCCGGAGATTCGATACCGATAAGATTGATAAAGTTATTGACTTTTTTGTCTTCTTCTATTACAAAATCCCAAAAGCCCCCCTCGGAAGAAGGAGCCTGTTTGGCCCGGAGGCCGGAATAACTACGGATGATATATCCGGGTGAAATTGATGGTAAAAATTCACCTCCCTCGGCGGAAAGCATTTTCATTACCTGAGATGTGGTAGAAAAATTATCTTTTCTTTTGATGTATTCGTTGCTGGGCCCCAACAGTATATTTCCATCAATCGTTGGGGTAATGTGAACACCCAAACCTCCGGAGCCTGCTTGAGGCACCGGATAGATCAGGTGATTTACTAACCAGGAGACATTTTTATCTAATACATGGTATTCACCCCGGCAGGGATAAAGACGATATTTTTTTATTCCTGCCATTCGGGCAATCTTATCGGTATAAAGTCCGGCACTGTTAATTATATATGAAGAAATAAATTCCCCACGATTGGTGGTAATTTTAAAATGTAAATTATTTGATTTGGTAATGTTTTTTACTTCGGTATTTAGAAAGAAGGAAGTGCCGTTATTCAGGGCATTTTCAGCCAGGGCAATAGTTAAGAGATAAGGAGAGGTAATGGCAGTGTCGGGAGAATAAAGAGCTGCGATTCCTTCTATATTGGGCTCTAATCTTTTCACTTCATCAAAGCCAATAATTTGCAGATTATCTGCTCTGTTCGTATCTCCCTGTTGCTTTAATTTTTGCAGCTCATTAATTTCTTTTTTTTCCTTGGCAACCACTAATTTACCAATCTTTTTGTAAGGGACATCAAGCTGACTACATAGTTCTTTAAAAAATTTATTTCCTTCTACGCAAAACTTGGCCATCAAGGTGCCCGGTCTATTATTAAAACCGGCATGAACTACCCCGCTATTTCTACAGCTAGTCCCCCAGCCAACATCATCTTCTTTCTCCAAAACTGCAACGTTAATTTTGTATTTACATAATTCCCGGGCAACAGCACAACCAATTACTCCACCACCGATAATAGCTACATCAAAATGATTATTTTTTATCTTCATATATATTTTTCCTGTAAATTAAATAATAAAAAAATAAATCGCAAAAATGTTTTCTATTATTTAATTTTTCCTATTTCGAGTTATTGCTCCGGAAATTAATTTCCTCAAGAGAAGATCTTTTAGCTCTCTCTAAGTGCTGGAGTAAAACTTTATTAATTAGCTCACCGTCATTCTTCTTTAAAGCTTCTATAATAGCCAGATGCTCTTTTGCCGAGCCCGAAAAAGTAACTCTCTTAAGAGAAATATTTCTCAACCAATGAATCTGTTCTTGAAGATTAGCTAATAACTCAATAAGTTTTTTGTTCCCGCAATTTTGACTAAGAAGATCATGAAATTTTTTATCCAGAGCTAAATATTGAAGACAATTTTCAGGATTGGCAGATTTATTTATATATTTTTTAAATCCATCTCCAATTTTTTCTAATTCCTCCATAGATATTTTGCCGATAGACTTTTTAATCGCTAAATATTCTAAAGATTCTCTAATTTCAAAGATATCTTCTATTGCTTGAGCCGTAATCTTAGAAACTGCTGCTCCTTTTCGGGGAATAATAGTAACAAATCCTTCTTTTTCCAACCTGTTAAAAGCTTCTCTGATGGGAGCTCTGCTTATATTCATTGCTTTTGATAATTCTTCCTCCAGCAAGCGAGTACCAGGCTTTAAAGTACCTATCATAATCTGAAACTTTATATTCTGGTAGACTCTATCCTTGAGGGATAAATAGTGTCCTAAATCTTCAAAATTTTCTTTCATTATTCTCCTCTTCTTTTTAAAGATTTAACCATCCTTAAATGTATTTTATCTTGTCGATTGTATATTGTCAACAATAATTATTTCTTCTTATCTCTTATATCTGGTTGTGTATTGCGTAAAGTGAAATGGCAAGAAAAAAGATTAAAAAAATAACAGCTTGTAATTAATGCGGTATTGCTAATAGATATAATTTAAAAACATTTAATATTTATTTCTTTAAGTTTTTTAACTATTTCATCTCCCACTTCCTGGGTAGAAGAGTTTCCTCCCAAATCATTAGACCTTACTTTTCCTTCGCTTAATACCTTTTCTACCGCATTCTCGATAGCCCGGGCGGCACTGATCTCTCCCAGATGATCCAACATCATTGCACCGGAAAATGTAGTAGCGGTAGGATTGGAAATATTTTTACCGGCTATATCAGGAGCAGAACCGTGAATAGGTTCAAACATGGAAACACCTTCTGGATTTATATTTCCCCCGGCCGCAACCCCTAAACCACCTTGAATCATCGCTGCTAAATCGGTAATAATATCACCGAACATATTTGGAGTAACTACAATTCTATACCATTCGGGTCTTTGAAGAAAGAACATAGTGATAGCATCTACAAAAGTAAATTCAGTCTCGATATCAGGATATTGACTTGATACTTCCACAAAAACATCTCTCCAAAGTCCATAAATGTTAGTTAATACATTGGCTTTGTCTACCGAAGTTACTCTTTTAAAATTTTTCTTTTTAGCTAACTCAAAGGCATATTTGATTACCCTTTGAGTCCCAGGCCTGCTGATTAAACCTATCTGATAGGCCATCTCTTCTTCTTGTTCTAAATTGAAATCTACTTGTATTTTGGCTTTGTATAGTTTTCTTAATACTTCCAAGTGGCCTTGGTCGGCTCTGGTTTTAAACCTTCCACCAATCCCTATATAGAAATCTTCGGTATTTTCTCTAACTACATAAAAATTAATATCTTCGGGGCTTTTATTTTTCAAAGGACAGGGAACTCCTTTATACAATCTGATGGGACGCAGATTAATATACTGATCAAAGTAAAATCTGGTCTTTAATAATATTTCTTTTTCTAGAATCCCCGGCTTCACCCTGGGATCACCGATGGCTCCAAAGTATATAGCATCCATGTCTTCTATCTCCTTTAAAGCACTATCGGGTAATAATTCCCCGGTTCTTAGATAATGTTCAGAACCAAAAGGAAACTCTATCCAATTAATGTTAATTGCAAATATCTTAGAAGCTGCTTCAATTACTTTCCTACCTTCTCTAATTATTTCCGGTCCTATCCCATCACCGGGAATTAAAGCTATATTATACATCTCTTTCTCTCCTCGTTATTTCTTCTTTGACATATTCTCTTAACCCACCCAGTGAAATAATATTTTGAATAAAGACCGGTAAAGGGTTTAGCTTGTACACTTTATTTTTATTAATATTTTCTATAACTCCCTTTGCGGTATCTACTTTTAAAAAATCGCCTTCGGAACATTGAACTGTAATATCTTTGGATTCAAAGATAGGGAGGCCGATGTTTATGGCATTCCTGAAAAAAATGCGGGCAAAAGATTTAGCAATAACACAAGATACTCCTGCTGCTTTTAAGGCAATGGGTGCATGTTCGCGGGAACTACCGCAGCCGAAATTTTTACCCGCTACTATAATATCTCCTTTGTCCATCTTTTTAACAAATTCAGAATCGTAGTCTTCCATACAATGTAAAGCCAACTCTTCAGGATCAGAGGTATTAAGATAACGAGCAGGGATAATTACATCAGTATCTATATTGTCTTTAAATTTCCAAACTTTGCCTTTGATTGTCATTCTATTTCACCTCCTCGGGGCTAGCTATTCTACCCGCAATAGCAGAGGCAGCAGCAAGTGCTGGGCTAGCCAGGTATACTTCGCTTTCAGGATGCCCCATCCTGCCCACAAAATTCCTGTTTGTGGTAGAAATTGCCCTTTCGCCCTTGGCCAAAATACCCATATAACCTCCTAAACAGGGACCACAAGTAGGGGTGCTTACCGCGGCTCCAGCAGTAATAAATGTTTCAATTAACCCTTCCCGAAGAGCTTGCAGATAAACATCTTGAGTCGCCGGAATGATAATCAATCTAACTTCAGAATGAACCTGTCGCCCTTTTAGGATTTGGGCAGCTATGCGCAAGTCTTCTATCCTCCCGTTGGTACAGGAACCGATAATGGATTGATCAATCCTAATCCCTTTTGCTTTACTGATTGGTTTAGCATTTTCGGGTAAATGAGGGAAAGCCACCTGGGGCTCAATCTTACTAACATCAATCTCGATAATCTTTTCGTAATGGGCATCCGGATCACTATTGTAGGTCTGATAAGGTCTTTGGGCCCGTCCTTTTAGGTATTCCAAAGTAATCTCATCAGGTTCGATGATCCCGGTTTTAGCCCCTGCTTCAATAGCCATATTGCACATGGTAAAGCGATTATCTATAGAAAGACCTTTAATTACTTCCCCACTAAATTCCATGACTTTGTAATTGGCACCATCTACCCCAATCTGGGAAATGGTGTAGAGGATCAGGTCTTTTCCGTTTACCCATCTATTTAACTTTCCGAAATAGACGAACTTAATGGTAGGTGGCACTTTAAGCCAGACTTCACTAAGAGCCATAATAGCTGCCAAATCGGTACTTCCCACTCCTATGGCAAAAGCACCCAATGCGCCGGAGGTATCGGTGTGAGAATCTGCTCCCACTACCACATCTCCGGGAAGAACTAATCCCTTTTCCGGCAGAAGGGCATGTTCTACCCCCATTTTTCCTATTTCAAAATAATTTTCTATTTCATATTCCCGAGCAAATTCTTTTAATAATTTACACTGTTCTGCAGATTTTATATCTTTATTGGGTGCAAAATGATCAGGGATTAAACCGATTCTCTTCCTGTTAAATACTTTTCGGGCACCACTTTCTCTAAAATATTTTATAGCCATGGGAGCAGTGATGTCATTGGCAAAGGCGAAGTCTACTCGCGCTTTAATAATATCACCTATCCCAAAATTATCTGCATCTGTATGCGCTGAGAGTATTTTTTCTACAATTGTTTTTCCCATTATTTTCTCCTTGTCCAATAAAATTTATAATTTATGATCACAATATTTATGGTTGCATTTTTTACAGTTATTATTTTCTCCAGAAGGTGTAGATATTTCTTTGCCTGCCCCTATCACCCATGATAAGGACTTTTGAGGTAACATCATGTAACCTTTGGTTAACCTTACTCCTATGCTATTAGCGGGAATACTTTTAAAGATGATGTCTTGTTGAGACACTGCCCAGTCGCCATAACCGGGAGAAAAATGTCTGCTGCTTTTAAAGCCCTGCTCTGTCATTTCCAGGCGGGCTGATTTTCTAACTCTCCAACTAAAATCTTCAACTGCTACTGTACCTACTGCATCCAGAGCTAACGCCTGAGGATACTCTCCTTGAGATAGTAATTCAGATACTTTTTTTTCCAGTAAATCTCCTATAGTAATTACTCCAACAAGCAAATGGCTCGCTCCCTTTAGTTGATCAATTACAGATTTAGAAAACCTAAATGTAAGCCCATTTTCTATACTAACCTTCTCTTTCGATGTAAAGCAAATAATTTTAATTAAGGAATAAATTCCTTGGGGTTTAAAAAGATTATAACCTCGATTAATTTCTCTTTCGGAAATCTGTAAAGTATTCTGATTGGGCTCTTTAATTTTCTCCCCACTATAGCCCTGGTACCGCAATACTTCTTCTTTGTTAATATTCAGTTTTATATCTTTTATTATCTTCATAATCTCATTCTTAATTTAATAATTTAATAAATGGCAAACCAAATCCATATCTCGTAAAGGAAATATATGAATTCCCGCTACTTCTTTAAATTTGTGAATCTTATCAATAAGTTCTCGGGATATCTTTATACCCTCTTCTACATCCTTTCCCTTCATCCTCTCTTTTACTTCGGAAGGAATAAAGATACCTGGTAAATTTTTATTTAAATATTCAACCATTTTGTAACTCTTTAGAGGCATAATTCCAATAATTTTAGGTATATCGATATGAGAGGTAAGTTTTAAAAATTTCTCAAATTTCTCTATATCGTAAATAGGTTGGGTTTGAATAAAATTTGCCCCGGCAGATATTTTTCCCTCAAATCTTTCTATCTCCTTTTCTAAATCTGAAGCAGTAGGATTAGCAGCTGCACCAACAAAAAAATCAGTTCTATCCTTAAGTTCCTCGCCTTTATATTTATATCCATTATTTAAGCTATTTATCATTTTTATTAAACCAGTAGAATCTAAATCGTAGACACCGGTTGCCCCAACATAATCTCCCATCTCGGGAGGATCTCCTGTTAAAGCTAAAATATTCTTTACCCCTAAAACGTATGCTCCTAAAAGCTCTGCCTGTAGGCCTAATAAATTTCTATCTCGACAAGTTATATGAAAGATTGTTTCCAATCCTATTTTTTCATGAATAATATGAGAAAGAGCAATCGGGCTCATTCTTAACTTGGCCAAAGGACAATCGGTAACATTTACCGCGTCTACTACTTTTTTAAAATTAATACTACTCACTTCACTTAAAATTTTATCTAAATTTAAAGTGCTAGGAGGATCTAACTCGACTGTCACCACAAACTTATTTCTTGCTAACTTTTCTCTTAAATTCATTAATTTTAATTCGCCTCTCTTTGCTTCAGCTAAAAATACAATCTTTCTTTTTTAAGAAATGGGAACGGAGAACCGTCCCCTGTTCTTTTTTTATAATCTTCCTTCCCGAAAAGCCTTAAGATATTGCCTGCAAAATACATCTTTGCTCAATAAAAGGTCAGTTGCTCTAATTAAAGCCATCAAATCTTTATCTGTAGAATCCAAAATTGCTGCATCGAGACCGGAAGCCATTGCTAAAACTGCGAAACTTTGATTGAGTAAATTCCTTTTTGGTAATCCGTAAGAAATATTGCTTAATCCGATAATTGTTTTAATTTCAGGGTAGGAATCCTTAATTCTCCTTAATGTTTGAAGAACAACATTGGAATTTTCAATATCAGTACTGACCGGCAAAGTTAATGGATCGATATATATGTCTTCTTTAAGAATTCCTTCGACAGCAAGTTTTTTTATTAATTCATCGGCAATTTCAAATCTCTCTTTGGAATTTTGAGGGATCCCATCTTTGCTCATAGTAAGAGCTACTACTGAACATTGATATTTTTTTACCAAAGGTAAAATTGCGGCCAATTTTTCTTCCTCTGCTGTTACTGAATTAATCAAAGCCTTGCCCTTGCTCCAATTATAAACCTCTAATCCCGCTTTTATGGCTTCATAATTCGGACTATCAATGCATAAAGGGACATTTACTACTTCTTGAACTATTCTTACCAGCCATCTCATATCTTCTGGTTCACTCTTTCTAATCGTTCCGATATTCAAATCCAGCATTTGAGCTCCACCTTCAACCTGTTTTTGTGCCAGCTCTTGAATAAACTCTTTATTCTTGCTTTCCACCATTTCTTTAATATTTTTTCGGCTGGAATTTATCTTTTCTCCAATAATCAGCATTTTTATTGTCTCCTTGAATTTTTTACTAACTCCCTTGCCATATCTACTGCCGAAGCAGCGTCAGGGGCGTATCCCTCTGCCCCAATTTCATCGGCAAATTCCTGAGTAACCGGAGCGCCTCCTATCATTACTTTAACTCTATCTCTAAAACCTGTTTTTTCTAACATATTTATCACATCTACCATGCCGACCATAGTTGTAGTTAACAGAGCAGATATGCCTACAATATCGGGCTTATGTTCCTGGGTGGCTTTTAAAAATTTTTCGGGGGAGACGTCAATCCCCAAATCTATAATCTCGAATCCTCCTCCTCTTAACATCATGGCCACTAAATTTTTTCCAATATCATGCAAATCACCCCTGGCAGTACCGATTACAACCTTACCCATAGCTCTTACTCCACCTTTGATTAATTTAGGTTGAAGTAATTCTAAGCCTCTATACATCGCCCGAGAAGCCAATAATACTTCGGGAAGAAAAATTTCATTGTTCTTAAATTTTATCCCAACAATATCCATCCCTTTAATTAAACCCTGCTCTAAAATATCCTTAGGTTCCTGATCTTCTTGTAAAGCTATATTAGTAAGCTCTTTTACTTTTAAAACATCACCCAAAAATAGAGCCTCTTGTAATTCTTTTAACTCTACCATAAACTGTCTTCCTCTTTAAATTGGATAACTTCTTCCTATCTAGAAAGTTCTTTAGATTTTTCGATGGCTCTGCTGACTGCTTTAATAAGGATTACTCTTATCCCTCCATCTTCTAATTCCATAAATCCATCTACTCTCACTAAATTATTTTTAATCATATCATTAAGAAGAGTTTCCCCATTTTCCATACTCCAATTATAGCAACTTTTCTATTTTTAAGCATAATATTTATAATCCCAGCTTTTAATAGCATATTTTTTAATTTATCTTAACCACTTTTGTTCACTATTTGGCCACAGCAAAATTGATATTTCCCCATAGACCCATTTTATCGTCCTTTATTATCACTACACCCTTTACGCCTTTTATCTTTTGGGCATAAATCAGTCCTTGCTCAATATCTTTTTCGGTTTCAATTATATTTCCTACTGCAGTAGCAGCCGCATCAGCAAGCAAAACAGAATCAGAAATTACTGTTACCGCATCTGCTTTCCCAAAACTCAAAGAAGGGCCCACTGTCCCAGAGGAAGTGCAAATCCCTATATAATTTTTTTCGGGTTTTATCTTTAAAATAATTTTCTTGCTTAACGGAGATTCACCTGCAAATATACTCACTTTCCTTATTTTATTGCTCTTGATAAAAATATCTCCTCCATTTTCTATAATTACTTCTGAAGAATAATTTAAAATTTCTTTTCCTGCAAATTCAGCTATTGCTCCTGCCACTGCAGCCATAGGTCCAACCCCACAACGATTAGCCATCCGGATCATAGAACTAATTATTTCAGGAGCTTTATCATCCTGGGGATAAGGCAAAAGAGTGCTTTTAAATATAGGATAACTATCAATATAATTTTCGATTTGTCTTCTAAAATTTGATAACACCTGTCGAGTGAAAAAACCTAATTTCTTATTTGTTCTTATATAGAGATCGCTTTCTTCTTCTTTTACTTGAAAAAGGATTAAATCTTTTCCTTCAATTAAATCACGATAATTCCTTTCAATATACTCTATTTTATCAGTTTGAGAAAAAGTTACCATTTTTATCCCCACTTATTTCTTAATCCCTTTTAATTTTTAAAAGGTCACTTTGATTGCTCCTAAAGGACAGGCTTCTACACAATTGCTACAGACTATGCATTTTTCGTAGTTAATTTTTAATTTATAAGTCAGCTCGTCCAAAACCAACGCTCCTGTGGGACAAATAGAAACACAAGCTCCGCAATCAATACACTTCTTTTCATCCCATAATACTTCTTGCTCTAAAAGTTCAACTCCCACCCCTAATTGACCGACAAAATCCAATCCTTTTTTTACCTGATCTTCTTTGCCTTTAAGCTCTAAAACTAATTTTCCTCCTAAACTTGGTTTAAATTTTGCCTGCAGAATATTTATCCACAAATCAAACTTTTTTATCAGTTGATAACTTACCGGTTTTTCTACATTTTCAGAAGAAAAAGTAAATATTACTTTCTTTTTATACATTGAAATTATTCCTTTACTTGTAAATTAATTGATAGTGAATAGTCGTTAATCACTAGTTCAAAACTCAAAGCTTTTTTCCTATGAAGCATCGCTCTTAAAGTAGAGGTCGAACTTATCTAGTCTTGTTCTTTACGAGCTCAATGAATCGAATCCCTTATTAATGTTTTTCCAATAAGGGTTTATACTTGCTCCCCTGTGGAAATTTTTGAATAGGCTCCTGTAATAAAAAATTGCCTTCCAATATCTCTTCCTTAAGTTTTTGAGCAATTTCTCGAGCTTTAGCATAACTGGAAAGGGAGGATGTAACAACCTCTTTTCCTTGTACAGTAATTTTCCCTTTTCGCAATTGTTTATAATTTACTCTTCCCAAAGAAGGTTTTTTTAAACGAGGAAAACTATAATCAATTATCTCAGTCCATATATTTTCATCTTTTATAGACACACTTTTCATTATTCCACTATTTAAAATAGGAATTGGTATACCTATGCCAACCACCAAAGTGACTCCATACCCTTTAAAAGTTGCTGCACGAATATAATCTACGCTCATTTCTTTTAAATTTCCGATTACTGCCAGAGTACCTCCCTTGTAAACAGTTTTTCCATTTTTATCTTTTATTTCTTGAGGATAAAACTGTGTACCTTCCCATGTTATATATCCTTGGGCTCCGCCCAAAAATATTCGAGTACCTATGCCGATAGTTGTAAATTCAAGATCGTTAAGCAAAGGACTCAATTGACCACTGGTAGAATAACTTGCATTCCCTAAATCAGGTAGTAAAATTCCCATATAAGTATATATTTTCCTATTAGAGGTATTGATCGCTACATTATAATTTTGATAACCATTTCGGGGATTAAATAGAATAGCCTGATTTATGTTTTTTTTAGTTATATAAGTCTCTATTTCCCGTCGAGGGTAGCAATCTGTACCTTGAGATAAAGCTTTTAATTTAATTTTTTTTCCCGAAACTAAATCTTCAATTACGTGAGCTCCCCCATATTCCATTCCTCTACTTTCGGAAAGCTGGGTAGCCCCTATATAAGTATCTACTGCTGCTAATCCCGCATAAGCTTCCACATCGTTTAACCAAATTTTTTGCATCCTGATAGGAGGATCACTGTGTCCAAAATTAATTATTGCTCCCGAAGAACACATCGGTCCAAAAGTTCCAGTGGTAACTACATCGATTTCTTCTGTAGCTTTTTCTATGCCTTTTTCCTCAATTATTGGAATAATTTCTTCTGCAGTTACAATTACAGCTTCACCCTTTCTAATTTTAATATTAATTTCTTCATAAGTTCTTTGTATAGCCAAAAAATAATCCTCCTGAAAATTAGTCGTTAGTACTTAGTTGGCTAGTTAAGTGATTTATTGGTTAATTGGTTTAGTACTAATTCTTCAATATACTCGTTTCCCAATCAGCTAACCGGGTAATCAATTTAGCAATTATTGTTTACATACGACATACTTGAAATAATTACTCTTACTGTGTTAATTGTTTGTTTTTTGAAATGTAATTATATTTAACATCTTTTCGGTTGCATCTATAGCTGCTAAAACTTGATCGGGATTAACCCCTTTAGTGATAAAAGTTTTATGATTCTGCCACCCCCATGTAATGGTGCATTGCACTAAAGCATCCGTTTTTCCTCCGGGAGGTATACTAACCGTATAATCCAAAAGAGTAGGCAATGGATAATCTATTTTTATTGCTATCTTTCTAATGGCATTCATAAATGCATCATATCCGCCATCCCCTTGAGCACTTTCTTCCAGTATTAACTCTTTATTCTTTCCTTTATCTTTATACAGCAATTTAACGACAGCAATAGGCTTCAATTCCATACTAGTTACTATATTGCATAATTGCAGCTTAAAGGTCTTTTCTTGCGGTGTTTCCAAAACATCCGAAATAATATAAGGCAAATCCCCTGCTGTGATAGTTTCTTTTCTATCGCCAAGCTCAATAATTCTCTCTAATACACGTTTTTTTTGTGTTTTAGTAAGTTCAATGTTAATTTCCTCCAAGTTATATTCTAAATTAGATTTTCCGCTTAATTTGCCCAGAGAATATTGCCTCTTACGATCAAATCGTTCGGGAAAAAGAGAAGTAACATAAAGATTCCCCTTTTTATCTCCATCTGCATGAATTCCGGCAGTCTGCGTAAAGACATTTAAACCAGATATTGGTTTGTTAAAAGCTATTCGATATCCAGAAAAAGCTTCAACTGTTTTACTAAGATGGAACAAGTGTTTTTCTTTAATTCCCGTTTTAATTTTAAGAAAATCATGAAGCCCAACCACCACTTCTTCTAAGGGAGCATTCCCTGTACGCTCACCCATACCATTAACCGTGCAATGTATTCCCATTATCCCTGCTTCTACGGCTACCAAACTATTTGCTGTGGCCAAGCCATAATCATTGTGAGCGTGAAAATCGAAACGAAGATTAGGATATCTTTCTAAAACTTCTTTAATAAATTCGGATACCTGGCAAGAATAAAGGATTCCGAGTGTATCAGGTAACATAAACCGTTTTATCGGTTCCCCTTGAAGATTATCTAATAGATAGTAAACATAATCTCGAGAATTTATCATCCCCTGAGACCAATCTTCTAAATATATATTACAAATAATTCCCTTTTTTTTAGCATAGGCAACCGTTTCTTTTATATCTTGAACATGTTGTTCCTTGGTCTTCCTTAACTGATTTGTTAAATGATTCATTGATCCTTTACTAAGAATGTTCATTATTTTTCCGCCAAGTTTATAAATCCAATCGATTGATTCAGTCTTATCTACAAACCCTAAAATCTCTATTCTTTCCACACAGTTAGCTTTTTTGGCCCACTCGATTATCTTTACAACAGATTGTTCCTCCCCTTTGCTTACTTTGGCGCTGGCAATTTCAATCCGATCTACTTTTACATTCTTTAATAAAATTTGGGCAAGAGCTAATTTCTCTGAGGAAGAATAACTTACCCCTTTCATTTGTTCTCCATCCCGCAGGGTGGTATCCATTATTTCTAATTTATTATTCATCTTTGATTACTCCCTTCCAATTATTCGTTATTAAACAATCGTTGGTATTTCGTATATATCGTATAAGGCATAGTATGAAAAAAACTATTATTCAGACATAGAGTCACGGGTAAACGTCTATTTTACCACTGAATTATATGCTATTCTATTTACCGCTTTAAGATAAGCTCTTATACTAGCTTCCAAGGTATCAGTGCTTGTGCTTCTGCCTGTAAAGACGATCCCTTTCTCATCCCTTATCTTTACCGTTGCCTCCCCTTGAGCGTCCTTGCCTCTAGTTAAAGCCCGAACATTGTAATCTACTAATTTTAGTTTAAATTTGGTAATGCGATCTATTGCTTTAAAAGAAGCATCTACCGGGCCATCTCCACATGCTGCATCTTCAAATTTTTTTTTATCCTGGTATAATAATCTTACTGTGGCGGTTGGCAGAGTATTATTACCGGTATTTATATGAAAATAGTCTAGTTGAAAGGTCTCTGGGATTTTACCTATTATCTCCTCGGATACAATTGCCTCTAAATCTTCAATAAAAATCTCTTTCTTTTTATCTGCCAATCTCTTAAATTTTTTAAATACTTCGTTTAATTTTTCTTTGTCCAGAGTATAGCCCATCTCTTCTAATCTATTTTTTAGGGCATTCCTTCCTGAATGTTTTCCCAAAATTAAACTACTTTTTTCCAAGCCTATTGATTGAGGAGTCATGATTTCATAAGTAGTACGTTCTTTTAATAGACCATCCTGATGAATGCCTGCTTCATGGGCAAAGGCATTTTTCCCCACTATCGCTTTATTAGGTTGAACTGTAAAACCGGTTAATTTGCTCACCAGTCTACTAACGGGATATATTTGTGTGGAATTAATCCTGGTAAATTTGTGATATATATCCTTCCTGGTATGAAGCGCCATAACAATCTCCTCCAAAGAAGCATTTCCAGCTCTCTCGCCAATTCCATTTATAGTACATTCTATCTGAGCAGCCCCATTTTTTATCGCTTCCAAAGAATTAGCCACGGCTAACCCCAGGTCATTATGACAATGAACACTAATAGTTGCTTTTTCAATATTAGAAACATTTTCTTTAATGTCCTTTATTAATCTGCCAAATTCTTCCGGTTGAGCATATCCTACTGTGTCAGGTACATTTATTATAGTAGCACCGGCCTTAATTACTTCTTCAAAAATCAGGTATATAAATTTTTTCTCACTCCTGCTGGCATCTTCAGCGGAAAATTCCACTTCCGGACAGAGCTTGCGGGCATATCTTACTGCCTCAACTGCCTGCTCTAAAACTTGTTCAGGAGAAAGTTGCAGTTTGTATTGCATATGAATAGGAGAAGTAGCAATAAAAGTATGGATTCGTGGCATTTCGGAATACTTAATTGCTTCCCAAGCTCGTTCAATATCTTTTTTTATTGTTCTAGCTAAACCGGCAATGGTACAATTTTTAATGGTTTGAGCTACCAGTTTCACTCCTTCAAAATCCCCCGGCGAAGCAATGGGAAAACCTGCTTCAATTACATCTACATTAAGATTCTCTAATTGCCTGGCCACCTCCAATTTTTCATTAGTATTAAGTGATGCACCCGGACATTGTTCTCCATCTCGAAGAGTAGTATCGAAAATTACTATATTATCTATCATCTTGTTCCCCTCCTCCATTTCTCTTTAATATCTATGTAAAATATTTACTCGGAATAATAACTGCCGATAATTTTAATAAAAGTAGTACATTCTTTTAACGATTTTAAAGCTTCCTGAGTTTCTTTTTCTTGTAACCCTTTTTCAAAATCAGTATAAAAGATATACTCCCACGGCTCCCTTTTACTGGGTCGTGATTCCAATCTGTTTAGATTGATATCTCTTAAGGCAAATTCCTTAAGACATCGATAAAGCGCTCCGGGCTTACTCACTACTGCAAAAATAATAGAAGTTTTATTATTTTTAGAATCCGAAGATATTTCCTTTGATAAAACCAAAAAACGAGTACAATTATATCTATTATCCTGAATTTCTGAACCTAATATTTTTAGATTGTAAAATTCTACTGCCCAATTACTCGCAATGGCCGCAACATTATTTTCCTTTACTCCTTTAACTATTTTTACACTCCCTGCGGTATCATAAACCGGAATTATCTGGCAATGGGGTAATTTTTTTGATAAAAAGCCTTCGCATTGAGCAAGTGCCTGGGGATGGGAATACACTTTTTTTATCAATTTAAAATCAACTTTTTCCTTTGCTATTAAACAATGTTCTACCTTTAACTTTACTTCTCCTACCGCAAATAATTCTTGGTGTAATAAAAGGTCATGGACTTCGTTTATTCCGCCAGTTTGAGAATTTTCTACAGGTAAAATACCATATTCAGCTTCTTTATTATTTATTCTTTGAAATACTTCCTTAAAAGTTTTGCAAAGTATAGGTTGTATAGAGGAACCAAAAAATTTAATAGCCGCAATCTCGCTAAAGGCTCCCCTTTCTCCCTGAAAGGCAACTTTATTTTCCAATCTCCTCACCTCATTTTTTGCTTTTTATTTTTCTATCCAGGGCATCATGCCTCGCAACTCTTTTCCTACTTCTTCGATAAGATAGTTTGCCTCTTTGTTGCGCATTGCTTTAAAATACGGCCTCCCCACTTGATTTTCAATAAGCCAATCTTTGGCAAATTCACCATTCTGAATCTCGGATAATACTTTTTTCATTTCCTTTCTTGTTTCTTCAGTAATAATTCTCTTTCCCACTTTTAAATCTCCATATTCAGCAGTATTACTAACACAATCCCGCATATAAGTAATCCCGCCATTATACATTAGATCAACTATTAGCTTTAATTCATGCAAACATTCAAAATAGGCAATTTCTGATTGATACCCCGCCTCCACTAAAGTATCAAATCCTGCTTGAATTAAAGCAGTTACTCCCCCACAAAGCACTGCTTGCTCACCAAACAGATCAGTTTCGGTCTCCTCTTTAAAAGTAGTTTCTATGCCCCCTGCTCGAGTTCCTCCTATTCCCCAAGAATAAGCCAGGGCAATTTCTTTTGCCTTTCTAGAATAATCTTGATATACAGCAATTAAATTGGGCACGCCTTTCCCTTCGGTATACATTTTTCTCACCAGTTGACCGGGGCTTTTGGGAGCTACCATAATTACATCAACATCCTTCGGTGGAATAATTTGGCCAAAATGGATACTAAATCCGTGAGAAAACATCAAGATATTGCCTTCTTGCAGATTTTCCTTTATTCCACTTTGATAATATACCTGGCTTTGTATTTCATCAGGAATTAGAATCTGTATTACATCTGCCTGTTTAGAAGCTTCGGCAACACCCAATACTTTTAGTCCATCCTCTTTGGCTAATTTTATAGATTTGCTACTTTCGTATAATCCTACAATCACATCGATCCCACTATCATGCAAATTGAGAGCCTGTCCTCTTCCCTGGCTTCCGTAACCAATAATCGCTACAGTTTTCCCTTCTAAATATTCTTTCTTTACATCCTTGTCATAATAAATTTTAACCATCCTTATAATCCTCCTTTTTATTTCGGTATTTTATTTAAATCTTAAAATGGGGGTAATTTTATTTTCGAAAAATATTTATTCATCTTGTTATTTCGAAGCAGATATATTTTTGTTTCCTCTGGAAATAGCAATTTTCCCAGTTCTAACCACTTCTTTTATGTTAAAAGGTCTCAATAATTCTATTAGAGCATTGACTTTGTCCTCTGTACCGGTAGTTTCGATAGTCACTATTTGACTGTTTACATCAATTATATTAGCCCTGAAAATATCTACCGTTTGTATTATCTCCGAGCGAGCGGGCAAGGAGTTAGTGTTCACTTTAATTAAAGCCAATTCCCTTTCAATTGAATTTTGAGGTGAAATATCTTTAACTCTGATCACATCAATTAATTTATTTAGCTGTTTAGTTATTTGTTCCAAAACCCGTTCATCTCCTTTGACTACAATAGTCATCCTGGAAATATTGGTTTCTTCAGTATGACCGACCGCTAAACTCTCAATATTAAAACCACGACGGGTAAACAAACTTGCCACTCTCGCCAAGACACCGGGATGATCTTTTACTAAAACTGCTATAGTATGTCTCATTATTATTCAACTCCTATCATTTTAGATATAGGTGAGCCTGGAGCCACCATAGGAAATACATTTTCTTCTTTGGGAATAAGGCAATCAATTAAAACAAATCTATTTAAAGAAATAGCCTTTTCTAAAGCAGGATACAATTCTTCTTTTCTATTCACTCTTATTCCCGTTCCTCCATAAGCTTCGACTAGTTTTACAAAGTCGGGATTACAATTTAAAGTAGTTTCCGCATATCTTTTATCAAAAAATAATTCCTGCCATTGTCTTACCATTCCCAAACAACCATTATTCATAATAACCACTGTAATAGCTAAATTATTATTTACAGCGGTTGCTATTTCTTGTTGGTTCATTTGGAAACTTCCATCCCCTGAAATGCAAATTACTGTTTTTTTGGGACAACCTAATTTTGCTCCGATAGCAGCTGGAAAGCCATATCCCATTGTCCCCAAACCTCCTGAAGAAATAAAAGATCGAGGTTCACTATATTGGTAATACTGTGCGGCCCACATCTGGTGCTGCCCCACACTAGTAACAATTATTGTATTATCTTTTGCGATTTTATTAATTGTTTCCATAATATATTGTGGTTTTAACTCTTCGTTGTTAATGTATTTTAACGGATATTTTCTTTTCCAATCTTTTATTTTTTCTAACCACTCTGTTTCTTCTTTTTTAAGGGTATATTCATTTAATTTTTTCAATACATTCTTGATATCACCAATAATGGGAATATCTGCTAAAACATTTTTACATACTTCTGCTGGATCGATATCGATATGGATTATTTTAGCTTTCGAACCAAAATCATCTAATTTTCCGGTAATTCGATCATCAAATCTTACTCCTAAAGCAATAATAAAATCGGCATCACATATAGCATAATTTGCGCAAGGAGTACCGTGCATGCCCAACATTCCCAAAGATAAAAAGTGGTCTTCAGGGAAAGAACCTAAGCCCATCAAAGTTGTAGTAATCGGGATATTAGTTTTTAGAACCAAATCTCTTAATTCCGAAGTAGCATTTGAGGAAATCACTCCTCCACCTGCATAAATAATTGGTCTCTTTGCTTTGCTTATCTCTTGTGCTGCTGCTTTAATCTGTTTGATATGTCCATTAAAAGTCGGTTTATATCCTTTTAAACTAACAGTTTTAGGATATTTAAATTCAGCTTGCGCTAATTGTATATTCTTGGGCAAATCTACCAATACCGGCCCGGGCCTTCCTGTGCGAGCAATATAAAAAGCTTCTTGTATGATGTTGGCCGTATCTTTTACATCTCTCACCACATAATTATTTTTTGTGATAGGCAAAGTAATACCGCTGATATCCACTTCTTGAAAAGCATCAGTCCCAATTAAGTTTGTAGAAACCTGACCTGTAAAAGCCACCAAAGGGATAGAATCAAGATAGGCATTGGCTAGGCCGGTTACTAAATTGGTGGCTCCCGGTCCAGAAGTGACTATGCACACCGCTACTTTACCGGTAGCCCGGGCATACCCATCAGCAGCATGGGCTGCCCCTTGTTCATGCCTGGTCAAAATATGTTTAAGGGAGAAGTCATCATAGAGAACATCATATACAGGCATTATAGCCCCTCCGGGATAGCCAAAAATTACCTCTACTCCCTCATTCTTTATACATTCAACTACAATTTTTGCTCCGCTTAATTTCATCTGACTTTTCTCCTTTCCATAGTTTTAAGTCAACCTAGTCTACTTAATTATTTTTAAACTCCATTTTTATTTTTGTATATAAAAAGGCCCCAGCAAGTAAATCCATTTTGTTAGTTAAACAAAAGGGACCTATCCGCTGGGGCCTTTTCTACCCACGGTGTAATGCTAATTTTTTAGGTATTAGCATTTTATGCCACTCGGTCCAGACTCTAATCTTGTTGATTAGACGGAACCCTAGACATACTCCCAAAAAACAAAAAACTTCCATCTTATCTTAGTCCATAAAGACTAAAATAGGGATGAAAGTTATTCATGGTACCACCCTACTTCAATAAAGAAAGGAAGGAACAAATCTTCCTTATCTCTATCCTTAATTAGTAGACAATGTTTAACGCCTCTGAGACGTCACAAGTTACTCTGAAGTTCACTTATGCCTAAAAATATTGAAGGTGAGATTTTCGGCAAACTTTTGTTACCAATTCGCACCAGCTATTGGCTCTCTTAAACAATCTCTGTTGGCCTACTTTTTCCTTCAAGTTTTACAATTTTAATTTATGTTGAAAAATTATACAGTAATTAATTTTAAATGTCAAGCGAATTAAAAAAGTGGAGTATATAGTATCGAATATCAAATCAAGAAATAGAAAGAAAAAATAGAAAAAAGTAACATTCTTCTTTTTATCTTACTACCCTGCTAAAGTTTACACTAACCTAATAAATCCTTTTATATTTTACTCAACAAGTTTATAGATAAAAAACCGATAATATCTAAATGCCTTATTTTTTAAATTTTTCTATTCCTTAAAACTCAAAAGTTTAAATATTTCGTACTGCCCCTTTATCGGAAGAACCCACAAAATTAGTATAATATTTTAAATAACCTGATTTTATTTTGCAGGACGGTAATTTTAATTTACCCATTCTTTGTATTATCTCGCTCTCTTCTAACTTTATATCCAATCTCTTTTGAGGGATGTCAATTTTAATAATATCCCCGTCTTCAACAATAGCTATAAGCCCTTTCATGGCAGCCTCTGGAGTTACATGTCCGATAGATGCTCCTCGAGTAGCTCCCGAAAAACGTCCATCGGTAATTAAAGCCACGTCTTTGTCTAATCCCATGCCCGCAATTGCCGAAGTAGGGGTTAGCATCTCTCTCATTCCAGGTCCGCCTTTAGGGCCTTCGTAGCGGATTACTATTATATCTCCTTTTTTAATTTTACCTTTTAAAATGGTTTTGGTGCTTTCCTCTTCTGATTCAAATACCCTGGCTGGGCCTTCATGTATTAACATTTCAGGATGAACTGCGGATTTCTTCACTACTGCCCCCTGAGGAGCCAGATTACCTTTTAAGAAGATAATTCCCCCTTCTGGATTATAAGGATTTTCCAGGTGTCGGATTACTTCATTATCTAATATTTTAATATTACTAATATTCTCGCTAACTGTTTTTCCATTTACACTAATTTCCTGTAAATTAATTGATTTTTTCTTGCTCAATTCTTTAATTAAAGCCAAAATACCCCCAGCTCTATCTAAATCTTGAATATGATACTTCCCCACGGGAGACAAACTGCAAAGTTGAGGTACTTTCTCACTAATTTTATTGCAATCATCTATATTCAAAGGAATATCTGCTTCAAAAGCAATAGCTAAAGAATGAAGCATGGTATTAGATGAACCACCTAAAGCCATCTCCACAGCAATCGCATTTTCTATAGCTTTCTTAGTAATAATGTCTAAAAATTTAATATCTTTTTCTAATAGTTCCATAATTTTTATTCCCGTGAATTTGGCCAATCTTATTCTGCGGGCATCAACAGCCGGGATAGTACCATTCCCAGGAAGGGCTATTCCCGCCGCTTCCGCCCAAATATTCATAGAGTTAGCAGTATATAAACCAGCACATGAACCAATTCCCGGACAGGCATAATCTTCTACTTCTTTTAATTCTTGTTCGCTTATAGAACCTGTTTGAAATTTTCCTACTGCTTCAAATACATTACTCAAGGCAATATTTTCCCCTCGATAAAATCCGGCTAACATAGGACCACCACTTACCAAGATAGTAGGTATGTTCACTCTAAGTGCACCCATAATCATTCCGGGAATTATTTTATCGCAATTAGGAATAAGAACTAAAGCATCAAAGGCATGAGCTTTAGCCATCACTTCAATAGAATCCGCAATCAATTCCCTACTGGGGAGAGAATATTTCATCCCTTCGTGATTCATAGCCAGGCCGTCACAGACTCCGATAGTAGAAAATTCAAAAGGTACCCCTCCAGCCATTCTTATCCCGTCTTTTACCGCTCGAGCAATTTTCTTCAGATGAAGGTGCCCAGGAATAATTTCGTTAGCTGCCTGAGCAACTCCGATAAAAGGTCTTTCCATCTCTTCATCAATTATTCCCAATGCTTTAAGCAGAGAACGATGGGGAGCTCTGGTTACGCCTTTTTTTATTATATTACTACGCATAATTCTTCACCTACTTTTAATTTTTTATTTTACCCGACATTACCTTGATGTGCAAAGGGGTGGTGCCGCAACATCCCCCGATTAAATTTAACCCTAACTTAATAAATTTTTCGGTAAAATCTGCCATTATATCCGGAGATGCAGGATATACTACTTTATTTCCAACCAGTTTAGGCATCCCTGCATTAGGTTTAGCCATTAAATAAGTCTTGCTTACCTTCTTCATTATTTTCAAGACTTTATATAAAATTTCCGGACCCGTTCCACAATTAGCTCCTATCCCATCTGTTCCTTCGTTTTCAAGAACTATAACTGCTCTTTCCGGATCAATTCCATATACAGTCCTTAAATTTTTATCAAAAGTCATCGAGGCAATTACCATTAAATCAGTGTTTTCTTTTACTGCTTTTAGAGCAGTTTTAATTTCTTCAAGATCATAAAAAGTTTCCAAAATTATTAAATCTACTCCCGCTCTCTCCAAAATAACTGCCTGTTCTTTATAGTTTTTATAGACTTCACTTACCTTTAGATCTCCGTATGGTTCCAATATCCTCCCCGTTGGCCCCAGAGAACCGGCAATAAATATTCTTTTCTCTAATTTTTTCTCTTTATTTACCGCATCTTTTGCTATATTCACTGCTGCTTCATTTATTTTTTGAATATTATTTCCCATGCCAAAACTATTTAATTTAATTCTGCTGGCACCAAAAGTATTGGTCAGGATTACATCCCCTCCCGCCTTTATATACTCTTGGTGAATTTTTTGTACTGCTTGAGGGTGGGATATGTTCCATCCTTCAGAGCACTCCCCTGATTTAAGACCATATACTTGGAGCATAGTGCCCATTGCTCCATCGAGCAATAGAGTTCTCTTGTTTAATTGTTCTTTTATTTCTTCTTTAATATTCATATCTATTTTTAAAATAAGGGTTTTTCTTTTAAATATTAAGGGGCGTATATAATACGCCCCTTAATATTTTTTCTTTTATTCTCTTTACTATATACTATATACTATTTATTATTTATTATAGTTTATGGATAAAAATTCCGCTTCGCAACTTGGGTTCAAACCAGGTCGATTTGGGAGGCATCAGTTTTTCTACATCGGCTACTTTCATCAATTCTTCTATGGAAGTGGGATACATGGAAAAGGCTACTTTCATTCCTGCCTTTACTCTTTTCTCTAATTCCTCCAAACCCCTGATTCCTCCTACAAATTCTATTCTCTGGTCTGTTCGGGGATCTTCTATTTTTAAAATAGGTGTAAGTAGATTATTTTGTAATATCGATACATCTAGGCTGTCTACTGCATCATCTTCGTGAAAAGTTCCGGGATTAGCAGTTAGTTTATACCAGCAATTGTCTAAATACATACCGAATGTATGTCTTGCTTCCGGTTGGTAAAACTCCTCACCGCTGTATTTTTCAATGGTAAATTTTTCAGATATTTTCTGAATAAATTCTTCCTCGGAATTTCCTGCTAAATCGGCTACTACCCGATTATAGTCCATAATATAAAGTTCATCATGAGGGAAAAGGACAGAAAGAAAGTAATTAAACTCTTCTTTCCCGGTATAATCTTCAAACTGCTCTCTTCTTTTAAGTCCCACTTTGGTCCCTGCAGCTGCTCGGTGGTGGCCATCGGCAATATAAAGATAATCAATTTCTGCAAAGGATTTTACTAATTGCTGAATTGTTGACTTATCATCAATCACCCAGCAGGTGTGAGTAATTCCATCCTCTGAGGAAAAATCATATACCGGCTTTTCTTCTTTGGTCCATCTATCAATAATTTGTCTTATTTCATCTTTTGCTCTATAAGTAAGAAAAACAGGACCGGTATTGGCATCGGTAAAATCAATATGGTTTATGCGGTCTTTTTCTTTATCTTCTCTGGTATTTTCATGTTTCTTGATCTTTCCGTTAAGATAATCTTCAATAGAAACACAGGCCACCAATCCGGTTTGAGCCCTTCCTTTCATTATCTGTCTATAGATATATATCTTCTCCTGCTCGTCCTGCAAATACACTCTTTCTTTAATCAGCTTATTAAGATTTTCGCTGGCTTTTTCATACACCTTTGGGTCATAATGGTCTACGGAAGAGTCCAAATCTATCTCTGCCTTATTAACGTGAAGAAAGGAATTAGGATTATCTTTTACCAATTGACGAGCTTCTTCGCTGTTTAGAACATCATAGGGCGGTGATGCTACTTTGGTAATTAATTCCGGTTGAGGCCTAAAAGCTTGGAATGGTTTGATCACTGGCATTTTTAAGTTCCCCTTTTAATTTATATATTTTCTTTAATAATAGAAACAATCTCGGCTCCGATCCTCTTTTGAGCTTCCTTGGTAGAGGCTCCGATATGGGGAGTTACCGATACTTTTTCGTGATTTACCAGTTCCAGATTCTTAGTTGGTTCTTCGAAAAATACATCAATCCCTGCACCAGCTATCTTCCCGGAATTTAAAGCTTGTAGCAAAGCAGCCTCATCTACTACACTGCCCCGGGCACAATTAATAAGAAATGCTCCGTCTCTCATCATGGCAAATTCTGCTTTGGTAATCACGGGAGATTTATCTTTGTTACCCGGTACATGCAAAGAAATAAAATCAGAATCAGCCAGAAGTTTATCTAGAGAAACAAAAGAATATTCGGGACAATCTTTGGCTGGGCCTAAGATATCATTATAGATAACTTCCATCTCTAATGCCATAGCTTTTTTGGCTAATTCCCGACCAATTCTACCAAATCCTATAAGTCCTAAAGTTTTACCGGAAAGTTCTATCCCTTTATATTGTTTTTTATTCCATTTATCTTTTCTCATAGTAACATTGGCAATTCCAATAAATCTAGCCAGAGAAAACATATGTCCCAAAGCCAATTCTGCCACAGCTGAACTGCTTGCATTGGGAGTATTTCTTACTTTTATCCCTTTAGATTCGGCATAATCTACATCTATATTATCCACTCCAACTCCACCTCGGATAATTAACTGTAAATTTCCGGTTTGCAAAGCAGAATCAATAATTTCTTTTCTGACTTTGGTAGCAGAACGCACTATTATTACATTAAAATTCTTCACCTGTTCCTTCAACTCTTCGGGTTCAAAGAACTGTTCTGTTACTTCATGCCCCAAATCCTTTAGGGTTTGAACAGCCCCTTTATCCATTCCATCAGTCACTAATATTTTTAACATCTTCATCACTCCTTATAATCCTAAAATTTCATCAATCAAAGAAAGAAGTTCTGTGATTTCGGAAAGTGTTGCTTCGGCCATATGAGCTATTCTGAAAGTTTTTTCTTTCAATTTCCCATATCCATTAGAAATCATAAAACCTTTTTCGCCTAAAGCTTTATTTAAGTCACCTACGCTAATTTCTCTGGTATTTTTCACGCAAGTCACTGTATTGGAAGCAAATTCTTCCTGAGCAAAGAGAGCAAATTTGTCTTTTGCCCAAGCCCGGACATAATCTGCCATCTGGGCATGACGATTAAAACGGTTATCCAAGCCTTCTTTTAATATCTTGTCCAATTGATAATCCAAAGCGAACATGTGGGACAGAGAAGGCGTAGAGGGATATTGGTAATCCTTTTTTTGAATATAATTATATATCTGTAAGAGGTCGAAGTAAGTCCCTCTAAATTTAACTTTTCTCGCTGCCTCCAAAGCTTTTTCTGAAATAGAACAAAGAGAAATACCGGGAGGTAAACCCAAACTCTTCTGGCTGGAGGTTATACAAATATCGATTCCTAACTTATCCACTTCTATCTTGGCTCCACCTAAGGAACTTACCGCATCTACGCAAAATATTACTTCGGGATATTTTTTTATCACCTCGGCTATCTCTTCAATCGGATTCATTATTCCACTGGAAGTCTCATTGTGAGTTACTGTAACAAGATCATATTTACCGGTTGCTAATACTTGGTCTATCGAATCCGCAGTGTTTGGTAATCCCCATTCAACTTCAAATTTATCAGCAGGGACATTGTTATCTTCTGCCATGGCAAACCAGCGGTTTCCAAAATTACCACAGGAAAATACTGCTGCTCTTTTTTGAGTGCAAGAACGGATAGCCCCCTCCATCAGACCACTACCTGAAGAAGTAGATAATAGAATTTCATTTTGGGTATACATCAGCTTTCTTAATTTATCACTAATGCTTCTCTGTAAAATTGAAGCATCCTTGGTCCGGTGACCAATCATAGGGGTAGCCATCTTTTGTAAAGCATCTTCGGTTACATTAACCGGTCCGGGAATAAAAAGTTTCTTGTACATTTTCTTTCCTCCTTATTTTATTTTAATTTTAAATATTTTGATTTTTTAATAGATTTTAAAACACAAAACATATAAGAAAAGCCCCTTGCAGGTATCAATGATTGCTTTTGTAAATACCAGCTGGGACTATTTCCGGGACTATTTTTAGAATTCTTTATCTAATTCAATAAAACTCCCTTTTATCAAATATCTTTTGGTTATATTGTATTTTCGTTTATAATGACATTGTACTTAATTTAACAAATAATAACTATTTCGTCAAGTGATTTTTTACACAAAGTATATTTTTTAAATTACTTCTATTTATCTTCGGTTATTATCTACTTATTTTTTTCCAAATAATCTTTCCAAAATTAATTTATAACCATCAGCTCCATAATTTAAACATCTTTTTACCCGACTAATAGTGGCAGAACTCACCCCTGTTTTTTGGGCAATTTCTTCATAAGTAGAGCCCTCGCTTAACATTCGGGCTACTTCAAACCTTTGGCAAAATTCCTTAATTTCATTGATGGTAACTAAATCTTCAAAAAAACTATAACATTCCTTTTCATTTTTCAGGAGCAATATTGCATTAAATAATTGATCAGTTAATCCATCTCTCCAACGAGGATAATCTTCCATGTTTACCACCTCATTTTCTCCTTCTTTTTAATTCCTCAAATATTTCTTGAGGAGAAATATTGCAATTACCCAAAGCAATTAAAGTATGAAACCATAAATCAGCAATTTCGTGTATTATTGCATCTTTATCTTTGTCTTTAAGAGCAATAATAACTTCTGCTGCCTCTTCTCCTATCTTTTTAGGCAATAAAACCTCAGAATTAGCCAGTAATTTGCAGATATAAGAATCATTTATATAATTTAGTTTTCTATCTTCAATTATTTTATATATCTCATCAATAATCTCACTATCTATTGCCAATTGTTCACCCCTACTCTCCTTTTGAGGAGATCTTGGTTTTTCTGACTGCTCTTTTTGTAAAGAGAGAGAAGGCTTAAATTTAATTGCTTTTATTTTACCATTTTTAATCTCCTTAAAAAAGCAGGAATAATTTCCGGTATGACAGGCAACCCCTTTCTGTTCTACCAAAATTAGCAAGGTATCATTATCGCAATCCAAAATAATCTTTTTTACCAACTGAATATTTCCAGAAGTGCTCCCCTTAAACCATAATTCTCTTCTGCTTCTACTGTAAAAACAAATTCTACCTTCTTTTAAAGTTTTTTTCAAAGACTCACTATTCATGTAAGCTAACATTAAAACCTTATTGCTATTCTCATCCTGAATAATTACCGGGATCAACCCCTCTTTATTAAATTTTATTTGACTTAAAATTTCACTCTTTTCCATTATTCTTTTCTCCCTTGACTTTCTCCTTCGCCAGTCTTATTTCTACTCCTCTTTTTCTTAAAAATTCTTTAACATTCGGTATGGAATATTCTTTTTTATGAAATATAGAAGCAGCCAAAGCAGCATCTCCTTTTCCCTCAACGAACACTTCATATAGATGTTCTGGTTTCCCTGCACCACCAGAAGCAATAATGGGGATATTAACATTTTCTGAAACTATTTTGGTCAATTCAATATCATATCCTTCTTTAGTTCCATCTTTATCCATGCTGGTAAGTAATATCTCTCCTGCTCCTAATCTTTCCACTTTTTTTGCCCAATCTAATATCCTTAAACCACTTCTGGTTCTTCCCCCGTTTATCACTACCTCCCAACCAGAATCTGTCTTTACAGCATCAATAGCCACTACAATGGTAGAACTACCGAATTTTAAAGAAGCCTCCTGAATTAAGAAAGGATTTAGAACAGCTGCTGTGTTAATAGAAACTTTGTCTGCTCCCGCTCTTAATACATGATACATATCTTCCAGATTTCTTATCCCTCCTCCTACCGTAAAAGGGATAAAAACTCTTACTGCTGTCTTTTCCACTAATCCAATTATAATATTCCTCTTCTCCCAGGAAGCGGAAATATCCAGAAAGACTAATTCATCTGCTTCTTCTTTTTCGTAAAACGAAGCCAGTTCAACAGGATCTCCTGCATCTACCAAATTTACGAATTTTGTTCCTTTGACTACCCGGCCTTTATTTATATCCAGACAGGGTATTATCCTCTTGGTAAGCATTGCCAACTCCTCTTTTATCCTTTATTTTCCCATTTATACAATATAATATGATAGATAAGAAGGATGAAAATCAATATATTCAAACCTTAAATTTTAAGCTATAACTTTATATTTTACGCTTTTTATTTTTCGCAATAGACTATTCACTATTTACTAACGACTAATTCAAGTGCTTCCTCTAATAAAATAGTTCCTTTATACAAAGCTTTACCTAAAATAACTCCTTCTAATCCTTTGGTTTCTAATTCTTTTAATTTTCTAATATCATCCAGAGAAGCGATTCCCCCAGAGCAAATAAGGGGAATATTGACATTTTTCAATATCTTTTTTATATTCTTTATATTAGGTCCTTTAAGTGTTCCGTCTCTCTTAATGTCGGTATAAACTATTCGCTTGGCGCCTAATCTCTCCATCTCTTTAGCAAAATCCAGGGCATCAACCGAAGTAATATTCTGCCATCCTTCTATAGCCACATATCCCTCTCGAGCATCTATGCCCGCTACTATTTTTACAGAAAACTCCTTAAATAGTCTCCTTGCTAATAACTTGTCTTTCCAAAGAACTGTACCTAAAATTACTCTGCTTACCCCAAGGTTTATCAGATTTTTCACTTCTTGATAATTCCTAATTCCTCCTCCTGTTTGAACAGGAATATTAATTTTTTTAACAACCTTTTCTAGCAAGGAGGTATTAGTTAATTTTCCATATTGGGCTCCATCTAAATCTACTACATGAATTATCATCGCCCCTTTATCAGCCCATTTTGAAGCTACCATTACCGGATCATTAGAAAATATCTCCACATCTTCAAATTGACCCTCTGTAAGCCGAACACATCTGCCTTCCTTAATATCTATAGCCGGAATTATTAACATTTACTTAGCTCTCCAAAATTCTTTAAAATTTTTAAACCTTGTTTATTGCTTTTCTCGGGATGAAATTGAACTCCAAATAGGTGATCTTTCCAGATAGATGAAGGGAAAACCGGGCCATAATTAGTCGTAGAATGTATTACCATACGATTGTTCACTTCACAATAGTAAGAATGGACAAAATAAAAATAAGATTCATCCAAAACACCCTTGAAGATAGGATTTATCTCACGACCAGAATTATGAACAAATTTTATTTTGTTCCATCCCAGATGAGGACATTTTACCGAAGCAGGAAACCTTTTCACTCTACCTGGTATAAGATTCAACCCGTCGAAAACCCCGCCTTCTTCGCTAAAAGTAAATAATAATTGCATACCCAGACAAATACCAAGGAAAGGCTTATCTTCCCCCACGGCTTTTATTAATTCCCTGTTTATTTTTTTGTCTTTTAAGAATTTAATAGCATCTTTAAAAGCTCCTACTCCAGGAAGTACTATAGCACTGGCTTTCTTAATCCAGTTTGGATCATCAGTTATTACTGTTTTATACCCAACTACAGTAAAAGCGTTTTGCACGCTCTTTAAATTTCCCATCCCGTAATCTATTCTTACTATCATTCTCTTTATTCTCCCAATCCTCTAATCAATAATACCTTTGGTAGAAGGAATATCATCCATTTGATCATACTCCTCGATTGCCTTATCCAAAGCACGACCAAAAGCTTTAAATATCGCCTCAATAATATGGTGAGAATTTTCCCCATAAAACAAATTTATATGCAAAGTCATTCCAGCATGATAAGATAATGCTCTAAAAAAATCTTCCACCAAACCAACTTCAAAGGCACCCACTCTTTCCTGCTTAAATTGAACTCTGTAGATTAATTGTCCTCTTCCGCTTAAATCTAATGCTACTTGTACCAGTGATTCATCCATCGGCAAAATAACAAATCCATACCTTTTTATTCCTTTCTTGTCTTGCAAGGCATTCCTAATAGTTTTACCCAGACAGATTCCTATATCCTCTACGGTATGATGGTAATCTACCTGGAGATCTCCTTTGGCTTTTATTTCCAGATCAAAAAATCCGTGTCTAGCAAATAGGTTAAGCATATGATTTAAAAAATAAATTTCTGTCTGTAAATTACTTATTCCTTTCCCGTCTAAATTCATCTTTACTTCTATCTTAGTCTCCAAGGTCTTTCTTTTGCATTCACTTTTTCTTTCTTTCAAGATTATTGATACCCGCCTTTCTTATTAAGGTTTACTATCTTTAACTCTTTCCAACCAATCCAAAACACAATTAACATCCTGTGCTATTAAATCCACCTTTTCATTCAGATAAAACTTTACTGATTTGCTTCTTGGATTTAATCCTTTCCCCAATACCATTGCCGATAAAAATTTTGTTCCTCTTTCTCCTTTATTGATATTTTTTACAGTAATTAAATCATCTAAAGTGTCACCAATATAGATTCCCAATTTAGTTTTCGAATTATCAGATATTTTTTTCAATCCCTGGGGATGAGGTTTTTCTAAACCATCGGATGCGGTAACCATTTTTCCCTGGGAGATAATATCCCTCCAGCCCAATTTTTCCAAAGCTATTCCTGTTTCTCTCCGGGTTCTACCAGTCAAGATGCCGATGGAAAAATTTTTTAATAAATTTTTTATTTTTTTATCTATAACTATTCTTTCCTGTTTTATCAGTCCATCCTTCTTAATTAATGAGGGGTAAAATCCGTAAATATTGAAACAGTATTCTTCACCAGCGTATATTTCTTGAAATATTTTAGTAATCAAATTCTTATCCCACTTGCTAAATATTTCTGCCTTTATATTTATATCTTTTTTGAATAAATCTATTACTTTGCCCAACCCTCCTCCGGAAGGCAGCACTCTAGTGGTAAATGTTTTTATATCTGGTTCGCAGTTTCTAAGCTTATCTATATCCTTTAAATCATTTTCTCTTGCCTTCAATAGATAGAACAAAACCACAGCTGAAGTTAAATCCCAATCATTATTAAAGCCTCCTGCCATCTTGAAATACTCAACTTCTTCCGGATTGATTAAATTTTGGGAACCCTGGAAGCGCAACATCTCTTTAAAATAAAATTGAACTGTTTTGCACACAGTCTTTCTATAAGAACCATTCACATCTATCAGAACACCGTCAATATCAAAAACAAGCGTATCTATTTGTGAAATTTTATTTAAAATCTTTTTATTTAAAATAATATCTTTCTGAAATAAATAATCTGAATCTAATTTTTCTAAAATTGACGTCAATTTCATTCGACCCTTTCTTTGTCACAATTTCTTATCTCTATTGAACGGGCATGGGATTCCAGCCCTTCTAATCTAGCCAAGCTTGCTATCTTGTGCCCATTTTTTCTCAAGTTTCTCTGGTCATAAAAAATTACGCTACTCTTTTTGGTAAAATTCTCTACTGATAATGGAGAAAAACATCTTGCTCCACCGGAAGTAGGAAGAATATGATTGGGTCCTGCCCAATAATCGCCTAAAGGCTCCGGAGAATATTCTCCGATAAATATTGCTCCTGCATTCTTTATTTCTCCTAATATTTGCCAAGGATTTTCTATTTGTAATTCTAAATGCTCAGGTGCAAAATTATTTATAAATTTAAAAATTATCTCTTCGTCTGCTGCAATAATTATCTTCCCGTTTTTTTCTAAAGATTCCCTGATAATTTTTTTTCTATTTGAATTTCTTAACTCATTTAAAATCTCTTTCTCCACTTTTTCAGCTAACAAGGAAGAATTAGTTATTAAAATAGCCGAGGCCTCCACATCATGTTCTGCTTGAGAAATTAAATCACATGCAATATATCGGGGATTAGCTTTCTCATCAGCCCAGATAAGAATTTCACTGGGACCTGCTAACATATCTATATCCACTGTTCCAAAAACATTCTTTTTGGCGAGTGTTACATACGTATTTCCGGGGCCTACAACTTTATCCACTTTTTTTACGGTTTCTGTTCCGTATGCCAGTGCGGCAATAGCCTGAGCACCTCCTATCTTATAGATCTCTGATAAACCTAATTCTTCAGCAGTAGCCAATACATAAGAATTTATCTTACCATCGGAAGAAGGGGGATTGGCTATTGCAATCTCTTTCACTCCGGCAATTATTGCGGGTATCGCGGACATCATCAGAGTTGAAGGATAAGCCGCTGTTCCTCCGGGAATATACAACCCGACTCTTTCAACCGGATATAAGATTTGACCTAAAATAACACCTTTCTCATTCGGAGCGAACCATGAATTTTCTTTCTGGTGTAAGTGATATGTTTCAATTCTTTTTATGGCTTCTTTTATTATTCCCAATAAATCTTTATTGACTTCCTGCCTTGCAATTTCAAATTCTTCCGGCTTTACCAATATTTCTTCGGGCTTTAAATTTACCCTATCATATTTTTCGGAGAACCCAAGAAGAGCTTTATCTCCTTCTTTTTTAACTCTTGCGATAATTTCTCTTACTTTTTTTTCAATATCTTCGATTAAATCGTTTTCAATATAACTTTCTTTACAAATATTCTCTATGACATCTTTATCATTTTCATTTAAAAAAATAGTTTTAATCAAATTTAAAATCAATCCTTTCTTTATCGATATCTCACTCTCAATTCAAAATGGTATTCCTTCTATTTTGTTTTATCTAAAGTCGGAACGATAGATTGTTGAATATCCTTCAAAAGATGAGTAATTTTATCATGTTTTGTTTTGTAACCAATCCGATTCACGATAAGCTGAACGCTAAGAGGTGTTATCTCATCAATGATAACCAGATTATTCTCTTTTAAAGTGCGACCGGTGGATACAATATCGACAATCATATCTGCCAAACCTACCTGGGGAGCCAATTCTACTGAACCATACAGTTTGATTAACTCCACATATATCCCTTTTTTCTTGAAATAATCTCCCGCAATATGAGGATATTTAGTCGCAATTTTTAAACGATGTCCATTATTATTATAGATATTTACTTGATTTTCTCTTTCCGGAGCAGCTAAAATCATTTTATATTTTTCAAACTTTAAATCCAAAAGTTTGTAAACATCTTTTTTATCTTCCATTAATATATCTTCTCCCACAATTCCTATATCTGCAACCCCGCATTCTACGTATGTCGGGTTGTCCTTCGGCTTGGTAATAATAAATTTTATATTTTTTTCATGATTGCAAAATGAAAGTTTTCTATTTATCTCTTTTCCGTCCTTCAGGTCTATTCCTATCCCTTCCAGTAATTGTATTGAAGGTTTTAACAATCTTCCGCTTGGCAAAGCGATGACTAAATATTTTGTATTGGTCTCTCTACTCATAAGTTACAAGCTCCTCATTTCCAGATATAGTATCAATTCTTTTTATTTTATTTGATTTGTTGTTTTCTACTACTAAAATATAATCCATTTTATTATAACGGGCATAATTTAATGCTTCTTTAAATTTTCTTCCACCAACCTCTAATTCTACAATCGACCCTTTTTCTCTAAATCTTTTTGCAGCCATCATTGCTTTTGGGAAATTATTTTTATTATTCCGATAATACACCAAATACTTATCCAACATCTTTATCTTTAATGAATTTGCATCTTCCTTCTCCAAAATCGTAGCCAATCTTTCTATTCCGAGAGCAAATCCGGTAGAAGGTAGGTTTTCCCCGAATTTCGAACATAAATTATCATATCTTCCTCCCCCACATACAGGAAACCCCAAGTAATCAGTATAACCTTCAAATATAATTCCGGTATAGTAATCATAATTTCGTATAATCCCCAAATCTATCAGAATATATTTTTCCAGTCCGTAATCTCTCAAAAGATTATAGACTTCTTCAATTTCTTTTAGGGCAGATAGTGATAATTTATTGTCTACCATTTTTTCTGCTTCTATTAATATTTCTTTTCCTCCCCTTAAGGTTGGTATTTTTAAAATAAACTCCTTTTCCTTATCCTTTATTTCTTCAAAGGATAATATCTTTTCTAGTAACACAAAATCTTTATTTAAAATTGTGTTTTTAATTTCCTGTTTTCTTTCCTCTTTAACTTTTATTGACTCCATAACTCCATTAAAAAAATTAACGTGATTTATATCTATAAAAAAGTTTTTCAAACCGCTATTCTTCAAACACTCTACAGCTAAAGCAATAACCTCTGCGTCTGATTTATTATTATTTATTCCAATTAACTCTACCCCTGCCTGACAAAACTCTTTTTGGTTTCCTACTTTGTTGTCATATCTGAATACATTACCTATATAATGCAATCTCAATGGTTTTGGCTCCGATTTCATTTTAGTTGAAGCTAATCTGGCAATAGAAGTAGTCATCTCCGGACGAAGGACAACAATATTACCTTCCCGATCAAAAAATTTAATCATTTCTTTTTTCATAATTAATCCTGAACCCTGCGCTAACATCTCATAAAATTCGAAAGTAGGAATAATTATCTCCCGGTAACCCCATTGTCTAAAGATTTGACTTATTTTATTCTCCAAAAATCTTCTCTTTAAAACCTCATCCGGTAACAAGTCATTTAGGCCTCGAGGAATATTCATCTATTAATACCCATTCTCCCTTCCTTGATAAATTATTATAGTGTATTTCCCATTATCTAATATTTTATCTACACTCTTTATTAAGCTAAAGTGTTAACGTGTTAAAGATTTAAAAAGCATAACATTAAGAATAATTTTTGTCAACATTATTTTTCCCTCTTTTCTTTTTTTTTCACACCTGTTTTTCTATCATCTTCACTTGATATAAAATCTTAAAAACAAAATAGGATATAGGATAATAGAAGAATTATAAAAATCCATATGTAAAATAATTTTAAATTATTCCCCGGAGGAAATTGAAGAAAAGTTAAATTTACTTGAGATAAAAGGAATGTAATCAATCCGGCTGGCTGGCTGATTACTGCCCTACAGGCTAACTATCCCAATCCGGAATCTAATAAAAGAGAAGGTAATTATGAAGAAACAATAAAATTGAAGAATTACAACCGGAAAATAAAATAACAAAACCCAAAAAGATACTGCATACAATGAAGAAAAAAGAAGAAATAAAAAGATTGTCCCGGGAAAAAGAACTAGAACGGATTAAGTATATAAGAAATGATATTTTAAAAGAAAATAATGTTGCATTGTAAGACTTGAACCTGCAATCTTACATCAGTTTAATTATATTTTAAAGTGCTTCTCTTTCAAGCTCATTGTAGATAGGACAAGCTTCTTAACTTCTGATGGTAATTGTTCATTTTGCCATTTTCTTTCTGCATCGACTGACTTACCCGCATTTTTCACAGCTTTCAAAGCATACAAGGCTGCTCCCAATGAATGGTCAGCCATATGAGCAGTTGCTACTGCGTGTCCGATAGAACGAGCAACTGCTATTATAATTGGGTTTGAAGATTCCCTGGCTACAGTATGTGCTCTTACAGATGCATTTCTCGCTTCACCTACTGTTGCCTTTTCTTTTTCCCATTCTTTAGCAACATATAGTGCATTAACTAGCCGCTGGTCAATATTCTCATCAATAAGTGATAATACGTGTTCCGAACATTCCCTTGCCCATCTAATTAATTGATGATGATGGTCTTTGGTGAGTGGCCCGCCACGATATACTGCAACAAACCGGTTATCTCGCATAATTATTACTCCAAGAATAAGAAAATTTACTTTACTTCATTTGAGTTTACCCCTGCTCATCCCAGCGGTACTTTTTGTTCTGGCGCAGCTTATCGAGACCGCAATTCAAGCACAGTCCATTATGACAGCATATCACTTCCCCACATTCAGAGCAGCGCCACTTTGCCTCTTCCTTTTCCAGGAACTTCTCGATACCATGCTCTTTGATGAATTCGAGGTTTTCTATCATGCTCATATGGTACTTGGTGCGGTATCGCTTATCGAGGGCTTTCAGGCGACTACAGGGAAAATTTTCGCACTCATAGCAAAACCGAACAAGTCCTTCCCCAAGGAGATCGCACTGATTTTTCATGAAGGTACAGTTCTTACCCCGTGGCAGGCAGCCGCTGCAGTATTTCTTTCTAAATCCCTGTTTCTTAAGATCGTATTTCATTGCCAGATAACTAACACAGACTCCGCAGTTCATGCCACAGGGAGCGATTAGTGAAATTTTATTTAAAGGTTGCATAGATTCTTCCTGCTTTTTATTTGCTAAAACGCTTCAACCATAATATTCATTGTATGTATTACAAGATATCTTAATCCTATCTGCATAAACAACAAAGAGATAAGGTCTTGAAACATCACTTTTCATCTTCCCGTTCATTTTTTTAATTACCCTGCTCACTTACAAAAAGTTAGAATAAATTACTCAAATATTGAGTTAAAACCATTTTCACAACATATAAATTTATATTTTTATATTGCTTTTTATATTTTTACATAAGAAAAGTAGATATCGGTTTCAGTTGGAATTTGAATATAGTTAGCTAAGGTAAGAATGATTGAAAGAAAGGCAAGAAAACTAAACTTAGTATTTTCTTTTAAATAGTGCATTTTTTAGAGACTCGCTTTTAATTAGTCGTTAGTCAAGATAATATTAAAGCAAACAATGCAATAATCAGAATAATTAGTAGGTCGGTCAATTGTTGGTGTGAAAATAATAGCTTTTAATTTAAATGTAACCTCTTTTGATAATATACTACATAAATTTTAAAAAACCTGCTTTTTTTGGGAAATATTTTTAAAATTTCGAGAAGGGATTGCCGCACTTTCTTTGAAAGTTCGCAATGACAGAAATAGGGATGGATTCCTGCTCCCCGATCAGGTCGAGGACAGGTTTCGAGGGAATGACATAAAAGGAATGAAGGGCAGAAACAAAGTCTGCCCTTCATTAATGAATTTAATCGAGATAAATCAATTCGGTAAAATTAATGTTTAAAACATCTTGAGCCGGTAAAGACCATGACCAGATTATGTTCATTGGCGGCATCGATTACTTCCTGGTCGCGCTTCGAACCGCCCGGCTGAATGATGGCAGTTACGCCGGCTTTCGCCGCTTCATCCACACCATCCCTGAACGGAAAGAAAGCATCAGATGCCAGGCAGGAACCGCCGGAACGGTCTTTTGATTTCATAACCGCTATTTTCACCGAATCTACACGGCTCATCTGCCCTGCTCCGGCTCCTATTATCTGTTTATCTTTGGTTAAGACAATGGCATTGGATTTGATGTGTTTTACTGCTTTCCAGGCAAAAAGTAATTCTTCCAATTCCTGCTTGTTCGGTTTTTTTTCACTTACCACTTTTAAATCCTCAATTTTAAGTTCATGCAGATTTCTGTCCTGCACCAGAAAACCGCCGGATATCTTTTTTATATCTTTAACCTGCATATCCTGCTTTGATAAATCGCCGACTTTTAGTATCCGCCTATTCTTCTTTTTTCTTAAAATCTCCAGGGCATCTTCTTTATAATCCGGAGCTAAAATTGCTTCTACAAAGGTTGTGTCATTGATTAATTGAGCAAGTTCGGCATCCACCACCCTATTTATTCCGATGATGCTTCCATAGGCAGATAGCGGGTCCCCTTCATAAGCCTTTTTGTAAGCAGTTTGAATGGAATCATCAGATGCTAACCCGCAGGGATTGGTATGTTTTACAAAAACAACTGTTGGTTCGTTGAAATCTTTTATGATTTCCAATACGCCATTCAAATCAACCAGATTATTGAAAGACAGTTCCTTGCCGCCCAACTGAATGACATCACCTAGATTGGCTTCATTTACAAAAGCTTCCCGGTAAAAAGAAGCATTTTGATGCGGATTTTCTCCGTATCGTAAATTCAATTTCTTTTTGGCAAGCAAATTTAAATTTGAAGGAAATGATTTTTTTTCTTCGAGCATATTTTTACTCAAATATTTGCAAATCATTGCATCATAAAAAGCAGTATGTTCAAAAACCTCTACTGCCAGTTTCTTTTTAGTTTCTAAGGATATTTCACCATTATTTTCTTTTAATTCATTGATAATCACGGGATAACTGCCGGGGTCGATTACTACGGTTACATCCTGGTAATTCTTGGCTGCCGCCCGTAAAAGTGAAGGTCCGCCGATATCTATATTTTCAATCGCTTCATCTAATGTCACTTCTTTTTTTGAAATGGTTTTTTCAAAAGGATATAGATTAACAACCACTAAGTCTATCTGGTCAACCTTTTGTTCTGCTATTTGTTTTTGATGGAGAGCATTTTCCCTTTTGGCCAATATCCCTCCAAAAATAAAGGGATGTAAAGTTTTCACCCTGCCTTCCAGTATCTCCGGAAAACCGGTTACTTCGGAAATTGAAGTTACTTTGATTTTCTCTTTTTGAAGAAGTCGTGCAGTTCCCCCGGTAGATATGATTTCAATACCTAATTCTTGTAATTCCCTGGCAAAATCAATAATACCTTCTTTATCGGAAACGCTGATTATAGCACGTTTTATTTTTGTCATTTTACTTTCTCCTTTCCTGCCTGCTTTCGTCATTCAATGAGAATTTAAATAGTGTCTTTTATCTATTTAGATGTTATTCTGAATTCCCACATTTACATGGATGACATTTGCATTTTTCTTTTATCGCTTTTTGGGCAATATCTTTCCGATAGTACATATCTTCGAAATCAATTTTTTCGATTCCTTTATAAGCTTTCTTTTTAGCTTCATTTATATTTTCCGCCCAAGCGGTAATTCCCAGCACTCTTCCGCCGGAGGTTACTATTCCCTCTTTCTGGAATTTTGTGCCTGCATGAAAGACATATATATCATTTTTGTTTTCCAGTTTTTCTAATCCGGAAATTCTTTTTTCCTTTTGGTATTTCGCGGGATAACCCCCTGAAGCCGCAATAACACAAACTACAGAATTATTTTTCCATTTTATATTTATTTTAGGTAATTGACCCTCAAGAACAGCCATAAATATTTCCACTATATCTGTCTCTAACCCCGGTAAAAGAACCTGGGTTTCTGGATCACCAAATCGGGCATTAAATTCCAATACCTTTATTCCGTTTTTGGTAAAAACCAATCCGGCATAGATGACCCCTTTATATTCCCGGCCTTCTTTTTTCAGACCTTCAATTATTGGTTTTAGAACATCTTCCAAAACTTTATTTTTAGAATTTTCATCATAAAATGGAACAGGAGAGTAAGCGCCCATCCCTCCGGTATTTAGCCCCCGGTCATCATCATATATCTTTTTGTGGTCCTGTGATGAAACCATGGGGACAACATTTTCACCGTCACTGAAAGCTAATACTGACACTTCTTCCCCCTCCAAATAATCCTCCACAATAACTTTTCGACCGGCATCTCCGAATATTTTTTCCTTCATCAGGGAATCAAGTGATATTCGGGCTTCTTCGATATTATGTACGATAAATACTCCTTTGCCTGCCGCCAGACCATCTGCTTTTAATACCAGGGGAAATTGCCTCTCTTTGATATAAGTAAGCGCTTGTTTATTATCGGTAAAAGTACGGTAATTGGCAGTGGGAATATTATATCTTTTCATCATATATTTGGAAAATACTTTGCTTGATTCAATCTCTGTTGCCATTTTAGTAGGACCGAATATTTTTAGCCCTCTTCTGGTAAATTCATCCACTATCCCCATTGATAAAGATAATTCTGGTCCTACTACTGTTAAATCAATCTTTGTTTTCTGTGCGAAATCAGCTAATTCCATTATCTTATTTGCGCTTATATCTATGCATTCTGCAAGCTGAGAAATTCCGGCATTACCCGGGGCACAATAGATTTTTGAAACTCGGGGACTTTGATTTATTTTCCAGACCAGGGCATGTTCCCGACCGCCGCTTCCTATTACTAATATTTTCATTTTAGTTTTGCCTTTCTTTAATAAAAACCTTTCTTCCGTTTATGGTTAATCTTCCCTGCGCGAATAACTGAATGGCACGGGGATAGATTTTATGTTCTTCTTTTAAAATTCTTTTTGCTAAAGTCTCTTCAGAGTCATCTTCTTTAACTTCTACCGCTTTTTGTAAAATAATGGGACCGGAATCTAGCCCTTCATCAACAAAATGAACTGTACAGCCGGTAATTTTTACACCATGGTCAATAGCTTTTTTTTGAACATGCAGACCGGGGAAAGCAGGGAGTAATGCGGGATGGATATTCATGATTTTGTTTTTATAGATATTTATAAAATAAGGAGAAAGTAATTTCATATAGCCGGCCAATACTACCAAACCACAATCTTTTCCCTTTAATAGGGAGACGATTCTTTTATCGTATTCTTCTCTATTATTAAATTCTTTATAATTGATATATTGAGTTTCGATATTATGTTTTTTTGCCCTTTTGATGGCATACGCATCAGGGTTATCACTGATTACAATACAAATCTTTCCGTCAATTTTCCCTGCTTCAATTGCTTCGATGATTGCCTGTAAATTGGTCCCGCTCCCCGAAACCAATATTCCGATATTTATCATGATTTTCTCCTTAATGACAAATTTGGTGCCTGGCACCAAATTTGTCATTACCTAATTATTGTTTCTTTTGTACCTTTAACAACTTGACCAATGATATAAGATTCACAATTCATGGCTTCAAGTTCTCCCAATATTTTTTCAGATTCGCTTTCAGATACAATTAGCGCCATTCCTATACCCATATTAAAAGTACGATACATTTCCTGTTCCGCTATGTTCCCTTCTTTTTGAATTAAAGAGAAAATTGGAGGTTTTGGCCAACTTTTTTGATCTATCTGAATTGAAGCTTCTTCGGGCAAAATACGGGGAATATTTTCGAGAAGTCCTCCTCCGGTAATATGAGCGATTCCCAAAATTTTATACTTACCCAGTAGATATAAGATCGGCTTTACATAAATCCTAGTAGGCTGAAGCAACTCTATTCCTAAAGTACTTTTTAAGACAGTTAATTTCTCTTCAAGCTTATATTTTTTATCTTCCAGTAAAACTTTTCTGGCAAGAGAAAAACCGTTGCTGTGTAATCCATTGGACGCTAAACCTATAATAATATTTCCTTCTTTAATATTTTTACCTTCTATTATTTTTTTTCTATCTACTATTCCCACGGCAAAGCCGGCTAAGTCATATTCGCCTTCCGGGTAAAATCCGGGCATCTCGGCAGTCTCCCCGCCCAGCAAAGCACAATCTGCCATTTTGCACCCTTCGGATATTCCTTTTATAAGATTAACGGCTATCTCCTCTGACAGTTTACCGATAGAAATATAATCTAAAAAAAATAAAGGTTTTGCCCCACAGGTGATAATATCATTTACGCACATTGCCACTAGATCTATCCCTACACTATCATGCTTTTTTAGGGCAAAGGCGATTTTTAATTTAGTCCCTACTCCGTCAGTTCCGGAAACCAAGACCGGTTCTTTATACTTATGCTCAGTTAAAGAAAATAATCCTCCAAATCCTCCTATATCACCCAGCACTCCGGGAATAGAAGTTTTACTGACTAAAGGTTTTATCTTCCTGACTATCTGGTTAGCTAAACTAATATCCACGCCTGCTTCTTTATATGATTTCGCCATTAGCTTAATTTTCCTTTCTTTAACAAGTATCTTCTCGGGCTCGATAAATTGAGCGTTTTCACATTACTTATTACTAATTACTTCTTTCTTGTTTCTGTCTTCTTCGCTATATACTATATACTAAATACCATATACTGTTTTTTACACCGGATATTTCCCATTAAAACAAGCTAAACAAAAATTATCTGCAGGGATTTTATCAAAAATGCTGCACAATCCTTCTATACTTATATGCCCCAAACTATCTGCCCCTACCCATTTTTTTGTATCTTCCAAATCATGATTGGCCGCCCACAGATCTGCCTTACTGGGAGTATCGATTCCATAACAACATGGACATATAACCGGCGGTGAACTTATCCGCAGATGAACTTCCCGTGCCCCTGCTTCTTTTAGAAGTTTAATAAGTTTTTTACTGGTAGTTCCTCGGACAATCGAATCATCGACCAATACAACCCTTTTATCTTTTAAAACTTTCCTGATTGGAGCAAGTTTTATTTTTACCGAACCTTCTCTTATCGATTGTATAGGTTGAATGAAAGTTCTTCCGATATAATGATTTCTCAATAATCCTTCTCCGTAAGGAATCCCGGATTGATAAGCATAACCTATAGCGGCATATCTTCCCGAATCAGGAACCGGAATTACCAAATCCGCTTCAACGGGGTGTTCTTGGGCTAACTTTCCTCCCATTTTTTGTCTGCTTAATGCAACATTTTCCTCATAAATATCGCTATCCGGACGGGCAAGATATACAAATTCAAAAACACAAAATGCAGGTTTTCCGGTAGGCGATATCCAGGAAGACCTTAAGCCTTTATTATCAATTATCACCATTTCACCGGGTTCTACTTCCCTGATAAACTCTGCCCCGATAAGGTTAAAGGCAGAGGTTTCAGAAGCAAAAAGATAAGAACCTTTCAATTTTCCCAAAGAAAGAGGGCGAAATCCACAACAATCACGAAGACCAATCAATTTTTCATTGGTCATTATAATTAAGGAAAAAGCACCTTTTAATTGAGCTGCAGCTGATTTAATTGCACCTTCGATATCTTCCTCTTCTCTTTCCGCAATTAGACTGCCCATTATTTCAGTATTGGTAGTAGAGCGAGATAAATTTGTTTTTTGAGTTAATTTTTCTTTCAATTCAAGAGAATTCATTAAGGTTCCATTATGAGCCAAAACAAAGGTCTTTCCTTTATGTTCGTTTATCAAAGGTTGGCTGCTTTTCCAGAGATCTTTACCTTTAGACGAATAACGAACATGTCCCACGGCGCAATTACCTTGCAGGATATTTAATTTTTCTTCATCAAACACTTCGGAAACCAGGCCTAAATCTTTGTAAATCAAAATCTTCTTGCCATCGGATACCGCAATTCCCGCACTTTCCTGTCCCCTATGCTGTAAGGCATAAAGACTAAGATATGACAATTGTGCCACATTTAAATCTTTATTAACTCTATCATAGATTCCAAAAATCCCACATTCTTCGCGCATTAATCCATATCCCTTTCCCACGCTTTTTTAAGCTGCTCTATTTTTATATCAATCAGGTTATCAATTTCCAGGCTATTTCCCTCGATTTTTCCCAATATATGAATAGGGGCTTCGTATTTATTGCAAATCTCTTTTAAAGAATCCAAATTCTTTTCAGGGAAAGACACAACAATTCGGGATTGCGTTTCGCCAAAAAGCAGGGCATCATTTCTAATGTCATTATTGCCTGTTTTTATTTTTGCTCCCTTCTGTCCCGTAATACAACACTCGGTTAAGGCTACAGCCAATCCTCCATCGGCACAATCATGGGCAGAAGAAATTATTCCCGCCTGAATACTTTCCCGACAGGCATCCTGTACTGATTTTTCCAGGCTCAAATCAATTTGAGGAGGTAACCCTTTCTCTAAATCATGAAAAATCTTTAGATACTCGCTGCCCCCAATTTCTTCTTTGTTCTCTCCTATTAGAGCAATCAAATCCCCGTCATTCTTAAATGACATGGTACAATACTGATCACAATCTTCAATTATTCCAGCCATACCTATTATGGGAGTAGGATAAATGGCCTCTCCATTGCTTTCATTATTTAAACTAACATTCCCGCTGATTACCGGGACTCCCAATGCCTCACAGGCTTCGCTAATTCCTTTAACTGATTCCTCCAATTGCCAGAATATTTCTTCTTTTTCCGGATTTCCAAAATTGAGATTATCGGTTACTGCCATCGGTAATGCACCTTTACACGAAAGATTACGCGCAGCTTCGGCGACTGTAATTTCTCCTCCCACAAAAGGATCGAGATAACAGTATCTTCCATTGCCGTCTGTAGTAAAGGCAATTCCTCTTTTGCTTCCATTAATCTTTAATACACCCGCATCGTCTCCCGGAAATAAAAGTACTTCGGTACCTTCAGCGCTGGTCTGTTTATTATCCTTGTAAATCCAACTTTTACTGCAAATATTGGGAGATGCTAACATCTTCAACAATGTCAGATTAAAATCTTCCGGTTGGTTAATTTTTTCCAGGTCTAATTCTTGTATCTCTTTAAGTTTTCCGGGGGTGTTACCCTGGTAATAACGGATAGGAATATCTTCGGCCAAAGATTTTGCCGGCACTTCCCCGACTATTTTTTCTCCCTCTTTTAGACGTAAAACACCATCAGAAGTTACTTTTCCTATTACTGTATATTCTATACCCCATTTATTAAATATCTTTCCTATTTCGTCCTCTTTATCTTTTTTAATAATTAGCAGCATCCTTTCCTGAGTTTCAGAGAGCATAATCTCCCGGGGAGTAATACCTACTTCTTTTCTGGGAACCAGGGAAAGATCTAATTCTATTCCGCAATTCCCCTTGCTGGCCATTTCACAGGTAGAACTTACCAATCCGGCTGCTCCTAAATCCTGCATACCCAAAACCAACTTTCTTTCTGAAATTTCCAAGCATGCTTCTATTAATTTCTTTTCCAAAAAGGGATTGCCCTGGGGAATAGGTGGATGCTCAATCTTTTTTTCTTCCCCTTCCAATTCACGTGAAGCAAAGCTTGCGCTGCCCACTCCATCTTTACCGGTTTTCTCTCCAGCCAAAATCACTATACTGTCTGTCCCTTCAGCTACAGCAACTACAATATCTTCCTTTTTTACCAGACCAACGCACATGGCATTTACCAAAGGATTGCCTTGATAACTATCTAAAAAATAGGTTTCTCCGCCAATTGTAGGAACTTCAATATTATTCCCGTAAAAGGCAAAACCTTTGGCTGCTTCCTCAACTAAATATTTTACGTGGGGATCCTCAAAACTCCCAAAACGCAAAGAACCTAGCAAAGCAACGGGGCGAGCCCCCATCGCCAGAATGTCTCTTACCACTCCCCCCGAACCGGTAGCTGCTCCGTGAAAAGGCTCGACTGCTGAAGGATGATTATGACTTTCTATTTTCATTGTCATAGCCAATCCTTCTCCAATATCGATAGCTCCTGCATTCTCTCCCGGACCGAAAAGAACCCATTCTGCCTGGGTAGGGAAAATACTCAAAACAGGTTTTGAACTTTTATAACTGCAATGCTCTGACCACATCGCTGAATAAAGCCCCAGCTCAACATCGTTTGGCTCTCTCTTTAGAGTTTTTACAATTTTTTCATATTCATTTGCGGTAAGATCATTTTCCTCTAATATTTTTTTTAAATTTTTTTCTTCTTGATTGTTCATCACTAACTCCTCATAAATTAAAATCAGATAAATTTCTATTTTTTGTTTTATATAAATGAAACAATTTCTTCCAATATCTTCTTCATCGACGGAATATTGGGGAACCAAATTCTCCCGGTAATTTCATTGGCAAAGGCACAATAAGCCATGGAAATAAGTTCTTTTAATCTTTCCGGTAAAGGCGGAGGAGACAGATTTACTTTTTCTTTCCAGTTTAATTCATCTTTCTTTTTAGCATCCATTAATTCTTTATACCAAAGAGTTTTCCGATAATATAACCGGGCAATTTCCTTGCTTATGGGCATCTCTTTGAAAGTAAAGCGACATTCGTCCAAGGTTCCCAAAACATCTACCATTAATAATTTTTTATTAACATCCAGCCCGAACTCAATTTTCCCGTCTTCATATTTTAAGCCGATTCGGTCAGCTTCTTCATTTATTAATTTATTCACTCTGGTTGTTATATCGTTAATTTCATTTAGCTGGTCATCGCTAAAATTAGTAATTTCCTTTGCTTCCTTCCAACTCATATAGCGGTCGCTTTCTTCAAGTTTAGTAGACACATCTAAAAATGGTTTTTCTAAACTTTCTCCGGGAATGGGTAATTTTTCCAATCCCAGTTCATCCAATTTTAATTCACCTTTTTCTATTCTTTTAAATACACTTGAGCCTGCTGGCAAAGAATTACGAAAAATAACTTCCAAAGGTACTAAAATATTTTTATCCTCTTTTTTGTAAACCGAATAATCGTAACCGTCGGCAGTTTTGGGGGGCTTTAATACACGCAGTAATTTTACTTCCATAATATCTACCGAAGTTTCAATCTCGGATAGTTTTTTTGCTTGATCATCTTCAACTAAACCCAGGTAATGTGTCCCAATCCCCATACTTTCCAGCTTTTCAAAAAAATAAGCTGCTGAAATACACAAAGATTTGCCCTTATAAGGAATATGATCGGGCATCTCGCCCCAGTCAAAGACCGAATAACGGTCCGAAAAAATAAATCTTCCTCTGCCGGTTTTCTCTTTCAGTGGCTTCTCCATAACAATTAAATCTTTTACACTCCCCATATTTGATACTCCCTTCTATCTATCGCTTATTACTCATTATATATTATTGTATTTTAATATTTTTTATCTTCTGAGCCATAGCTTCCCTATAATGTTTAATTTTTTCTCTAATTTTAGAATTTTCAATAGCCAGGATGTGAGCTGCCATAAGGCCTGCATTTTTAGCATTGCCTATTCCGACGGTTGCTACCGGGATACCACCGGGCATTTGAACAGTTGATAATAAAGAATCCAGTCCTCCTAAAGCCTTTGTTTCAATGGGCACTCCGATAACCGGTAAAAGTGTTCCAGAAGCAATAACACCTGCGAGATGAGCTGCTCCTCCTGCTCCGGCAATAACTACTTTAAAATCATTGTTTTCCATGTAAGATATATACTTATGTAAAAGCTCAGGGGTGCGATGAGCAGAAAGTACTTTCATTTCATAAGAAATATTCATTTCTTTTAATATATCTGCTGCCTTTTCCATTATTTCTTTATCCGATATGCTTCCCATAATAATTGCTACTTTGCCATTCATATTTTCTCTCCTTAATTTTTCTAATTTTTTTCGATTCAATTGATATTAACTTTATAAAAATAATAAAGCCCAGACAATAGAAATTCCCTCAATTAGAGTGGAACCTCTCCGCCTGGGCTTTTAACCCTCCGGTGTAGCATAAAATGATATACTTTGCACCACTTGGTTCTAATCTTATCTAGGTGTAATATAATATTTATAAAAATAAAACAACTTAAGATAAGCGATTCCCTAAGGTGCACTTCCACTCGTAGCCTCTCGTGATTTACGGTCACCTGGTAGAAAACACTCTTGCCATATTCAAGAGTTTATACGAGTTCCTTAATTAATTTTAAATATTTATTGCTATGTAAAATATAACAATAACTAATCGAATTGTCAAATAATACAATGAAAAAAGATTCA
>RRYU01004275.1_pt1 | contig 52425 bp, 46 predicted proteins | sample 2162651 | NCBI WGS metagenome assembly RRYU01 (sample SAMN10267283, study PRJNA491782) | microbial mat metagenome | isolation source: biomat in the production well | place: Japan: Minami-Kanto gas field, natural gas well KTG3 | collected 2017-06
AAAGCTCGAAGTCGATCCTCACCGTCCCACACGTATCGTGACCATCCGGGGTGTCGGCTATAAACTGATTCCCCAGGAGGCTGTGGATGCAGAGCCTGCGTAGCCGCTTGATTCTGAGCCATATTCTGCCGCTGGTGTTGATTATGCCCCTGCTGGGCATTGCGCTGATCTATACGATCGAAATGCGTATCGTTGTTCCGACGCTTTCAGCAGAACTCAGCGATCAGGTTCATTTGCTGGCCGAAACAGCCCACGACTATCCGGCTATCTGGCAGCAGCCGGAGCAGGCCCGTGCTTTTGTCGACCGCTTTGGCTCACCCCTGACTGCCCGCCTCATGCTGCTGACACTGGATGGCCAGGTGCTGGCGATACACGATCACACCGATGCACCTGAACCGGTGCAAGGGCTTGATATGGATACCCTGACGCAGGTGCTGGCCGGGTATGCCGTCGCCCGTACCTACTACAGCCGGCGTCTGCATACGGATCTGGCCGATGTGCTGATGCCCGTGACCGCTGCCGATGGGCAGGTCGTGGGCATTGTACGGCTCAGCCATGGCATGGAAACAGTTTCGACGCGCTTTAGCGAACTGCGCTATCTGATCGCCGAGATTATTCTGCCCGGCTTGCTCCTGGGCAGCGTCATCGGCATTGGCATTGCTCTGACCCTGGCGTACCCCCTGAACCAGATGACTGTGGCAGTCTCCGGATTGACGATGGGCCAGCAGCAGTCACTGCTCAACGAAACCGGTCCCACAGAAGTGCGGGCGTTGATCCGGGCTGTGAATACGTTACAGGAACGGCTGCACACGCTGGAAGAGACACGCCGCCGCCTGCTGGCCAATCTGGTGCATGAACTGGGCCGGCCGCTAGGAGCGTTGCACTCGGCCCTGGACGCATTGCAAGGGGGGGCCGATGAGGATGTACTATTGCGCCAGGAGTTGTTTGCCGGCATGCAGACCGAGATCGCCAGCCTGCGCCGCTTGTTGGGCGACCTGACCCATTTGCGCGAGCAGATTGTCGGTACGCTGGAACTGGGACGCCAGCCGGTGGCGCTCACTCCCTGGCTAAGTGGCCTGCTGGCCCCCTGGCGCGAAGCCGCGCAGGCCCGATCGCTGACCTGGCAGGCTACGCTTGCCCCCGATCTGCCGACGATCGCGATCGATCCGGATCGCATGGCGCAGGCGCTGGGCAATATCGTGAGCAATGCCATTACCTATACGCCGCCGGGTGGTCGTATGAGCGTTACCGCTGATGCCACGGATACGGCTGTCCGGGTGTGTGTGCAAGATAGTGGGCCGGGCATTGCCCTCGCGGAGCAGGCGCATATTTTTGATCCGCTCTACCGTTCGCAAACCGGACGACGCTTTCCGCAGGGCATGGGCCTGGGCTTGAGCATTGCCCGTGCGATAAGTGTCGCCCACGGCGGGCATATCGAGGTACAGAGTAGTCCTGGCCAGGGGAGTACGTTTACCCTCTGGATACCGGCAACCTGTGAGCATACTGTGATCGACGAACCTCTGTCCACAGACGAGACAGCAGAACAGTGAGGAATCGACCGCTCCCTGGTGCCGTTACGACCGGCGGAAGGAGCCTCTCACGCCCGTAAGACACGGCGAGCCTCCTTATCACTCATATCAATATTACCGGGCGTGATCGAAAGCGAAAGTGTCACGCCCGGTGATCTCCACATCAGCCGTTAACCGGCACATCGCTGGCCATAATCTGCTTCACATCAACAAGGCCAAGTGCCTGCCCACCAATCCCCCAGTTTCCACTCGGAACTTCATTGACAATAACCCAGGTGACATCTCGAAGCTTTTCACTGGTTACCGTCGTAATGGCGTATTTGCTTACACGTCCGCAGGTGGCGAACCCAGGGTTTCTACACCATATGCGGCAGCCGTGCAGATCAGCCGATCGATATCAGGGGGGCCATTGAGCGGCGGTGGCAGGGTCAGTGCAGGGGCCGGAATGCTCAGGTCGCGAAAAAAGCCCTCGAAGCCGGCTGGTACACAGAGATTGAGCATACGCACATGATCCGACTCAAGTGTGAAGCGATGTGGAATATTCCGTGGCAGGACAATAAAACTCCCTGCTGTGGCATGAATCACCTCATCGCCAACATAAAAGGTAACAGTGCCGTCAATGATATAAAAACTCTCTTCTTCACGGGTATGCATATGCAGCGGTGTATCCGCACTGACACCTTTGCGACCGACTTCTTCCACCAGGGCGAAATGCCCCCCCGTTTCCTCGCCAGTAGCCAGCATGGTCAGCAGATAGCCTGAATACCACAATGACCGGTCAAGACGCGTTCGATCCACATGGACAAGATCTGGTGTGCCTATCATCACACGATTCCTTTCCGTACGACGATGGGGTTTCAGCATATCCTGCTGATTGCCATCTGGTGATTATGGGGTAGTATATGATTAACTAACGATACCTGTTATTGACAGGACGTACGCGGTGATCCATCCTCGTGGCGGATATCGCCTCCGGCAGGGTGGTACATGACATCTTTTTTTCCACACCTGTTCGCCGGAGGCGAACAGGTGTGGAAAATGTGCGCGTTTGTTCTCGTTTTTTTCGCCTCTGGCGAAAAAAACGAGAACAAACATGTCTTCTTCCGCCCTGCCACCCTGCCCCAGACGATATCCGCCCATAGGATGAACGACCGCGTAACTCCTACCATTGATGTTATACTAATAGTAAGGAAAACTGATAAGTTAAACTTATCATATCAGTACATCGTTTGTCAAGCACTATTTGCAAAAACACAGAAGGAAGATGGAACACCTGAACCCGCAGAACTACATGCTCGGTGCGCTCTTACGCATTCCGTTCGAGCGTATTAATCTACACATCAATCAGGCGCTCAGCCGTGCTGGATTTACGGACATTCGCCCCTCGCACCAGAGTGTTTTCCAGCATCTGCCCCATGCAGGGGCTCGTATTACGACTCTGGCCGAGTCGGCCCAGATGACCAAACAGTCGATGGGGGCACTTGTCGATTACTTAGAAGAGCGTGGCTATGTCGAACGGCAGCCTGATCCACATGATCGGCGGGCCTATGTGGTACAGCGTACAGCCCGTGGTTGGGAGGTTGAACATGTGGCACGTGCCAGCATTGCCCAGCTAGAAGCAACCTGGGCAGCGTCTCTGGGCCAGGAGGAGTATAGCGATCTGTGCCGGCTCTTGCAGAACCTGGTCACGCTGCTGGAAGATGATGCCGGTTCTGCCACCGACGGAGATAGTTCATGAACGGCATTGTGGTAGATCACCGTTTCTTTTTTTCCTCTATCATCACCAGCAGATGTCCCAGGCTGCCGATCAGCATCCCGGCACTGCCTACGATAAACAACCATGTGCCCATCGTTCGGGTTGATTCCCACAGGAAAAAGATACTGCCGATAAAAAACGTCAGGTTGCCCAGTATCCCCAGGCTGGTGTGAATCCACTGATACGTTGTCACAAACTCCTGGATTGCCCATCTCATCGGTTGCGTTGCCCTCCTGTGCATGTACTATCTCCGTAGCCTCATCTCAGCCTCGTCTCCTCTTCCATGGTATACCAGGAATGCTGCGGATTCCCGGGTGTTTTGCAGGTAACGCTGCCTGCTACGGAAGAATGCACGCTCCTATTTCTGCTTTCTCGTTTCATATCAGCCATCTATCCATGCAGCGGGGGCGCACAGCACCAACATGAACATGAATATCCGTAGATAGCGGCACTGTGTCGCAACACAGCACGGTTTTTCTCCTTTCTCCTTTCTACTTTCCCATCAGGTGCGCCATCCCATAAGGTTCGCTTAAGGTTGGGACGAGATTGTTTTAAGGACATGCACCCGGATGGGATTGTATGCTACACACAGGCGTGATCTGTACACTGTAAGGACATCAACATGGCATCTCTGCATGCAGCCCCGCTGTTCCTGGATATTCTGGTCGGATTGGTCTGTGGCGTCATTGCCTGGGGCTTGATGCGCGGACGCGAACGCAGTCAACGACCCTCGTCGCTGGATGCGTTTGATCAGACCGTGCTGGCACTGGTTTTGCTGGCCGCGTTTGCACTGGGTGTGTTCATTACCTATACATTTGTTCAGGTTGGCGGGACATGACACATACCAAACAGGGCGATCGTCGTACGATTGCGGCGGCGAACGAAATACTCGCTGGCGGCAGCACAAAGGGCTGGCTGGCCCGGGTGCTGCCGTTTCTCGAACCGGCCCTTCTCGCCAGTGTGGCGTATGTCGATATGTCGCGCAGAGCATTGTTGCTCACGCTGGCGAGTTTCAGGCCAACCTGATTGTGCTGTGTACCCATGGACGGGGCGGGCTGACAACGGCACTCTGGCAGCATGGCTCAGCAGGTGCTGGTACTGGGCACTACCCCGGTCTTACTGATCCAACCGGACGCAGCAGAAGCATATCCACCCTTTACCTGTCAACGTATGCTAGTGGCACTGGATGGCAACCCCGACCACGAGCGCAGCCTGGTTATTGCTATTGCTATGGCCCAGGCCTGCGGCGCGGAAATGCATGTGATCACCGTGATTCCCACACGCCAGACGCTGCCATTTGAACAGGCGGCGACGGCCATGTTGTTGCCCATGGACGCCTTCTGATCGGGGAGCATCACCCATACGCATCAAGGTAAGCCTCCCAGTGGGGATTTGGGGGCCTGAGGCCCCAAAGCATGTCTTTGTTGTGCGCGATGGTGCCAGCAAAGCTGGCACCATCGCACCCGACAACGTGGGTTTGTAGGGCTATTGCCCGACAGGTGATGCGTATGGGAGCATCACCCCCAGACTCGTACGCCAGACCCATCTACCGTTGTTGCTGGTACCGGTGCGAGCGTAGCGATCCAAAAAGACCGGCATGTTAAGGTTCTCTTAAGCTTGTCTTCAGCCAAACATAAAGACATGACCAATCTCTATGGGCTATGCTAGAGGTAGATACATACTTCAGGACGGCAATACCTTTAGATAGGCTGGAAAAGGGATTATTTTTCTCAACATGTTCGCCGGAGGCGAACATGTTGAGAAAAATACAGTACCACCCTGCCGTCTGCCCTGAGCACAGTCGAATGGGGAGGCGAAACAAGGTTCGAGGTCGATCAAACGCCCGGTTTGAACGCCCACCGCGTAACTCCCGTAATGTCCATCTATCTGATCAATGCATAAGGAGAGAGGATCATGAAGACATCAACACTCGACCCTGATATGACCCATGAAACAGACAGCACGGCTGATCTGATCGCAGCCCTGGGCAACAGAGACATTCTGGTACGCACCAGTGCCTGTAACGAGCTGATCGCACGCGGCGACACGGTTGTTGCGGATTTGATGACGGCCTTGCAGAGTCCCAATGGCAATGTGCGTCGCGAGGCTGCTGTCGCGCTGCGGGCGCTCAGTGCCCCGCAGGCCGCAACGGCGCTGGTACAGACGCTGAGTGATGAACGCTTTGACGTGCGCTGGATTGCCGCCGAGGCGCTGATTGGCCTGGGCACCATCGGACTCCGTCCGTTGTTACAGGCGCTGACCACTGCACCATGGGACGCAATCCGCTTGCGTGAAAGTACTCATCATATCCTGCGCGTTCTGGCAAGCTACCACCAGCTCTACCCTATTTTGTCTCCGGTGGTTGCGGCCCTGGAAGGTCTGGAACCAGGCCTGACCGTGCCGCTGGCAGCCCATCGTGCAGTGGAGGCGCTGGAAGGAATATAAGATGAAAAGCGCTATGCCTCCTGTTCATCCACCGCCGGAACCACGCTCGACCAATGGCGCAACCGGTGATCTATCGTTGACGGAGGAGATGGCCCAGTTGACGTCATCACGCGATGGCCTGAGCCAGGACGAGGCGCACCGCCGCTTAGAGCAGTATGGCCCCAACGAACTTGCTGACCATAACGTGCATCCGCTGCTCAAGTTGCTTGGCTATTTCTGGGGGCCGATTCCCTGGATGATCGAGGGCGCGGCGATTCTGTCCGCCCTGGTGCGCCACTGGGCCGACTTTGGCATTATCCTGACCCTGCTGATTGTCAATGCGCTTGTCGGGTTCTGGGAAGAATATCAGGCCGGCAATACGATCGCCGCCTTGCGTGGCAAACTGGCCTTGCAGGCCCGTGTCCGGCGCGACGGCGTCTGGACCAGCATCCCGGCGCGTGAGCTGGTGCCCGGCGATATCATCCGGCTGCGCCTGGGCGACATTATCCCCGCCGATGCCCGCGTGCTTGATGGCGATCCGGTGCAGGTGGATCAGTCTGCCCTGACGGGCGAGTCATTGCCGGTCTCCCACCAGACCGGCGACCTGCTCTATGCCAGTGCGGTGATCAAACAGGGTGAGGTGGATGCGCTGGTGACGGCCACGGGTTCCCAGACCTACTTTGGCAAAACAGCGCATCTGGTGCAGTCGGCGCATACCGTCAGTCACTTCCAGCGTGCAGTGCTGAAAATTGGCGACTATCTGATCATCCTGGCGCTTATCCTGGTGAGCCTGATCCTTATCGTGGCATTGTTCCGGGGCGATCCCATGCTGACCACGTTGGAATTTGCACTGGTGCTGACTGTTGCGGCAATTCCGGTGGCTATGCCAACCGTCTTATCCGTCACGATGGCGGTCGGTGCCCGCCTGCTGGCGCACCGGCAGGCAATTGTCAGCCGGCTGGCAAGCATTGAAGAACTGGCCGGCATGGACGTCCTCTGTTCCGATAAAACCGGCACACTGACCCAGAACCGGCTAACGCCCGGTGAGCCATTTACCCTGGAGGGCATCAGTGCTGCGCAGCTCATCCAGATCGCGGCGCTGGCCTCGCGGGCCGAAGACCAGGACCCCATTGATCAGGCGGTGTTCAGTGGCCTGGATGCACGCCAGGATCTGGCCGGCTACCAGGTCGTTCATTTTCAGCCCTTCGACCCGGTGCAGAAACGCACTGAGGCCACGGTCATTACGCCAGACGGGCAGACGTTTACCGTATCCAAAGGGGCACCCCAGGTTATTCTGGCGCTGTCTGCCAATGCCGAGCAGATCCGACCGCAGGTGGAAGAGGCGGTGAATGGGTTTGCCCGGCGCGGCTTTCGGTCGCTGGGGGTGGCCCGCACAACGGATACGGGTGGTTGGCAGGTTCTGGGAGTGCTGCCACTGTATGATCCACCGTGCGAGGACTCACGCGAGACGATTGCTACAGCCAGGCAGATGGGCGTCGCGATGAAGATGATCACCGGCGATCAACAGGCTATTGGGAAGGAGATTGCCCGCCAGGTCGGCATGGGCACGAACATCCTCGACGCCAGCCTCTTTGGTGACACACAGCACCATCAGGCGGGACACCTGGCCGATGCCATTGAGCAGGCTGATGGGTTTGCCCAAGTCTTCCCTGAACATAAGTATCACATCGTCGATGTCTTGCAACAGCGTGGACACATTGTCGGCATGACTGGTGATGGCGTGAATGATGCGCCGGCACTGAAGAAAGCGGATGCGGGGATTGCCGTATCCGGGGCGACTGATGCCGCACGCAGTGCAGCAGCCATTGTCTTGCTCGCTCCCGGCCTCTCGGTGATTATTGATGCCATCAAAGAAAGCCGCAAGATCTTCCAGCGCATGAACAGCTATGCCACATATCGGATCGCCGAGACCATTCGCGTCTTGCTGTTTATGACTCTGTCGATCCTGGTGTTCAACTTCTATCCAGTCACCGCAGTTATGATTGTGCTGCTAGCGCTGCTTAATGATGGGGCCATTCTGTCGATTGCCTATGACAATGTGCGCTATGCAGACACACCGGAACGCTGGGATATGCCGGTTGTGCTAGGCATCGCCACCGTGCTGGGCATCACTGGCGTGATCGAGTCCTTTGGCCTGTTCTGGCTGGCAGAACACTATCTCTCCCTGAGCCGCGAGGTCATCCAGAGCCTGATCTACCTGAAACTGTCGGTGGCGGGACACCTGACAATCTTTGTGACTCGCACGCGTGGCCCATTCTGGTCGATCAAACCGGCCAGGCTTCTGGTAGGAGCAGTTGTAGGAACCCAGATCCTGGCCACGCTGTTCACGGTCTATGGCATCTTCATGGCCCCGATCGGCTGGAGTCTGGCCCTGCTAGTCTGGGGTTATGCCCTGGTCTGGTTCCTGATCGAGGATCGGGTCAAACTGCTGGCCTATCGCATCTTTGATCGGCGGCATACCAGTGTGCTGGTGCGCCTAGAACGCCCTCGTCCCTGAGGGCTCTCACGGATAGGTTTTTTGGATGAATCGTATCAGGGCGCCCTATGGCCTCTCTTCCCATAGGGATTATCCATGACCCGCAATTCTACCGCATCCTAATGTGAAAATAGCCGACGAATGGTAGGGGCGAAACATCTTTCGCCCCTACGAGCCAATTTTCATGCGAATGGTGTGTGCCCTGGCGCTTGGCGAACTGATGTGAAAATAGTAGGGGCGGTTCGCGAACCGCCCCTACGGGCCAATTTTCATGCCAACCGTGTGCGCCCTGACGCATGGCGGTTGCCAGGGCCAGAGTGCGGGACTCCGCCTTGCAGGTGATGTCGTGGTTGGCGGCTCGCTCTCGACCATATTCCAGCTTCTGACCCTGGGAAGATGGATTGCCAAGGCTGGACATAGACACATGGGGCTGCTGTTGCATAAGCCAGACACAGATGATTTGAAGACCATGAAGGAGTTTTTTGAGGCCGGTCATGTGGTTCCGGTTATCGACAGACGGTATGGGTTACCCGAGGCGGCTGAAGCGCTCCGCTATCTTGGAGCAGGTCATGTCCGTGGAAAAATTGCTATCACGATGAGACAGACGAACAACAGCGAATGAAGCGCTGCCCCCATGCCCCGTTGATGAACCGGGTACTCATCTGCAACGTCGGCTATGCAACATGGCGGACGCTGCCACAGAATCAGACACCCGCGCCGCCGAACACATCATCAAGGAATACGGAGTCGCTGCACCTGAACAAGAAAATACTGAATCATACCAGCCGTCGGGGCGGGACATGTCCTGCCCCGACCAGACGAGGAAACCCCCTCGTAGACCCTGTATGCACGTAGAAAAAGCGCCTCTGTTCAGACATTGGATCGTCTTGGCGTGGAGCAGAAAGGGAAATGAGTATGCTGGTGGAAGCAAAAAGCGTGGTTTTCCCTGGTTCTGGTACGGGATCTCCGATCCGCTCGCTGGTCGTCGTGTCGATCAGACGACCTCCCACGGAGCAACCAACCGCGTCGGCGGTTGGGGGTGGCACACGTGGTTCGATGTATCTTTTGGTACCCCCAGCGGGATTCGAACCCGCGATCTTCACCTTGAAAGGGTGACGTCCTGGTCCACTAGACTATGGGGGCTTGCCTCGCAACGGTGCTTATTATACCATCTGACCCCCTTTTTTGGCAAATCCCATACGTACATCTGTACAACTATGTTTCAAAAATGTTGTTAGCGCGAATTAAGGTCTTGTTTAAGGGAATGCCCGGTCATCCTGAAACCTTGTCTAAGACATGGTTTCAGGATGACCAACGTACTGTACACGTCATAGACGAATTGGTCGCGTGAGTCACCCCATTCCCTACCCCCCCGCCCCGTGCAGGGGCGGGGAACCGGATGGGGCATCCTGGCGGCACACGCGGCGCGTGTGCCGCCAGGATGCCCCATCTCCCCCCTCTCCCTCAGGGCTATACATGACCCACACATCGGGGGGGCGGGGGCCGGAGGCCCCCGCAAAAAAATTGTTGTCGGTTTGTGTTGGCGACAAAGCCGCCAACACAAACCGACAACAATAGAATCTCGGCGGGGTTGTGCCCCGCCGAACCCGTGGATGGCAGGAAGCCGTACTCTCTACTGCATCAGGATGCGGTAGAATTGCGGGTCATGCATAGCCCTCAGGGAGAGGGGGCAGGGGGATCTCTCACGGGTAGGTTTTTTGGCCGGATCGCATTCCAATGGGCTCGGTAGGGGCAACCTCCCGTGGTTGCCCTGGATAGCGTTTCCGGCATCAGGACGCCCTGGGGCTGGCCCCCGTGCCAGCCCCAACCGAAAAAACCTACCCCTGCGAAGGCAGGGGGGAGAGGGCGTATCGTCCAACCAAACGGTACAGTAACCATGAACCATGTCTAAGACACAAAATCCAGGCCAATATCCAGCGCACGCGCCGAGTGGGTCAACGCGCCAACCGAAATAAAATCAACGCCTGTTTCCGCCACGCTACGGATCGTATCTAGCGTGATCCCACCGGATGCCTCTAGCAAAACCTGTTTGCCAATGCGACTCACCACCTCGCGCATGGCATCGGGGGGCATGTTATCGAGCAAAATAACGTCGGCGCCAGCCACGGCCGCCGCACATGCCTCTTCCACTGTTTCGACTTCTACCTCGATCTTGACTAGCGGCCCCACAGCAATACGTGCCCGCTGGAGCGCCTCTGCTAATTCTATTCCCTGTGCCCGTAGTAACGCCAGATGATTGTCTTTAAGCATGATTGCGTCGTACAGGCCGTTGCGATGGTTGATTCCTCCACCCATCCGCACAGCATACTTTTCCAACACCCGCAGGCCCGGTGTGGTCTTACGCGTATCTAGCAAACCAACCGGCAGATCGCCGATGGCAGCGACATACCGGGCCGTCATGGTGGCAATACCGCACATGCGCTGTACCAGGTTGAGCGCCACCCGCTCGGCGGTGAGCATGCCGCGTGCTGCACCACTTACCCGCGCAATCGCCTGGCCGGGCTGCATAGCATCGCCATCCTGAGCATATGCTGTTACCCGAATCGACGGTTCAACCTGGGCAAAAACCTCTATTAGCACGGGTAGGCCTGCTAGAACACCATGTTCGCGGGGGACAAAGTCGGCCTCGGTGTGCGCATCAGACGGGATAACCGCCAGGGTGGTGATGTCGCCGTGACCAATGTCTTCCTGGAGTGCCCATGCGACAATTTGTTGTACGGCTGTACGTGGTAAATCCATGTATGACTCCTGATAGATCTTAAAGGTCTTTATGCGGCTGCCAGTTCGGACAACGGGGCGGCGATGGTTTCGACCGCATATGGTGCGTTACCACGCTGCGCTACCATATGAATTCGCCAGGCATCATTAGTGGCTGGAAAATCAGTGCGAAAATGCCCACCCCGGCTTTCCGCACGCAGCCAGGCGTTCTCGACAATCAGGCGGGCCACCAGTACAGCATTGGCCATGGTGAGCATATCTGCATTCGCAGCGGTTGGTGGCAATGGAGCTACATCAAGCTGCCGAAGTGCCTCACGCAGTCCCTCACCTGAGCGCAGTGGGCCAGCATAGGTACGCATCAATGTGGCCAGATCCAGACGCCAGTTCTGGCTGAAGGATGTAAAGGATGTAGGACGGGCCGAATGATTCCTCCCGTTCTGCCCGTTCTGATGGGCTATCCCGGTACGTCGTTCGCCAACAGTCGTTCTGACCGGCATAGGCAGGCTGGCAAGGCCTTCGACTGCCGCCATAGCCGCCCGGCGTCCAAACACCAGACACTCTAGCAATGAGTTGCTGGCCAGGCGATTGGCCCCATGTACGCCCGTGCAGGCACACTCACCTGCCGCATACAACCCTGTCAGGCTGGTTGCGCCCCAGAGGTTTGTGCGAATCCCCCCCATCAGATAGTGTGCGGCTGGCGCAACCGGAATAGGCACAACTGCTGGATCAAACCCTTCGGCACGGCAGCGTGCATAAATTGTCGGAAAACGCTGCTGCAGATGCTCTGCCGTCAGATGCGTCAGATCAAGCAGCACATGATTCGCCCCGTGCTGACGCATCGCCGCCAGAATGCCCCGTGTCACCACATCGCGGGGGGCCAGTTCCGCACGCCGGTCGTAATCTGGCATAAAGCGATACCCATCCGGTGTCAACAGGCGACCTCCCTCGCCACGGGCGGCCTCACTGATCAAAAAGCCCCGCCCGCTCTGCGTGCGCATCACAGTCGGATGGAACTGAATGAACTCCATATCGGCCACCTCGGCACCGGCGCGATAGGCCAGCGCAATGCCTTCGCCCAGCGCATCCGGGTGATTGCTGGTCAGACCAAACAGCGCCCCGGCCCCGCCGGTTGCCATAATTGTGGCTCCGGCACGGAACATATGCCATGTGCCGCTACTATCACGCGCCAGCACGCCGTTGCAGCGCCCGCCAGTGCCAGACAGATCCACAGCCTGATAATCGTCTAACAAATGAATATGCTCATGGTTGCGTACGCGCTTGTCGAGCATAGCCGTCAGCGCCCACCCGGTGGCATCACCAACATGCAAAATGCGGCGATGCGTATGACCACCTTCTAACCCCAGGGCAAAACCGTTGGCCTGACGTTCAAATGGCACCCCCAGGCCTGCCAGTTCACGCATCAGGGCGGGCGCCTCGCGGGTTAACACCGCTACGGCTTCATGATCGCACAGGTCAGCCCCGGCAATCAGGGTATCTTCACAATGTAGAACTGGTGAGTCTGCTTGATCCAGAGCGGCCGCGATACCACCCTGGGCCTGAGCCGAATTGCTGTCCAGCGCTGGCGCACGCGTCAACAGAGTGACACGCGCATGCTCGGCGGCGGATAAAGCAGCCGTCAACCCAGCCGCACCTCCCCCTATAACTAACACATCGGTCGTGTGATACTGGATATGTGCTGGCAACGTGGCCAGAAGATAACGCGGAATCGCCTCATTATGCATGGTTACAACTCCCTGGGAGCCTGTTAGTATATGACCGGTATTGACCTTACAGCGCAATCATACGCTCAATTGCACCACGTGCTCGCACGGAAACATCTGCTGGCACCGTTACCGGATGCACCATCTCGCGCAGCGAATGAAGGATCTTATCCAACGTTATCATCTTCATAAAACGGCACGAAGTCGCCTCGCTGATCGGAATAAACTCTTTTTCAGGATTGGCCTTACGCATACGGTGGAGGACACCTATCTCGGTAGCTACCACAAAATTTTTGGCCGAACTCTCCTGCGCATGCTTGATCATGCCCTCGGTAGAGAGAATATGTGTGTTTTTATCTTGCACACGTCCACGCGCCAGGAAGTGCATATACGAGCTGACACAACCACATTCGGGGTGGATCATAAAGTCAGCATCAGGATAGGCTTTGTGCATAGCATTGACCATCTCCGGCTTGATGCCAGCATGCACATGGCATTCACCAGCCCAGATCTTCAAGGGCCGCCCGGTTACCTGACGGAGATAGCTTCCCAGAAACATATCCGGCAAAAAGAGGATATCACGATCCGGTGGGATCGCCTCGATCACCCGTACCGCATTGCCTGATGTACAGCAGTAGTCGCTTTCAGCCTTGATTTCCGCCGTTGTATTGACATATGATACCACTACTGCGCCGGGATTTTCGGCCTTCCACGCCCGTAGTTGTTCAGCCGTGATACTATCGGCCAGTGAACATCCTGCCTGCTGATCCGGTAACAGCACGGTTTTGTCGGGGCAGAGGATCGCGGCCGTTTCGGCCATAAAATGTACCCCGCAGAACACAATCACATCGGCATCCGTACGTGCGGCAACCTGCGACAGGCCGAGCGAGTCGCCAACGAAGTCGGCAATATCCTGGATCTCGCCATACTGGTAGTTATGTGCCAGCAATACCGCGTTGCGCTCGCGCTTGAGTTGTGCGATCTCCGCAACGATATCGGCGGCGTCTTCCAGGTCGGTATGCGTCAGACGCAGGGGCATGGTTAACCTCCTCATAATGTTCTCATAACTGCACTTAACCCCTTGTTATTAGTGTAAAAGTAACACTAAAAGCAAGCCGTAAAAAATGGCCGCACGGCCACCCAGTTAGTGTAATAATAACACTAAATGCCTGTGTAAAAAATGGCCATACGGCCGAGTGTGTTATTGTAATTGTTACACTAACACTAGTATAGGCGAAGGGCGTAAAATTGTCAAGCCGAGGATCTTGGTGGGGTGCAACCCTGCCGGTACTCGTGGAAGGCGGCAAGCTACCTGCTCTACCGCATCCTGATAAGGTGGCAGCCATGCTCTCGCCTGCCACATAGACATTCACCCGAATCGTCAAGATTCGGCATAGATCTGGCCCAGCGGAAGCATAAAGACACCCTGCTGCGCACTCCATACCAGAACTGATCGCTCTGTAACCACACAGACGTATCCCTGATCTGGATAGGTATCAACCAGCGCGAATGGCATGCCCCGCAGGATGAGCGATTGCATATGATCGTGAGAAACCCAGAACTCCTGGCTTAACACCCGCCCAAAGGCAAGGGTAAACTGTGCCTCACTGCCAAACTGGCCGACTACCCATGCGTGCATGCCATTGACCAGCGGTGGCTCCTGACCAGGCTCTGGCCAGGCCGATTGAATGATCCCGGCCTGATGCAGATCCTGCCACATCCAGGCCCCAAGCGGGGCAAGCGTAGCGTCGCCGTTCCCAACACGCTCATACCATACATACTGACCAGGCAGAACCACCGTGGGATTATCACCGTCACTGCTGCGAAAAGGTTGCCCCACAGCCTGGCCCCACTGCTGATAGGCTGGCCCCCAGGTCTGACGAGCTGTGCGTAAAAATGCTGCTCCCAGGGTGGGTTGCACATATGGCTGCCCGCGAACTGACCGCTGGGCCTGCTGATGTTCAGCCAGGCCACCGATTGTGGTACTCACTACAATCACCCGGTTGAAACCGCGTACATAGCTAGCCAGTTCATCAAGACTCACTGTAAAAGGATATCCCACTAATCCATCTAGAATCACAACCCGGTCAGGCTGGTCAGGTGTCACCATTGCCGCCACTTCGTGATAGGGATAGAGCAAATCGACATGTTCGCCCGTCTCAGTCACCTCGAGTATCCGTGCCTGCGGATTATAGGGACGGGGTGTGATCCAGAGATGGGCAAATGCCAGAGTCGGCTGCGTCGCCAGGCGGTCATAGATGGCGCGTGCAAACGCAACATCGACTGTATGAGGTGTTGTGCCCATCATCACCGCATTGTAGCCCATTGCTTCATACACACCCACAAATGCTTCCGGTGCTGCGCCTAAATTATCCAGGGAAAACCGTTGATCTGACCCCTGTGCGCCGAGCAGGGTGTAGTAGGCTTCTTTGTAATCGCGGGGTTGCTGGGGCACCAGGGCACGTGCCATCCAGTAGGCCTGAATGCCATCGCCACCGATGTTTTGTATACCATTGGCCACGGCCAGAAAATCACAGTTGCTATCATTGCCCTGTGGTGTAATCTGATAGGCTTGCAGGGTATGGAATGATTCAACGGAACGGTATGGCTGGGGCGTAAATGTCTCTCCATACACGCTGCGAACGAGATCAGGCTGGGCGACCACCTGGGAAGCAGCCTGCTGCATAAACGCATAGGTAGCGAAAAATGGCTGAACAAACATACAAACCATGAGTATGAGTGCTGTGATAGATGAGGTCATTGATGTTCTCCAGTACGAAGGTGGTGTCCAGATACTGATAAAAATATATCACTCTGATTTAATCATGCAAACATGACTTTTACACTACACAGATCGGAACCTTTAGTATATATATTTTTATTACGTATTAGACATGGTTCCTGTTTACTTTACAGTTTAGTTGGACGATACGCCCTCTCCTCCCTGCCCCTGAGGGCTATACAGTACCCACAATTCTACCGCATCCTGATGCGGTAGAACCAGCAGTTTCCTGCTCTCCACGGGTACCGGCGGGGCGCAGCCCCGCCGAGATCAATACGGTTCGGTTTGGTGTGGCGGCTTTGCCGCCACACCAAACCGAACCGTATTCTTTTTGCGGGAGCCGGAGGCTCCCGCCCCCCGATGTGTGGGTAACGCATAGGCCCCTGAGGGAGAGGGGGGAGATGGGGTGATTCACGTAATCTCATCTGTCTGTGAATTGTAACGTACAATTGGTCATCCTGAAACCATGTCTTAGTATGCAAAGTACGGCTACTATGCTGTAGATAAGCCCTGCAACAACATGATTATTATTTATCATGTGTTCTATATGCTATGTAAAATAATGCTAAAAATATGGTATAATTACTGTGTATTTATATACTGTAAAATAATGTTTTATCATATTCACAAACTATGTCAAATTTATCCAAACCGCTTACACCTCAACAGCAGGCGATTGTCGATCATAACCACGGGCCAGCGCTGGTGTTCGCGGTGGCCGGTGCAGGCAAGACGACCGCGATGGTTCGGCGGATCGAGCGACTCTGCCGCGAGCAGGTGTTTATGCCCGATCACATCCTGGCTACGTCGTTCAGCCGTGCGACGGTGCAGGATATCCGTGCCGCGCTGACGCCCTGGTCCTACTGCGCCAATGTGCGTCTGTTGACCTTGCACGCCCTGGGGTATCGCATGATCCGGCAGGCGCATACGCACGGCTATGCGCAACAGGCACGGCTGGATAGCTCCGACAGCGGGGATCTCTCGCACCATTTGCTCTACCAGGCGCTGGCGCTGGCGCGTAGCAGGAAGGTAGCCTATCGCCATGAATTGGAAACGCTCGATCAGGAGGATTTTCTCAGCTTTATCGGTGCGTGTAAGGGCAATCTCCGCTATGCTGCGCTAGATCAGGCCCATTTGCCCGATAGCACAGAAGCACATGTGGCGACACAGGCCGTAGCGCCAACTGGTTTCGACTGGTATCTCGATCTCTATCGGCTCTTTGAAGAGGTGCGCCAGGAACAGACGGTCATCACTTTTGATGATATGTTGATGGCTGGCTGGGAGCTGCTGGTGCGCCATCCTGACCTGTTGCAGCGCGCTCGCAGCCAGTATGCATGTGTGCTAGTCGATGAGTTTCAGGATGTTAATCTGGCTCAGTCTGAAATTCTCGATCTGATCAGCGCGCCCCACCGCGATTATATGGCCATCGGCGACGATGATCAGACTATCTACGAATGGCGCGGGGCCGACCCGCGCTTTATCCTGGGCTTTCAACAGCGCTACCAGGCGCAGGTTTATCTGATCGACGATAATTTTCGCTGTAAGGCCTCCCAGGTCGTTCTAGCCAATCAGGTCATTCGGCATAATCAGAAACGCCGCCCCAAACGCCTGGGCCTGACCCGGGGCTTTGCCGGAGATACGTTTGTCTATTTTGAGGACAACCTGGAACAGCAGGGGCGCAACCTGGTGGGCGAGATCCAGGCGGCGCTAGGCAACGGCATGGCTCATTGTGACATCGCTGTGCTGGTGCGGATTTATGCCCAGACGCCCTATATCGAGCATTTCCTGATTGCTGCCCAGATTCCGTACCAGATTATCGGCGGCGAGCCGTTCTACCGCCGACCAGAGGTGCTGACGCTGTTCCACTATCTGCGGCTGGGGTTGCTGGAGCGCGACCTGCTTGCGAAACAAACGTTGTCCCCAGAGCAGATTGAGATCTTCGATGCGGCCTGGCGCAACATCTACAACCGGCCTAAACGCTATCTGTCGCATATCTGGAGTGAGCAGGTGCGTACACTGGTGCTGGGTGGTATGACCATCAGTCAGGCGATACGTAGCCAGGCAGGCATGGTTGAGCGGGAAAGCACCTGCACTGCCATCGCTGCCCTGGCTGAACACCTGGACTGGCTGGCAGCAGTAGTGGATACGCTGCCAGCCGAACAGGTGCTGGCCGAACTGGATACGCGCCTGGACTACAGTGCCTTTCTGCGCAAGAGCAGCGGCTTTGCTGAAACTGGTGTGGGGCGGGTAGCGAATGTTACGGCGATCATTGACTATGCCCGTGGCAAGGGCATAGCCGCGGCGTTTCTGCAGCACCTTGAGCAGATCGATGGTAGCCGTTATGGTGATGCGACAACAGATCAATACGAGAAAGTAACTCTGACAACAATCTTTCGTTCCAAGGGTCTGGAGTGGCCGGTAGTGTTTATTCCCCAGTGTAACGAAGGAACATATCCCTTTGGCGAACCAGAACGCATTGAAGAAGAGCGCCGTCTGCTCTATGTGGCAATTACCCGCTCGCAGCGTTATCTGCATATCCACTGCCTGAAACACCTGCCTATCTCACCATTCTTGCGCGAGGCCGCATTTCGCCAGACCCTCGAGGCCGTAGCTGCCCTGCAATCCACTCTGGTGCGCGACCCGACCACATGGGGCAAACAGGATGCACTGACATTGCTACGTTATCCGCCGCGCTATGGGCTGGAGCGTTATTTCTCTCACTGGTGGCCTGTATCGCCAGAAACCCGTCGGCGTGCGATACAGGCTATCCAGAAACTGCTTCACCCGGATCGTAAAATCGAGCCTGGATCTACTCATGATCTGGCTGATCTCTGGCAAGAGGGGTAATGGCTACATTTCCCGCAGGGCGTACCTCATTCTGATGCAGTAGAGCGGGTAGCTTCCTGTTCTCCACGGCTACTGGCGGGGCGCAGCCCCGCCGAGATTCTCGTGTTATCGGTTTGGTGTGGCGGCTTTGCCGCCACACCAAACCGATAACACTTTAGTGAACAGCTATGCGGCGACACCTGTTTCCCGATCTTATGATACAATCTTATCGCCATAATACCCAATACGCTGCTCTATTACCCGATGGTATACGTTCTATGACCTGCCTGCGTCGAACTGGAATTATTCTATTCTTTGCGCTGATCGTGTTACTTGGCACCTGTAGTCTGCCCCCGTTGCAGCAGCGCATCGATCCCTCGCTGAAGGTGGCCGGACTAGACGTAGCTGCCGAACAAGCTACAGCATTGCCCCAATTGCCCACCGTAACACCCTGGCTCACGCCAACCAGTACGCCAACCGCAACGGCTGTGCCCAGCCCGACTGAGCCGCCAACCGTGACACCTTTTCCAACCATGCCAGTTCTATCGGAGACATCGACAACGTCTCCGGCACTGAATGGTGTTGCTGCTACGATTGACACTTATATGAACGACCTGGTACAGGCCGGGTATTTCAGTGGCGCGATTCTGGTGGCCCGGAACGGCACGATCTTGATCAGCAAGGGCTACGGCATGGCCGATTGGCAACAGAATATCCCCATCACATCACAGTCGCGTATCCGCCTGGCATCACTGACGAAATCTTTTACGGCTGTATCGATTCTCATGCTGCAGGCCCGCAATCAACTTAACCTGAACGATCCGATTTGCCAGTATGTGCCAGATTGTCCCGCAACCTGGAGCGGCATCAACATCCGACATTTGTTGACGAACACATCGGGGATTGTCAATTATACCGACTTTGCCGATTTTGATACCACCGAGATGTTGCCAACTACGCGGGAAGAGTTGATTAACCGCTTCCGAAACGAACCATTGCTGTACGATCCGGGCCTGGCATATAGTTATAGCAATTCAAACTATGTTTTGTTAGGCATGATCATCGAGCGCGTAACCGGACGCTCGTATGCGGATTTTGTGCAGGCCAATATTTTTACTCCGCTTGCTATGCAGAATAGCGGGTATGATCAAAATGTCGGGGCGATCCGCAATCAGGCGATTGGCTATACGTTTGGCAGCGAGACGGCCCCCTTTATCGATCCCTCAACTCTATTTGCCGCTGGTGCGCTCTATTCTACCGTAGAAGATATGTATCGCTGGGATCAGGCTCTGTATACCGAACAACTCCTGCCCCAGGCGCTTTTAGATGAAATGTTTACACCGGTGCTGGCTGAGTATGGCTATGGCTGGTATATTCAGGGGCATCTTGGCCATCGGTTGATCAACCATTCAGGGTTGATTAACGGCTTCTCGAATTATATTGCACGCTACCCCGACGACCGCCTGACCGTGATTGTGCTTAGTAATATGCAGACGTCGGCTTCGGTCAGTATCGGGCTGTACCTGGCGCAGATGGTGTTTGAACAGTAATACACACCGTATCCTCATCCTCATCGCCCTACAGGGGTAGGTTTTTTTCGGTAATGCCTGTGTCTGGCTGGATACCCCACCCCCCTACTCCCTCCCCCCAGAGGCTATGCGTTACCCACACATCGGAGGGGCGGGAGCCGGAGGCTCCCGCAAAAAGAATACTGTTCGGTTTGTTGTGGCGGCTTTGCCGCCACAACAAACCGAACAGTATCAATCTCGGCGGGGCGCAGCCCCGCCGGTACCCGTCGAGAGCAGGAATCTGCCGGTTCTACCGCATCCTGATGCGGTAGAATTGTGGGTACTGTATAGCCCCAGCGGGGAGAGGGGGCAGGGGGTGAGGGGCCATATGGTGTCCTGATGCCATTCATCCAAAAAACCTACCTGTGTGAGAAGAGGGGAGGGGGGTGCTCACAGGGGTAGGTTTTTCGATGGATGGTGTTCCAACGCGATCCGTAGGGACAGGCTTCTGCCTGTCCGTGGGAACGTGTTCCGCATCAGGACGGCCTGCGGACGCGCAGAAGCGCGTCCCTACGGAAAACACCTACCCGTGAGAGATACCACTGGTTAATTCGGATTTTGGAGTGCGCAAGCCTTGGAGTGCGCAAGCATGGCTTGCGCACGCTCCTACCGGGTATACACCCCACATATCCCGCAGGCGGCACCCTGGTTGATAATTACCCAGTGGTATCGTGAGAGGGAGGCGGGTGGGGTATCATCGTAGGATAATCCCGTCTGGTTCAGAAACTGACCCTTTTCAAACAGGTTCTAAAACTTGAGACTTCATCTTACTGGATCAGACGCAACGAAAATTGTATAATAATGCACAGGAAATGGTATAACTATAACAACGCCAGCAAACAAGCGAGTACCCACCAGAAGGAGTGCGCTAAATGACACATATAGACGCAGTACACCAGGAAAATAGTCACCTGCGCCAACAAGTGGCAACCCTGGAGCAGAGCCAGGCTGCATTGCGCGAACAGGTTCAGCACCTTGAACAACAGGTAGGAGCGTTACGTATCTTCGAGACATTCATCGAAAAAGCGCCGCTGCCGATCAGCATTGCCTCGCTGGATGGTATTCTATCCTACGCAAATCCAGCCTTTCGCGCCGAATATGGCTATGGCGATGCAACCATTGGCATGCATATCAAAGACTTTCGCCCCCCAGGTGAACAGACCGGGGCCGCGGCTATTTTGCACCAGCTGCGTGAACATGGTGTCTGGACTGGACGCCAGGTGTATCAGCGTAAGGATGGTGAACTCTTCACAGCCCAGGTTGCTGCGTTTCTGATCTTTGATGCTGCCGGGAACCCCCAGAAGCTTATGAGTATTCACAGTAACATTACCGAACAGGAGCGTATAGAGCAGAAACTGCACACATTCTTTGCCATGGCCGAAAATTCGCCCGACAGCATCTCTGTGGCCGATCTGGAAGGACGTTTCACCTACTTCAATCCAGCATTTTATAAACTCTTCCAGATTGACCAGACGCCAGAGGCATATACTATTCCCGATATTACTGATCCATCCGATCTTGAGCGTGTCCAGCACGAGGTTATCCCGATCTTGATGGAGCAAGGTGTCTGGCAGGGTGAAATAAGATACCGCCGCATCGATGGCACAACGTTTCCCGGTGAAATTAGCGTCTTTACGCTCCAGGATCAAAATGGGCAACCCCAGTCATTTGTCGCATTGGTACGAGATATCAGCGAGCGCAAACGCGTCGAGCAGGAAATCCGCACATTTCAGAGTCTGGTTGAAAATGCCCTGGACGGGGTTAGCGTTACCGGGCTGGATGGGGTTGTACAGTACGCCAATCGCTCGCTCAAACGTATGACCGGGTTTGGTGCGGCAATGATTAACTCACATATTGCCGAATATGTTGAGCCAGAAGATTTTGTCTATGTCGAGCAGACTGTTCTGCCCCGGATGTTGAGCCAGGGGCACTGGCGTGGGGAAATATCTTTTCGCCGCCCCGATGGCAGTCACTGGATCGCCCAGATTAACGGGTTTATGTTGAAAGATGCTACAGATACACCAACGGCTATGGCGTATGTCTTTCGGGACGTTAGCGATCAGAAAAAGGCTGAAGAGGAGCGTGTAGCACTGCAACAGCAAGTTATTGATGCACAGCAGGTGGCATTACGCGAGCTTTCAACACCGCTGATACCGTTGTCGCACAATGTTGTTATGGTACCTTTAATCGGCAGTATCGATAGCTATCGTGCCCAGCAAGTACTCGAGACTCTGCTCGAAGGCATAGCCAGCTATCAGGCAGAAATTGCTATTCTGGATATCACCGGGGTTGTTGTGGTCGATACCCAGGTAGCTCAATCACTGGTACGCGCTGCCCAGGCGGTCAAGTTGCTAGGGGCGCAGATTGTGTTAACCGGCATTCAACCCCAGATTGCCCAGACGCTGGTTCACCTGGGGGCCGATCTGAAGGATATGCTAACCTATGCACGCCTTCAGACCGGGATTGCCTATGCGCTTAATCAACATAAGTAGGGGCGCACATAGTACGCCCCTACTTCCTAAATCCGTTCACGCTCACGATGCAGGCGTACCTGCCGAATAAACAGAGTCAATCCTAATATCACAAATCCGAGCATCGGCACACCCGCACTGGTAGCCGGAAGCGGTGCCTCGGTCTGGGCTTCCCCGCCAGCAACGGCTACCGTTGGTGTAACAGTTTGATCAACCAGTGGAACTTCGGTTGGATCAATGGCTGTTGGTGTATCCGTTGCCACCTCTGTCAGCGTTGCCACTGGCGATGGCGGCGGATATGCTGCGACTGTACTGGTGACAACGGCTGTTGCTGTGCCAACAGCACGGGGACTGCCCGATACACCACTGGTTGGCGACAATGTCGGTGATGATACCTGAGATACCTCTTCCACAACTAGCACCGTAACAATGTTAGAGTAGAGTGGCTGTAACACACCCGCATACTGCAACTGCGCCTGAGCTACAATAAGCGTTCCGGCATCAACCAGGTTATTGATTCTGGCCGCAATTGTTATTTCAATCGCCTCCCCCGGCTGGAGTCTATCCAGAACATACTGCACACTATTGCCATTAACTGTTGGATCATTGCCCCGATCCGCCTGAGAGCCGAGTACCTCGACATTGGAAGGCAAGTTAGAACTGATCACAACGTCTGTCAGATCATTTGCTCCATCATTCGAGGGTGGGCGGGTATTCCATAGCACAATGGTATACTGAACTTCGTTACCAGCAAACGTGCTGCCCCAATCACTTGCCATACGGAAGAAGACACCAGTGCTAGTAGGAGCAGGTTGCGGCGTACTGGTCTCTTCAGCTGCTACCGGTGCCTGTTCACCACCTTCCACTGGTACTTGAGTAGCCACCGGAGCTTGCGGCTGAACCGGTTGCTGCACCAATGGAGGCTGTTGCTGTTGCGGTGGCGCAACTGGTTGCTGCACTGGCGGCGCAACTGGTTGCTGCACTGGCGGCGCAGGCACATTTGGCACACCCGACGCAGGCCCGGGCTGTGTTGGTGTTGGTGGTGGCGGCAGAGGCCCGCTGAATGATTCCGGTGGCGCAGGCGGCGCTATCGGTGTCACATCGTTGTCACCGCCGCCACCACCACCGTTATTATCATCACCATCACGATCACCATCATTATTATTATTATTGTTATCATTATCGCCACCACCATCAGACGGCGGGGTCGTCGGCTGGACTGGCGGAAGCGTATTGGTCGGATCACCTGACGCCGGTGGGGGCGTCGGATCACCTGGCCCCGGTGGAGTCGTCGGATCGCCTGGTACAGGCGGGGTTGTTGGAACAGCTGTGGGCGGGATAGGCGTACCACTGCCGGTTGTAGCAGTTGGAACAGATACACCCTCTAACACTGTTACAGAAACAACATCGGACACAGACGAACTTCCCCCGCCGGATGCCGATGCCTGGTTCGTAATGGTTCCCGGCTGAGTATTCGGCTGTACGCGCACCTGAATCGTAACACTTGCTGGTGAACCATTGCGTACAGTTAATGCACATGTCACAGTCTGACCAGCACTACACCCGGAGCTAGCCGAGAGAACCTGTAACCGACTATCAATTACATCTGAGAGGGACACCTGGATATCGGACGTGCTGGTTGTAAAAACCGAAACAAAATAACTAAACTGCTGTCCCGGATTAACTGCCTCATCGGAGGCCTGCTTAAAAAGCGTGATTGGCCCACTGGGGATACTTGTTCGTGTTGGCACAAAGGTATTTGTAGGAACCGGTGTTCCAGCATCACTAGTACTGGTGGGTGGCACATTCGGGTCAGTGGTACTGGTCGGCCCAACCGGTTCAGTCGTATTGGTCGGCCCAACCGGTTCAGTCGTATTGGTCGGCCCAACTGGTTCAGTCGTATTGGTTGGCCCAACATCTGTTGGAGCAACAACCGTTTCACCCGGCGGTGGTTCTGGCGTAAATGTAGCCGGACGACGCAGGTCGGCGGGCAATTCGGTTGGAGCTACCACGGATTCAGGCGTATTCTCTGGCGCAGGGGCAGGTTCAGGCGAAGCCTCAACTGCTGGCGCGTCTGGTGCAGGTTGCTCAACCGGCGCATCTGGTGCAGGCTGCTCAACCGGCTCGTCTGGTGCAGGTTGCTCAACCGGCGCGGATTCTGATGGTGGAGTGGGATCGATCTCCTGTGCCGGAGCAGGGAGAGGATTAATCCAGCGATATGTCTCGGCATACAATGGGAAGATAATCAACAAGACACTCAAGCTCAACAGCAAAACTTCCCAGATTGTCCAACGGGCCGGTTGGCGGCCGCGCCCTGGTGTATGCTTTGGACGTAGGCGAAAGAATTTTTGCATATTCCTCCTCACAAATCAGGTGAGTGGACGCGACTCCACAAGGTCAGCCACAACAATCAGTCGTTTAGTATCCCATGCTGTACAGGTAATTAAGGTCAACACAGGTGTTGTAGACGGTGACATCACCTCAACCTGAGTTGGCCAGACACTGATGATATCACGTACACGATAACCGTACTGCCAGTCTCCTGCCTCAACCAGGATCATATCGTCAACCTGAAGCTTTCCCAGGTCACGAAACACCGCACCACGTAACCCGGCATGCCCGGCCATAACCGTATTGCCGGTTGTACCGGGTAAGGCTGATCCATGGTGATAGCCAACAGCATAGTCAGCAACCTGCCAGACACCCTCCTGCACAAACACCTCTACAACTGAAGCATCGACCTGAATTGTCGGAAGAAGTAAACGACGTGGACGTGGATCGGTTCGCTCGATTGGCACGCTAACATGCTGCGGTACCAGATAATCCGCAACCCTGGGATGCTGATCAGGTGTTGTATAGGGTAGAGCCACCGCCGCAGAGTCTGATGGCTCTGGCATACTGACCGATGTATCCTCAGCTACGCCCACAGCGGCCTGATCGCCCGATTGAAGTTGGGCAGCCGCCTCAACTGCTACGGTCAGATTTGCCTGGCGGGTCATATACAACCAGTCGCGTCCATAACCATCCAGAAGCCAGTAGCTCAGCCAGACGATTAAGATCAGCATCAGACTACGCTCCACGCGATAGAGTATCCGGTCGATCCAGTTTCGTAGCAAAAAGGGCCGTAGCGCAATTTGTCGCTGGGCCTGCACCGAACGTAACGCAACTGGACGTAACGTTTCACCCTCTGCGGCCAGAGGGGCACTCAACAACTCATCGAGTAGTTCGTGCGTTGTATCAGCTTGAGTTGTATCAGCTTGATCGGTAGGGGAAAAATGTCTGGTCACATGGGGCCTCTTCTGCTCTTTGATGAATCTGGTACGACACACGAAGCGGCGACTCGATAACAACGAAACAGCTAAGAGTGCAACATGTTGCCTATAATATGTGAAGCTTAACTTTATTTTAAGCAGCACCGATTATACACTATTGTATGTCCATATGCAATAGCCAGTGCCTGTAATATGAGCAAAAACAGGACTTTCGGGCTAAAATAGTGTAAAGGCATGTACGCCTTTGGGCCGAAATGCTACGCCAAAAGTACTAGACGGATGAAAGACTTGGTAGTATAATTGCAAGCAGAACTATTTTCTGGGCATTGGTCGATAAGCTACCCACCGCCTGGGAGGCGCTAAGCGGAACTATTGCCCACCAGCACCATTATCCTAACCTGAGTATACTATCCGTACGTGGCTTATCCTGATGCTTCTGTCTCTGCAGGTTCAGGCTGGTCTGCTATACTCTAGCAGTTTAACCGGCTAGTTGCTGACTGTACAGATGTGCATCGAACACAGGTAGCATAGCCATCTGGCTATACGTTCAAGGAGAAACGAGAGCATGCCGTACCAGATCACCCGACAATCGCCCGACTTGTTGGTAGCCTTTATGCGCGGCAACATGGGGCGTGAAGCAATTGAAGCGTTTCTGCAGGATATTGGGCAAATGCTGGAAGAATGGCCGACACCGTCGGATATTTTGATCGACGGGAGTGAAGTTCAGGCTTCCAGCCAGGAAGCACAACACTGTCTGGAGCGGATTGTTGACAACCGGCATATTCGGCAGATTGTGTGCGTGGCCGAGAAACAGCACCGAATGTTTTCCTCGACGCTGGCCAGCCTGGTAGGCGAAAATATGCTGTTTGACTCTCGTCACGAGGCGCTCGATTTTATGCGCTGGTTGCGTGCAAGCCCCGCTCGCCAGCAACAATCCGCTGATGAGGCCAAACGAGGCCAGCGATCCAATCTCCGGTTGCTAGAGTTTACGCCGCTGGCCCATTAAGCCGTTGTACGCCTTCCAACTCAAACACCATGTCTGCGCCAGCGGCTTGCGCCGGGGTTAGCGCACCGATTGGGTGGTTAGTCAGAACTTTCTCAACATAGCGCACCGCTGCACAAGCGGTAAAGCGGTAAACCTCCGGCGTTTGTAGACGCGCCTCGGCAGTGCGTCCATCCGCAGCAATGGCTCGAGCCCAGACATAGGCTTGTCCCTGTTGTTGCATAGTGGCATCTGGCCCATGGGCTGTCCAACCAGCCAGGTGTTGCAGCAGCCGGCGGATAGGCGTCACGGTTACCAATGGCTGTCCCACTGGTGATACGATTTGTAGCAGGCGGATGACTGCTGGCGAAAGCGTAAGATACGATCTAATCGTGGGAATACCAGTTGTGCGGTAGGCCGTTGAGAGATCGCCCCAGGGAAATGGCAGGGCCAGGCGCTCAACCGGCCCAATACGTATATGGCGTGCTCCGTTTCCCAGCGGAAACGGTGTTAATACACCATTATGGCGCACCATTCCTCCTTCTTTCATCACTTCTAGCATCGAGCGTAATGTTCCACTACTGGCCTGCACAATGGCATCTATGCCGGTTTCCAGTTCAACTGCCCCCGGCACCTGGGAGGCAACCAGGCTGGCCAGGCAATCTGTTGGCACAACATCAAAGCCCACACCTGAGATTAGAACGACACCAGCGGCGCGTGCGGCTTGGTCATGCCGGAATGTTTGTTCAAAGACCGTAATTTCGCCTGTTATATCAAGATAATGGGTCGTCGTGGCCAGGCATGCCCGTAACATCGGCGCACTGGTCTGCGTAAACGGCCCGGCGGCATGCAGCACCAGATCTACATTAGCCAGATGGCGTGCGATGGTTGCCGGGTTGTGTAGATCAAAGGTTACATATTGCAGGCCGAGCTGCGCCGCCAGCGCGGCTAGCCTGTCTGCTGCACGTCCGGCCAGCACAGGGCGATGCCCCCGCCGAACTGCTTCAGCCGCAATCAACTGCCCGGTAAAGCCAGTTGCCCCATAGAGCATCCAGGGAATATCATGCATATGTTTCCTATTTTTCCATGAGATGCCCATGCGCCAGGGGTGTACACCGTCGGGATGAAAATTGGCATGTAGGGGCGACCGACCGGTCGCCCCTACCCATCGCTGGGATGCCCACCGGCAAGATGCTGGTGCTACATTCTATTTTTCACATCAGCGAGGGTGGACACTCCAGGCCATGGGCTTCCATCAATGCTGCGTTGCACATAATAGTGTCGGGGTGACCATCGGCAATAATCTGGCCATCGTCTATCAGCACCACCCGATCACATACCTCACGCACCAGTTCCAGATCGTGCGATGACACCAGCAAGGTCTGCGTTGATGTCTGTAGAAAGGTAATCAGCCGCCGTCGCGCACGGATATCCAGATTAGCCGATGGCTCATCGTAGATCACCAGACGTGGCTGCATCGCCAGCACCCCGGCAATCGCAACCATACGCTTTTCGCCGCCAGAAAGATGGTGCGGCGGACGATCAGCCAGGACATGAATGCCCGTGGTTTGTAAGGCCGCTTCGACGCATGCGCTCAACTCGGCCCCTACCAGGCCCAGGTTGCGTGGCCCAAAGGCGACATCTTCCCACACCGAAGCACAGAACAACTGGTCGTTGGTATTCTGAAACACCATGCCGATTTCCGGGTGAAACTCACCAGGTTTCACCGGGCGATCAAACAGCATAATGCTACCTGCCGCTGGTTTGAAGACACCGCATAGCAGCATAAACAGGGTCGTCTTGCCAGCCCCGTTTGATCCGATCACGCCAACCCGCTCGCCAGATTGTACGACCAACCCCAGGTTGCGCAACACAGCACGCCCGTCGGCGTAGTGAAAAGATAGCCCGGAAACGACTAGCGGCGTGTGGTGAGCGAATGGTGCAGTCATACGAGTCTCCAGAGTAGAACCGTCATATAACAGAAGTTACGCGGTTGACCTCCCAACGGCTGGAATTCGCCTCCGGCAGGGTGGAAAAAACACTCTTTTATTCCCGATTTTTTCGCCTCTGGCGAAAAAATCGGGAATAAAAGATATATAGTACCACGCTGCCGCAGGCGAAACAGGTGTTTCATGCGATCAAACGTCCGGTTTGATCCAACACTGCGTAACTCCTATCATATAACAGGAGTTACGCGGTCGTCCAGGCACAGGCTGTGATTCGCCTCCGGCAGGGCGGAAGAAGATCATCTTTTTTCCAGCATGTTTCGCCGGAGGCGAAACATGCTGGAAAAAAGACATACAATTCCACGCTGCCGTACACCGTGAGCGTGTCGAACGGCAGGCGAAACAGGTCTTTCGGTCGGTCAAACGTCTGGTTTGAAGATCGACCGCGTAACTCCTGTCATATAACATCAGCGCAGCCAGACTTCAAACACGCCAAACAGGATGGCCATACCAACAGTTAGTGCCAGCAGCAGACCGTCACGCGTGCGGATCGGCCACTGATCGTGCGCCGCCGATGATGCGCCATACCCACGCAAGATCATGGCATGGTAGACCCGTTCCGATTGAGCATAGCTACGTACAAGCAGACTACCAACCAGCGCAGCCAGCACGCCCAGATTCCGCCGGTTGAGCCATTGTCCGCGAAAACCGCGCAGACGCATAGCGATCTGCATTGTCTGCAGATCATGCCCCAGGTCATGCAGGTAGCGATAGGTCAACAGCAGCATATCAACCAGCAGAGGCGGCACACCTAGCGCTCGCATTGCGCTGGCACTGATCAGAAACGGCGTGACACCGAACAGAATGATCCCCAGAGTCAGAATTGACACAAAGCGTGTCATCAGCACCAGCAGAAACAGCACGCCCTCGCGATAGAGCGTTAGTGGCCCCAGGTGTACCAGCACGCTATGCCCGACGACAAAGGGTACGACTATCGCCATCAACAGGAAAAAGCCGCCGGGGTAGCGCAGTCGAGATAGTATATAGGCAACAGGCAAACGCGATAGAAGCAGTAACCCCAGCGTCACGGTGAGCATTGGCAGCAGCAGATGCACATCACGCACGAACGCAAAGGCAAACATTAACACCAGCAACCCTACCAACCGGCAGCGTGGCTCCCAGCGATGCAGGGGCGAATCGAGGTGGGCATAAGCATCAAGATGTAGTTCCATAATTGTCACATTAGGCAAGGTTTCAGGAGGACCAATTTCACTTTACATATCACTGACAGATTGGTTGCGTGAATCACCCCACCCCCTGGTCTCCGCCCCTGCAAGGGGTGAGGGAACCGGACGGGGCATCCTGGCGGCACACGCGCCGCGTGTGCCGCCAGGATGCCCCGTTTCCCCCTCTCCCTGAGGGAGAGGGGGCAGGGGTGAGGGCGTATCGTCCAACTAAACTGTACAGTAAATATGAACCATGTCTTAGTCTGGCGCAACCACAGGTGGTGGCAACAAACCCCCCACCACCTCTGGCCGAACCCGGTAGAGAAACAGCACAAGCAGCAGGGTAAAGAAGCCCTCCAGAATCATCAGGGGCACATGGGCCAGCAGCAGAGCCGTCAGCGCCACCTGCTCAGCAGCGGCATCGATGGTAGCTGGCAGGGTCGTGACAATCAACGTATAGAAGATCAGTACGGCCAGGCCCAGACCAACTGCCCCGGCGATAAAGCCCGCGACTGCTGTGCCAGTGCGTCCAGTCATCTTCAATGGCATCCGCAGGCGAAACAACCATGCCGCCAGCAAGGCGGGCAACCCCATCATCGTTGCATTCACCCCCAGCGTGGTCAGGCCCCCATGCTGGAACATCACCGCCTGCAGGAATAGACCAACCAGGATCGCAGGAAGGGCATAATAGCCAAGCAGCACACCGAGCAAGCCATTCAACACCAGGTGAACACTGGTGGGTGGAATCGGAATATGGATCCACGATGCTACAAAAAAGGCCGCCGTTAGTAGTGACGCTCGGGGAACGGCTTCCCGGGGATTGTCTTGCTGGTTAATCTTACGCAGTGCATACCAGGTCAACGCAGCGGTAGATGCATATCCGGCAGCACAGACGCTTACCGGAAGAATACCATCGGGAATATGCATGTCATGTGTCTCCATTCATCCCAATAGTTACTGTTTCCTGCCAGCAAAGAAGAGCGCGGTGCCAATAAATCCCCAGATCACCGATGCCCCCATAACCACGATCTGGATGGGCGAATAACCAGCATGACTATCCGATTGAACCAGGCTACTCGCTACCGAGGTAGTATCGACCGGAATCACGACAATATCACCATGGCCCGCCAGCCGTACTTGAACTTCCCAGTTTCCTGGCAGGGCTGGATCAGGCAGAAACGTAAAGCGCCCGGCCTGATCACAGCTACTGGTCATCCAGGGGGTGGCTGGATCATTGGGGGCAAACACACTCACCTGCGCACCAGCCATTGGTTCACCTGAGTCAAATGCCGCCTCAATCTGCACTGCTGTACCGGTTGTATAGCTAATATGCGCACCATGCGCCGATACAACCAGGGGCAGGCCGAACAGAACTATGAACAGAAGCGGCAGACAATAGTACCAGCGCATAGAATGTTCCTCTATTCGTGAGTTTATTCGTAGGCAACAACCTCACAATGGCCTTCACCTACGTGAGTCATATGAATAGTGCCCAGCCGGTCTAGATCTTCCGCCGAAAAACCTGCCTCAATATCGGTCATAGCGACATCGACAGTGCCATCTCGGGCCAACGCCGCAAACGGCGCAAAGCCAAGTGAGTCGGTATTGATCGCATCATCAGGCGAAGCCTCACCGTCGCCAAACAAGTGATCAAAATGAAAAGTCGCCTCAAGATCAGCTATGCTGTCAGCCTCCAGGATACCTTTGCGTGTATCACCCACATAGTCGCCACAGAACTGCGAACTTTGCTGATCAAGCCTGATTCTAAACGGCATGGTTTGATCATCTTTCACGGCGGTTCCCTGCAAAACAATCACCGCGCCACTGGCCGGGCCTTCGGTGGCCTTGACCATATTCCACGAGAGCGCATTATAGCGCCCGGCGGGCGCTTCAAGCATATCGATCAGAACTGGCTCGGCTTGCGCGTCGCCCTCGGCCAGATCGACAGTATACGGTTGTTCCAGGCTAGCAACGACCACTGCCTGTGGTGTCCCTCCGGCAGTGGCATCAAAGGGCGGATCGCTCTGGTATGCGGTCATATCTGCCAGAGTGACATAAACATGCTCAAAGCTAAGCATCCAGCCGTCTTTGCTAACAAAACCCTGCCGAATAAAATCCTCGCCATTGGCGCGGAAGTGCAACGTGCCATTACCAGTATTATCAGATACACGCTCGTTGCCCGTCGACGGCGGTTCTGCGGATGTGCCTCCACACCCCGCCAGCACTGACCCAACCAGCAACATCGTACCAATCAACCCGACGATCAACTTGCGCACGTTGCAGCCTCCTTATAGAGATATCAGATAGAAGGTCGACGAATATGGTTTGGTAGCATGCTGTTGGAACCACAGGAGCGCAGGCGTACCTGCGTGTTCAGCCACAAGCAGGGAGGCCCGTTCTCCTATCTATCGTTTGTATAGAGTAAGTTCCCTCTTAGCCCTTTGTAGCACGGCAAATCTACCAGTTACATAGCCTACCATGGTGCGCTACGGTTGCGTTGTGCTACGCTCGACATGCCTGGCAGAGACCAATGAGGGAAAGATGATTAATATCCGGAGCGAAGCCATACTCATGGCACAGGCGTTCGTGGAGCGGCAGCAGGAACGTTGTGTCAGCCTCGATCCGCTGGCCACACTGGCGACAGATCAGATGAATATGCGAACCATGCTGCCCGGTTGCATAGATCACATGGTTGTTGCCCAGATCAGTACGATAGAGCAACCCTTCTTTCACCAGGAAATCCAGAGTACGATAGATTGTAGCAATATTGACGGCTGATGTTTGCTGGTGTACGCTGGCAAAGATCTCTTCAGCCGTGGTGTGTCGGCCATTTTCAGCAACGGCTTCGATAATCATCATACGCTGGGGGGTGATACGATACCCGCGCTCGCGCAGTTGCTGGATCAGTGTCTGGCTGTCAGTCATTGCGAATACTTGTTATTGCAAACGATTGCATGTAGAGGTTATTATCGCCAAAAGAGGATTCTTGTCAAGTTGCGTAGGATCCATGCCAGGAAAAGGTGTAGGCATTATTCGCTCCTATGGTGCTGGTGTTGGTACAGGCGGCGGTGGTATTTCCTGCGTGGTTAGAAAGCGCAGCCCGCGGCTCAACTGTGCATCACTGCATGTCTCCTGGCCTTCGGGCGGTTGCTGCTCGCCAATGCAGGCCACAGCGAACTCGGGTTCCTGGGAAGTCAGCACAACATATTGCGGCTCAATGCCCTTTTCGTGGATCTGTTCTTTATCGGGCGTAAGCCAGCGCGCAATCGTAATACGCACACTGCTACCATCACGCAGGCGGTGAATATTTTGCACCGATCCCTTGCCAAAGGTCTTCTGACCCAGCAGCACCGTATCGGGGCGGCGGTCGCGCAACGCCCCGGCCACAATTTCCGAGGCGCTGGCCGAATTCTCGTTTACCAGCACAACCATTGGCAGGCTGAGCATGCGTGTGTCACGCGGGCCGTTGATGGTTCGCAACTCTTTGAACTCACCGTTGCTATCCTGTTCATACAAGGCTACACCATCATAGAAGCGGCCAAGCACTTCCTGAGCCGTGGTGAGAAAGCCACCGGGATTATTGCGTAGATCCAGAATCAAGCCAGACGGTTGTTGCGGCAGCAGTTCGCGCAGGGCGGCATCGAATTCGCCCGTGGTAGACGCCTTGAACTCGCTGATCTGGATGTAGGCTATGTTTCCATCCAGCATCTGGGCATTCACGCTAATCAGTGGAACCTCATCGCGGGTGATTGCGACATCAAAGGTAGCCATTTCTGGTGGACGGCGAATAGTCAACTGCACCATTGTGCCACGGGGGCCGCGAATGAGCGAAGCAGCCTTCGAGGAAGCCTGAGCTTCATCAAGGCCATCGATCAATGTGGAAAGAGATGTGCCATCTATGCCAACGATCACATCGCCAGGTTGCAGGCCAGCCTGATCCGCTGGTGAATTTTTGATCGGACGGTCGATCAGAATCTCGCCAGCCTCGACGCGCAGGTAGGCACCGATACCCTCAAACTTGCCCTCCATCGACTCGCGGCTCTGTTCCGCGATTTCTGGTTCCTGGAAAGAGGTATAACCGTCGCCAAGCGACTGCAGCATGCCCTGAATCGCGCCATACACCATAGCCTGTTCATCGAGAGGTTGTTCGTGATAGAATTCCTGGTTGACTAGTGCCCATACATCCCAGAAAACGGCAAAGTGTTCCCGTGCCTCGCGTGGTGTAGTATCCTTGCCCGTGCGATCAGCCAGGGTGGCCGTAATAAAGGTAGGCCAGTCCGCCTGGCCCATTGTGCGTGAGGCAGTCCAACCACCGAAGAAGGCCATAACTGCTACCAGCAAGGTGACGATAAAGCCAACTACGAAAGCATGCGACGTGCGAACCATAGCTACTCCCGATGACGATAGATAGACATACGCGGACACTATCTATTTGTCCGCGGTGCGCTACCAGTCCATTTCATAGAAGATTGCCGCTGTAGCGGCGATGGGGGCAGTCTCGGCCCGTAAGATACGGGGGCCAAGTGATGAGGGTATGATACCATGCTCTCTGGCGATTGTCAGTTCTTCTGGCGTAATACCACCTTCTGGTCCACTGAGAATAGACAGGGTGCGTATCGCTGGATGATCTGCCTGGCGTAGCACGGTTCGGAGTGCAGATGCCGGACCTTCCCACAGGATGCAGGCCAGGTCGGCACTGGCGGCGGCGGCACAGGCCGCACTAAAATCGAGGGATTGGGCAACAGGAGGCACGATGGCCCGACAGGATTGCTCGGCGGCTTCGCGCACGATTCGGCTCCAGCGTTCCTGGCGGCGGTTGTCGGTGCGTTCGGCTGGGAGTGAGTGCGCAAACTGTACTGGCACAAATGCACCAGCACCCAGTTCCGTACCTTTTTGCAGCACCCACTCAAAGCGTTCCGAGCGCATACGTGCTACATAGAGTGTTAGCGCGAGTGTCGGTTCGCCGCCAGCTGGTTCACACCGGGCCACATGACCGACAATGCTGGCACGATCTAATCTACGCAGCACAACAGTATAGGCATTTCCCTGTCCATCCAGCAGCAGGATCTCATCACCAGGAGTCAAACGCAGCACACGGTTGATTTGATGCACCAGCGCCTGGTCGGTGATATGCACCTTTTCGCCCTGGATCGTTTCTGGCCCAACAAAAAAGCGGTAGGTGTTGGAGATAGTCATATAATAACTGTCTGTGTTATACGTGCATCGTCATAGCCGAGCGCATGCAAAGGTTCCAGCAGATCTTTGGTGATATCTGGCACATACGCTCGTAGTAGTTGCCAGGGAACTTTTTCGTCATTATTCTGAAGTGTGTAGGCCCCCAGTGATGCTGGCAGAACAACCGAGTCGCCATGAATAAGGGTTATCTCGCCGTCAGGCCAGGTCAGTCGTCCCTGCCCTGCAATCACGGTAAAAATCTCAACACTGCCCGGATCAGTCGCCAGATCATACCCGGAACGCACATTCCAGCGTTCGAGCGCAAAGTAGGTACAGGCTACCAGCAAGTCACATGTGTCCGGGTGTAGAGGCAGTGGCGTCAGTTTAGATCGTGGCACAGACGTAAAGTCCATCACCTCCAATGCCTTTTCCAGATGCAGCGGACGCAACTGACCAGTGCTGGCATCACGGCGACCATAGTCATACACACGATAGGTCAGGTCGGATTTTTGCTGGATCTCAAACAGAACGATACCAGCATTAATAGCATGCAGCGTGCCAGCGGGTACAAAAATGACATCTCCGGCGCGCACAGGGATACGCTGTAGCAGTGGCTCTAGCGTTTCAGCCTGCACCAGAGCGGCAAATTCTTCGCGACAGGTCGGTTGGGCCAATCCACAGATGATATCGGCGCCTGGTGCGGCATCAAGCACATACCATGCTTCAGTTTTGCCATGAAATCCAGTTGCGGCCTCGTACCGATGGGCATACGTATCGTCAGGATGCACTTGAATGGAAAGACAATCATTGGCATCGATAAATTTTGCCAGCAGTGGGAAGTCATATCCATAGCGTATGATGTTGCGTGAGCCAACCAGTTGCTCGCCATAAAGATGCGTAACATCGGCCAGAGTCTGACCAGCAAACGCACCATTGCGAATGATATTTGTGTCATATACCTGCCATGTTTCACCCACGCGAGCGGGACGCGGTTCAGGTATGTGGAACCATCTGGACAGACGCTGCCCGCCCCAGATCGGGCTGACCAGACGGCGTTCAGTGAGGATGGGGTAGAGTGGTGTTTCTAACATAAATCACCCGGTATAAAAGTAGATGTAGAAAGTAGATGTAGAAAGTAAGAAAGTAGAAAGTAGAAAGTAGAACCTACCGTTCGCTCTACATAACGGCACATACTGCTAATGATGTTACCTATTCTAGTATGGCGGACGCGAACGGGGGGGATGCCATCCACATGTAGCCAGTTTTGCAGGTGTAGGTGAAGAGACCATTTCAGTGAAGGTATCAAAACATAAGCGAACAGTAAGAGTCAGGTGAGAAGTTCTGTTTTCTGACACGAAGAGTGGATCATCTACCTGTTCGCCATCGGAGTAGGCCTCCCTGCCTGGGTCTCACCAGACATGGATGCGCATATGGCTGTTATAGGCCCGGCCTATCCAGACGTCCGCTGTGCTACATATCCATCTATTGTATTCCCTCAAGTTACCCACGACTCATGCTCTATGGGCGACGATGGAGCAGGGCGATCCACTCGCCCTCCTGATGGCGTTCGCACAGTTCCAGGCCGGATGCGGCCAGTGCCCTGGTTACCTCATCTTCACGTTCCAGAATAATGCCACTGGATAACAGTATACCACCAGGTATCAGCACAGAGGCCAGGTCGTTGGCCAGAACGACCAGTACTCTGGCAATCAGATTGGCGCAGATCAGCGTAAACCCGCTTAGCGTGGCAGGAACAGATGTTGCTGCACCGGCATCCGGCCCGAAGTCACCACTAAGCCAATGCCCCATCTGCTGGCCAGCGCCCAGGCTCCCCAGTGCCACCTGGACGGACTGTTGTACCTTATTGTGGGCTACATTTTCGGCTGCCACCTCAACAGCCAGCGGGTCGTTGTCGAGAGCCAGCACCGAGGTGGCCCCCAGTTTTGCTGCGGCGATTGCCAGGATACCACTGCCGGTGCCGAGATCTAGAATGCGTGAATTCGGTTGTATCAGATGTTCTAGCTGGCGTAGACAGAGCTGTGTGGTAGGATGCAAGCCGGTGCCAAAAGCCATGCCCGGATCGAGATGCAACACAACATCGCCAGGTTTGGGCGTATACTCCAGCCATGATGGCACAATCACGATACGCTCACCGAGGCGCTGGATGTGGTAATGCTGCTTCCAGGTTGTCGCCCAGTCTTCATCGGCCAGGGTACGTACGGTAAGCGGCCCGACCGGACGTAGACGCCCCAGGTGCCAGAGCGCCTGTTCGATGCGCTGGCGCACCGCTTCGGCCTGCTCGTCAAGCAGGAGATAGGTACGGAGTGTCACCGGGAGTGCAGGGTCATAGGTAAACTCTGGCCCATCGTCGCCAGGTATCCAGGCTGGTTCAGCCACCACACCACCATTGTAGCCATGCGTGGCCAGGATCTCCGAGACCGACTCAGCGGCTTCCTGGTCGACCGATACACTGAGTTCAAGCCAGTTCATACGATTTTCCAGCGTGTCCCCTGGGGGCCATCCTCCAGAACAACACCCAGGTCAGACAGGCGGTTGCGAATGGTATCAGCCAGTTCAAATTGCCGAACCTTACGCAGGGCAGCACGGGTTTCGATCAGCAACTCAATGAAAGGCGCAACATCCTGTGCGCCCGACGTCTGCTGCTGCAGGCGCAAGCCGAGTATGCCAGCCAGTTCACCCAGAGCAGCCTGGGCTTCCGTGAAGGGCGGGCCAGCAATGCCTGCGTCGCGTGCCGTATTGATCGCTCGCACCAGATCGAACAGCGCAGCCAGCGCCCCGGCGGTATTAAAGTCATCGTCCATCGTGGCGATAAAACGCGCATGTGTTTCTGCCACCGCCGCTGCAAGTATATCCACCGCTGGCCCGCTGGTGATATCGCCGGTAGCAGGCAACAACGCATTGCGCAGGCGTTCAAGTTTACGCACAGTATCGCCAGCAACCTCAACATTATACGTTAGCGGGCTTCGATAATAGCTACCCAGTACAATCAAGCGAAAAACATCAGCATCATACTGTTGCAGAAATGCCTCGATTGTCACCACATTGCCCAGCGATTTAGACATCTTCTCGACTTCGCGCGTCTGCACGTTAACCAGTTGCAGCATACCATTATGCATCCAGAAACGCGCAAAAGGCTTACCAGTCAGGCACTCACTCTGAGCAATCTCATTCTCGTGGTGGGGAAATACCAGGTCGCTACCACCACCGTGGATATCAATCTCCTCACCCAGATGCTTCAAGTTCATAGCACTGCACTCAATATGCCAGCCGGGGCGACCATGGCCCCAGGGGCTGGGCCATGCTGGTTCGCCGGGCTTTGCCGCTTTCCACAGTGCAAAGTCAGCCGGTGACTCCTTGCGTGGATCGACCTCGAAGCGTGTTCCACTGAGCATATCCTCACGGCTGCGCCCTGATAGTTTTCCATAATCAGGATCGCTGGCCACCCGGAAATAGACATCGCCATCGGCAGCATAAGCATACCCATGCTCGATCAGATCCTGGATAAAGCGAATAATCTCGGGCATGGTTCCCGTTGCACGCGGATAGACCATGGCTGGTAGAACATTCAATGCAGCCAGTTGATCCAGATAGGCCTGGATATACCCCTCGGCCAGTTCGTGGGCATCCTGGCCCAGCGCATTGGCACGCGCGATAATTTTATCGTCTACATCAGTAAAGTTAACCACATGCAGGACACGATAGCCCCGATATTCCAGATAGCGCCGCACCACATCGAAAACAACCGCCGACATAGCGTGGCCAATATGTGCATCGTCATACACCGTGACACCGCACACATACATACGCACTACCCCTGGCTCAACCGTTTCCAGCGGATCTTTGCGGCGGGTAAGTGTATTATAAATATGAATGGTCATGCAATCCTCAATTATTTAAATCCCTGCACCAGACATATAGCTCTCATCCTCGTCGCGACACTCATCGAGGATAGACCAGAGATTAGCCGACATCGCCAGATGATGTTCCTGCTCGTGATGATTTGTATATGCCTGCATTTCATTCAGGCGCTGTTCAATCTCCAGCAGTTTATCGTGCAGATTGAGCAACATTTCGCCTTCAGGGTCAGGCAAGCGTTCGACGCGACTACTTGCCCCGGTATAGGGATCGCGTCGGGACACCACCCGAGCTGGCACACCCACGGCAGTGGCATGTGGTGGAACATCTTTAATCACCACTGCGCCGCCGCCAACCTTGGCGCCCTTCCCGATGATAATGGCCCCTAGCACACTTGCCCCCACTCCAATCACCACATAATCTTCCAGGGTAGGATGGCGTTTGCCCTGCTGTTTGCCGGTACCACCAAGCGTCACCCCCTGATAGAGCGTCACCCAGTTACCGATCTGCGTTGTTTCGCCCACAACCACACCCATGCCATGGTCAATAAAAAAACCGCTGCCAATATGCGCCCCCGGATGGATCTCAATGCCAGTGATGAAGCGTGCAATTTGAGAAATCAGGCGTGGCAAAAAGGGCACTCGGCGTTTCCAGAGGCTATGGGCCAGGCGATGACTAAGAATCGCATGTAAACCCGGATAGAGCAATACTTCGGCAAGTGAGCGTGCGGCTGGATCATTGGTGAAAATTGCGCGGATATCATCACGCACAACCTTTAAGCTAGAGGAAAGAAACATAAAAAAACCTCCCTGTCATCATTACATACACAGGCGTGCAGAGGGTTAACACCACAACGGGGTACCGTCAACGACAGTACCCCGTACGACAGGAACAACCCACCATGCAAACCCGGCTGCTCTGACGGCGCAGGGAGGAGAGACTATTTATCATGAGGAGAATGCGCCGCAGCATGCCGATACGCAGCGGCAGAGACATAGCCTTACTCGCTTGACGCAGGTGATGTAGATCCGCTCGACGCAGATGTACCACTTGTGTCAGCCTTGTCGGCCTTGTCGGCCTTGTCGGTCTTGTCAGCCTTATCACTCGAAGTAGTTGCATCATTATCACTGGAACTACTCTTCTTATCACTGGTTATACTCGAACTACTCGAATTGCGGCTATCCGTAACATACCACCCCGACCCCTTGAAGACGATACCTACCGGCTGAAAGACGCGACGAACAGCATTGCTGTGTTCACCACATGGACATGTGTCAAGGGGCGCATCTTTAAAGCTTTGAAACTGCTCAAACTGTTTGCCACAGGTATCACACGCATAGACATAGGTCGGCATAGCTTTCTAAACCTCCTCGGTGAATTGATAGATAATGTTTTTAATTTTCACCTCTATTGTACACCAACTGTTCAGGCTTTGCAAAGACGCTTGTATAGATATTTTGTTAGACAAGGTTCGTAGGTACTGTACCGTTTGGTTGGATGATACGCCCTCACCCCCGGCCCCCTCTCCCTCAGGGAGAGGGGGAGATGGGGCGTCCGGGCGGCACACGCGCAGCGTGTGCCGCCCGGACGCCCCATTCGGGTTACCGCCGCCCCTGCACGGGGCGGGGGCCGGGGGTCTTACAGGGGTAGGTTTTTTCCGTAGGGACGCGCTTCTGCGCGTCCGCAGGGCGTCCTGATGCGGAACACGTCCGCACGGACAGGCAGACGCTTGTCCCTACGGATCGCATTAGAACGCCATCTATCGAAAAACCTACCCCTGTGAGGGGCAGGGGGTGGGGTGATTCAAGCGACCAATCTGTTTGTGAACTGTACAGTAAAGTTGACCAGTCTGAAACCTTGTCTTAGAGGCTGTAACACATCACCGATCAGAGGCCGGATCGAGCGACACCAGGCGTTCGCGCAAGGCCAGCAGGGCCGCCTGGGTGCGATCCTGCAAGTGCAGCTTCGACAGGATATTGCTAACATGCGTCTTGACCGTACGCTCACCGATGATAAGATGATTGGCTATTTCGGCATTGCTCATCCCACGTGCAATACATGTTAAGACTTCGCGTTCGCGCTCGGTCAACTCATCGAGCGGTGACGAACGTGCGCCACTAAGTTCCTGCATCAACCGACCGGCCACGGCTGGATGCAGGGTTGCCTCGCCGCGCCGCGCAGCTTTGATCGCCCGAACCAGTTCTTCAGGGCCAACATCTTTGAGCAGATAGGATAAAGCGCCCGCCTTGATCGCCGGGAAGATCCGCTCGTCTTCGCTATAACTGGTTAGTACAATTACCTGGGTCGTCGGGCTGATCGCACGGATCCGCCGGGTAGCCTCGATACCGTCCATATCCGGCATAACTAGATCCATCAAAACAACATCAGGTAGCAGTTGTTGGGCTAGTTCAACCCCCTGATTGCCACCGGGAGCCTCACCGACGACATCTATCTCTTCATAGGTAGTGAGAAATGCGCTGATGCCTCGGCGGACGACGGCATGATCGTCAACGAGCAGCACACGGATAGGTTCAGTAGTCATGATTCAGTTCCTTTTCTTGGCAATGGCAGTGGTACGGGTATGACCACCTTTACACAGGTACCCACGTCAAGTGTGCTGGTGACCTGAAATGTTCCAGTCAGGGCAGCCGTCCGTTCTTGCATACTGGTCAGGCCAATCGAACGGGCATTCCGTGGGCCAGTCGCATCAAACCCGCGTCCCTGGTCAGCAACTTGCAGATCAACATATGTATCGGTATAGACCAGATCTACCTGGGCACAGCGTACCCCGCTATGTCTGACAACATTAGCCAGGGCCTCTTGCACAATGCGAAAGAGCGCCTGTTCATGTTCCAGCGGCAGATGGCGTTCGCCGCTAATCGTCAAGTCTACCTCTAATCCCTGACGCTCACGTACCGCTGACACTAGATCGCGCAGGGCCGCGCCCAGGCCACGGTTATCGAGTTGAGCCGGGCGCAGCGCAAAAATCAGGCTACGCGTCTCTTGCAAAGCCCGCTGGGCCGTCTCCTGGATCTCGTTCAGTTGTTCGGCTGCAACCTGGGGCTGGCGTTCAAACAGCCGCCGTGATGCCGCGGCCAGCATTGTCAGGCTAAACAACTCCTGGCTCACACTATCATGCAGCTCACGTGCCAGCCGATTGCGCTCTTCAATTGTAGCAAGCTGGGCAGCCTGTTCGGCCAGTTGTGCATTCTTCTCGGCTAGCAAACGCAGATCGCGCAGATTCTCGGCCAGACGTTCCGACATGATATTAAACTGGCGCGCCAGTTGACCAATCTCATCAACAGATGAATCGTCTATGCGCTGGGTAAGATCACCGGTAGCCAGAGCGGCGCTGGCATCAGAAAGACGCTTCAGACGGGTACTGAAATCGCGCCCGGCGAATAGCCCGAAAATCAGGCCAATCACCCCGCTGATCAGCAAAAATGGAATCGCACTGGCTAACCAGAGGGTTGGAATATCATCCACAATATCATCGATCGGCGGGCGTTGCAGGCGCGCATAGACGGCCCCCACCACTTCACCTTTGCGGCTGAATACCGGTGATGCGACAATAACCTGATTTCCGGGTTCAGCCCAGGCAGCCAGGCGTTCCGTATCAGTGATACCACTGATTGCACGCGTTATGATCGGCGCAGCATCCGGCACTTCCAGCGACACCAGAGGCATACCACTCTGATAGCTTTGTAGTGTTGCAGTCAACACACGCCCTTCAGTATCCAGCAAGGCCACCACTGGAACCTGCCAGTGGGGCGGATAGTCGCTGGTGTGTCCTGTCTCAGATGCTGATACATCTTCAGGAAACTCAAACCGAATCTGAAAGAACGGCTCATCAATCTGGTCTTCCGGGCGTACCAGCATATCTAACTGATCAGCCAGCCGCTCGACACTGCGATCAGGTGCTTCAAACTCGGCCTGCAAAAACTGGGCAATATCACGGCTCGCCAGGGCCATACGTTCAGGAACCACAATCACCCGCGTCGCATAAAGACTCAGCGCCATTAGCAGCAGTGCCTCCATAATCAACATCACCAGCAGCGTCACCAGGGCATATGAGGCCGTCAGTTTCCAGCGAATTGTGCCGAAGCGTTGGCGTAATGACTGAGGCATAGGGTTCGATTCAGGTGTTTGTGAGATCCAGTGCATAGCCGAATTATAGCGCATAGCCTATTGTAAAAGAAGAAACTGTTTTTACACATCGTCACAGAGCGCGAAACACCTGCGGGGAATCATGCAGCCAGCATCGATCTTGAGGCGGAGGAGATCTGAGCGCAAAGCGCAAAGTGCAAAGTGCAGAGTGATTGAGCGACTGAGCAGGTAGGGCGGTTAGATCCAGGCTGTTGTAAGACATGGTTTCAGACAGGCCAGTTTTCCTGTACACGTCACAGACAGATTGGTCACGTGAGTCACCTCACCCCTGACCCTCGAGGGGGATCACAAAGGTAGGTTTTTTCCGTAGGGACGCGCTTCTGCACGTCCGCATGGCGTCCTGATACGGAAAATGTCCGCACGGACAGGCAGAAGCCTGCCCCTACGGATTGCAGATGTCACCGCTCTGTCACCTGGCACCTGGCCTGGCGTAGCACGGCAACGGCATGCTCCAGATCGGTTGCACGCACCAGCAGATAGTCGGTGTCGTAGGTTGAAATGGCAAAGATACTGATCCTGGCCTGGGCCAGGGGCACAGAGAGGCGTGCCAGGATGCCAGTCAGGGCAAAATCAAGCGGTCCGGCAACTTGCAGACAACGCCAGCCTCGTTCAGCAGTGATCTGATCCGGTACGTCGGACTCGCGGCAGACAAGTGATAGCTCATCTGCTGTACGTGTAATCGACCAGAATGGACTATTGGTAGCCCAGGTGGGAATGGTAGCATGCGCCGCCAGACGACAGATGGCAAACTGGTCTGACCAGATTAGAAGTTTCAGGGTGGTATTCATAGGCATGATATTTTCTACACATCAGGCTACGGATGCGCAAAGAGACGGCACCGGCCATTCGTGCATTCGTGGTCTACTTTCTTGGACTTGATTCCCTTTCGTGAATATGATACCATATGACTATAAATACGAAATTAGTCAAATAGTCCAGTAAGAAAGATATCTATGGCAACGTCAGATAACGAGGCACGTGAACAGCGCATCCTGGATGCCGCAGCCAGCCTGTTTGTGCATTACGGCTATGATAAAACCACCGTCGATGATATTGCGCGTGAAGCCGGGGTTAGCAAAGGGGCGATTTATCTGCACTTCAAGAGTAAGGACGACCTGTTTGAGGGGTTGCTCTTACGGGAAATTCAGAAATACAGCGATACATGGCTCGGCCTGCTTGAAGCCGATCCCAGGGGCGGCACAATTGGCGGCATGTATAAGAATGTTCTCTACGCGCTGAACAGTAGCCCCTTTATGTCGGCGATGTTCAGGCAGGATGGGCGTGTGCTGGGCAATTATTTGCGCAAGCCAGGTAATCTCTTTCGCGATAAACGCAATCGCTCAACACGCTATGAATTTGTGAAGATGATGCAGGATGCCGGTGCTATACGGCAGGATATCGATCCAAAAATTACGGCCCATATTATGAATATGCTGGCATATGGCCTGGTTGGCATGGAGGCAATTATGGACAAAGAAGATATTCCTCCCCCCGATGATATTATCGAGGGCATTGCCGACTTTATGGATCGGGCCCTGACACCTACTGATGGCGATTATAGCGCAGCGGGCAAGGCGATTGTGCGCCAGATTGTCGAGGCGGCCCGCCGAAAGATGGAGTCAGTCGAAGATTCCCAACAGGAGTAATACCGATGATCACGGTCAAAAATCTTACCTATACGTATCCAGGGGCCAGCAGGCAAACGCTGCATGGCTTGAACTTTGAGGTGGCCGAACGCGAAATCTTTGGTTTTCTCGGCCCATCAGGGGCTGGGAAATCGACTACCCAGAATATTCTGATTGGTCTACTCAAAGCATATGGCGGCACGATTCAGGTGCTGAATCGTGATCTCAATGCCTGGGGGCAGGACTACTATGAACATGTGGGGGTTTCGTTTGAACTGCCAAACCACTATCTGAAACTCACCGCACGCGAGAACCTGGCCTACTTCCAATCGCTCTACAGCGGCGATACCCTGCCGCCTATGCAGGTTCTCGAATGGGTCGGGCTACAGGACGATGCCGATAAGAAAGTGGCTGACTATAGCAAAGGCATGAAGATTCGCCTGAATGTGGCGCGTAGCCTGATCCACAGGCCGAAAGTTCTCTTTCTGGATGAACCAACCAGCGGGCTTGACCCCGTGAATGCGCGTAAGATCAAAGATCTGATCCTGAATTTGCGCAGCCACGGTACAACGGTGTTTGTTACTACCCACGACATGACCGTTGCCGATCAGCTCTGTGATCGAGTGGCCTTTGTTACTGCCGGGAACATTAGTGTGATTGATGCGCCGTTGGCGCTCAAAAAACAGTATGGCAAGCGCAACGTGCAGGTTGAGTATCTGAATGGCACCCGGCAGCCGCTGCATCAGGAATTTCCACTCGATGGGCTGGGTGATAATGGCGCATTTATTAACTTGCTAAAATCTGCCAACCGGATTGAAACCATCCATACCCAGGAAACGACGCTGGAAAATATCTTTATTGAAGTGACCGGACAGGAGTTAACCCGATGACCCGCTTGCTCTCAGCGATGAAAATTGACCTGATGGTGCAGGTGCGTAACAACTTATATACCATCGGCATTGGCGCGGCGATCGTCGTAGCTATTGCCCTGTCTCAACTGGCCGATCCCGACCAGCTTGTCGGTGTCATTCCGGCGCTGATGATTCTGGTGGTAGGTGGTTCGACCCTGCTGTATATCGCCGGTTTGATCATTTTCGAGAAAGACGAAGGCACCCTCCATGCCGTGATTGTCTCGCCGTTGCGCCCATCCGAGTATCTCTGGTCGAAAATCATTACTCTGACGACCCTGGCCACGCTAGAGGCGGTGGTAATGATTGGCGGGGCGATGCTGCTTATGCGTCTGGCGGGCACTTTGACCATACCAAATATTCCGCTGTTGCTGATTGGCATCATCGCAATCGGCATCATCTATACCCTGGTGGGCCTGGTGCTGATTGTGCGCTTCGACAAGATTACGGACTTTCTGGTACCCATGTCGGCGATTGCGCTGGTACTGCAACTGCCCTTCCTCTATTTCCTGGGTTGGGTGCAGCATCCAGTTCTGCTGGTGATCCCGACCGGTGCGCCTGGTCTGCTGATGCAAGGCGCGTATATACAGTTGACGGCATGGCAATGGCTGTATGCCCTGGGTTATACGGCTGCCCTGATTATCGGGCTGTCGATCTGGGCATATCGCGCTTTTAAAACACATATCATTATGAAAGTAGGCTAAGATCATGCACATGACACAGCTGGTACATAAACTCGGGCGCAACGATGTCAGGCTGATCAGGCGCGACAGTTTTCTGATATTTATGCTGGCCTTTGTGGTAATCATCGCCGTCATGCTGCGCTATGGCATGCCCTGGCTGAATAATTATCTGGCCGCCAATGGTGTGATGCCAGGTGATAACATTGCCATCAGCCTGGCCGATGTCTATCCGATGCTTGTCGCGTATATGGCCCTCTATACCGGCGCACTGCTGGTTGGTTCGATTTTTGGCTTTGTTTTGTTGGAAGAAAAGGATGATAACACAATCAAGGCCATGCTGGTGACACCTGTTCCGCTGCAGCAGTATGTGCTGTATCGCGTTGGCATACCGGCAATCCTGGCGTCTGGCATTATTCTGGCGATGATGCTTTTTATTAATCAGGCGCTTGTGCCATTGCGGCAACTGCTGATACTTTCTGCTGGCGCAGCACTCACGGCGCCGATTATATCGCTATACTATGCAACATTTGCCGAAAATAAAGTACAGGGTTTTGCTATGTCGAAGTTTGCTGGCATTGCTGGCTGGACGATTGTGCTGGGTTGGTTTACACCTGAACCCTGGCAGTGGCTGCTGGGGATATTTCCACCCTTCTGGATCAGCAAAGCCTACTGGATGGCGCTTGCTGGCAATGGCTGGTGGTGGGGGGTGTGGATCGCTGGCATTGTGTTGCAAGCTGGCCTGATCTATCTGCTGATGCAACGCTTTAACCGGGTGGCGTACCACTAGAATCTTTTGAGCTAGACCTGGTCAACTGACCAGCTGGTCATCCCTCTATCGTGTGAACCGCACCACCTCTGTTGTCGGTTGGCACTGTGCTTGCGCTGGTATATATCTGATTATAGGGTTGTTCAATAATAATGAGGTTTTTGCTATGTTTACCAGTACTATCAGATGTATACCAGCCTGTATTATTGTAGTCATCACTATACTGGCCGGTTGCGCCACCACTGCTCAGCCAGAGCCACCCACACCTACCTTGCCATCCATGCCGACCATGCTAGTAGCAACCACCACGGCTGAACCGACTACACTCCCTGTCAGTACACCGGCTGCATCGTCCCTGGTTGGGCCAGAATGGCAGATAGCCCTTGAAGGCGACCTCAACCAGGATGGGCGGCGTGACGTTGTTGCCTACAAAGCATCTGCCATTATGTCTGATGCGTCAATGCAATCCTACACCCAGGAGCTACCATTCACGATCTCTGAAGCCGTGATTGTGCAGGAAGGAGCACAGGGCATGCCACAGATCCAGGCAACCGTGTCAGTGCAGGGCGTCTATGCCGAGAATATCGCACTGATCCCGGCGGAAAGCTTTGGTGAGTCGCGCCCGTCGGCATTCTTGATGGGCATCGATCCCCAGGCGGAGGTACCAATGAATTTCATTCCGCTCAACGCCAGCGGTGAAGGGTATGCTCAGGGCTTTGGCCTCTACTGGAACGAGGGGCAGCTCGCCTACCGGCTGTTCGTCAATGGACAGGCAGTGCCACCCCCCAACACACCGCCCGGCTCAACCCTGCCGCTCTCTACACCGCATCAAAAAGAGCCTCTTCTGCTGTAAGCAGAAGAGGCTTTCCTGTGACCTGTTACATCTCTTATGTGATGCTAACGGTCTCGCGGAGGACGGCTAGGACGACCACCACCGCCGCCGCCACCACCGCCGCCGGTCTTCTTCTCGGCCTCGTTTACACGCAAGGGCCGACCATCAAGCTCGCGACCATTAGTGGCATTGATGACGGCCTGTACATCGTCGACTTCAATTTCAACGAAACCAAAGCCCCGTGAACGACCTGTCTCACGGTCACTGATCACGCGCGCACTTTGTACCCGTCCGTGGGGGCTAAAGAACTCTTCTAGATCAACATCGCTGATTTTCCACGGCAGGTTTCCGACAAACAAATTGACGAGCATCAGGCTACTCCTCTGTCCACGTTTGCACGTGGTCGCACTCCTTGCGGTTCACGTCCACGAGGCCAGGAACCGCTGCAACAACATAAGACATATCAACAACCCGGACGCGAGTAGGTTACGGCATTGCACCAGCCTATCGCTCTCGCGCCGCAACGTATTTCCTCCGAGCGAAAGAGTGAGCAACCAGTATGTGTGTTGCTCCAATACGTTGTTCAACGCAACAAAGTATAGCACGTTTTGGTCAGTTTTGGGAATAGAAATTAATAAGAAAATTGCGATCTCATCAGTTTCGGCTACCTGTTGATACCATTCTCTGGCTCTGCTCAAAAATGCGTAGACTGATGTATGTCAGATACCAGCTTATTCCTACCAGATCTACGAACTTTTTTCGCACAGTTCAATCCGGCCAGCGGGGGATGTATTTTAGGAGGTAGCCTGTTATAGTACAGACGGTTCTCTCCCTCAGGGCTATGCATTACCCATATGTTGGGGCGCGGGGGCCTCCGGTTCCCACAAAAAAATCGTTGTCGGTGTGGTGTGGCGGCTTTGCCGCCACACCACACCGACAACACGAGAATCTCGGCGGGGCGCAGCCCCGCCGGTAGCCATCGAGGGCAGGAAGCTGCCCGCTTTACCGCATCCTGATGCGCTATAATTGCGGGTAATGCATAGCTCTCAGGGAGAGGGGGAAACGGGAGGTTCTGGTGGCACACGCGGAGCGTGTGCCACCAGAACCTCCCGTCCAACTCCCCCGCCCCGTGCAGGAGCGGGGGCCGGGGGGGCTCACAGAGGTAGGTTTTTTCCGTAGGGGCAGGCCCCCGTGCCTGCCCCAGAGCGTCCTGATGCCAGAAACGCCGCCTGGGGCAACCACGGGGGGGTGCCCCTACCGATTCCGTTGGGATGCGATCCGGCCAAAAAACCTACCCCTGTGAGGGCCGGGGGGTGGGGTGACTCACGTAACTCATCCGTCTGTGAATTGTCAAATAAAACGAGTCATCCTGAAACCATACCTAAAGTACATAATAGAAAGTAGGGTATCACTATCATGACCGTATCGACTTTGAAGGGAAATATAAGATCAGTGACTCATGCCCAACATGACGAGGCCACGGATGTCCTGATCCGCGCATTTGAACAGTATCCCTTAATGCAGTATATGTTTGCTGATCAGGGTAGCGCCTATCTGCATGTGTTGCGTGCCCTGTTTCACTTTTCGCTCCAACGGCGGCTGGCAATAGGTTCGCCCACTCTGGCTAGCGTCGTCGCCGATAGTCTGACTGGTGTGGCTGGCTTATCTACGCCCGACGATAAACCGCCGTCAGATCAAGAAGAGGTATTTTCTACGACATTTGCTCGCATTGTTGGCGAAGCGGCGGTAGAGCGCTTTGAGCAGTATGCCCAACTAAGCGATATCTATCGCCCATTACATCCTCATATTACGCTGGGTGTTCTGGGCGTACATCCCGATCATCAGGGGCGGGGCTACGGGCGCATTTTGCTCGATGCGGTGCATGCCCTTTCTGAAGACCACCCGACCTCAACCGGGGTTTACCTGGATACACAGGTTGCCCAAAATGTCGCCCTGTATGAACATGTTGGCTACCGGGTGCTTGCCTACGATATGCTGGACGATGTGCCAATGTGGTTTCTCTTCCGGCCCAACCGGGGCTTTTAAATGGGGTTTCCTATGCAACGTAATCCGTTTTTCTGGCTAGTGATTCTGGCTCTGCTCTGGGGGCCAGGGGCCATGTTGATCAAGATCGCTGTGCATGACATTCCACCTCTGACCCTCTCGGCAGTGCGCGTGGGGATGGCAGCGATATTGCTGTATGGCTTTTTGCGTAGCCAGAAACACACTCTGCCCCGGTGGGGATCGGCCTGGAGGCACTTTGCGGTGATGGGGTTGGCTGCGAATGCACTGCCTTACACCTTGTTTAGTTGGGGCGAACAATATATTGATAGTTCCCTGGCTTCTATTCTGCTTGGCACTGTCCCGATCTTTACCATGGTTCTGGCGCATATATTCACGCAGGATGAACACCTTACGCTGACAAAGGTGGTAGGTGTCTTGCTAGGCTTCGCTGGGATGATCGCACTGGTTGGGCCAACTCTGGTCGCAGGCACACAGGCAACCACCTGGGGCCTGGTTGCGGCAACAGGTGCAGCCGCCAGCAATGCTGTGGCGATTGTGTATGCGCGCAAACATCTGCGGGGGCTACCGCCTCTGGTTGCGCCAACCGCGCAGCTCTTGCTCGCCACGCTCTATCTGGTGCCGCTGGCGCTCTTGATCGAACGCCCCTACACGTTGCCGCTGCCTCCCTGGACTGCGGTTGGCGCGTTGGTTGGTCTGGCAGTTCTGAGTACAGCCCTGGCATTTGTGATTTATTATCGCGTGATGGAACGTGCCACTGCTACGTATATGTCTATGGTGACATATATGATCCCTATGGTCGGTCTGGCGCTGGGGATGCTGGTGTTGCACGAGCGTCCCGGTTGGAATGCATTCCTGGGTTTTGCGCTGATTATCCTGGGTATTATGAAGGTCAATGGCCTGATCCACGGTGGGCATTTCAGCACAATCCTGTCAACGCTCAGGCGCAAAGCGCAAGGTGCAAAGCGCATCGTAAGTGAACGCACTGTATAAAGAAACACCAGGCCTGGCATCATTCATCATTCGATCACGCGCACGCTACCTAAATATACTTCATCACCCGGTAGACGCAAGCCATCCTGAAAAGCTGTAAAGCGTGTTTGCTGTGTGCCGTCATAGAGGCCCATAAACAGATCATAATCGCCAGATGCCAGGCTGTCGGGAAGGCGTAGATCCAGATTCTCGGTCACCAGCCGACCTGGCTGCCACGTATGTGGCGGAAACAGATTCTGCCAGGGCGGGGCATCGCGCTGCACCACGGTGTGCCCCTGAGTATCACGTAGATGCACAAAGGTCATATAGGACGCAGGTGAGACGGTATAATCTGTTGTCCAGAAGGCCGTAAGCCCCAGCACTTCGCCCGCTTGCAGCGGTTGCTCAACCAGCAGTTCTGGCCCATCGTTATGCTGTAGCAGCCGTCCATGCTGCACACCCAGCAGTTGCAGCGGCCCGAGCATAGCACGCGGCGTATCCATCGGCAGCGTTGAGGTGGTCAGCCCGGTTGCCAGAATATCGATGCGCGGCCCCCGCCAGGCGCTCTGCTCACCGCCAAACCCGGCCACGACCTCGGTTTGCGCCAGCAGCGGTGCATAGTCTGCTGTCCATTGCCAATTGTGCCGTTTATCTGAACTGGCCAGCAACAGACTATAGCCCTGCTCACGGTACCAATCGCGGGACTGATTGGGCAAATAGTGTGCATAGACCGCCTGGGTGACGCCGTTCCAGCGCAGTGGATGCGCCAGCTCGCTGGCCATGCGCACGCCCGGCCATGCCTCACGCACCCATTCCTGGGCCATAACCCGGCTATCTGGCTTTGCAAACTGGATACTGCGTTGCACACCGGCACTACTCAACGGCAGCACCAGCACCAGCATTGCCACCACAGCTACAGCAATCAGGCCACGGCGCGCCAGTCGCGCCGCCAGGAACTCCCACACAGCCACACTGCCGACACCGGCAAACAGCAGCAGAATCGGCTGGGCTGGCAAATAGTTGCGGAAAAAGTGCGTCTCCAGGCGCAGCAGTGTCACCAGCAATACCAGCGGAAAGGCCAGCAACACCAGTGCCGTTGCCGCATCCCGTCGCCCAAGCACAACCACGCCGAGCAGCATCAACAGACAGGGCAGCGGCATCAGGCCATCTTGCCACAAAAATGTTGCATAGGCATAGAAGGGCCATGCACCGGTTATATCGCCATGCTCGCCGCCATACGAGCTGATCAGCGTGCTAAAATCACGGCTAAATGTGGCAAAATCCAGCATAATATAGGGCGAGGTCAGCAGAAAAATGCCAATCGACAACAACCCGGCGCTAGCCAGTCGCGCAAAGGCACGCGGGGCGATCCCGATATGACCCGATCTACGCCACCAGTAGATCATATGCGCCAGCATCACCGGCACAGCCACCAGCGCATTCTGATACTTCGTGCCGGCTGCCAGCCCTACCAGCGCCCCGGCCAGCAGATAGGCGCGCCAGGAACCGTTGTGCAACAGATGCAACGCCGCCAGCAGCGCCAGCGTCCCGCTAAAAGCAGCCGGAATATCTACCGCAATAAAGTGGGAATGGTCAATCGCCCAGGCCGACAGCGCCAGCAGCAGCGCCCCAATCAGGCCCGCCGCTCGTCCCACATAGC